>Ga0137372_10003862_pt1 | contig 14558 bp, 5 predicted proteins | sample SagtaG_6_FD_104911 | JGI IMG/M metagenome (GOLD analysis project Ga0137372, IMG submission 104911) | Vadose zone soil microbial communities from Sagehorn Ranch, Mendocino, California, USA - Sage1_R_60_16 metaG | ecosystem: Environmental > Terrestrial > Soil > Vadose zone | place: USA: California...
ACCGGCGCCGGTGTAGGTGAGGGTCCGGTTACCGCCACCCGAGGTGGCGTCGGTGATGACCCGGCCGAGGGCGTCGTAGGTGTAGGTCTGGGTGCCTTGGGTGATGGTCTGCCCGAACGCGTCGTTCGTCGCCGTGACGGTGCTGCCGCCGGTGGTCACCGAGGCGAGGGTGCCTCGGGCGGTGTAGGTGTAGGTCGAGCCGGCGCCGGTGAGCAGCTGGTTACGGGCGTTGTAGGTGAAGGTCTGGGTACCGGACTGGGTGCGGTTTCCGGAGTTGTCGTAGCCGTAGCCGCTGGTGTTGGTGCCGTTGTTCCAGGACGTCAGGCGGTTGGCCCAGTCGTAGGTGTAGATGTTGGCGGCCGAGCCGGTGAACCCGGTGGTGGTCTTGTTGGCGACGTTGTCGTTGGAGTCGTAGCCGTAGGTGATCGAGGCGATCGTCGACCCGCCGGAGGTCTTCAACGTGTCGCTGGTGAGCCGGTGCTTGTGGTCGTACCCGAACGCCCGATAGTTGGACGAGGCGCCGTAGCTGATCTGGCTGGGTTGGGACAGGGTGTTGTAGGTGTAGGTCAGCACCGCTGAGGTAGCCGGATCGGTGACGGTCTTGAGCCGGTCGGCGGTGTCGTAGGTGTAGCTCGTGGTACCGGCCGCGTCAGTGCGGGAGGTCATCAACCCGTCGCCGTTGTAGACGAACGACGAGGCACCCGACGGTCCGGTCGTGGACAGCAGCAGGCCACGGTCGTCCAGCGTGAAGACGTCCGTGCCGCCTGGGGCGGAGGCGGAGGTGAGCCGGCCGCCGGTGTCGTATCCGAAGGTCCGGTCGGTGGTGCCCGCGTCGGCGCCGGTACCGGTCTGGCCGGTGAGGTTGCCGATGGTGTTGTAGGTGTCGGTGACGTTCACCCCACCCGGGGCGGTCTGGTTGGCGACCTGTCCGGCGGCGTTGTAGACCGTGGTGAAGGTGCGATCGACCGCGTTCGGGTACGCCGGGGTGGATGGTTCGATTTGCGACTCGGGTAGGTTCCAGGTGTTGTATGTGGTGATGAACGGGTTGCCTCGCCCGTCCGTGAACCGGGTCCGGTTGCCGGCCGGGTCGTAGCCGAATGAGGTGGTGATCGACGCCGATGTGGAGAGCGGCTGCACCTCGGTGGTGAGCCGGTTGGTCGCGTCGTAGGTGAAGGTGTTGGTGTGGCCGCGGCCGTCGGTGGTGGTGATCTTGTTGCCGTTGCTGTCGTATCCGGCTGATGTGCTGACCAGGACCGTGGCGCCGTCGGTGTCGAGCTTGGCCGCGCCGGTCTGCCGCCCGGCGGTGTCGAACGTGGCGGTGACGCCGGTGCCGTCGGGCAGGATGGTCTTGGTCTTGCGGCCGGCGTAGTCGTAGGTGTTGGTGCTGGTGTTGTTGGCCGCGTCGGTGACCGTCGTGGTTTCGCCGACGTTGTCGTGTCCGTAACTGGTCACCGCCGACCCCGGCGTGGTCACCGAGGACAGCCACCCGCCCGGTGTGTTGTATGCGTAGGTGGTGGTGTACGCCGCCGATGAGGGTTGGCGTACCACCCGGGTGGTGGTGGCCTTGCGGCCCAAATAGTCGTAGGTGGCCTGGTTGACCGCGCCGTTGGCGTCGGTGACCGAGAGTTGGTCGCCTTCGGTGTCGTACGTGTAGTGGGTGGCTCCGGTGTTCGGGGCGGTCACGGTGGCAAGGTTGCCGAGCTGGTCATACCCATACGACGCCTGATGCCCGAGCGGGTCGGTCGAGGTGGTGACCTGGCTGAGTGCGTTATAGGTCCTCTGTGCCACGGCCGTGATAGTGGTACCGCCTGGCGGGGTGTAGTTGGGCAAGGTTACCGACGCCGGCCGCCCATCCGCGTCGTAGCCGGTCGTGGTGACGTCGCCGTTCGGGTCGGAGGTTTCGGTGGTGGCGCCGAACGTGTCGTAGCCGACCATCGACACCGGGTGCGTCGGGACCGGAGTACCACCGTTGGTTTCGGTGTTGACGGTCGGCGCGGTGGTGACCGCGAGCCGGCCAGCCTCGTCGTAGGTGTAGGTGGTGGTGTTTGCGTTCGGGTCGACCACCGAGGTGGGCAGGCCGCGCTTGTCGAGGTTCCAGGTGGTGGTCAGCCGGTTGGTGGACAGCGCGCCGCCGGTGCGGCCGTACCCGTACAGGGTGGACACCTCGGCTGACGACACGGCGCGCGGATACACCTGAACGTTGTCGACCTGGCCGTTGAAGTAGGACGTGAGGATACCGTCGACCTTCTCCCGGCCCAGCGCGAAGGAGCCGCGGGCGTTGATCGGCGTGGTGTCCGTGGCGGTACCCTGCGCTGCACCGTTGACGTACAGCGTCATCCCGCCGTTGGTCGCGTTGAACACCCCAACGAGGTGGACCCAGGTCCCGGTGGTCGGAGCGGCCGTGGAAGTGGCCCGGATCGGGGTGGCGCCGGCGACATCGGAGTTCATCCGCATGAACGCCCAGCGGTTGTCGTCCAGGCGATACTGTAGGACGAAGCCCGAATCGGTCCCGGCGTCCTGGGTGACCGCGGTCTGGTACCGGGCGAGGTTGTTGATGGTCACCCATGCGGAGACGCTGAAGCTCTGAGTGGTGTCGAGCACCGGGCCGGCGGTGGTGACGGTACCGCTGGTGCCGTCGAATGCCGCGGCCCCACCCGACCAGGACACACCGGAGGACAGGGTGCCGGTCTGCTGCGCACCCGAGGAGTCGAGGGCGAGAGGTCCGCTGGTTTCGTTCAGTTTCCACCACCCGTTCGGGTGGGAGGCGGCGTCGTTGTAGACCGTACGGGAGGTTATCCGCCCCATCGCGTCGTAACTTGCATCGACATTGGCGGCCCCACCGGATCCGGTCATACGGGTGGACAACACCGCATCGTCCGGGGAGTACGTGTAGGTGGTGACGCGGTTGGCCCCGGTCGGGTCGAGCGTGGAGGACAGGGTCCGGTTCGCCGCGTCCAGGACGACATTGGTCGTGGTGGTTCCGTTGTTGGTGGCCTTGCTGGTCAGGCTGCCGGCCGCGTCGTAGGTGTTCGACTCGACCACGAACGAGGTGCCCGGGTGGGCCGGGTCCGAGCGGGTCACCGTCGCGGTCAGGCCGTCGTCCGCGTAGGTGTAGGCGGTGACCCAGCCCATCGAGTCGGTCACCGTACCCAGGCGGCCGGCCGGGTCGTACGCGCGCGACTCCTGGACCAGATCGGCGGCCGGGCTCGGGTTGACCGGGTCGCCGGTGTAGTTCTTCAGCGTGGTGGTCAGCAGGTGCCCGTTACAGTCGTACAGGTAGTCGGTCTCGGTACCGGCCGGGTTGATGGCTTTGTTCTTGTTGCCGTACACGTCGTAACCGAACGTGGTCGTGTTGTTCGCCGGGTCGGTCGAGGTGATCTGCTGGTCGTGGTTGTTGAAGGTCGCCGACACCGTGCGCGAGGCGTCCCCGCCGGTGGTGTCCTCGATCAGTTGTGAGGTGACGTTGCCGTCGCCGTCATAGGTCGTGGTGGCCCGGCGGGTGTGCACCGCGCCGGTGACCCGGTTGGTCACCGGTGGGTCGGTCTGGACCCGAAGCCGGTTCATCTTGTCGAAGCTGGTGGTGGTGGTCAGCCCGCTCGGGTAGCTGTCGGAGGCCACCGTCTGGCTGGTTGGCCGCCCGAGCAGGTCATAGGTGTAGGAGGTCACCTTCCCGACCGGGTCGGTCACCGAGGCGATGTCGCCGTTGCTGTAGTAGGCGGTGGTCTGCACGGCCCCACCCGGGCTGGTCACCGTTATCGGCAACCCCGGTGGGGTCGTGCCGCCACCGACCGCCGGCGTGGTACCGGTGGTGTATGTCGTGGTCGTGGCACGCCCGTTCGGGAACCCGGTCACCGCCGGTGTCGTCACCCCGGTACGCAGGCCGGTCGGTTCGTCATAGGTGTATGTGGTCAGGTACGTGTTGTCCGTGGCCGACGATGACCGGGCATCGCGCATCGTCACCAGCTGGTCGTTACGCGGATTCGGATTCAGCGTCGCGTCCGTGTCGTTCGGGAAGTACTCGTAGTACGTCGTGGAGCACAGGTTAGCGGTCTGGTTCTGGCAGGTGGTCCGCGACACCGTGTTACCCCGCACGTCGTGCCCGGTCGTCGTGACGACACCGTTGGGGTCGGTGACCGTGTTGAGGAACCCGCGCGCGTCATATCCATAGCGCGTGGTGTAGTTCAACCCGTCCTTGCGGGAGACGAGCCGGCCGCCGTTGGCCAGGTCGTAATGGTAGGTGATGGTCTTTCCGCCCGGGTCGGTGACGTTGACTTCCTTGACCGGCGTCGGCCCGTCAGAGTATTTCAATGCACCGTACTGGGCCGCGACCTGCCCCGCGGGTACCTCGTTGCGGTAGAACGCGACGTCAGAGATGGCGCCGTTGAAGTATGAGTCGGTGGTGGTCGGCAACGCCGCCCAGGCGGTACCCCGACCGGCACCGACGTACACGTAGGGCTGGCTGGTGGAGGTCAACGCCGGGCCTGTGCTGCTGCCCTGCTTGGCACCGTCCAGATACAGCGTCTGTTCGGTGCCGTCGCTGGTCAGCACCACGTGGTGCCACTTGTTGTCGTCCACCCGGGCCGACGAGGACAGCGACGCCTTCCACTTCTGCCCAGCACCGCCGTAGCAGTCCCAGATCCATGCCTGGGTACTGTTGGCGCTGCTCGGCCCCTGCAGATCCAGGCACTTGTTCGACTGCGGGTTCTTCCAACTACCGTCCGGCTGGGGCTGCCACGTCTGGTTGCCCAGCGGCGCGTTGCAGTTCCACAACTGCACGAAGGTCCCGTTGGTCGTGCCCCCACCCGAGACATCCAGACACTTACCCGAATTAGGGTTCTTGATCCTGCCGTCAGGCTGCGGCTGCCACACCTGGTTCCACGCGCCGGTGCAGTCCCACAACTGCACCTTCGTCCCGTCGGCGGTCCCGTAGCTCGACAGGTCCAGACACTTGTTCGCCATCCCGGTCATCGGACCCGTGGCGAGGGTGGCCGGCGCGACCCCGCGCAGCGTGCCGTCGGACCCGACCCACAGCAACGGCATGCACGGGCAGAGCGTGCTCCCCAGCGCCGAGGCCTGCTGGGACATCAGGATCCCGCCGGTACCCGAGGTCTTGAACCACATCCCCACCGACATCGCGCCTGATCCGGGTAGCAGGTTGGTCGGCAGGCGCAGGTACGACGACGTACCGTTGAAGGTCCCGCCGGTGGCATCGTCGAACGGGCTGGAACCGGTAGCGCCCAGAGTGACCGTGCTGTACGTGGCGGTGGCGCCCTTGACCTCGTTGACCGCGGTCGAGCCGCCGGTGTCCCTCAACCGCCAGTAGTCCGCCGGCGTGGCCGCCAGCACCGAGGAGGCGTACACCTGGCTGCTGCCGATCGCGGTCGGCGTGGCCATCGTCCACGTACCCCCGTTGCCGTCGGTCAGCTGGGCAACGTGCCCGGTCACCGGGTCGTAGGTGAGCGATGCCTGGCTGTTGCCTGACGGACGGGTCTGCGAGCTCAACAACTGCGCCGCCACGTGACCGGTGCCGTAGAGCTGGCTCACCTCGTCCTGGTCCAGGTAGTCGTTGAAGAAGCTGACGTCGGAGATCGACCCGGTGAAGTACATGGCGTGGTTGGGCGTCGGGTTCGCCGGCTGCCCGGGCCAGGCACCGGCGACAAAGCCGGTCCCGAGGTAGTTGACGTTCGACCCGGTCGAGTCGTAGAGGTGGATGGACCCCGACCGGTTCCCGATCGCGGTGCCGTCCAGATACAACACCTGGTAGCCGCCGTCACCGGCGAGCACGGCATGGTGCCATGCACCGTTGTTGACCGTGGAAGTGCTGGCGATCGGAGGGCCTCCGCCGTCGTGCCAGAACTCGCCGTACAGCTTGCCGTCGCTACCCACGTACAGCGCCGGCGTGTAGTTGGCCGGCAACCCACCCGTGACCGGGCCGCCGTTGTAGGAGAACAGAACCCCGCTACCGGTGGTCTTGAACCACAGGCTGACACTCTGGTAGGAGGCGTTGGTCACCAGCGCGGTCGGCAGCGTCACATACGACGACGTGCCGTTGAAGCCCGCCGAAGGGACCGTCGACCCGGCCAGGGCGGCCGGCTGACCCAACGTCACGTTAGTGTATGTCGCATCGTCCGTGTGTTCGTTGGTCAGCACCGAGCTGGCCGCCACGGTGCCCGACGTCTCCCCCAAGCGCCAGTACGATTTCGCCCCGATGTCCAGCGCCGTGTTGGGATGCTGCGATCCGGACGTGTAGCCGTAGGTGGTGCACGCCGTCGACGAGGTTGGCGGGCACACCTTGGTCAACTTGTCGCCGGTATAGGTATAGGTCCACGTCTGCACCGTGGTCGAGTCGCCTGCCACCGCCGGATCGGTGTAGACCGTCTGCACATGCCACGCAGCCGCACCCGACGGCTGATACCAGGTGACATACAGCTTCCGCCCCGACGCGGAGCTCACCGTCGCGACCCGCGCATTCGTGTCGTAACCGAAGACGAGCGCCCGGCCCACCACATCGGTGATCGAGCTGATCCCATAGCCCCCGGCGGGCAGCGACTGGGTGAACTTGTACTCGGTATCGTTCTTGTCGATCAGCTTGTAGCCGATAACCGTCGCCGGCGATCCGGTCGTCACCTCGGTGAAGCTGGCGAAGCGGCCCGACGGCGAGGTGAACGAACCGTCGCTGTTGCGGCCGAACCCGACCTGCTGCCCCTCCGGGTAGGTCACCACCACCGACCGCACCGCTCCGCCGCTGTCCTTCAGCGGCACCGCCCGCGCGTCCAGGACGCTCGACCAGCCGGCCCCGAACCCCCCGGACACCCGTGGATCCTTGCTGTTGTAGCTGCGCCGCACCGACAACGCCGGACCCACGGTCAGCACGGCTACGTCGGTCGCCGACGTCGTATAGTTACCAATCGATGGATCGAGGCCGTTGTCGCTGTTCTGCGACAGCTTCGACGTCACGCCCGGCTGCGGTACCTCCACCCGGAACGCGTACACGGCAGGCGATGTCGTCGCGAACAGTCCGTCCCCGGACTGGACCGTCCAGAAGTAGGTCTTACCCCACTGCAGGTCATTGGGAACCTGCCAGGCCCCGGACGCGACCCACCCCGAGTTGACCACCTGCTGAGCCTTGTCGTCATACACCGAGAAGAAGTAGTTCACCGAGCTGGCCGGGTAGTTGTCCGGGTCATGGCCGTACGCGAGCAGCTCCGGGCGCAGCGTGTCCACCGCGCTGTTGTTGGCCGGGTACTGCCGATCGATCACCGGAGTCTCGTCCGGGGTGTAGGTCACCGACAGGTACGGCGGGTTCGGCCCGTTGACCGAGTCGAACTTCTTCCACTGCGTGCTGTCGCTCTGCGACGCGGTGATCGCCAAGCCGTAGTTCGTCACCGTCCCCGCCGACCAGCCGGTGAACGTGGCCGTGCTCAGCGACACCGTGGCCCAGTCACCCACCGCCGGATCCCCGTTGGTGTTGCCACACGCGTGGCTCACCGACGGCGACGCCGACCCCAACGCGGTGCCGTCGAAGGACGGCCCCGGGTACGAGGTCAGGCCCGAAGGGGTCCACAACTGGGTGACCCGGTTGACACTGAACGACTTCGGCGTGCAGGTCCACGCCCAGGTCACGAACACCTTCAACGACACCGACGAGAACCGCGCCCCAGCGTACGTGCTGCCGAACGTCACGAACCCCAGGAAGCTGTACGCCTTGACCTGCGCCCCGCCATCCGAGGTACCCGCCTTCAGGATCGCCTCCGCCGAATGGTCCCCGGACGCGCCGTTCTGCGCGTACGTGGTACCCGACGGATACGCGGTGTCCGACACCGTCGGATCCACCGTCACCGGGAACACCCGCGCCGGGTCGTTCAACCACGCCGCGTCCACGCTCATCCGCAGCGCCGGCTGCCCATCCACCGTGGTCAGCTCATAACTGACCGCGTCCGACCGGGTCATGTCATCGATACGAGGGTCGTAGCGGGAGTCCGACATCCACCCGTGCGGAATCCTGGCCAGCACGGTCCCCGCCTCGTCGGTGAACGCCACCGACCCGTCCGCCTCAACCCGGCCGCCCACCCCGGACAGGTGCAACGGGAACACCCACGAGCTGCCCGCCGCCGGCGAGCGCAGGACCAAGGACTCCTTGAACCCGCTGGCCAACGTGGTCAACCGCAGATCCGTATCGGTCAGCACACCCGGGTAGGTCAGGGTCGACCCGGACACGGTCGCGGTCACATCCGCCGCCCCCCGCAGCCCGTACCCGATCCGGTGCCCGGTATCGATGGTCAGCGACGCCAGCACCGGATCCGTCGCGACACCGGCGAAATCCGCCGGATGCGCGTGTGCGCCCTCATGCACCCGCCCATCCGTACCCAGGCTGAGTGACGTGTCGATCGGCGTCCACGTCCCATCGGCGTTCCGGAAGTTCACCGGCCGCGGATAGACCTTGCGCGTGAACGAGCCATCCGGATTCTCGTACACATCCGAGGTCGCCGACGCGGCCGCGGGAATCCGCCGGCTACGCGCCGCGTCGAAGCTCTGGTCGCCGCTGGCCGCCGGTGTGTTCACCGGCTGGGTGGGCACCTTGTGCGGCCGGTACTCGTCCAGCTGCCCCACGCCCTTGCCGGGCGCCCTGCCCGCGCCCCCACCCGCACGGGTCGACTCGGTCGGCACGCTGTGTCCCAGCCCCGCGGCACTGCCGGCCGACTCCTGCTGCGGGGTCGGCGGCAACGGTGGCGACGCCCAGCTCGCCGGCAGCTCAAACCAGTCCCACAACCAGGACAGCGGCAACAGATCCTGACCCGGCCGCCCCAACCGCTGCTGCGGTACGGCCACCGTCAGCGCCAACACCACCGCCAGCAGCACCGCCACCCGACCGACCAAACGACGCCACACCCGGCCCACCCGAGCCGACCGACGACCACCAACCCGGATCATGGCGTCCCTCCCCCGTGAGCGCAAACGGCTTCGGGAGTCTGCGACACAATCACCACCGCGCACAAGACTTGACGCGGAAAGTATCGACGTGCATGAGATCAGCGGGTCGTGATCACCTGCTCACAGCCGTTACCCCACTGGGAGATTCGTTGTCTAGCAACTAGACACCTGGACGCTCAGGCCGGCGACGCGGAACGCACCACACCGGTCAGCAGCCCTCGTACCCGATCACGTAGGCCAGCATCGGACAATCCACTCAAGGCGGTCACATTCGTACCCGCCACCGAACCACCCACCACCACGAACCTCACCTGCGGGTACCTCGACGCATCCGCCCGGACCGCCTCGACCTGAGCCGGCCCCACCGCCAGCACCACCGCGCACCTGCGCTGGATCAGGCTGCTCAGGTAGGGCAGCGCGTTGCCCGCCGTCGCCTCACCGGAAACCGCCAGATACTGCACCTTCGCATGGGTCGCCAGCGACGCGTCCTGCATCCCGGCCCACACCGGCGCCGCGGTGGCTCCGGCCACCCCGTGCCCGTCCGTCAGCAGACAGGCGGTGAACTCCAGGTACGGCCGGGCCCGTGGTGGTGGTTCCGGCGGCGCCGGCCAGAGCAACCAGGCGACCAGCACAGCCAACAGCACAACCGCGGCACCAACCCAGACCCACCACCGTCGAAGCACCGACACACACACCACCCCCGGGAGTCGGCCGACAGCATAGAGCCGGGAGGGGCGGAACGCACCCGGTCAGAAGCGCGGCATCCCGCCGAACTGCCGGTCCCCCGCGTCGCCGAGCCCGGGCACGATGAACATCTTCTCGTTGAGCCGCTCGTCGATCGCGGCCGTGACCAGCCGCAGCGGCAGGCCGGACCGGTCCAGCCGGGCGATGCCCTCGGGCGCGCTGAGCACGCAGAGCAGGGTGATGTCGGTTGCGCCGCGCTCGGCGAGCAGCCGGCAGCAGTGCTCCAGCGAACCGCCGGTGGCGAGCATCGGGTCCAGCACGATGACCGGCAGGCCGGACAGGTCGACCGGGAGCGACTCCAGGTAGGCGCGCGGCCGGAAGGTCTCCTCGTCGCGGGCCAGACCCACGAAACCCACGGACGACTCGGGCAGCAGGGCCAGCGCCGCGTCGCTCATCCCCAGACCGGCCCGCAGCACGGGTACGAGCAGGGGCGGGTTGGCCACCCGGACCCCCTCGGCCACGGCGACCGGGGTACGCACCGGGTAGCGCTCCACCGGGATCGCCCGGGTCGCCTCGTACACCAGCATGGTGGTCAGCTCGTGCAGCGCGGCCCGGAACGCGCCCGAATCCGTCCGCTCGTCGCGCAGCGCGGTGAGCCTCGACCGGGCCAACGGGTGATCCACCACCAGAACATCCACGGCGCCCATGGTAAGCCAAGATCAGTTGTCGTACCCGGGCGTAGGCTGGATCCCATGACGAGCCTGGCAACCGCGCCGGAGGTCACCCGGTCCAGCGCGACGCTGCGGGCGTTCCTGCACGGGCTGCCCGGCGTGGACCAGGTCGGCGCGGACGCCCGGGCCGCCATGCTGAGCACCCGCTCGATCAAGACCACCGCCAAGGCCTGGGCGATCGACCTGGCCATCCGGATGGTCGACCTGACCACCCTGGAAGGAGCGGACACACCCGGGAAGGTCCGGGCGCTGTGCGCCAAGGGTCGCCGGCCCGAGCCGGGCGACCCGACCTGCCCGCACGTGGCCGCCATCTGCGTCTATCCGTCCATGGTCCCGATCGCCGCGCAGGCGCTGGCCGGATCCGGCATCCACCTGGCCAGCGTGGCCACGGCGTTCCCGTCCGGGCAGGCGCCGCTGCCGGTCAAGCTGGCCGACACGAAGGCGGCCGTCGCGGACGGGGCCGACGAGATCGACATGGTACTCAACCGGGGCGCCTTCCTGTCCGGCCGCTACCTGGAAGCCTTCGAGGAAATCGTGGCGGTCAAGGAAGCCTGCGGCGGGGCGCACCTCAAGGTGATCCTGGAGACCGGCGAGCTGGCCACCTACGACAACGTACGGCGGGCCTCGTGGCTCGCCATGCTGGCCGGCGCGGACTTCATCAAGACGTCCACCGGCAAGGTGACCCCGGCCGCCACGCTGCCGGTGACGCTGGTGATGCTCGAAGCGGTACGCGACTTCCGCGCGGCCTCCGGCCGCCAGGTGGGCGTGAAACCGGCCGGCGGCATCCGCACCACCAAGGACGCGCTGCGCTACCTGGTCCTGGTCAACGAGACGGTCGGCGACGACTGGCTCGACCCCGGCCGGTTCCGGTTCGGCGCCTCGACCCTGCTCAACGACCTGCTCCTGCAACGGAGCAAGCTGGCTACCGGCCGCTACTCCGGCCCCGACTACGTGACCCTGGACTGATACCATGCGCTTCGAGTACGCCCCGGCGCCGGAGTCACCGTCCATTGTGGACATCCGGTCGTCGTACGGGCTCTTCATCAACGGGGAGTTCACCGAGCCGGTGGACGGGGAGCGGTTCAAGACGATCAACCCAGCCTCCGAGGACGTCCTCGCCGAGGTCGTCGCGGCCGGACCGTCCGATGTGGACAGAGCGGTCGCGGCGGCCCGCGACGCCTACGACCACCGCTGGCGCGACCTTCCCGGCAGGGAGCGCGGCAAGTACCTGTACCGCCTCGCCCGCACCATCCAGGAGCGGGCCAGAGAGCTGGCCGTCCTGGAGAGCATCGACAACGGCAAGCCGATCCGCGAGTCCCGCGATGTCGACCTCCCGCTGGTCGCCGCGCATTTCTTCTACTACGCCGGCTGGGCCGACAAGCTGCGCTACGCGGTGCCCGGTGGAACGCCGGCCGACCGGCTCAGCGGGCCGGACCCCAGGCCGATCGGCGTCGCCGCTCAGGTGATCCCGTGGAACTTCCCGCTGCTCATGCTGGCCTGGAAGATCGCGCCCGCGCTGGCCGCCGGCAACACCGTGGTGCTCAAGCCGGCCGAGACCACGCCCTTGACCGCGCTGCTGTTCGCCGAGATCTGCCAGCAGGCCGAGCTGCCACCCGGTGTGGTGAACATCGTCACCGGGGCCGGTGAGACCGGCCGGCTGCTGGTCGGGCACCCGGGCGTGGACAAGGTGGCGTTCACCGGCTCGACCGAGGTCGGCCGCGAGATCGCGCGCTCGGTCGCCGGTACCCGCAAGCGGCTCACCCTGGAGCTGGGCGGCAAGGCGGCCAACATCGTCTTCGACGACGCGCCCATCGACCAGGCCGTCGAGGGCATCGTCAACGGCATCTTCTTCAACCAGGGGCACGTGTGCTGCGCCGGCTCGCGGCTGCTGGTCCAGGAGTCGGTGGCCGAGGAGGTGCTGGGCTCGCTCAAGCGCCGGATGGCCCGGCTGCGGGTCGGCGACCCGCTGGACAAGAACACCGATATCGGGGCGATCAACTCGGCCGCGCAGCTGGCCCGGATCCGTACCCTCTCGGAGATCGGTTCGGAAGAGGGGGCGGAGCGCTGGTCGCCGCCCTGCCAGCTGCCCGAGCGCGGCTTCTGGTTCGCGCCCACCATATTCACCGGGGTATCCCAGGCACACCGGATCGCCCGTGAGGAGATCTTCGGCCCGGTGCTGTCGGTGCTCACCTTCCGCACCCCCGGCGAAGCCGTGGAGAAGGCCAACAACACGCCCTACGGGCTGTCCGCCGGCGTCTGGACCGAGAAGGGCTCGCGGATCCTGGCCATCGCCGACCGGTTGCGCGCCGGGGTGGTATGGGCCAACACGTTCAACAAGTTCGACCCCAGCTCGCCGTTCGGGGGTTACAAAGAGTCGGGGTACGGCCGGGAAGGCGGCCGGCACGGCCTGGAGGCCTACCTTGCCCACCAGTGACGCGTCGCCTCCAGCGATCTGGACGACCACGGACCGGTTGACCGTCCGCAAGACCTACAAGCTCTTCATCGGCGGCGCCTTCCCGCGCAGCGAGTCCGGCAGGACCTACATCGTGACCTCGATCGACGGCGACTTCCTCGCCAACGCCGCGCGCGCCTCGCGCAAGGACGTACGCGACGCGGTGGTCGCCGCCCGGGCCGCCTTTCCCAGGTGGGCCGGGGCCACGGCATACAACCGTGGACAGGTCCTCTACCGGGTCGCCGAGCTGCTGGAGGGGCGCCGGGGTCAGTTCATCGCCGAGGTGGCCACCTCGGAGGGCGGCGCCGCCGAGTCCACAGTGGACGCCGCGATCGACCGTTGGGTCTGGTACGCCGGCTGGGCTGACAAGATCGCTCAGGTCTACGGCAACGCCAACCCGGTCGCTGGACCGTTCTTCAACGTTTCGACGCCCGAACCGGTCGGCGTGGTCGGCGTCGTGGCGCCCCAGGACTCCAGCCTGCTCGGCCTGGTGAGCGTACTCGCGCCGGTGATCGTCACCGGTAACACCGCGGTCGTCCTGGCCGCCCAGGACCGACCGCTGCCGGCGGTCACGCTGACCGAGGTGCTGGCCACCTCGGACCTGCCGGGCGGGGTGGTCAACCTGCTCACCGGCCAGGTCGCCGAAACCGCCCCGTGGCTGGCCGGCCATCTCGACGTCAACGGCCTCGACCTGACCGGGGTGACCGACGCCGACCTGGCCGCGACCCTGGAGCGCGACGCCGCGGCGAACCTGAAACGGGTACGGCGACCCCCGGCCGCCCCGGTCGACTGGCAAACCGAGCCGGGAATCGACCCGATGGTGGCATATCTGGAAACCAAGACGGTCTGGCACCCCAAGGGCGTCTGAGGCTCGGCCCGCCTACTAGGGTGTCCTCGAACAGACAGAAGCGACAACGGAGGTCTTCGTGGCCCGTCAGAGCACCGGCCGGGGCACCCAGCCCGAACCCGAGGCGGAGCCGGACGAGTCCGTACGCTCGGCGAGCGCAGACGAGCTGTGGGCAGCGGTACGCATCGATCCGGTGGAGATCGCACTGCCCAGCGGCGTCGGGTACACCCTGCGCGCCTACCGGCCGGTCGACGAGGTCACCCCGACCGACATCTCCGAGCGCGAGGAGGACCTCTTCCCGCAGCGCCGCCCCGAGCCGGTCGAGGAGGACGAGTCCGCCGGCTTCGACGAGGAGTTCGAGGACGAGGGCTTCGATCAGGACGGCCCGACCCTCGACGACGACGAGGCCGACGAGACCGATGAGGACGAGGACGACGAGGACGACGAGTCCGACGAGGACGAGGAAGAGGACGAGTCGGACGAGTCGGGTGAGCCCGAAGAGGTACCGGTCTTCCTCGGCCGGGCCGGTCAGCTCTACCTCTTCCGTAGCGTGGAAGGGCTGGTCGAGTTCGTCCACTCGGGTGCCGAGCACGACCTGAGCCAGCTCGACACCTGGCCGGAGCTGGTCAAGCGGATCAGCGCCGAGGACGTCGTACCGCTGCCCGAGGACACGTACGAGTTGGATCTCGTGGTCAACAACCTGCGCGGGGGGTACGACGCCTGGGACGCCAACCTGGTGATCCAGGCCGGCGAGGTGGCCCGGGACATCGGGTACGCGCTGCGCATCGAGCCGGTCATCGGCGCGCTGTCCACCGGCTCGCCACTCGACGACCTCGACGAGGCGCTGCGAGCCACCGAATCGGGCGGTCTCGGCGGCTTCTTCGCCCGCCGGAAGCTGAAGAAAATCGGGGCA
>Ga0137372_10003875_pt1 | contig 14528 bp, 8 predicted proteins | sample SagtaG_6_FD_104911 | JGI IMG/M metagenome (GOLD analysis project Ga0137372, IMG submission 104911) | Vadose zone soil microbial communities from Sagehorn Ranch, Mendocino, California, USA - Sage1_R_60_16 metaG | ecosystem: Environmental > Terrestrial > Soil > Vadose zone | place: USA: California...
GACAACACGGCACCGCCGACCCCGACGCGACGGACCACACAAAAGACACGACGCGACGGACCACACAAAAGACCCGACGCGGCGGACCACACAAAAGACCCGACGCGGCGGGACAAACACTGTCAGGCAGGGACCACGTTGACCAGCTTGGGAGGACGAACGATCACGTTCTTGACGGCACGCCCGGCAAGCGCTCGCTCCACGCCGGGAGCGGCAAGTGCCAGCGACCGCAGCTCGTCGGCCGAGACCTCCGGTGACACCTCCAGCCGGTCCCTGACCTTCCCCGCGACCTGAACGACGCACGTCACCGACTCCCGCACCAGTAGCCGCGGATCCGCGGCTGGCCAGGCAACCATGGCAACCGACGCCGGATGGCCCAGCGCCTCCCAGCACTCGTCCGCGGTGTAGGGCGCGAAGAGCGACAGCATGACCGCGGCGGTCTCCGCGGCTTCACGGACGGCGGGGTCGGCGGCGCCAGCGCCAGCGTCGATCACCCGGCGCGCCGCGCTCACCAGTTCCATCAGCCGCGCGACCGCGACGTTGAACCTGAACGCCTCCACCAGGCGGGTGAACTCGTCGATCGTCCGGTGCGTCACCTTGCGCAGTTCGGCGTCACCGGCAGCCGGATCCGTGCCGGGACCACAGGCAGCGCCTGCCTCGACAGCCACGCGCCAAACCCGGCCGAGGAACTTCACCAACGCGGCGGGTGACACGTCGGCCCAGTCGATGTCGTCCTCGGGCGGGCTGGCGAACACCATGGTGAGCCGGATCGCGTCCACTCCGTGTACGGCGATCTGCTCGCCCAGGTCGACGCCGTTGCCCAGCGACTTCGACATCGCGTGACCCCGGTTGATCACCTGCCCCTGGTTCAGCAGCCGGGTGAACGGCTCGGTGAACTCCACCATGCCCATGTCGTAAAGGACCTTGGTGAAGAACCGCGCGTACAGCAAGTGCAGGATGGCGTGCTCGACGCCGCCCACGTACTGGTCGACGGGACACCACTGACGAACAGCGGCAGGGTCGAACGGACCGTCGGTGTAGGAAGGCGAGCTGTACCGCAGGAAGTACCAGGACGAGTCGACGAAGGTGTCCATCGTGTCGGTGTCCCGCCGCGCAGGCCCGCCGCACTTCGGGCAATCGACGTTCACCCAGTCGGCCGCCGCGGCGAGCGGCGACACCCCCTTCGGCACGAGATCCCGCCCGCGCAGGTCGGGCAGCACAACCGGCAGCTGATCATCGGGCACCGGGATCTCACCGCAGGATGGGCAGTGCACGATCGGGATCGGCGTGCCCCAGAACCGCTGCCGTGACAGCAGCCAGTCACGCAGCCGGTAGCTGACCGCGGCCTGGCCAGAGCCGTCGGCGGCCAGCAGCTCGATTATGCGGCGGATGGCGTCCGCCTTGGAAAGCCCGTTCAGTGGCCCGGAGTTGACCAGCGTCCCCTCACCGGGCGCCGCCACGCCGCTATCCGCAGGGTCGGGCTCACTGGTCTCAACGACGACGCGCACCGGCAGCCCGAACGTCCGCGCGAAGTCCAGGTCCCGCTGATCGTGTGCGGGCACGGCCATGATGGCGCCCGTGCCGTAATCCGACAGCACATAGTCGGCGGCCCATACCTGGATGCGTTCGCCGTTGACCGGATTGATCGCGTGGCGGCCCAGGAACACCCCCGTCTTTGGCCGCTCAACCGATTGGCGCTCGATGTCGGACAGCTTGCGCACCTCGGCCACGTAAGACTGCAGCGCGGGCAGGCGATCAGGCGTGCACAGCTGCTGCGCCAGCGGCGAGTCGGCGGCGACCACGAAGAAGGTCGCGCCGTACAACGTGTCGGGCCGGGTGGTGAAGACCGTGACAGGCTCGTCCAAGCCCTCGATCGGGAAGCGCACGTCGGCGCCTTCCGAGCGCCCGATCCAGTTGCGCTGCATCAGCAACACGCGGTCGGGCCACTTCCCCTCCAACTCGGCCATGTCGGCGAGCAGCCGGTCGGCGTATTCGGTGATCTTGAAGTACCACTGGGTGAGCGTGCGCCTGATGACCTCGGCGCCGCAGCGCTCACACCGCCCGTTGATCACCTGCTCGTTGGCGAGGACGGTCTGGTCGGTGGGGCACCAGTTCACAAAGCCGTCGGCGCGGTAGGCGAGGCCGCGTTCGTAGAAGCGCAGGAACAACCACTGATTCCAGCGGTAGTAGTCCGGGTCGCAGGTATGCAGCCGGGTGGACCAGTCGAACGACACGGCGTAGCGGCGAAACGAGGCGGCCTGGGTCTCGATGTTGCCGTAGGTCCAGTCCGCCGGATGCGCGTTCCGCATGATCGCGGCGTTCTCCGCGGGCAGCCCGAACGCATCCCAGCCGATCGGATGCAGAACATTGCGGCCCTGATGGAACAAATACCTGGCCACGGCGTCACCGATCGCGAACGCCTCACCGTGGCCCATGTGCAGGTCGCCGGACGGGTACGGGAACATGTCGAGCAGGTAGGCGCGCGGCCGCGGATCTGAAGGATCCCTGGACGCGCGGAACAACTCAAGCTCCGCCCAGCGCGCCAGCCATTTGTCCTGAACGTCCCGCGGGTCATACTGCGCGGCACCCGCCCGGGCAGTTTCTCCTGTCATCGTTTCCTCAAAGATGTGTCGATCCTGCTCTGCGCCCTGCAAAGAAAAGGCCCCCCGGTCACGAGGGGCAGCCGCGCCGACGGCAGGAAGTCGACGCGGCTAGCTAAGGAGCAGCCTTACCGGGCGCACGCCGCCAGGGTAGCGCACGTTCGGCCCCGCCAGCACACGGCCAGGTGGTCACACGTGACCGGCGCGCTCGCCGTTTCCGCCAAGAAAGGCTTGAACCCACCGTGTCCCTAACGGCTGCCGCGGCGCGAACCACCTGCGGGCTGCGGGGTCCCGGGTCGTCCCCCGAGCGAGCGCCGCGCGATTCTGCCGGGCACTTGCCGCGTTTCTTCCTGGCCCCCCGGCGCGGGATCGTCAAGGCTTGGCCGCGCTGTCCCGGCTTCCGGTGACACGCGAAGAGGCGGGAGGAAGTCGAGGCGTCGCATTCGTGAGCCCGGTTCATGCGATCCGCCGTGACGTCGCCGGCACGTGGCGCGCGCCGCAGCAGTGCTGACTCCCCCGGGCCACGTCTGGCTGACCAACAACCTTTACATGAACGACCAGAGTTCGGGGGACGTGCCGAATGACTGCGGACGGATACCGGCCGGTTCGGCCTGTGTGTTCGGTCGACGAGCGTGCAACCCGGCAGGCACGCGGAAATGGTGGACGGAGGGCGGAGTGCGGGAAGACTACGGCGGTAATATCAAGGTCGACTCGGCACGAACGCCCGACCAGTGGGAGTCGGTCGGCACTTGCTGACCGGCGGGTGTTGACCCCGCAGGCCCGATTATGGTGGTCCGCGCCCGCCCCACGCCCCAGCGCCGTTAGAGTCTGTTCGAGAATCCCGGTCCAGCTTTGCCGGGGCGCTCAAACTGGCTCTAACGGCGCTTTTCCTGACGCCGTTCTGCAGCAGGCGCGTTTAGGGGAAACGTGGGGGGAAACGTGGGGGAAACGGTGCGGGAAATAGTCGGCGTTCTTGAGCGTGGCGCACGGATACGGTCAGCTCGAAGCAATTCGGAAAACATGGCCGAAGAATGACCCAGCGAGCCGACACCACGCCGCCGCCCCACACCGAGGTCTACGCGTTCAGCGGCGAGGATCCCGCCGAACTCGCGGCGACGCTCACCAGGATCGCCGGGATCGCCACCTCGCTGTCCGACGGGGAGCGCCGTGATCTTGCCTGCCAGCAGGCTCGCCTCGAGCACGCCGGGCCGTTGCGGGTCGCGTTCGCGGCCGCGACCGAGGTGGAACTCGCGCGCCGCGCACGGCACGCTGCGCAGCTTGCGACCAGGCTCAGCCCTGGCGTGACACACCATGAGCACGGTGTATTCGCCGGCGACGGTGCGCGTGGCCGGGTGGTGCTGCTTTTCGCAGACCCGGCCGCGGCACCGGCGGGACGCTGCGACGACGCGGCCGGCGCGGCGACACACGATGAGCATGCAGCCGAGGCGGCCGCGGCCTATCGGGCGGCGCGGGCCGCGTTGCGCTGGCTGGACCGGCTCGGTGTCACCCCGGCCGCGGCCGTCGGCCACGGCGGGGGCGAGCTCGCAGCGCTCGCTTGGGCGGGCTGCCTGTCCGAGCCGGATGCCGCCGACCTGGCGTCCTGGCGCGCACGAGCATTGACCGGGTGCGGCGCGCGCGGCACCGGCATGCTCAGCATTTCCGCCGACGCGGCCACGGCGCGGACGCTCGCCGAAGGCACCAATGTCGTCCTCGCCGCCTACAACGGACCGCACGCGCACGTGCTGGCCGGACCAACGGCCGCGCTGAACGCCGTCGCGGAACGGGCTGCACGCTGCGGTATCGCCGCCACGGCGGTGCGGACGCGACCAGGCCTCGACACGGCCGCGCTGGTCGGCTGCGCGGCGGCGCTGAAAGACGTGCTCGACTCGATCACGTTCGGCCCGGCGCGTCGGCGGGTCATCTCGACCGTGATTGGCCGTGAGCTCACGCCACGTGACGACATCCGCGCGTTGCTCTGCGAGCAGGTCACCGCTCCGGTGCGGTTCCACGAAGCGGTACGGGCGGCTGCGCGCGTCGCCGACCTCTTCTGCGAGGCGGGACCCGGCCGCGCGCTGGCCGGGCTTGCGGCTCAATGCTGCCCGCTGCCCGTGATCAGCACCGGCAGCGTCAGCAGCGCAGACAGCGACGGCCGCCGCAAGGACGCCGCGGGCGCCAACGCCGCGGCGGCGCTGTTCGCAGCGGGCGCGGCGAGCAGCCTCAGGCCGCTGTTCACCAGGCGGTCCGCGCGGCCAATCGACGTCTGGCGCGAACGCGAGTTCGCAACCGAGCCGTGCGCCAGCGCGGTGAGCCACGCAGCAGAACGCGGCGCGAGCCGCGCGATGGGCGGCGCACCCGCGGCGGCCCGGCCCCGTGGGTGTCCCGGCGATCAGGACCACGGCGACGGCGGCGATCAGGCACCACACGAAGACGCCGAGATCCCCGGCATCGGGCCCTGGATCCGCTGCTTCGCCGAGGTGAGGGACCCGGTTACCGAACCAACCACCCCACCGCCCAGCGGGCCGTGGCGGGTGCGTGTCACGCCGCGGCAGCCGTTCGGGAAGATTATCGGCGATACCTTCACCGACAGCCCCGACGCCGACTGCGTGCTCGCCTGCGTCGCCGGCGCCGGCGACCCGGACGCCGCCGTGCTGCTGTTCGACGCGGCGCGTGAGGCGCTCGGTTGTGATGGGCTCGTCGTGATCTCGCACGGCGGCGGGCTCGCCGGGTTCCTGCGAAGCCTGCACGCCGAGCATCCACGGCTCGGCATCACGTTGCTGCGGGTCGCGCAGAGCCAGGAAGGACTCCGGCGCGCCCGCCGGTTCTCAACCGCGGCACCCGGCGTGTTCCGCGAGATAGTCGTGGCCGACGATGATCATCCGGTCCTCGTTTCCGCGGCGCCTGTCACGGTCACAGGAGCGGGAGCGACCCCGCTCGCGGCCGCGGATGTCGTGCTTCTCACCGGCGGCGCCGACGGCATGAACGTCGCATGCGCCGAGGTCATCGCGGGCACGGGCGCGGCCGTCGCCCTCGTCGGGCGGGGTGACCCGGCCGACGATCCCGCCGTCAAAGCCGGGCTCGATCGGCTTCGCGGCGCCGGCGCCTGCGCCGGGTACGAGCCCGCGGACGTGACTGACCCGGCTGCCGTGCGGGCCGCCGTGCGCCGGCTGGAGGAAAGGCTCGGCCCGGTCACCGCGCTGGTGCACTGTGCAGCCCACGGCTCGCCTCGCCCGTTCGCCGACCTCACCGCCGACGACGTCGACGCAGAGCTTCGGCCTGGGATGGCGGGCCTGATCAGCGCGCTCGACGCGGTCCGGCCTGGCAGGCTGCGGCTCGTCGTCACGTTCGGGTCCCTGGCGGGCTGGTACGGGCAGGCAGGCGCGTGCCATCACAGCCTGGCCAGTGCCGTGCTCCGCGATCAGGCCGCGCGGCTCGCCCGGCAAGTGCCGGGCTGCCGTGTGCTGCATATCGACTGGCCGGCCTGGTCGGGGACGGATGGGCCTGGCCTGGCTGACATGGCTGGGACGGCGCCCGCCACGGCCGGGGTGGCGCCTGTCGCGGCGGGGGTGGCGGCTATCCCAGCGGCGGAGGCTGGCGTGATGCTGCTGCGGCTGATCGCGAGTTCGGGCCCGGCCGAAGCAGTCGCCGTACACGGGCGAGCGGGCCTGGCGCCGGCCCGGATCGCCTCGCCTGGCCGGTTCGTTCAGGCCGTCCGCGTGCATTACCCCGGCGTGGAGCTCGTCGCCGACGCGGCGCTCGACCTGGAATCCGATCCCTATCTGGGCGACTACTGCCTCGATGGCCAGGCGAGCCTGCCTGCTGCGCTGGGGCTCGAGGCGATGGCACAAGCGGCAGCCGTGCTGGCCGCTCGCCCGCTACGGCGGGCCCGGGATGTCGCGCTGGCGAGCCCGGTGGCCATCGGCGCGGACGGAGCGGCCCGGATCCGCGTGTGTGCGCTGCACCACGGCGACCGGGTTGAGACCGTGCTTCGCAGCGCAGACACCGGTTACCGCACCGAACATATGCGTGCGGTCTTCCCGCTCGTCGGCGCAGCGCCTGGCAATGCCGCCGTGAACGGAAATGGCGCGCCGCTCGCCTCCGCGCCGGGCCGCCGCGGCCGCAACGGCAGGCTGGTTGACCATGTGAGCACCGGGATCGTGGATGGCACCGAACTGTACGGGCCGCTTTGTTTCCAGACCGGGCGCTTCCGCCGGGTTGCTTTCCTGCCCGAGTTGACGTCCCGCAGCTACCGCGCGCTCGTCCGTGGCGCCGACGACGCGCGGTGGTTCGGCCCGGACTTCGCGCAGCGACCGCTGCTGTTGGGCAGCCCTGGCGTCAACGACGCGGCCATTCACGCGCTGCAGGCGTGCATGCCGCACCGGCGGCTCAAGCCGAGCGGCTGCCAGAGCATCACCATGACCGGGCTCATGATCGATGGCGCGGTCGAATGCCGGGCACGCGAGCGGCCGGCCACCGCGGATGAATCGGTGTGGGACGTCGAAGCGTTCGACACTCACGGCCAACGCGTTGCGGCGTGGAATGGCCTGCGGGTCGCTGACGCCGGCCCCCTTCGCCACGCGCAGCCCTGGCCACCCGCGCTGCTCGCCGCCTATCTCGAGCGGGGCGCGATCGGGCTGGGCCTCGACCCCACGCTGCACGTCACGGTGCGCGCCGGGCACCCGCGCCAGCTTTCCTGCGGATGCGCCGGCGGCGGGCTACTCACCAGCGCAGGCGCGGGTTGGCTTGGCGCGAGCGCCGACCCAGGCGGGCTTCTCGGCAGCGTCGGCGCGGGCGGGCTTCGCACCAGCGGCCTGTTCTTTGTTAGCGGACGGCAGTCGGGCCGCGGCTGCCACAGCCACCTGGACGGGCTCGCCCTGAGGGCAGACGCGGCCTGCCGCGTCGCCTGCGAGTGGGCGCCGACGGGCGCGCGCGGGGACGGATCGCTGCCCGGCGTGCCGGGTTGGCAAACCGTGTTCGAGCGGTTGCGAGACCGCTGCGGCGAGCGGCCAGATACCCTGCGGGCACGGATCCGGACCGCGGCGGCATGCCTGACGAAGGCGGGCCTGCCTGCTGGATCGCCCGTAACGGTTGGCGCTGTGCACGATGACGGCTGGATCCTGTTGCGCGCGGCGGACAACGCCATAGCCAGCACCGTCGTCATGGTCAGCGGCGTTCCGGCGGCACTTGCTGTCTCGATCATGACCAGGTCGGCCTGATGGCGATTCTCCGCTGAATGATCGGCCGCGCCCTTGGTCAACGGGTGGGTGCCGCGGCTGCCTCCGGCTCAACTTGTGGGTGCCGCGGCTGCCTCCGGCTCACCGAGCTGGGCGGCCATCTCTTGGTCAACGGGCGGGGCGGGCACCGCGGCTGTCACCGGTTCAGCGGCGGGCTCGAACGCCGGCCGCAGCGGCATCCCCGAACCGCCCGCTGCGTCGAGCCGCACGCACAGCACTTGATGCAGCTGGATCTTGTTTCGCTCGAAGCCGAGCCGCGACCCGGCCATGTACAGCCGCCACACCCTGGCGGTGCCCTGACCGACCTCGGCGACCGCCTCATCCCAGTGCGCGTCGAGGTTCGTGCACCACGCGGCGAGCGTGCGCGCGTAATGCTCGCGCAGGTTCTCCTCGTGACGGACCTCGAACCCGGTGTCGTGCATCAGCGAAATCAGCAGGCCCGGCCCTGCCAGCTCACCGTCGGGGAACACGTACCTGTTGATGAAGCCGCCGCGGCGGATCGCCGGCTCATGGTTGTCCGGCCGCGTGATGCAGTGGTTGAGCAGACGGCCGCCAGGCTTCAGCTTCCCGAACAGGAACGAGAAGTACCCAGGCAGCTGGGCCCGGCCGATGTGCTCGGTCAGCCCGATTGAGCTGATCGCGTCAAACTCGGTCTCGGTCACGTCCCTGTAGTCGAGGTGGCGCACCTCCGCGAGACCGTTCAGGCCGGCCACGGTGATCGCTCGCTGCGCCCACTCGGCTTGCTCGCGCGACAGCGTCACGCCGAGCGCCCGAACGCCGAACGCCCGCGCCGCGTGCATCACCATGCCGCCCCAGCCGCAGCCGACGTCAAGCAGCCGCATCCCCGCACGAAGCCCGAGCTTGCGCGCGACCAGGTCGAACTTGTGCGCCTGCGCCTGTTCAAGCGAAGCGCCTGGATGCGGGTAGCACGCGCATGTGTAGGCCATCGACGGACCGAGAACCAACTCATAGAACCGGTTCGACACGTCGTAGTGGTGCGCGATGACGCCAGCGTCACGCTGCCTGGAATGCCGCCGCCCGGACAGCCAGCGCCGATTCAGCCGCACCTCCTGCGGAGGCGGCGGCACGCGCGGGAAAAGGATCTTCATCCCACCGAGATCGCGGAGTATGCGCAGCCGTTGCGGCCAGGCGAACGTGCCCGACTGGGCCTGCGCCATGCGCGTCAGCGCCGTGTACATGTCGCCGTGGACGTCGAGGTGCCCCGCGACGTACGCGCGCGCCAAGCCGAGCTCGCCGGGCGCCTGCGCGAGGTAAGAGACGGCGGCCGGGGAGCGAATCACGACCCGGATGCCGTTACCTCGCTCCCCCGCGGTGCTGCCGTCATATGCCTGGAACTCCAGGGGCGTGCCGGGTCCGGCGACCCGTTCGAACACCTCCGCCAATGCCATCGATTCCCGCCCTCCTCATGCAGCCATCTCTCAGCTTTCGTCACACCAGCGCCGTCAGCGCCCGGCACCAGCGCCAGTTAGCGCCCGGCACCGGCGCCGTCAGCGCCCGCGCACGCATTTGTCATAGAGGCCGAGCAGGCGGCCGCCGGGATCGTAGGCGCGCTTCAGCTCGGCGTACTCCTGCCCGTTGTACTGCCGCCAGAACTCGTCCTCACCGTAGTAGGCGGTCGAGTAAAGGCCCTTGCGACCGCCAAGGGCCGCGACCTCCCGCTCAACCAGGCGATTGTGGTGACCTCCGGGCTGGCCGGGCGAGAGCGGGACGGTCCCCCAGAAACCGAAGTTCACATAGACATGGCCCGGCGCCAGCGGGTACAGGGGCCAGGGCTCGGCGGATCGCAGCCGCAGCGGGCAGAGCCACACCGGCCTCATCCGGATCTCACGGAGGAAGAAGTCCAGAAACTCCGCGCCCTTTTCTGCCGGGATCTCGACATCCTGGATGACGGTCTCCCGCGGGCTGACTTGCCGTGCGCGGTCCATTTGCTCGGTGAGCCCGTGCCTGCGGTCGAAGGCGACCAGCCGCCGGTAGATGTCCGAGCGCCGGTACCGACGTGGCCACATCCGGCGGATCGCCGGGTTCTGCAGGCCAAACGCCCGTGAGCACCAAAACCAGTCGGTGTCCCACCGCCACAGGTAGTCGCGGGTGGTGAGGAAATCGTCCCTGAAGCGGCGAACAGACTGGTAGTAGACCTGCTGGCCGGTGTAGTCACTGCGCCATGGCGCGACGTCGCTGAACGTCCCGACGGTCAGATACAGCTCGTCGTGCCCGAAGGCGATCCCATCTACGAAGTCGGCCGACGCGCCGTTGACAGCGCCGTCTGCGGCGATCTGGCCCACCGCGCGCATGCACTCCTGCGCGCTGCCGAACGGCAGATGGCGAAGGTGCACATACGGCCTGACCGGCTCAAGCTCAATGGTGAGTGAAAGGGCGTAGCCGAGGGTGCCATAGGAATTTGGAAAACCGCGAAAGAGCCGCGCGTGCTCCCCATCCGGGGCGGCGGTGACGACCCGGCCGTCGCCCGTCAGGATTTCCATCTCGACCACGGACTCGTGCGGAAGGCCGTTTCTCAGCGAGGTGGATTCGATGCCAAGGCCGGTGACAGCTCCGCCCAGCGTGATCGTCTTGAGCTGCGGCACGACGAGCGGCATCAGACCGTAGCGCAGCGTGGCGTCGGCCAAGTCCTCATACGTCGTCATGCCGCCCGCGACCGCGATCCGCGCCGCGGGATCCACGTGCAGCACGCGGCTGAATCCGGTGCCGTCGAGGCCACGCTGGCGGCCCGGCAGCGAGTCGCGGAAGCGGAAAAGGTTTGACGCCCGTTTTGCCAGCCGGACTGGCCCGTCGGCGCCGCCCTGCTCGGTGAGCTTGGCGTAATCGCCGCGAACGGCGGCGACCGCCGCGCGATGCCGGTCGAGTGCGGCGGCGGGCACGGGCGCGGAGACGAGGGGGGACGGTGTGTCGCGCGTGCCCGCGGACGCTGTGGGGCCGCCCGCGGACGCGGACGCTGTGGGGCCGCCCGCGGCTGCCGACGCTGTGGGGCCGCCCGCGGACGCGGACGCTGTGAGGCCGCCCGCGGCTGCGCGGCCTGCCGCACCCGAGCCTGTGACACCTGTCACGCGCCTGTCCCCTCCCCGGTGGCGGGCACTGTCCTGCACTGTGGTCGCAGGAGGTTGCGATGGGAAAGCAGCACGCCGAACTGGACGAACGGCTCACTGAGTTTATCTTGGACCACCCGATCTTCTTCGTCGCCCACCGCGCGGTGCCCGCCGCGCTCGGTCGGGGCCCCGGGCAGGTCAGCGCCTCGTCCAAATTCTGGATCTGTCCGGCGGGTCCAATCCCATCGCGGATCTGAGGGGCAAGATCGGTGAATTCTGGCGCCTAAGGAGCAGGGGCATTCTGATGATCACTCACTGTGTTGAACCAAACGCGAAGGGAAGGTGTGACAATCCCTGACGTATCGGCGCTGTGTCCGGTGAGTAGCACCCCCGGTTGGCGAGGAGCTGGCATTGTCAGAGGGGACTACCTGCATCCGCCCATCAGTCCCGGCGGGGCACACCTTCAACGGGTCAACCTGGCCCGATGACGACCAGGGACGGGTCTTGTCCGTAACGACTAGGACACCTCAGTCGAACCTTGAACTGGGTGCTCTTCCGAGCGCGGTCGCCTGCGCCCGGCTGCACGCCAAGCAGGTCGCGTGGGAGTGGGGACTCGACACTCTCGCCGAGACCGTCGAACTTGTCGTGTCTGAGCTGGCAACGAACGCGATCAAGGCGGCCGTCACCTACCACGACACGGACAGCGTGCTTGGCCTGCCGGTCATCTGGTTGCGTCTCACGGGAGGGGACGGGCAACTGCTTGTCGAGGTGTGGGACAGCAACCCCGAGCCACCGGTGCGCGCCGAGGCCAATCTCACCATGGAAAATGGGCGTGGGCTGCTCCTGGTCGACGCGGTGAGCACCAACTGGGGCTATTACAACGTGGTGCAGGAAATCATGCCGAGCGAGTTGTCTGCGCCGACGGCGGACTGGGGATCTGGCGGGCGCTACGAGCTAACCGAACGTGATCCCGGGTTGGACGGAAAGGTGGTCTGGGCGCTGATAAGAGCCGCCTGAGGACGGCGGTAGCAGCCGTGGCCAGGTTCGTCACGATCGCCTGGATGAGGCGCGCCGCGCCGCTAAGGTTGGCGCATGCGATTCGCACTCGTCGATTCGGGCCTCGGTGTCCTTCCCGCGGCGATGCATCTGCGCAGGCTGTGCCCAAGCGCGGAACTGATCTTGTCCATGGACCCAGAGGGCATGCCGTGGGGCGCGCGCACCCCTGACGACATCGCCGAGCGGGCGCTCGCTTGTGCCGAGGCAACACTGCCGTGGGCGCCGGATGTTTTGGTGCTCGCCTGCAACACGGCGTCGGTGCGGGCGCTTGACCTGCTGCGATCCGAATTCGAGCCGGACCTGCCGGTCGTCGGCACCGTCCCCGCCATCAAGCCAGCGGCGGCGAGCGGCGACCCGGTCGCGATTTGGGCGACCGCTGCCACGACGGGAAGCCCGTATCAGCAAGAACTGATCCGTCAGTTCGCCGATGGTGTGCCGGTGACCGAGGTGGCCTGCCCAGGCCTCGCCGACGCGATCGAACGAGCCGACCAGGAGGCGATCGCGGCGGCGGTGCTCGCCGCGGCTTCGGCGACTTCCGCCGACACACGGGCGATAGTGCTCGGCTGCACCCAGTACGAGCTTGTAATGGACCGGATCCGCGGCGCCCTGCCGAGGGTCCGGCTGCACGGCTCGGCGCCCGCTGTCGCCGCCCAGGCGTTTCGCCGACTTGCCGCGCGGCCAGCGGGCGCCGCGGACGCCGTCGCAATAGCACAGCACGCGGCGTCAGGGTCCGCCGACCCGTCCCGAGCCTCAGGCGCCGCGACGCCGGGCGAGAACGCATCACCTGCCGACCCGGGCCAGCACACACCAGCCACCCATCCCGGCCGCCATACGCCGGACCCGGGCGGGCACACTGTGTACGCAGCGCGCGGCCGCCACGCACCACCGGAGAACCCGGGTGGGCGGCACGCACCGCCCGAGCACATCGGCGGGCACCCGCCATCGCCGGATCCGGGCTGGCATACACCATCGCCCGAGCCGGGCTGGCGCACGCCGTACCCAGGACGTGGACGGCACGCACCACCCACCGGACCTACCGAGCAAGCCACGCCATCGGGGTCGCCACGCCAAGAACCACCCGACGGGTCCGCCGACTCGTCTAACTCGGCCAGTTCAGCTGGGCCGGCTGGGCCGGCTGGGCCGGCTGGGCCGGCTGGACCGGCTCGACCGGCTGGACCGGCTGGACCGGCTCGACCGGCTCGACCGGCTCGACCGGCTGGACCGGGTGGGCCGGCTGGACCGGGTGGGCCGGCTGGCAACGATCTTCGTGGATCCGATATGGGGGCGTCCGTGCTCCAGGTGTTGCTTAGCGGAGCGCCTGGCGAGCTTCCGCCTGCGGCCCTGCGTTATGCGGAAGGCCGTCTGCTGGCCGGCCTGCGGCTGCCCTCGACCGCAGCGTAGGAAGCGGCAACCTCCTCGGGTGTCATCGGCAGCCGAGCTGCCGATGGCGGGAGGCCCCCCGAAACCGCCTCAAGCAGCAAGAGCGCCATGGTGTAGCTGGGATCGACGTCCAGCGCTCGCGCAATCGCCACGTTCGCCAGCGCCCCGTCGCCCGACTGCCACGCGGTGAAGGCCAGCAGACACGCGGGCGCGGGAACGTAACGCAGCTCGGCATGGCGCACGACATCGGTCCAGAGCCGCCGGTGCGGCGCCCGGTGCTGCGGGTCCATCCGCGCCCACGCGTCGTCGCGCACGCGCAGATCGGCCAGGGTCACCGTGAGCCAAGCGATCTCGTCATGGTTGGCGATCCGTCCTCCGCCACGGTAGGTTCCGACCGCGTCCCTGACCGCCCGCAGGCCCGCATCGATCACTGGGCGCAGCAGCTCGCGGCGCCTGCGGCCGGAACGCTCAGCCTGCGCAACGAGCGCAGTGGCACGGCTCTCCGCACGAAGCGTGGCTTCGTGCATTGACCGGCGCACCGCCCCGTCATGTGGCGCAATCGTGCGCTCAAGCGCCGCGCGGTCGGGCAGCGACACGTTCCCGGCAAGCGTCAGCTGTGCCGCGACGGGACTTGTCGAGACATCGAAGGGTACGCCGCTCGGTGGGCAGCACTCCGCGTCCTGGCAGAGGTATGACCAGTACCGGCCCTCTTCCACCCGAAGCATCTCGCGCAATTTGACGCCGGCCACGTGCAGCTGGCCGCGAAATTCTTCCGCGATCGGAGTGACCAGCGCGCCCGGTCCATATCCCACTACAATCGCCGCCGTCACATGTTGCTTCGCGAGCACATTGGCGCCATGGGTCGCGATCTCGCGGGCGTATCCGGGCTCGGGCGGATCGAGCACGTCATAGCGGAAGCACACGTGCACGCGATCGCGGGGTGGCCGGGCACCGATCACCACAATGCTGTTGGTCGGGTGAAAGCCCAGCAGGTAGGGCACGGCGGCGAGGATTTCCGCCGGTGAGCCAATTTTGACCGGCGGCTGGTCCCGGCGATCTGGTGAATCTGGTGAATCTGGTGAGCCTGGTGAGCCTGACGAATCTCGTGACTTTGACGAATCTGGTGAATCTAACGAATGTGGTGAATCTGGGCGAATGCGCGGCGGCAAGCTTTCAGGTGATGGATTTGGTTTCATGCC
>Ga0137372_10003880_pt1 | contig 14522 bp, 11 predicted proteins | sample SagtaG_6_FD_104911 | JGI IMG/M metagenome (GOLD analysis project Ga0137372, IMG submission 104911) | Vadose zone soil microbial communities from Sagehorn Ranch, Mendocino, California, USA - Sage1_R_60_16 metaG | ecosystem: Environmental > Terrestrial > Soil > Vadose zone | place: USA...
GAGCTCGCCCGCCCGGACGGGGGCGTCCGGGCCTACGTGTGCTGTTGAGCTCCTCGACGGCGAATCGCTCGTCGGCGGCGGTTCCGCTCCATCCGTCGTTCTGCCAACGACCCTGATTGCGGTCACGTGCTATAGCCTCAGCGCCAGCGAGCTTGCGGCCCGTTTGCGTGGTTCAGATCCGCCTGTCATTGCCCGAGTAGAAGAGGGACGCGTTTTGCTCGACCTGCGCACCGTCTTTCCAGCCCAAGACGAGCTATTGGCCGGGGTCTTGAGCAAGATACTTGCCTGAACCGCAGCGTTGTAGAAACTTAGCTAAAACGTTTTTTCTGTGCATCTCACCCACGGAGAATGAACTGCACCATGATGAATCTTGGCCTCGCGTTGGTCGGAACACCTGCAACCTCACAGATCACCGGAATTGATTGGTTCGTAATCGCGATCTACTTTTCCATTCTGCTCGGCGTGGCTTGGTGGGTGGTCAAGAAGGGCAAAGACTCAGCCGCGGATTACTTCCTGGCTGGACGCAATCTCAGTTGGTGGATCATCGGCGCGTCGATCTTTGCTTCGAACATTGGATCGGAGCACGTCGTGGGGCTTGCGAGTGCCGGGACAACGAGCGGGGTGGCGCTGGCTCACTATGAACTGCATGCCTGGTGCTTGCTGGTTCTGGGCTGGGTGTTTGTGCCGTTTTACATGCGCTCGATGGTATTCACCATGCCGGAATTCCTGGAGCGCCGATTCAGCTCCGGCTCGCGCTACGTTCTCTCAGTCATTTCGATTATCACGTTCATTGTCTCGAAGATTGCAGTGGGTATTTTTGCTGGCGGCGTCGTGTTCGGAACATTGCTTCCCGAGCTGCACATCACCATTGGGACGACAAGTATTGACAGCTTCTGGATTGGCTCCATCCTGGTGATTGCACTTACTGGTCTATACACAGCGCTCGGCGGAATGCGAGCTGTGGCTTACAACGATGCGGTGCAGACGTTCGTACTTATCCTCGGCTCGTTCTCACTAACTGCCTATGGCTTAATCAAGCTTGGTGGATGGCACGAGCTCCGCTATTGGTGCGGCTCGGACATGTTTAATCTCTGGAAGCCAATCATTCCGGCGGGTGTGCAGGGAAGTTGGGCGCCAGTTCTTCAAACGGATTCGGCGGGTAATGTTGTAAAAGAGGCCTGGTACTTCAATGGCAACTTTCCTTGGCCAGGCATGTTGATCTGCGCTCCGATAATTGGTCTCTGGTATTGGTGCACCGACCAATACATCGTGCAGCGAGCGTTGGGCGCGCCAAATGAAACCGTAGCCCGTCGCGGCTCAATCTTCGCTTCATTCCTGAAACTATTCCCGGTTTACTTATTCATTATTCCGGGACTGATTTGTTTTGCGCTGGCCAAGAGCGGCAAAATTCCGCAACTTGCAGCCATTGTCGGTCCAGACGGCAAGGCCATCCCATTGGTATCGCAAGGAGCGTTTCCGATGATGGTGCAGTATCTGCTGCCGCCCGGATTGCGCGGCTTAGTTGTCGCCGGACTACTCTCAGCGCTCATGGGATCTCTTGCGGGAGTGTTCAATGCGTGCTCGACACTGTTTACGGTTGACCTTTACCAAAAGTGGAAGCCCGGTGCGTCGCAACACGAAATCGTGCGCATGGGGCGCATTGCGACTACAGCAATGGTCGTTGTGGCCCTGGCGTGGATTCCGGTGATCAAGGGCGCGCAGGGGCTCTACAACTATTTGCAAGCCGTGCAGGGATATCTCGCTCCACCCATTTTCGTGGTCTTCTTCTTCGGCGTGTTCTTTAAGCGCCTCAATGCACAAGGCGCTCTCTGGGCGATGATCGTCGGCTTCGCGCTGGGAATCTTCCGCATGCTGGTGGATACGCCGGTCACACTCGGCCTCGCTGGCCTACAAAACGGATACCCGCAGGGCTCGTTTCTATGGGTGATCAACAATATTTACTTCCAGTATTTCAGCGTGCTGATCACCATCGTGTCGGCGATCGTCATGGTCTTAGTCAGTCATCTGACCGCCGAACCGAATTACCAGACGATTCAGAATCTCACCTTTGAAACCAAGACGATCGAGGACCGCGCTGCAACCCGCGCAAGCTGGAACTGGAAGGAAGTTGCGGGATCGGCACTGGTGCTGGTGTGCATCTTAGGCGCGTATCTGTACTTCAGGGGCTAGCAAGGCTCACGTAGGGGCGGGTGCCCTCACCCGCCCGCGCAATCATGGCCACACTCTTCACCATCGGCCACTCCACCCACACGCTTGAGGACCTGATCGACGTTCTTCGCGCCCACTCAATCCAAACACTCGTAGACATCCGGTCATTTCCCATGTCTCGACGCCTGCCGCACTTCAATCGTGAATCGCTGGAACAAACTTTGCCGACACGCGGAATTCAGTATGTTTGGATGAAAGAGCTCGGCGGTCGGCGAAAAAAGTCTCTTGAAGACTCACCCAATGTGGCGTTGCGAAATGACAGTTTTCGCAATTACGCCGACTACATGCTCACACCAGAGTTTGAGTGTGCTGTCGGCCATCTGATCAAACTTGCCGAGCAAGCGCGCACCGCCTACATGTGTGCTGAGCGCATGTACTTCCACTGCCATCGCATGCTGGTTTCGGATTGGCTGGAAGCGCACGGACATCAGGTGTTTCACATTGATGATGCGAAGCCGCCAAAGGAACATGTCTTGATGTCTGAAGCCCGACTCGTCGGTGGACAAATGATCTATCGTGGCGATCGCCTGCTGTAAGGGTTCTTACGACGTTCAGACTATGTCACAGTGGTGATTGGCTCCACACGGATCTCGGTTTGTCCTCTAAAGGTCTTGATCCGTATAAATCCGTGGCGAAGGATTTGTGCAGGCTCGTGCTAACGTATCCGCATGATCGTCGGCACGGGAATTGATATCGCCGAAGTGCCACGGATTGCTGAATCCATCTCGCGATTCGGTGAACGGTTCTTGCGCCGCATCTTCACGGAAGAGGAAATTCGATATTGCGAGTCGAAGGCCAACCGCATCGAACGATACGCTGCGCGCTTTGCCGCGAAAGAAGCGGCGATGAAAGCATTGGGGACAGGCTGGAGCCGCGGCATCCGTTGGCGCGATATTGAGGTCTTCCGTCAGCCAGGAAGCCGTCCGACGATTCGGTTTCACGGCAGAGCCTCAGAAATTGCGACTCAGCTCGGCGCACAGAATGTATCCCTTTCGCTCACGCATACCTCTGAGCAGGCCCTGGCGAGCGTGATATTGGAAAAATAGTTGTCCATCGTACGTCGTTGCTCGCGAACCAATGACGAACGACGCTTCTGTTAGACTGACGCCTTTCATGTCTGCCGCCAAAGAACTTCTGCCGCCTTTACTAAAGATCGAGAGCGTGCTCAGCGAGAGAACTCTGCTGGCCGGCGTCGCCCTGAGTAGTTTTTCCGCGCTGCTTCTCGAGCTTGCCCTTACGCGCCTGTTTTCGGTGGTCCTCTTTTATCATTTCGCGTTTCTCGCAATTTCGATCGCGCTGCTCGGCCTGGGCGCGGGTGGAGTGTTCGCGCATCTTTGGAAGCAGAGGCTGAATGCCTGGGAGACACGCCGCGTCGCCATGGTGTCGAGTTTGCTTGCGGCGATTTTCATTCCGCTCGTCCTCGAAATTGTGCTGCACGTACCGGTGTCACTTCGCCTCAGCGCCGGCAACTTCTTGCGGCTGAGCGTGGTTTATTTGTGCTCAGCCGTACCCTTCTTCCTGACCGGGATCCAGTTCTCCGCGATTTTTGCTCGCGAGTCCTCGCGCATTCCCAAAATTTATGGGGCTGATTTGATTGGTGGCGCATTGGCCTGCCTGGCCGTGGTTCCGCTCCTCAATTGGATCGGAGGGCCAAACACCATCTTGTTCGCAGCATTCATCTCAGCAATTGCTGCCGCATTGTGGAGTGCCATAACTCGGCAGCGACAAGCAATGCTGGCGTTAGCAGGTGCTCTCGTTCTTTTGGTCGCATCCAATTTCTCAGGACGCCTGGCTGATATCGTGTGGGCTAAGGGCGTTCGCCGCAAGAATGTGGAGTTCGCGCGTTGGAATGCTATCTCGCGAGTCGAGGTCGACCGGGACGACAATGGCGGGCGCGTAATTGTGATTGATGCTGACGCCAATACCTACATCATGAACGCGGACGTCACTCACTGGCAGGATTCAGGCTGGGAGAACAATCTGATGTCTGCACCACCCGCCGTTGTGAACACGCTCCGGCCTCACGGGGACTACGCCATCATCGGGCCGGGAGGCGGTGTTGACGTTCTGCGTGCTGTAGCCAACGGCAGCCACAGCGTCACTGGAGTCGAAATCAACCCGCTTATCGCCGACACGATTATGCGAGGCCGCTATGCTGACTACGCCTACCATCTTTATGAGCGCCCGGGCGTGCATATCCACGTTGCCGACGGGCGATCCTTCATTCGGAACGTGAAAGAAAGCTTCGACGTCGTGCAAATGACGCTGGTGGATACCTGGGCTTCGACCGCAGCCGGTGCGTTCGCGCTCAGCGAAAACAGTCTTTACACCACTCAGGCGTTCCGCGAGTACTTTGATCACCTCAAGCCAGATGGCATCATCGCGGTCACGCGTTGGGAATTCCGCGAACCGCGCGAGGCCTTGCGGGTGGTTTCAGTGGCAATGGAGGCCCTACATCAGCTCGGAGTCGCGGATGTGTCCCGGCACTTCATCGTAGTTTCAGATGGCGACTTGGATGAAGACGGCATCCCAGTCGCTGTCCTAGCGAAGAAAAGTGCATTCACGCCTGAAGAACAAGCAGCGGTAACCCAACATCTACGCGATTACGAGGACCTTCGGCTTCTCTATTCCCCTTACCAAGCGAAGCCTAACGCCTTCTCGCGCCTGATCCAGAGCAACGATCCGGAAGCCTTCACGCGAACTTACGACTACAATGTCGCCGCAGTCACCGACAACAAGCCATTTTTCTTCTTCACGGTCAAGCCAGGCCGGCTTTTGAATCTGAACTCGAACAGCTCTGCCATGGATTGGAAAGTTAATCTGGGCGTGGCAGTGCTTGGGATGCTACTCATCATCTCGATTGTGGCGGTGCTCGCGTTTCTCGTCCTGCCACTCGTAGTGCGAGATCGAACGCCACGGCATTCCGCGGGCGCTCTGATGTACTTCATCGCCGTAGGCCTGGGCTACATTCTGGTCGAGGTCTCGCTGATCCAGAGATTCGTTCTCTTTCTCGGACATCCCACGTATGCGCTCACGGTCGTCGTTTTCCTGATGCTGCTTTCGAGCGGCATTGGAAGTTTGGCTTCTCGGAGGTGCTGCGCTGAGTCGCGGCGGGTGTGGATTCCGTTATGGGCGATCATCCTCGCGCTCGTGATCTATACCGGCGTTTTACCGGCACTACTCGGTCGCCTTGTAGGGGCGTCTTTCCTTGCGAAGTTGTTCATCAGCGGTATCGTATTAGTGCCCCTCGGGTTTGCTATGGGAATGCCATTTCCGACGGGACTGCGAAGTTTGGCCAGCGCCCGGTCTGACGTCAATTCCATCGAGTGGGCCTGGGCAATGAATGCTGCTTCCAGCGTTCTAGGCTCAGTGCTGGCGATTGTGGTGGCCATTCAATTCGGACTCAATGCGACGTTGGCCTGTGGCGCCGCAACATACTTCTGCGCCCTATTGTTGCGAGGCAAGCTCCGGCATTCGCAAGTGCTAGCGTAAGCCACTAATCTGTTCTGCTATTATTCAAAAAACCTGATCGGATTCGTCATTAAGGCCGGAACGGCGCAATGAGATTACGCTATCGGCCGATGACCCAGTCTCCTGATCTGGTAATGCTGCTTGGGAGGATCGTTGCCTAGCCAGAAGCAGTTGAAATGGTCTCAACTGAAGGTCGGCATCACGGTCATTGTCGCCAGCATCATTCTGGCGGTGCTCGTGGTCCTCATGAGCGGCACCGGCGGCCTGTTCGCAAAGACTATCGTTTTGAAGAGTTACGTTTTTGACGCGCAGGGTCTTCGAGTCGGCGCTCCCGTGCGACTCAGCGGCGTGGACATCGGCAATGTCAAGGGGATTCAGGTAGTCCCGAACCGTCCCTTGGACCCGGTTGAAATCAAAATGAAGGTCAATCGGAAATATGACTTCAACCTGCGCAAAGACTCCAGGATCATGCTCTCCACCGCCGGCGTACTTGGAGAAACTTACATCAATATTGACAGCTCAAGTGCAAAAGGCGCTCCGGTCGAAGATGGAGACGTGCTGGTCAGCGGCGAGGTCCCGGGCTACGAAGATGTGATGCGTGCCGCCAACAGCAGCCTGCAAAACATGGACGTCCTGCTCAAGCGGATGGACCGGATTATTGCCTTCGTTGAGAGCGGCCAGGGCTCCATCGGCAAGCTGATTTATGATCCCCAGCTGTATAACCGGGTCAACTCGACCGTGGCCGAATTTCAAAACGTCGTGAACGAAATCTCGCAGGGAAAAGGCAGCATCGGTAAACTGATCGCCGATGATGAGCTTTACAACAAACTGAATGGGTCTGTGGACAAGATCACTAAGATGATTGATGACCTGAACGCGGGCCAGGGCACTGCGGGGAAACTTCTGAAGGACCCAACGCTTTACAACACTGCCAATCAGACAGTTGCAAATATCAAGCAGCTCACTGATGACATCAACGCCGGCAAAGGCGCGATTGGAAAGATGGCCCGCGACCAGGAGTTTGCCAACAAGCTGCAGAACACTTTGAACCGCCTCTCAAATCTCACCGATAAGCTGGACGAAGGCAACGGAAGTGCGGCTCTGTTTTTGCGGGACCCAGCTGTTTATAACAATACCAACAAGTTGCTGACAGAGACGCAGGATTTGATTAAAGCCATCCGGCAGAACCCGAGGAAGTATCTGACCATCCACCTGAAATTCTTTTAGACAAGTCTTTCAAGCGACATCATCCCAAATCTACGCCTCGAAGGAGCGCAGGAGAGGGACTTGACGGTCGGTCGATCCTGGCTTCGGTCGGGGTAACCAATTCGTTTAGTAATCTCCCTCTCTCGTCCGCCTCCCGCGCGCGAGTTCGGGACGACACCGCGGCGAGAGTCGAGATGGTTACACTGCCGCTCATCGCTTCAACAAGTCGATTGGTTCCCTGATATCGTGCACGCGGAAATATTTTGCCAGCGCCGGATATTTTTTCTGCACTTCCTCAAACATCGCGTAGGCAACATTGCGATAGGAAAAATGACCCCCAGGCCCGGTGCGTAACTCGGAAATGTAGGCGGCCTCTGCGAAATCCATCTTGAACAGAGTACGTTTGCGGAATCCAAGTGGAATCGCATACTGCGAGCTCTGGACTGGCTCTGGCGATGTGCCGATTGTAATGGCGTTGACGCCAGACGCGGCGCTGTCCATCGCATTGGTGTAAGTATCGAGTGCGCCCGCAGGTCCAAGTTCGGCAGGAATGTCATATCCGTGTTGCGTAGTAAACACCTGCTCAATCTGAATGCAGCGGCGATGTCGATGCATGTCACGAAAGCCGCCAATGTCCATCAATATATCGAAGCGAAACCGGTCTCCCGCGCAGAAACTGCGCAGCATCTCGTCGTGACGTCCGCGATGCCGAAGGCCTGCATCAATGATCTCCTGCCGGCGAACCTCGCCAATTTCTTCGACCCCGCGCCGAATCTGCCGGTACGGATAGGAGCAGTGCCCGTAAAGCAGCGTGGTGGCAAGCTCAACTTCCAATGGCTCGTTATCCAGCAGATCCACAGCAGGAGCGGAGTCAATCGGCGCGCCGCTCATTAATTCCGACGCGATCTGTTGCAAGTCGCGACGCGTCTCCATCTCATACGAATTCGGATCGGCGTATTTGACCAGTGTCGGCGAAACCCGTACCTCTTTTAGCAGTTCTGCCGCAGCCCGCTCCGCCAATTCGGGTGAGACTTCACGAATCTTCTCCACTAAATCGCGTTGGGAATCATGATTCACGTTGTACGCCGCGGAAGTTGCCGCACGCTTCAGCAGTTCCCCGAGGTGACGCACCTCTTTGTGGGTGTGCGAAAGCAGGTGCGAGACTTGCGATTCCAACGTCCGCGCATTCACGATCTCGCCGAGTGAGGTGTTTGTAGCCAGCGGCAGCAGGTAACGCGAGACATCAAACGCTCGGGCTTTGAGCGTGCGCTCATAAGCGTCCTGCTTCATTTCCTGCGGCCTAGGGGTGATGTCTGCGAGATAGCGGAACACCTTTTCCGAAACCGATTCGTACGCGGAGAACAGACTAGTGATGGTGTTCTGATAAATTTCGCGGGATTTGTCGTCAGCGCCGAAGTCAGGCGTGAAACAGCCACTTTTTCTGAAATCTTGGTATCGCGTCGAGCGCTCTTGTCCATCCCATCGCTGTTCGCCGGCAACCACAATGGCGGCAAGAATCGAAAGTTTCTCGATGGCAAGAGCGATGTGGGCGAGATCGGCGATTGACCGATGTCCGTACTGAAAATAAAACGTGTTAAGGAATTTCTCCGCCTTCTGCGTGCTGATCTCTCGCAGCGACTCCTTCATTGAAAGCGCTGAGCGTGAATACTTGGCCATGGCATAGGCCTGGACTTCGGGCTCGGCACCGAAAATGGCATAAACCTCGGTGGAAGAGGAACCAGGGGAAGGCGCGCTGCCATTTGCCGGTACGGATGCGGACGCAGTCTCACTCATCGCTGACCTCAAAGTAGGTGAAGAGATTCAATATTAGAGCAAAGCCGTGCTGCACCGCACTTGGAGACGCCGGTGATTCCCAAATTCAGGTGAAACTGTGGGGACACGGGCGTCCTCGCCCGTGCATTACGGTGCAGGATCTGGGCTCACAGCGTGTGCAAATACATCAGCAGATCGTCAATTTGCTGCGGCGTAAGCTCCTGGCTATAACCCGGCATCTTGTCCCTACCGAAGCGAATAAGGTCACCAGCCCGTTGATCATTTGCAGGCATTCCGCTCACCGAGAAATACTCCCTATGAAAAACACCCTGTAGGCTAGGCCCTTTTCGTTTGCGAGACGAGTAAGGCTCGTGGCAGCGGTCGCAATATTGGTCGTAGATGTGCCGCCCCGAGGCCTGTTGCGGGTTTAGGCCGAGTTCGGCGTCACTTTTTCGACGTTCGACATCGCAGCCGGAGGTGCCTAGTAGTACCGCTGTCAGTAGAAAACACGAGAACGAGCGCGCTAGGGCGATCACTTCTTGCCGTCGTTTACGGCAGCCTCAACAATGCCATCAATCACATCGTTGATGCGCTTTCCGGTCACGCTGAGATTATTGGTGAGAATCGAAAAGGCAAGCTGCTGGCCCTTGGCGGTGACCGCGTAACCCGAGAGCGTCTTCACTCCGCCCAGCGAGCCGGTCTTGGCATAGACGTGTGCTTGAGCATCTAGGTCTTTGAATCGCTCCGCCAGTGAGCCATCCACTCCGGCGGTCGGGAGAGAATCGTGAAACTGCTCCCCCCAAGATTGTCCTGAGGCATAGCGGAGAAGCTCGACCACGGCATGGGGCGTGACCAGATTCTCCCGGGAAAGCCCGGAGCCATCGAAAAATGCGTAGTCGTCGCTGGAGACGCCAGCGCCGTTGAGGAAACCGCGCAACACTTCCAGTCCCGCCTGCACTGTCCCACCTGTCCCCTTCTCACGGCCCATCAGCCGCAGCAATATTTCGGCGTGAAGATTTTGGCTCACCTTGTTAATAACGCGAATGTCTTGAGAAAGGGGTGCGGACTGATATTCAGCGAGCACCAGCGCGCCGGCCGGATAGGTGAGCGAATGCTCATCTCCGCCACGGCTGGCGATTACGGTGCTCGTAAACGTCGAAAGGCTGGCCAATTCCGTATGCCTCGTGCGCTGCTTGCCGTAGATCGCAACGCCGCGCACTGCCAGCAAGTGCCGGAACAAGTTAGCTGCGAACTCTGCCGGATCTTCGATGGCGAGGCCTTCGTTCGCCCCTGGATCATCGGCAGCTATGGTGCCCCATAGAGTAAGTTGTGTAGAACCCGGCTCGCGATTGATGTAAAGCTTGCGAGCTGTGCCGGCCGGCGCAGTCATCAAGCGGTTGTCAATCGTGTAGTAATCCGCAAACGGCGTCAGGCTGACAAAGGCCTTGTCGCCAGGATGCGCTCCGGGCAGAATATTCACGAAGATAACATTGTCGTTAATTGTCAGCGCGGATACGGGCGCGCCCTCGGCCCATACCAAATCATCCTGGCTCCAGCCTTCTCCGTAGCGCTCAAAGGCAAAGTAGGAGTCATCCGCCACTACGTCTCCGTCAATGTACTTCACCCCTTTTTGTGCCACTTCGTCGGCCAGTTGTTCGAGCACTTTTACAGGATCGGGATCGCGCTCAGTGCGGATGTTGTAGGGGAGCTGCCGGCCAGAGAGAGTAGGATCGCCCCGGCCAATCAGAACCACATCGCCGGAGAGACGACCGTACTTGTCGAGTGATCCATTGGTTTCGATCGTGGTACGGAACTTGTAGTCAGGGCCAATCAAAGCCAGGGCGGCCGCTGTAGTAAACAGTTTTGTGTTCGACGCCGGAGTGAAGAGCTTGTCGGAATTTAGGGAATAGAGAACTTTTCCATTCGTAACGGACGTGATTTCAATACCCCAAAAGCCGCGAGAGAGATCTGGCTGCGAAAGGATCGTCTCGATTTGTTTCTTCAACGAGACATGTGGCTTGCGCGCCGCTGCGTGCAGAGGCAACGCAAACACCATGCAGATCAGAATCCGGATGATCCTGCGTTGAAGCATTTTCAAAAGTGATTTTAGCACCGGCTCGTTTTCTCCGCGCTCTGCGGGGCGCCAACTCTAGTCGTTTAAAATCCCCACATGCGTCCCGTGTTCACCTGGAGTCTGGGCAACCGTTCGCTGGAACTAGGCAGACGCACGCTCGTCATGGGAATTGTGAACGTGACGCCGGATTCCTTCTCCGACGGTGGCGAACATTTTGCGCCGGATGTGGCAGTGGTTCACGCTCTCAAGCTGCTCGATGACGGTGCAGACATCGTTGACATCGGGGGCGAATCCACGCGTCCAGGGGCCAAGGTGGGAAAAGAAACTCCGGAGGTTTCCGCAGATGAAGAATTACGCCGCGTGCTGCCGGTCATCGTGGGAATAAAGCGTCAAAGGCCGGACGCAGTCGTCTCCGTGGATACATATAAAGCGACCGTGGCGGGCGCGGCGGTCGAAGCGGGAGCCGAAATCGTGAATGACGTTTCCGGCTTTCAATGGGACGCTCAGATTGCAACGAACGTAGCCGGTTTGGCATGCGGAGCAATTTTGATGCACGCCCGCGGACGCCCTGACGAATGGCCCGCTCTGCCGTCAGTGCCGGATATGGTTGTGCTCGTCAAGAGAGAACTCCGCGCACGCGCCGATGCAGCTGTTATGGCAGGAATCAAGCGTGATCGGATCGTGGTGGATCCGGGCTTTGGTTTTGGCAAGCGCTTTGAGGAGAACTATCCCCTGCTCCGGCGATTTCAGGAATTCCACGAATTGCGGTACCCACTCATGGCCGGTGTTTCGCGAAAATCGTTCATCGGACGAGCGCTGGCCCGCAACGGCCATGAGCCTGCCGCCAAAGATCGCTCGTTCGGAACGCTCGGTGCTGAGATCGCTCTCGCTCTAAAAGGCGCGCACATCATCCGCACCCACGACGTGCTCTCTTCGATCGAAGCATTGAAATTAGCCGACGTTGCGAGTGATTGAGTGCGTTCAGCGAACCCACGTTCATTTCAGATAAAATTCCCGTTCAACGCGTTGCGGCCTCGGAGGTCAAATGGTTTCACGTCTTGCGTCTTACCTACTCTTTGTGGTCTTTGTTCTTTTCGCGGCATCAGCCCTGAAAGCCGAGACTCCCAATCTTGACGCTCGCCGCGCGCAACTAAACCAGCTTCTCAAAGACGAATGGGAATACGAACTCAAGGAGAGCCCCGAGCGGGCCACGGTCATTGGCGACTACCGCTACAACGACCGCTGGAGTGACAATTCACTCGCCCATGTGCAGCAGGTGAAGCATGATGTTCAAGACTGGCTCTCGAAATTTGAGTCTCTCCAAGTAGCCGGATTTTCTGAACAAGAGAAGTTGAGCCAGAGCCTGATGGTCCGCGGTCTGAAGCAGCGCGTGGAAGCGATTGACCTCAAAACCTACGAGATGCCGGTGGAGCAGTTCAATGGCGCGCACCTTCAATTTGCGCAGTTCGTTGCGATCATTCCATTCAACACCACCAAGCAATATGAGGATTATCTCGCCCGGCTCCATAAGATCCCGTCGGCTTTTGACCAGCTCATCGAAGTCATGCAGCAGGGCGAAAAAGACAAGCTGATGCCGCCGCGTTTCCTACTGGAAAAAACCGTCACGCAGTGCAAGGCGATCGCAGACGTTGCCGGAGAGGCGAACGCCTTCGGGCACCCGGTTGCGCATTTCCCGGATGCGATACCCGAAGCTGACCGCAAGCGCCTGCACGATGCAATCATAGCCGCGGTTGACAGCGAAGTTCGTCCGGCTTACACCAAGCTGGCGAATTTCATTGCCACGGAATATGCACCAAAGGGACGGATGCAGCCTGGCAGCTGGTCTCTGCCTGATGGTGACGCGCGTTATCGCTTCAGCATTCGGCGGCTGACCACGACTAGTATGGATCCCGAGACGATTCACGCACTCGGATTAAAGGAAGTCGCCCGCATCGAAGCGGAAGAGCTTGCGATTGCGAAGAAACTCGGCTTCGCTGATCTCAAGAGTTTCCGGGCTGCGGTCAAGGACAGTCCCAAACTCCTTGCCACGTCGCGTGAGCAAATCCTCGACAAGTATCGCGGCTATATCGCGCAAATGCAGCCTGAATTGCCCAAGCTTTTTGGATTGCTGCCCAAGACGCCGCTGGAAGTGCGCCCAGTGCAGGAGTTTCGCGAAAAGGAAGCGGCCGCCGCGAGCTATACCACCGGAACCCCTGACGGCTCGCGTCCTGCGATCGTGTACGTGAACACTGGCGATTACAGCCATCGTTCATTCATCACCATCGAGACTACGGCGTATCACGAGGGCGTTCCCGGACATCACATGCAGATAGCGATTGCGCAGGCTTTGCCCGAGCTGCCGCCTTTCCGCCAGCACGGGTTCTACTCTGCGTACCAGGAAGGATGGGCTTTGTACGCCGAGCGTCTCGGGGAAGATGTAGGGTTTTTCCAGGACCCATATTCCAGATACGGACATCTTGACGCCGAAATGCTGCGCGCAGTGCGCCTAGTTGTGGACACCGGGGTTCACTACAAGCATTGGACGCGCCAGCAAATGGTTGACTTCTTCCACGAACATTCTTCCGAAGACGAGCCAAGCGTACAAGCCGAAACAGACCGTTACATCGCCTGGCCCGCACAGGCGCTGGGTTACAAACTCGGCCAACTCGAAATTCTCAAGCTACGAGAGCAGGCGCAAAAGGAGCTCGGCAGCAAATACGATATCCGCGCATTCCACGACGAAATCCTGAATGGTGGCGCTCTACCGCTCGACGTGCTAGATCAGCGAGTAACAGCGTGGATTAACGCGCAGAGTTCAGGAAGCGCGGGTGCGCATTAATTCATCTTGAGAGAGTGTGGGACAGGCGGCTCGCCTGTCCAGCCCGGACGAAGTCCGGGGCGGCGCACGAGCTTTGCTCAGACAGGACAGGCGAGCCGCCTGTCCCACGTGCTATTAAATCCGGCTGAAATGGCAAGCAGGTCATTTAACTTCAGAACGCGCGTGTCGAATCGAGCAGAATCGTCACTGGCCCATCATTCACTAGTTCCACTTGCATCATCGCCTGAAAGCGTCCGGTCTCGCATTTGATTCCGCCATCGCGGACTTTCTGAACAAAATATTCGTAGAGTTCTCTCGCCAGTTCGGGCGGAGCGGCGTCATCAAACGATGGACGGCGTCCCTTCCGTACGTCGCCGTAAAGGGTGAATTGCGAAACAGCGAGCACAGCGCCGTGCACCTCCGTAGGCGACAAATTCATCTTGCCGTCCTGGTCCTCGAAGACACGTAGGCCTGTGATTTTCGCGGCGAGATAGTCAGCATCGGCTTGCGTGTCCGACCGAGACACACCCACAAGAACGAGCAGTCCTGGGCCAATCTTCCCAACCATATCTTCGCCGACGCTCACCTGGGCGCGGCTTACGCGTTGGACGACGGCTCGCATCCTGTATCATCAAGATTAAGGTATCTCGGAGAGCAGCAAGCTACGTCCCTGCATTTGGTCCCGCCCGTTTGACCGCAACTCCCACCAGCAGTTAGGATTTCCCTTTGCCTCAGCAGTCCAACTCATTCTAAGCGAGGAACAATATGGCAGCCGTTGATGAAAAAGTGAAGCAGATCATTGTGGAACAGCTGGGCGTGGACGAAGGCGAAGTGACTCCCAGCGCTTCGTTCGTGGACGACCTTGGCGCCGACTCGCTGGACACCGTCGAATTGGTGATGGCGTTCGAAGAAGCCTTCGAGATCGAAATCCCTGATGAGGATGCTGAGAAA
>Ga0137372_10003889_pt1 | contig 14497 bp, 12 predicted proteins | sample SagtaG_6_FD_104911 | JGI IMG/M metagenome (GOLD analysis project Ga0137372, IMG submission 104911) | Vadose zone soil microbial communities from Sagehorn Ranch, Mendocino, California, USA - Sage1_R_60_16 metaG | ecosystem: Environmental > Terrestrial > Soil > Vadose zone | place: USA...
CTCTCGGCTCTGCAGTAGCTCGCAGCGCTCGCGTTGGAATCAAAGCGGGGCCGGAAGTCCGGTTCCGCTTTTTGATTTTGAATTCGCGATCGGACTATTTTGAACGTGTTATCCGTTAGTATCGTGTTGTTTTTCGCCCCGGCGTCTTTCTGGCGGCTCGCCGCGGAAGATGCGCAGGGCATGGATTTTGCAGCTCGCCCCTTGGGCTGCCCGAAACCGGGCTCTCACGTAGGCACTGCAGTCTTCTCGGTCTCGGGGGCCTCCCCGCAGTACACACGACCGATCCCACGCACAATGCGGCGCATAGGCAACTCCCCTTTTCCATGCGCGAAGAAGATTTCGCCTGTCCGAGTGCCGCGATAGAACCAGCGCTTCAGGATCGCCAAGTGCTCCATGCGTTCGATAGCACCATGTGGTTCGGCAGGCGGAAATGCGGCAAGTGCCGCCTGGATTCTCGCTTCCATCGACTGCGACTTGGTGTGTTCCGCGCCTGAGATCGGGAACGGCAGGGGGCCGGCGATGGCGCCGGCATCGACGCGAAACAACGCGACACTCTCGGGCTGAACGGATTTGTGCACGATCAGCGCGTGCATCCGGTCAACACGGTGAACGGCCTCGGGCATCTGCTGCAATACCGGAGCCAGTTTGTCGAGCTGGGTGTGGAGGGCGGCAGCCTGTTCGAATGCGAGGTTCTCGGAGGCACGGTCGCGCTCGGCGGCCATCTGCCGCTTGAGCGATTCGCCGCGCGTATTCAGGAAGGCTTCGACTCGGACGACCTCGGCATCGTATTGGTCGTCGGTGCAGCCGCGAAAGCAGGGTGCCAGGCACATCTTCATCTCGGAATAGACGCAGCCGGGGAACTTGGGATCGGGGCGCAGGTCATCGACGCAGCGCCGCATTTTGAAGAAGTCGAGCGCGTCATTCATGAACTTCTCGGCAGCCATGCGCGTGGGGAACGGGCCGTAGTAGAGATTCTTCCCGTTGAGGCGGCCGAGACGCGTGGTGACGGAGGCGCGTGGGTATTCATTTTCCAGGTGCAGCTTGACGAGGGGGGCGGAGCGCAGGCGCAGACGATTCGAGTACGTCTTGGGAAAGGTAGCGCGCAGGATTTGATAGAGCACGAAGCCGGATTCGAAGTCCGAACCGGTCGGCGTGTATTCGATCTCGCGGACCTTGTCCCGCAAGTTCAGACGTTTCGTCCGTTCTTCCGGGATCGAAAGCAGGCGTTGCAAGCGCCGGCGCAGGTTCGCAGTTTTGCTGACATAGGGCTCGGAGGCGGGGTCGACTCCGCGCAAGAGAAAGACTGCCGGAGCCGCGGGGACGACGGAGAAGATCTCGCTGTCACGTTCCGGCTGGAATTCGATGCGTTCGGTCAGCACAGTTGGATTCTAAGTCAGAAGTCAGAAGTCAGATTGCAGAAGTGGACTCATTTTCGGCGCCTACGCGAAGGGCCTTTACCACAGGGGAACACAGGGGACACGGAGGAAACCACTGAGGCTGTGCCCGAAGGCTGATGTTAAAGCTAGATTGCAGGAGCATACCTCGAGCGTCGAACTGCCCCTTCGCTCGTAGCTCGTGGCTCGTAGCCACTCTGTATTCTGACTTCTTAGTTCCGACTTTCCCTCATCCGAAGCTGGCGCTGCGGAATTTCTGGCGGAAATCCGGTCCTTCCATCCTTACGACTCGGCACATTTCATGCAGGCGCGAGCGCATTTTGTCACCTATGCGGTCACCAAGTTTAAGTTTTCGTTCCCTGGGCTCCGAGGTTCCTAAAGCGTCGGAGTATTTCATACCTGGCTCGCCAGAGGCCTCTGCGGCGGGTCCGTCCGCGAAATTGGTGGTAATGATAGTGGTGCGATTCTCGTTGTAACGCGTGTTTATGATCAAGCGTACCGTATCCCACCGCCACTCGGTTGGCCTCACCGAGCCCAAATCATCCAGCACTAGGATCTCCGTCTCGAAAACTGGACGGAGCAAACCAAGTTCGGTTGTCTGCACCGCGGGGTTATAGGAATCCTGAATCTCCTTCAATAACTCTGCGTAGTCATAGAAAACGCAGTCGATCCCTTTTTCGCGGATCAGTGCCTTTGCAATGCCGACAGCCAGGTGCGTTTTTCCCAATCCCGGAGTGCTGCTCACAAACAGCAGGCCGGTTTTCGCTAACGGGTACTCTTCCACAAATCGGCACGCCGCCATTCGCGCGTGGGCAAGATGGGAATGCGGTCCCTCAAACTCGAAGTTCGACAGCTCGCAGTGTTCATATCGTTTGGGGATGCGTGCTGCCGCGATCATTGCGCCGGCGCGGGCACGCAGTTGGCAATCGCAGCGGGTGACGCCATGCTCGGCTCCTGGGACGGTCTTCCATCCGGAACCCGCACAGAAAGGGCAGGTTTCTGTTACGGCCTTCATCTACCTAGACTGTGCACCCGAAGTGGTCTCGGTGACAACTCGAAAGCGTTCTGGCTCTGTGCACATCCTGTGGAGGGAGCAGGTTGGTTGTGGACAACCGAGGAACGTTCGCGCTGGAGCGGGAGCTTGCCGTCTTGCCGGCCAGACCGATGATAGGAGAATATTGTGTGGCACTAGCTTCCGGTAACAGGCCACCATGTTCCGATTGACAAATTTTTTCGCCACAGTGGAGAATGAGCGTCGGCGGTGCTCACGCCCTCGAGCTCTCGCACCGGCGCAGGCGTGGGAACCGCAATGACCAGTGTCAGGAGAAGGCATGAATAAAACTCACCTCGTTGACCGGATCGCCGGCGCCTGCGAAATCTCAAAAACGCAGGCGACGACCGCGATCGACACCGCCGTGGACAGCATTACTGCTGCCCTCAGAAGAGGGGACCGGGTAGCCTTGATCGGGTTCGGTACGTTTTCCGTCTCGCAGCGCAAGGCCCGCAATGGCCGGAACCCGCAGACCGGAGCAACCATCAAGATCGCTGCCCGCAGAGTAGCGAAATTCTCTCCCGGGAACGAACTCAAGAAGGTTGTGAACAAAGGCAAGTAGGCACGAGGGCCATCCATCGGTAGATTGCGATACGGCAGGGGTCGGCCCTGCCGTTTTGCTTTCAGGTCTCAGGTCTTAGGTGTCAGGTCTCAGGTTCTGGAGGCGAAGGTTTTCCTGAGACCTGAGACCTTGGACCTGACGGTAGTGGCTCAATTTGAATTGAGCCACTACCGACCTGACACCTGGGTTGCTGAATCCTTCCTAACTCCAGTAGAATCTAATGATTGAATTGAGGTATCCGAACCGACATGAAAGCAGCTATCCATCCCAGCTACCACGAGATCCGCGTGCATTGCGCCTGCGGCAACACCTTTAACACCCGCTCCACCCATAAGGGCGACATCTCGGTCGAAATCTGCGCAGCCTGTCACCCCTTCTTTACCGGCAAGCAGAAGCTGATGGACACCGCCGGGCGCATCGAGCGCTTCCGCCGCAAGTATGCCAAGAGCGACGCCGCCAAAGCCGAGGCGGCAAAAGCCGAGACAGCGAAGAAGTAAGTTTGTGTGGGGCGGGCACTCCTGCCCGCCTCCACGCGCAAGCGCGGAAGATCAGGCCCTCGCTTTGGCGGGGGCTTTTGCTTTGTCCAATAGCTACAATGCTAACGTGCACAAGTTTTGGGACAACTCGTGTGGCGCGGGCACTCTTGCCCGCGAAAGTAGTGCCCGGCACACAGTCGCGGACGAGAGTGTCCGCTCCACACGGGCGTTCGATGCGAGCTTGTGCATCGGCAACGTTTGCATCTTTCCCGCCACCGTGCTTGCCCCCATGTCCGGCGTCACCGACACCGTGTTCCGTCGTTTCATCAAGAACCTTGGTGGATGCGGGCTGATCATGACCGAGTTCACCTCGGCGGACGGCGTGCTGCGCGACCAGCGCGTGCGCGGACGCTACCTGCATTTCTACGAAGACGAGCATCCCATCTCGGCCCAGTTGTTTGGCAGCAACCCCCCCGTGCTCGCCGATGCGGCGCGCATGGTGGAAGACCTGGGCTTCGATCTGGTCGATCTGAACCTTGGCTGCCCGGCGAAAAAAGTCGTGAAGTGCAACGGCGGGTCGGGACTGCTGCGCGACCTGCCGCTGATCCGCCAGATCTTCGAGTCGGTGCGCGCGGCGGTCAAGATTCCGTTCACGGTGAAGTTCCGGGCTGGCTGGAATGACGATGAGATCGTCTGCGTCGAACTGGCCCGTCGGGCTGAAGACTGCGGACTGGGCGCGGTGGCGCTGCATGCGCGCACGCGCGAGCAAGGCTATAGCGGCAACGCTCGGTGGGAGTGGATCGCGAGGGTCAAGCAGGCGGTGAAGATTCCAGTGATTGGGAATGGCGATATCCGCTCGCCCGAGGATGCGTGCGCGATGGTGGCGCAGACGGGATGCGATGCGGTGATGATCGGCAGGATGGCGCCTGCGAATCCTTGGATTTTTCGGCAGATTGAGCAGTACGCAACGAAAGGCTCTTACGACGAGCCGACCGAAGCCGATCGCTACCGGATGATCCGGACCTATTTTCAGATGTTGCTCGAAGAAGAGATGCCGGGAGCCGAGGGCAAAATGAAGCAGTTTGCTTCCTGGTTCACACACGGCGTGCCGGGCGGCGGGGCACTGCGGAAGGCGATTTACGAGGCTAAGAGCGGGGCGGAGATTCTGGGACGGGTAGAGGAGTTCTTCGAAAAGAAATTGCAGCCCGCGCGGGTCATCAGCGCGTAGGGACAGCCGCCCTCGGCTGTCCAGCCGAGCGAAGCTCGGCGCTCTGATGGCGGCGCGCGCATCGAGTTATTCTCGAACGCTGTAGGTTCTTTGAGCCGACCGGACAGCCGAGGGCGGCTGTCCCTACGTGAGTTTTGCCAGGAACAGTTTTCCTCGTTCGCCCTTTTCTATGTAACCCCACGGTGTCTGGTCGTCGTGCGTGAAGACCGTCAGCCATCTTTCCGGGATCGCCTCGGCATAGTACTGCTTGCGGCTTTCGATGGTCTGGAGCGGGAAGAGATCGAATGCCATGCCCCAGGTGAGATTGATGTGCGCGCTGGTCGCAATCAGGTCGGAGATGTAGCAGGCCGTCAGTCCGCCACTTCTCACGATTACGGCTTGCATGTGGGCGGTGTGTCCGGGAAAGGTTTTCACCGAAATGCCGGGGACGATTTCCTCGTCTCCGCGAAGCAGCGTCATCTGGCCGCTTTCGACCAGCGGGTCGTAGTTCTCGGAGATGAAGCTGATGGCATCGCGCTCGCTGGGATGGCGGGCGTATCGCCATTCGCCTTCTGGCGCGTAGTATTGCGCGCGCGGAAACGTTGGTGCAACTTTACCGTCATGACATACGCTATTCCATCCGCAGTGATCGAAGTGCAGGTGGGTGTTGATGACGATGTCGATCTCGTCAGGCGCGACCCCGGCAGCGTGCAGATTGTCGAGCAGCTTCGCCGGCTGTTTGTAGATATGCACCATCTTGTCCGCAAGCTTGTTGCCGATGCCAGTTTCGATCAGGATGTTTTTCTTGCCGGTGCGGACCAGCAGCGAGTTCAGCCCCGCGTCCAGTCGGTTCTTTTCGTCGGGAGTGACCTTCTTCGACCACATGGTCTTCGGCACGACGCCGAAAAATGCGCCGCCGTCGAGGAAGTAGGTGCCGTCGGAGACGATGGTCAGTTCGAAATCGCCAAGATTAATACGATGCATGCATAACCCGTGCCCCACGTAGGGACAGCCGCCCTCGGCTGTCCAGCCGCGCAAAGCCCGGCAGCTCTCGCGTGGGGGCGAGGATCTTCGGGTGAAACAAGTCGGCCCTGCGGGTCGATCGGACAGCCGAGGGCGGCTGTCCCTACGCGATCACTTCAGTTCCTTCAGCCAGAAATCTTCCATCATGTGGAACAACTGCGTGCGGGTGCCTGCACCGGAAATTCCATGCGTCTTGCTCGGATACACCATCAGCCGAAACTGCTTGCCCGCTTTGATAAGCGCATCGGTCATCTGGATCGTGTTCTGAAAATGCACGTTGTCGTCGCTGGTGCCGTGCACGAGCAGCAGCGAACCATGGAGTTTGCCGGCCGCGCTGACGATGGAATCGTCGTATCCGCTGGCGTTTTCCTTCGGCAGACCCATGTAGCGCTCGGTGTAGATCGAGTCGTAATTGCGCTGGCTCGTGACGGGCGCGACCGATACTCCCGCCTTGAAGCGATCTGAATGGGTCAGCGCGTAGAGCGTCATCGAGCCGCCGTTCGACCATCCCCAGATTCCCGTCCGCGCCCGATCAAGCTGCGGATACTGCTCGTAGAGCTGATTCAGGCCTGCGAGCTGATCTTTCAACTCGACCCCGCCAAACTGCTTCCGGAGCGCGGCCGAGAATTTCCTGCCGCGATTCGGACTGCCGCGATTATCGAGCGAGAAAATTGCGAATCCTTCTTTCGCCAGCATCTGATGGAAGAGCGCGGTGGATCCACCCCAAGCCTTCTGTACGGTCTGACCCGCCGGACCTCCGTAGATGTTGACGATCAGCGGAATCTTCTGGCTCGGGTCGGCATTGGGCGGCAGCATCAAATAGCCATAGAGCGGTGTCCCGTCGTCCGCGTTGAAGTCGAGATATTTTGGCGCAATCAGGTCGTACTCGGCCACGCTGCGTCCTTCCCAGATCTTTTGACATGAACCGCCAGCCGTACACACGGAATCTCGCGGCGGCTGCAAGGGCTTGGAATAGTGCTCGACGTAATGTTTGCCGTCATCGGCAAAGTCAGCGGAGTAATGGCCCTCTTCCGCGGAAATGCTTTGTACGGCGGAACCGTCCAGCTTCACTGAAAAAATCTGCTGCTCCAGCGCACCGCCTTTGTTGGCCGTAAAGAACACGGTGCCCGATTGCTCGTCGACGCCCTCAATCTCAAGGACTTCGTAGTCCCCGCTCTCGAGTTGCCGCTCCAGCTTCGCGTCGGCAGCCAGCGGGTCCTGCGGATTGAAGCTGTAGAGGTAGATGTGCGTGTGCCCGTCGCGCCAGCTCGTCCACAAGAAGCGGTCCCCGGATTTGAGAATGCGGAAATCGTCGTTCACATTGACCCAGGCATCGGGAACGGATTCGGTCAGCACCTTGCGCGATCGGCCCGACCGGGTGTCGATGAAATAGAGGTCCATCACATCCTGCTTGCGATTCAACACTTCGGCCCAAGCTGAGCCCTCGAGGATCCAGCCGAAACGCGGGATGTAGATGTCATCATCGGCGGTCGGCGTGATCCAATGTGTCTTGCCGCCGCCCACCACGCCCAGGCGTACTCTGGGATTGGGGTCTCCGGCTTTGGGATATTTCTCCTGATCGACTCGAGGATGAGTCGGGATCCAGTCGGTGATTGGATAGGTCGGAACGCGGGTTTCATCCAAATGCAGGAAGATGATCTCGCGCCCCTCGGGCGACCAGAAATAATTGCTGCGCACGGCCAGCTCTTCGGCGTAGACCCAGTCGACTTCACCGTTCAGAATGTTTTCTTCCTTGTTCTTGTCCTTATCTTTGTCTTTCTCTTTTTCCTCGCGCGTGACCTGGCGCTCGCCTTCCGCCCCTGCGACGGGACGAACATAGAGGTTGTGCTTCCGTACATAGGCCAGCCGTTTGCCATCGGGTGAAAACTTCGGGTCCTCGCTGGCATCGGGCGAAGCTGTGAGTTGTACGCCTGTCCCCGTGCCCAAGTCGTAGTACCAGAGCTGTCCCTGCGAATCAAAAAGCAGGTGTTTGGAATCGGGCGACCAGCTGTAGGCGGCAACGTGATAGCGAGTGACGCGCTCTTTCTCGCGCTCGTCCTTGATGCGGCTCGTGGGCGGCGCTAATTGCGCAAGCTTCGCCTCGCTCACCAGGACTTCCTTCTCGCCCGTGGTTGTGTCCAGATACCAGAGTTCCCCGTGCTCGCCGGAATCATCGCGCTGGACGTAAGCCACCTTCTTTCCGTCGAGGCTCCACTTGATGGTCTCGGGAGGGCGCCCGGTGAGTCCACCTTCGGCGAAGACGGCGTCAATGCTGAGCTGCTTTGCGGGCGCCGCAGTTTGGGCGGCCAGGCTGGACAGCAAAGCCACCACGCTGAGGCTGAGCGAAATTAGAATTCTCTTCACGTAACTACCCCGATTTAGAGTGTTGCAGACCGGCCCGGATCCTCAATGCCGGAGAAACTCAAGAGTGTACAACCTGGGAGGGGTTCGCGTCAGATTGACGGGAGCGGGCCGGCAACCTATGCTCGCGAACCACGGACATCCATTGTCATGCTGAGCGAAGCGAAGCATCCCTATTGCCCCCAGTCGACTGGCGGGGATAGGGATTCCTCGCTTCGCTCGGAATGACAGTTCCTTGAGGTAAACAAAGAGGATTAGCCAGCCAGAATGTCTCTCATCGCCAACGGCAGTGGATGTTTTGCCTCGTAGGCTGTGATCGCCGCCTCGTGTTGCAGAGTCAGCGAGATATCATCCAAACCGTTCAGCAGGCAATGCCGGGAAAACTCGTCCATCGCGAAGGTGGCCGAGAAGCCTTGCCCATCATCCACACGAAGTCTTTCCAGATCGATGGCGAGCCGATAATTCTCGCTCTCTTTCGCCCGGCCCATGATCTCCGCCACCTGTTCTTCCATCAGCCGGACTGTGAGCAGTCCGTTTTTCAGGCTGTTGTTGGCGAAGATGTCGGCGAACGACGACGCGATCACCACTCGGAAACCGAAGTCTGCCAACGCCCAGACGGCATGTTCGCGCGACGAGCCACAGCCAAAATTTCTTCCCGCGGCCAGGATCGTGGCGCCCTGGTAACGCGCTTGGTGCAGAACAAAGTCACCGATCGTATTTCCGTCCCCCGAGAAACGCCAGTCATAGAACAGGAACTCGCCGAACCCGGTGCGCTCAATGCGCTTGAGGAACTGTTTGGGGATGATCTGATCGGTGTCCACATTTACACGATCGAGAGGGGCGACAATTCCAGTATGTTTTCGAAAGGGCTGCATATCGCTATTCGCTGTTCTTCATCGCAGAGGCACAAAGAGACAGAGTAAATCTGACCAATCTACGAAACGTCGCTCTAGACTCTCGGTGACTGTGCCGTGAAATCTTACTCGCTACTCGCTACTCAAACTTCCACCTCCGAATGTCCGTAAAGTGGCCGACGACAGCTGCCGCCGCGGCCATCATCGGACTCACCAGGTGCGTGCGTCCACCGCGCCCTTGGCGGCCTTCGAAATTGCGGTTGCTGGTCGAGGCGCAGCGCTCGCCGGGTTGCAGGATATCGGGATTCATTCCCAGGCACATCGAGCACCCCGATTCGCGCCATTCAAAGCCGGCCTCGAGGAAAACGCGGTGCAGTCCTTCCTGTTCGGCAGCATGCTTGATGGCCTGCGAACCGGGGACAACCATCGCCCGGACCTTCGGATTCACGTGGTGACCTTTCGCGACTCTGGCAGCGGCGCGCAGGTCTTCGATGCGGGAGTTGGTGCAAGATCCGATAAAGACGCGATCCACCGCAATCTGCTCGATCGGCGTTCCCGGCTTAAGATCCATATAAGAGAGCGCCTGCTCGGCTGCGCGGCGGTCAGCTTCTTGTGTAAAGCTCTGCAACTCGGGGACACGCGCATTCACTGCGACCACCATCCCCGGATTCGTGCCCCACGTGACAAACGGCGGCAGGGACGCAGCATCGATTTCAATCACGCGATCGTATTTCGCGCCCGGATCGCTGGCGAGCGAACGCCAAGACGCGACCCCTTCTTCCCAATCCGCGCCCTTCGGCGCAAACCGGCGACCCTGGGCATACGCAAAAGTCGTTTCATCGGGAGCAATCATGGCCGCGCGCGCGCCCGCCTCGATGCTCATGTTGCAGAGGGTCATGCGGCCTTCCATCGAAAGCCCGCGCACTGCCTCGCCGGTGTACTCGATCACGTGTCCGCTCGCGCCATCGGTGCCAATCTGGCCGATGATCCCCAGAGCCAAGTCTTTCGCACCGACGCCTTCCGCCAGTTTCCCGCGCACCTCGATCTGCATCGTCTTCGGCTTTTTCTGCGGCAGACACTGGGTGGCGAGTACGTGTTCTACTTCCGACGTCCCAATCCCGAACGCGAGCGATCCCAACGCGCCGTGGGTCGATGTGTGGCTGTCCCCGCAAACTATCGTCATACCGGGCAGCGTGATGCCCAACTCCGGCCCGATCACGTGCACGATGCCCTGCTCCTCCGAGTCCATGTCGAACAGGGGAACGCCAAATTCGCGGCAGTTCTTCTGCAGCGCTTCAATCTGCTTGGCGGCAATCGGGTCGGCGATCGGTAGGCCACGCGGAGTGGTCGGGATGTTGTGATCCACCGTCGCCACCGTGCGCAGCGGCTGGCGAACCCGCCTTCCATTCGCGCGCAGCCCGTCGAAGGCCTGCGGCGAGGTCACTTCGTGCACCAGGTGCAGATCGATGTACAGTAGCGGCGATTGCCCGTCGGAGGCCGTAACCACGTGGGTATCCCACACTTTTTCGAATAGGGTTCGAGGAGGCATGTTTCCAGCGCCCGCCTTCTGAAGCGAGAGCCGCTCCCGCTTCACGCGAGTTCCTCTGACTATCTTACCAGCGAGTTTCCCATACCATTCCGGAAACAAACATAGGAAAATAGATGCATGCTCAACGGCAAACGGATCGCCGTCGTCTTGCCCGCGTACAACGCGGAAAAAACGCTGGAAGCCACAGTGCGGGAATTACCCGACTTGGTGGATATCCGCATCCTGGTGGACGATCACAGTTCCGATCGCACGGTGGAGATCGCGCACCGGCTCGGATTGCAGTTTTACGTTCACGATCGCAACTACGGCTATGGGCGCAACCAGCAGACCTGTTATCGCGAAGCGCTGTCCGCCGGCGCCGACGTCGTCATCATGGTGCATCCGGATTATCAGTACACGCCCCTGCTCGCGACCGCCATGGCCAGCATGGTGGCCTATGGCGTTTACGACGTCGTGCTCGGCTCCCGCATCATCGGAGGCACCGCTCTGCGCGGAGGCATGCCGGTTTATAAGTACATCGCCAACCGGTTGCTGACCGCGTTCGAGAATCTGTTTTTGGGAATCAAGCTTTCGGAGTATCACACCGGGTATCGAGCCTTCAGCCGCGAAGTCCTGGCCCGGCTGCCGCTGCGCGAAAACAGCGACGATTTCGTCTTCGATAACCAGATGCTGGCGCAGTGCGTGCACTTTGGGTTTCGCATCGGTGAGGTGTCGTGCCCGACGAAATATTTCGAGGAAGCCTCCTCGATCAATTTCCGGCGCAGTGTGAAGTACGGCCTGGGTGTGCTGGGGACAGCGATTCAGTTCGCGTTGCAAAGAGCGGGAATCGGGCGCCATGCGATCTTCAGCGAGCAGGGAAGAAGGTTGGAGAGTGGGACGGAGACGTACTACGAAAGCGGAGTGCCGGTTGCGTCGCAACGGAACTGATCGCTTCAGCGGCGTGCTTGGCCTGAAGATATCAGCGTCCCGCTGCCAAGAATCGCGAACACGGCCAACACAACAAACATCGGATCGATCGGCCGGCGATAATAAACCTCAGGGCTGGTGATGTAGTAGATCAGCGGAAAAGAGAACAACACGAGCGCATAGGGCATTCCGACTGAAACTCTCGACCGAAATGCCTTCCGAAGCCCCCATAGCGCGAGTACCGTCAGGCTGGTGCACAGCACGATATTCGGCGGATCCAACGGCTCCTGCTCCAGATACCAGCGCGACAGGCTCCAATACCCGGTCCAGAGAAACACAGCCCGGCGGAACGATGTCCACGCATACCAGCCTGGGTTTGCCTTGATGGAGGCGATCGCCTGCTGTTTCTTCGTGGCCATGTAAGCGAGTTCGCCAGCTCGCTTAAATTCTTCCCACTCCGCGTCATTGTGCCAGGGGCCGAGTTCATACCCGCCCCAGTATGACGTGCTCCCCTTGGTGCCGAGTCGCAGCACCAGTCCCATGTTGTCGCGGAAAGGAACGAATTGGTCGAACACGCGATAGTTTCGAATGAACCACGGCGAGACCACCGCCAGGCACACCACCGCGGCGACTACGTTCGGCACAAACCAGCGCTGGCGTTTCCTGTAGAGCTGGTAACAAGTCCAAGCGCCCAGGAACGGCAACACGGCGAGCACCGGGGGACTCGTCAACGCCTCCACTCCCCAGAGAAGTCCATACACGATCCAGACCCACACCGGCTCCCCTCCCTCGAGTTCCAATGCAATCCAGAAAAGAATGCTCAACAGCAGCGTTGCCAGCCAAGTCTCCCAGATGCGATCGACGGGAAAGTAGATGCCGTAGGGAAAAAACGCCCACGTCCAAGCCGACCAGCGCGCCACGCGCTCGCCAAAACTACGGCGGGCAAAGAGGAAGATCGGAATGACGTTCAGCGCTGAGGTCAGCGCATTCAACGACAGCAGCACCAGCGCCGACGCTTTCGTGTAGACTCCGCAAACCTTGAACACGCCCGCGACAATCCCCGGATAAACCGGGGTCATCCACGCAGTCGGGCCCGTGTCCCCAAATAACGGGCTGCTGAACCCTTTGCCCTCCACCATGCAGCGGGCAATTCTTCCGGCCTCGTATCCGAACTTCCAGTGATCGCGCTCTTGACTGAGCTGCTCGGGATAAAGAAACGCCATGACCGCCAGGCGCAAAGCCAACGCGACTGCGACGATGAGCACTAGTTCGCGGGTGCTGTTTCGGCTTGAACCGTCGCTTTTCTGCAATGCGCCTCCTGCCTCAAGATGCTGTTTGGACGGCGTTGTTACAGGACAGATCCGGTGAAGTCCTGGGTCCCCTGTGGTGATCTCTGTGCCCTCTGTGGTTCATGCCTTTCTTCAGGTACTTAAGAGAGTTTACTTAGAAACGAATTCAATCGATGCGACAGACCAGGACGGCTGAGTTCTGGTACGGGCACTCCAGACCCGGCTTGCCCGGCTGCTCCAGCACGATCCAGTTGACTCCATACTTCTGCCGGAGCCGCTCGAAGTCCTCTTTTTGAAATTGTTTCCAGTTCTTCTGATCCTGAACTTGCTCCAGCCACTTCACCGAGAGCGGCGGGAACATGGTAGACGCTCCCTTGTCTTTCACGGCGTCGGCCAGCATGCTCCGCTCGGCGCGGGCGCGAAATCCGATTTCGTCTTCGCCCGGCAATTCCATGTGGCCGGGGTTCAAGGCAAACAGCGCGTCGGTGGGAGTGTTGACGCGAATCCAGTCAAAGGCCTGCGCCCAAGGATTTCGCGGCTGTGCCCACGGCCATTCGATGTGAACGCTGGCGGGAAAAATCTGCCGCTGCGCATAAAACATCCCCAGGCTGAGCGGAACGAACAACACGAGCCAGCGCCAGATCCGGTCCTGAAGCACGTGTTCGCCCAGCAGGCCACCCCCAACCACGATCAGAAGCATGTAGCTCAAAGCCAGGCAGCGTAAGGGCTGAAGGCGGGCCAGCGTCTCCAAACGAACCGAAGACGACAGAACAATCGCTGCCGCCGCCGCCACGAGCACAACTGGGATGATCGCCCGGGAAACCAACTCCACATTCTTCATTCCCCGCCGGCGCGCCAATCGTGCGAACCACCAGAACAGAATTACAGGGCCGATCACTCCCAGCCACTCATACCACTCCCAACGCAAAATGAAATGCGAGGGCTGCCGGAGCGCAACTTCGTGGTACGCCGCGGGCGGAGGGTCGAAGGTGATGCCAAAAGGCAGCATCGCCGCGAAACCCAAAACGCGAGGCTGGTAACGGTCAAGCAAAACCACCCAGATACAAAAAGCGATCGCGAAGATCGCCATGAAAGGATGCGCAGCCGCAGCGAACACCAACCAGAGCGAGGCCACCGCGTATCTGCTCTGCAAAACTTCGGCTACGGCGAAGACCGCCGCGAACGCCGCCAGGTTTCGCGGATTCAGATACTGGTCCAGAATGTAGAGAGCAGTCCCCGCGATTGGCAAGGTCAGCAGCGCGGCCGTCAAAGCCACGGCGGACCAGCGTGCTTTCTTGTCTTCGAAAAAGGCCGCAGCCAGGCGCCAGGTCCCCGCCAACGTCAAAAAGATCGAAATGATCTGCCCCAGAAAAGCCCCCCAGGGCAGTGGCAAATGCGTGATCCGAACCGAAGCAGCGATCAGGTTCGGATAGAGCGTGTGACCAGCATGTTCGCCGAAAAAATCGGCATTCCCCGGAAACAAACTCGGATTCAGGATCTTTTGGGTCCCTGGAAGATAGATCTCGGCGTCCTCCGCATAAGGATGATAGCCATGAATCAGAAGGGCAACGGCAGTCAAAATCAGCAACCCAATAAGAGTTTTGATCTTCAGAAAGAGTCTCTCCACGCGACTCAGAAAATTGAAGTTCTCCAGTGGATGCCGCAGGCGTGCCAGGGTCAGGAGAGTCCATAAAAGGATACCTGCCCCCAGAAGCCGGGGTCAACACACCTCGTGCCAAATCGACCGCTTGCAGCCTCCCCGAACTCTCCGTAGCATCTAACTTGGCAGATGAATAGCCCAGCCCAGCAGAACGGACGCTCCCAC
>Ga0137372_10003896_pt1 | contig 14488 bp, 10 predicted proteins | sample SagtaG_6_FD_104911 | JGI IMG/M metagenome (GOLD analysis project Ga0137372, IMG submission 104911) | Vadose zone soil microbial communities from Sagehorn Ranch, Mendocino, California, USA - Sage1_R_60_16 metaG | ecosystem: Environmental > Terrestrial > Soil > Vadose zone | place: USA...
ATCCAACTGCGGTTTTGACATCGTCTAATTGCTTTCGACACTTCAACAGTGGTTCCTTTGCAGTCCTCTTCTTGCCTGGTACCTGACCTGGTCATTGCCAGGCCTTTTCCTTCCGCGCTCACGACCATGGCTTTTGACCACAGCCGCCGAAGGTGGTTTGGAACCCGCTCCTGCAAGCCAGTTCCGAGGGGCCTACCCTCATCAGTTAAGCAGTTACGCACTACTCGGCCTCGCAGCCTTTCGCGCTCATGGCGCACGATGACGGGCAATCCGGAAATAAATACTTTCCCAGCTCGGGTGTGCTTTCCAAACTGACCCACTACCCGATTTGGCCGAAATGCCGAATGCTGAGTGCTTCCTTGCTAAACTTACTTCTTGCCCCCACGAAGCAAATCCTCGAGTGCTCAAGTTGAAGGGGTGGCAGTTCCAACCCCTGCCAGACCCGCACTAGTACACAAGCACGATCCCAATCGTCTTTTCCTCATTGACGCCATGTCATTCATCTTCCGCGCTTATCATGCGATGGCGCGGCAGCGAGGGATGTCCACGCGCAAGGGCCTGCCGACAGCGGCGATCTACGTTTTCGTAAATATGTTGCGTAAGTTGCGCGATGACTTCTCCCCGCAATATCTAGCTGCGGTGTTCGACGTTGCTGCACCCACCTTCCGCGATCAGCAATATAAGGAATACAAAGCCAACCGAAGTGAGATGCCTGGCGATTTAGCGCAGCAGATTCCGTATATCCGGCGGGCGCTCGAGGCTTACCGCATTCCGATCCTGGAAGTTCCCGGATACGAAGCCGACGATGTGATCGGCACGCTGGCCACCAGGGGTGTCGCAGAGGGCCGCGCCGTGTACGTGGTCTCCAGTGACAAGGACATGCTTCAGCTGGTGAACGATCACGTGCTGGTTCTGAATCCTCCAAAGGACAATCTGATTGCCGATGCGGCCAAGGTTGAAGAGATTCTCGGCGTTCCCCCGAGACGTGTGATTGATGTGATGGCACTTCGCGGAGACTCAATCGACAATATTCCCGGCGCGCCCGGAATCGGCGATAAGGGTTCGGTAGAACTTATTCAACGGTTTGGCAGCGTAGAAGGAGCTTTGGACCATGCCGCCGAGGTCGAACGGAAAACTTACCGTGAGTCGCTGCAGAATAACCGCGAGAAGATTCTGCTGAGCAAAGAGCTGGTGACCATAAAATGCGACGTGGACATCGAACTTGACGTCGAAGCAATGCATGCCGGCGAACCGGACATCGAAGCCTTACGCGCACTCTTCACTGAACTCGAATTCACATCTTTGCTGAAAGAGCTGTTGCCAGTGGTCGAAGCTCCTCCCGGCAATTACCGCGAGGCGAAGTCCGCAGCCGATGTCGAAGCCATATTGAAGGCGCGCCCCGAAAATGTGCCGCTCGCCATCGCTGTCGAGAGCGTCATCGTAGCTCCGCCGATTGAGGAAGAAGAATCGAGCGACGAGGGCATGCTGCCGCTACAGCAACAGCAGTCGCTGCTCGTGACGGCGGAGAAGGCCCCAAACCTGGCGATTTCCGTCGAATCCGGTTCGGCTCTCACAATTTCACCAGAGTCTGAAGCCAACTCTGCCCTGAGGTCTGCGCTTTCCGATGGAACAATTTCGAAAGCAATTCACGACTGGAAAACCGCCTCCCACGCGCTTGGAAGCATGGAACTGTCCGGTATCAGCCACGACTCGCAGCTGTACTCGTATCTGCTCGATCCAACGTACTCCTCGCACCGTCTGCCTGACCTGGCGTTGCGGTACTTCAATCTCAAACTTGGTGGGTCGCTCGCAGAGGCAGCCGATATCACTGGCCGATTGACCACGGCATTGCGGAAGGAAGTCGAAGAAGCCGCACTATTGAAGTTGTATGAGGAGATTGATCTCCCGCTGGTGCCGGTGCTTACGCGCATGGAGCAGGCTGGTGTGGCAATTGATCGGGCTGCGCTGGGCAAAATGTCGAAGCGGCTGGAAGCGGAAATCGAGACCAAAGCCCAGGAAATTTATGAGTGCTGTGGGTCAGAATTCAATATCAATTCTCCCAAGCAACTGGGCGATGTGTTGTTCAACAAGCTAAATCTTCCGAAGCCCGTGAAGTACGGCAAAGGGAAGATGATCTCCACCGCAGTTGATGTCCTCGAAGAACTCGCCGCCAGCCACAAGGCGCCAAAGCTCGTGCTCGAATACCGGCAGCTCTCGAAACTGAAATCAACTTATGTGGACGCGCTTCCAGCGCTGCTGAATTCCGGCACTGGTCGCCTGCATACGACATTCGACCAAACGGGGACCGCTACCGGACGGCTATCCTCGGCAAACCCCAATTTGCAGAACATTCCTATCCGGACTGAGGTTGGCCGGGAAATTCGTGCCGCCTTCACGGCCGAGCCCGGCCATTTGCTGCTCGCGGCCGACTATTCGCAGATCGAACTTCGTCTCCTGGCTCACTACTCCAGAGATCCGTTGCTGGTTGAAGCCTTCCGTCGCGGCGACGACATTCACACCCTCACCGCTTCGCAGGTCTTCGGAGTTCCGCCGCTCATGGTGACGCCCGATCACCGCCGCGAAGCAAAGGTGGTCAATTTCGGCATTGTTTACGGCCTCTCCCCGTTTGGACTTTCGCAAAATCTTGGAATCGAGACCTCGGAGGCCAAGAGGTACATTGATGCTTACTTTGAGAAGTACCGCGGCGTGCGTGCATTCATCGATCGCACTCTGGATGAGACTCGGCGTGAAGGTCGGGTGAAGACGTTATTTGGACGCATCCGTCCCATTCCCGACATCAACAGCAAGAACTTCAACCTGCGCGGATTCGCCGAGCGCACGGCGGTGAATACGCCGCTACAGGGTACGGCAGCGGATTTAATCAAGTTGGCAATGATCCGGATTGATGCGGCTATCCTCGAACGCGGACTGAAATCGAGAATGACCTTGCAGGTGCACGACGAGCTGGTGTTCGAAGTGCCCGAAAATGAAATTGATTCCATGCGCTCGCTAGTTCGGGAACATATGGAGCAGGTGCATGCGTTAGCAGTGCCACTGATGGTGGAGATTGGCGTGGGGAAAAATTGGCGCGACTTGGAATAAATAACGACAAAACTCGGCGCGGCGGAAAGCTAACGACCCAACGAACTCCTGATTGCCCCTGCAATCCCATTTGTTAGCGCGTTCATCTTCTCTTCCGACTCCGCCTCCACCATCACCCGCGCCAGCGCCTCCGTGCCGGAATAACGCACCACGACACGGCCGTTGCCGTCGAGTTCGAGTTGCGCGGATTCAATTGCTTCCTTCACGGCTGGAACCTGATCAAACGGCACTTTCTCGCGCACGCGAACGTTCTGAATCCGCTGCGGGAATACCTTCAGATCGGTAACCAATTCCGCCAACGAACGGCCGTTGCGCACCATGATATCCATCACTCGTAGAGCCGTGAGCAGTCCGTCGCCAGTCGTGGCCTCGCCGTCTCTGAAGATGATGTGCCCAGACTGCTCGCCGCCCAGGGCTGCGCCGGTCTTTATCATCTCCTCCAAAACATACTTATCGCCGACATTGGCGCGAAGCATGCGAATCCCGGAATTCCGCAGCGCAATTTCCAGTCCCATGTTCGACATGGTTGTGGCAACAACCGTCGCGCCCGGAAGGCTTCCCCGAGCATGCATATCGCGCGCAGCCAGCAGCAAAACCGCATCTCCGTTCATCACGCGTCCTGATGCGTCACTGAACAGCGCGCGGTCAGCATCGCCATCGAAGGTGATGCCGAGGTCGTAAGCACCATTACTTTCCGCAATTTGTCTCGCGACCGTTTCAGGATGCAACGCCCCACATTGGTCGTTGATGTTCTTCCCATCCGGTGCGGAGTGAAGAAAAGTAGCTTGCATGCGGCAGGCCCGGAACAACTCGGGAGCCTCGGCCGTAGCTGCGCCATTCGCGCAATCCACTAGAACTTGAACCCGGGACAGATGGGTCGAGACCGTACTCGCCAGCCAGTTGATGTAAGCCGAGCGCAGTGCATGCTCGCCCGGGAGGGACGATGCCAAACCCGAATCGGGCGGAACGGAGGCCGTTGGGCCTTGCAACAGCGCAAATATCTCCTGCTCAATCGCCAGTTCGCGCGCGTCCGGCAGTTTGAAACCATCACCGGAAAAAACTTTAATTCCGTTATCAGTCCACGGATTGTGGGAAGCAGAGATCACAACTCCGGCGTCAAATTTCCGTGAGCGCGCCAGATACGCAACTCCCGGCGTCGTGATTACGCCTGCGCTGTGGACTTCCACTCCGAGCGAGGTCAGTCCAGATGTTACGCGGTCGGCGATCCAGCGGCTCGAGTCACGTGTGTCCTGGCCGATTACAACGCGCGGAAGCGGATTCGCGCGCAGCAGATCGTGCCCCAGGGCGCGCCCAATCAAAAACGTGCTCTCGGGTGTCAGCGGGAACTCGCCCGCGACCCCGCGAATGCCGTCGGTCCCAAATAATTGACGTTGCGATGACATGGATATGACTTGTGCGACTGCACAATTTATCGGAATTTCGGGCGAATTGGAAGTGGCCGAAGGCTCACTTCACTTCAGCTTGCCGGTTGTGACCAAGTACCACAACCCGAACGCCAGCAACAGAGAAATCATCTTCAGCCCGAGATTGTGACGCACGTAATGCCGGAAGAACTCACCGATTTTCATCGCGGTCCCCCGGGCTTCGAGTGCTGGTCCGAGCCTCGCATCGGCATTTCCTCTTCGGTCTCATCCAGGATGCCCCCGCCGTTGGTCATCGGCGTCGGCAGTACGGTGGGTGGAACGTAGCGGCGCAACAACTGGCCCATCCGCTCACGAAGCTGGTCCACAGTCAGGTCGCGCTCAATGCTTCCGCCTACGGCAAGACTGATGCTGCCAGTCTCTTCGGAGACAATCACAGCAATCGCATCGGTTTCTTCAGTGATGCCAATTCCTGCTCGGTGCCGCGTGCCCAGCTGCGTGGAAAGCACCGGATTCATGGAAAGCGGCAGGAAGCACGCAGCCGCCGCAACGCGATCTCCGTGTAGGATCACCGCGCCATCGTGCAAAGGGGCGCTGGGACGGAAGATGGTCGCAAGCAGGTCGTAAGAAAGCCTCGCCTCCAACGCGACGCCACTCTCCACATAGGTTCGCAAGCCAATTTCGCGCTCAATCACCATCAAGGCGCCGGTCTGGTTCTGCGAGAATAAATTGGCCGCCAGCACAATGTCGTCGTAGGCATCCGATTCCGCACTGGAGGCCCGCGTCATAGTCAGCCGCCGGCCCAGTCTGGCCAAGGCCTCACGAATTTCAGGCGCGAACACCACAACCAGCGCAATCAAAGCGTATGGACGAACTCGGTTCACCACCCACGTGAGTGTGACTAGCCCTTGCAGGCGAAGGAAATAAACTGCCAGCGCAATGACGGTAACGCCAACCAGAATGAGTGCGGCGCGCGTGCCTTTGATGAGCGCCAGGAACTCATAAATGACGAAAGCCACAACCAGAATGTCGATGACCGAGATCACCGTCAAGTGTGGCCAGGTTCCGGCAGCGTGAATCAATGCGATCCCTTTCAGTCAGCAGCGCGCTCCAGACAGGCTTCAGCAGTAATTGTAATGCAGGTAGAGTATGCAAAGACGAGCCGTCGATTAACGCGGATTTTCACGGATTTTGATCGGTTAATCGCTGTGAAAATCAACCAGCAGCACCAGCCAATCTGTGGCTATGGGTTTTTCTTTTCCACCCTGGCTGTAATCGTTCCCCGTGCAAGTCGCGCGGAGATTTCGTCGCCGGATTCCACCTGGGCCGTACTTTTCACCAGCTTTCCCACGGCGTCGAATACCAAGGCATACCCCCGTTCGAGGATCGCAACCGGCGAGAGCGCTTTTAGTTGATGCTGCAGTCGCTCCATGCGCGATTTCTGAATGATCAGCACATTGCGCATTACGGCGCCGAGGTTAGCCGTTTGAGCAGCGAGATCTTTGCGGATTCCACCCAACACTCGCCGCGCGTCATAATGCCTTATTGCAGCCGACGCGCGTTCCCATCTCCTGCGATGCTGCTCGATCAGCCGTCGCTCAGCATTTTCGAGGCGAAAGCCCAGATCATCCAGCTTCTGCTGGCGTTGATTGATGCCGTTTATCATCCGCCCGAAAGCGCCATGTTGCGCAGCTTCAGTCAATGCTTGCTTCGCCATCAGCAGGCGGTAGCGAGCGGCCTTGGCTAGCCGCTGGCGCAGCCCTTCGGCCTGGTCCTCAATCTCCTGGCGCGAACGAATCACCAGTTCGGCGGCCGCGGAAGGAGTAGGCGCGCGCAAATCGGCAACAAAATCAATGATTGTGAAATCCGTCTCGTGCCCCACCGCAGAGATGATTGGAATCTGCGATGCGGCGATCACCCGAGCCAGCCCTTCGTGGTTGAACGCGGCAAGGTCCTCCGCCGATCCCCCGCCTCGCGCAACGATGATCACGTCAACATTCTTAGCGCGATTGAAATACTTGACCCCGGCACTCACCTCGGCAGCTGCCGTCTCTCCTTGCACCTGCGCGGGAAAGATGAGCGCGTTGGCTGAGTGGTGCCGCCGGCGCAAAATGTTTACAATGTCACGCACCGCGGCGCCTTGAGGCGAAGTCACAATTCCGATGCAGCGTGGCAGCGCCGGAATGGGCTTCTTACGCGTGGTCTCGAACAGCCCTTCCGCCGCCAGCTTTGCCTTGAGCTGCTCGAAGGCAATTTGCAGAGCACCAGCGCCCTTCGGCTCCAAGTACTCGGCAGAAAGCTGGAGTTCGCCCCGGTCTTCATAGACCGTTACTCGTCCGCGCAGCACGATCTGCATTCCGTTCTCAGGCCGAAAGCGCAACAGCCGGGCCTGCGATCGGAACATGACAGCGCGAATCTGGGACTCTCGATCCTTCAGCGTGAAATAAATGTGTCCGGAATCGTGAGCGCGAAAATTTGAGATTTCCCCCTCCACCCAGATGTCGCTGTACTCGCGTTCCAGATGGGTGCGCGCCGCGGCAACCAAGTCGCGTACCGCCCAGATGCGGCGGTCGGGCACCTTGAAGGTGAACCCAAGTTGGTCGGCAAAGGACACTCCGAGGAGTTTACCGAAATTTACTTTGCGGCGGATTCGCGCAATTCAAGCGCGCAGCCTACACTTCGCAGTCTGAAGCCTCAACGCTGAAGCCGGAGCGCGACTACCACTTTACTTTCATTCCAAACTGGAATTGGCGCGGATCATAAGCTGCACTTGCTTGCCCGGCATTGGTGAACAACGGGCTCACAGCCGCGACGTTATAGCGGTTGGCTATGTTGAACATGTCGGCGATTAATTCCAGGTTGATGCGTTCACCGAGCGGAACTCGCTTGGCGACACGCAGGTCGTCGAAGACAGTCCACGGCGTTGTGCCGGCATTGCGGCCGAGATTGCCGTCGAGCTGCAGCAGGGTCGGTGCGATGCCGGTGGCCAGGAAGTTCGCTACCAGGCCGTTGATGCAAGGTTCCTGAAGTTTGCCCGTAGGCGAATGTTTCGACGCATAAACATTTCCGCAGGCAGGATCAACCGTGGTGTTAGGACGCCCGGTCAGCGATGATAACTGGAGATTGTCCTGGTTTCCGGTGATGATGTTGAATGGCCGGCCGGAAGCGAAATCAATCAGCGGAGCGAATGTCCAGTTGCTCAGGAATTTGCTGCCGAACCCATCGCCGCTTAACCTTCCAGTCTGATAAACCCCGCTGAAAACAAAGCGGTGGCGCTGATCGAACGTGGAATTGGCACGGTCAAGGCCCGGGAAGTAGCTGTCCTGCGGAGTTAGGGTTGATTGCAAGTCGGTGGAGTCGTCAATTGCATGCGACCAGGTGTACGAGGCGAGAAATTCATACTTGCTGCTGAAGCGCTTGCGCAGATTTGCGCTGAAGCCGTGATAGATGGAACTGCCGTTGGAAAAGTTCGCATCCATGTCGCCGAAGGGAACGCAGCCAGTGTAATCAGGGACTGGAGGGACAGGGTTGCAGTTTGCGTTGAATCCGGGAAGTGTTCCGAGCAGTGCCATCGCTTGGGCGACGCAGGAACCGTTGCCAGTCAAGTACTCGGCTACTGCAACAGATGGATTCAGCCCAGAGGGACGGAAGAAATTGGTGAGTGCCGAGCTGACCCAAGGACCAAGCGGTCCCGATCCGCAGGCAGTTGACCCGCTTCCGACTGTGAATGGGCTGGCTGGGGTCTGCCCGGCAGCTAGCGCCGCCCCAAAATTCGCGACGAGCAAGTCGCCTCGAACCGTGTTCGCATTGATTGGCCGGTTAAGATGTCGTCCGCCGTTGAAGTTGTAGGCGAGGCTGAGAGCATAGCCGTTACCGAGATCTCGCTCCACGCTGAAGTTGGCCTGCTGAGCGTAGGCGTAGACGAAATTCTTGGATTGTGGATAGCCGAACGGTTGAAAACCCAGGGGCAGGAAGGTTGATGCCCCTGGATTGGCCAAATCCAAATTCAGATAATTCTGGCTGAGAAAGACGGACTGAGGGAAGTTCAGCGACTGAAACCGCTGCTCGTCAGGCAGGTATCCCAGATTGGCGTTCGCCTGCGGAAATGGCGAAGGCAAGCAGGCTGATTGCGTCTGGATTCCTTGAAAGATCGGGATCGCGTTCAAATTTGCCGCCTGCCCGGTGCCGCTGCAGCCACCGGTGCCGACAAACGCCAATTGTCCGCTCGAAGAACCGTCCGACGCGTCGCCCAGGAAATAGAGCCCGAGTAGCGGGTGATCGTAGAAGATGCCGTAAGAAGCGCGCAAAACCGTCTTGCCATCGCCTTTGGGATCAAACGCCAGACCTATTCGCGGTTGAACGTTGTTCTTGTCCGTCTGAATGCCTTTCTGCAAGCCAAGAAGGTTGTAGGCTGGAAACGCGAGGCCCTGCGGTGGTGTGAATTTCGGTGCGATCTCCACGTCATAACGCAATCCATAGTTCAGCGTGACCTTGGGATTTACGCGCCACGAATCTTGCCAGAAGAATCCGAGCGGGACATTGTTGAACTTGTCGCTGGGGCTACCCAGGCCTTGGACCAAGACTGACGGAAGGCCCGCGCCGTAAGCCTGTACAGGGGATAAGTCTGCGGCACTGGGAAACCCGATGAACCCCAGATTTGCTGCGTTGACTGAGCCAAAGTCATACACCCCGCCGTAGTTGACGGTGAAAATTGCTTTTAGCGGAATGTAATTGAAGTCGGCGCCGACTTTTGTGTTGTGTCGCCCAATGGTCCAGGAAAGATTGTCGCTGAACTGGTAACGCTGCTCGGTCCGCTGGATGTAAGAGTAAGGCTCACGGCCGAAATTCGCGAAACCTGGAATGTTTACAGCCGGGTCAGATCCTCCCGGAATGGCGGTATTGAAAAAGTATGACAAACCACGCCGGGCATACTGGAACCGAAGGTCGTTAACTTTGTTGTTGCCAATGATCCAGGTTTCTTGGGCTACGCCCGCCACATCGCGATAGGTCTGCTGTGAAGTGCGCGAGTAGGCGTTCTGGCCAAAAGGCTGATCTTCGCCGCTCACTTCAATCCCCGTAGTAGTGCTGGGACTAACGTTGCCTCTAAGCGTCAAACGGTGACTGTTGTTCAGGTTATGGTCAAGGCGTAGAGAATACAGGCTAGTACCCTCGAAAACGGGGAAGTTGCCTCTCTGTGAATTGAGACTTTGAAACGATTTTGGCAGTCCGCCGCAGATCAGCCCGGTTACAACATTGCAGCTGGTTGGGAACTGCTGTGCTCCCGTCCCTGCACCGAATGGAAGCAGCGAAAAAGACTGCTGGCTGCCGGTTGTCCCCAGCCATGTTGACGCGCCCACCATCCACGTGTAGAACTGGACGCCGCTAGGGGCTGGACCCGCTAAGGTGAAAGGCGTCAGGAACGCAATCTGTCCTTGGGTAGCCGGCATCGTGAAGGTGCCTGCAGGCGCGAGTGGGTTGAAGATGTTGGTCGCGTCGAACGGCACCAGATCAAAGTTGTTGGCTCCGATACTGGAGAATCCCGTCTCATGCCTCCGCGTAAGTTCGTACGCGAAATAGTAGAACGTCTTGTCCTTCTTCAGTGCGCCGCCGAAGGCCGCTCCTGCCTGCACGCGGGTGTATGCGGGATCCGAAACCGTGCTGAATGGGTTCACAGCCTGAAAACTGCGGTTGCGCAAAAAGCCAAATACATCTCCGTGAAAATCATTCGCGCCGGATCGCGTCACAATGTTGACCACTCCGCCCGAAGCGCGTCCATACTCTGCCGCGTAGCTATTGGTAATGATCTGAAATTCCTGCACAGCTTCCTGCGAAACCGTGGAACGCACTCCATTTGTCGAATTGTCGGTGGCGTCGGCGCCATCCACGTTGACCAGGTTTGACCGTCCGCGCTGGCCGCTCATATTAAGTCCGGAAGTTGGTGCGGCACCGGTATTGGGCGCGTTATCGCGGACCACCTGAGAGTCCGTCAGGGTGAAATTGATGTAGTTGCGGCCATTGATCGGAAGATTATCAATCCGGCGTTGGTCCACGGTATCGGTGGTTGAGCTCCGAGTGGGTTCGATCAGATCCGCAATCGCGGTGACCTCGACTTTTTCGGTCCCGCCCGCGACGCCCAGGTTGATGGGCAGATCAGCCATCCCGCCGACCGTGATCACCACGCCATGAGCGGTTGCATTCGCGAACCCTTGCGCAGTCACGCTCACGCTGTAGGAACCGGGCGGCAGCGCGAGCGCACTGTATTCCCCTCGTCCATTGCCCGCAGCCGGACGCTCAACCGCCTTCGCCTCATCGCGCACTGTGACTGTGGCGTTTGCGATTAGATTGCCCCCCGGATCTTTCACGGTAACGTGCAGGTCGCCGGTGGCGACGCCTTGTCCGAAAGCAAGCAAGCTGAGAGCGGCAACCAGCATTAAGAGCAGGCAGATTCGTTGGGTTCGCATAGAGCTTCTCCGACGCGAGAATTCTCCGGTCCGGCTTCGCGGCCGTCCAGAGTTGGGTAAAGCGCGATAATTTCTGAAAGCGAAGGTTGGCTGGTTTTTACATCACTTCATAGTGGGAAAGCAAGCCAAGAATGTGACGTCTGTTTAATTAAAGAGCCTGCCGAACGGCTGTTTCCGGGTAACTCCGAACTCCATTTTTTCCGAGGTTCTGAGCGCCCAAGCCATCCTAGGAGTGTTGTGGGCCAAGCCGAATCGGCCGTTCGCATCCAGCAGAATGATTCCGCCGTGGCCATTGAGCCGATCATGGAGGTAGTTCATCGCTTCGGCGGCAACCCATTGCGGCAAGTTGCCTGACGCGACCCGGTCAGCCGCCCACTTCGCGAGCACCAGCTTCATGATGGGCTCACCCCACCCGGTGGTGGAAACGGCCGCGCTTTGATTATCGGCGTAGCAGCCGCAACCGATCAGCGAGGAATCGCCCAGACGGCCCGGCGCCTTGTTCAGGGTTCCGCCCGTCGAAGTTGCTGATGCGATGTTGCCAGCGCCATCGAGCGCCACAGCACCCACGGTGTCGTGCGAGATTGTTGGTGCGAACAGCTCCTGCGTGTGCGACGTGCTTGATTGTAATGTGCGCAGGCGCTCGATTTCCCGCTGAATGATCAGATCCTCATTTTTGCAAAGCGGGATCCCGTGATCCTGGGCGAAACGTTCCGCCCCCTCGGCGACAAAATAGACGTGCGGGCTCTCTCCGAGCACCTTGCGGGCGGCGCGAATCGGATTCGCAATGTGCTCCACGCAGCCGACGCCTCCCGCACGCAGAGTGGCGCCGTCCATGATGAGAGCATCGAGCTGAACTTTTCCGTCGCGATTCAGGAAACTGCCGCGTCCAGCGTCGAAAGAGTCATCATCTTCCATGATGACGACAGCTTCTTCGACTGCATCGAGTGCCGACCCACCTTTTTCGAGAACGCTCCACCCCGCAACAACCGCGTTGCGCACGCCGTTTAGGCGCGCCTCAACCATGTCGTCGGGAATTGCCCAGGCACCACCATGAACGAGAAGAACAGGATTGGCTTTCAAAGCAGATCTCTCGAAGAAAACTCGTCAGTGTAGCACTCGCTACTTTCCCGGTGTCATCCGGAACGCACATGCTGCAAGCGGGCGGGAGAGGGGCCTTACGAAGCGATTGGGTCGGCAGCGTGTCCGGGATGGAAACCGACGCGCATCGATCCGGTTTTGGCGTGGCCAGACCGCATCGGCACAACGTCGTTAGGTCCCTCTGTCGGCCTCCTTCGGAGACCGACTTCGGGATGACAATCATTGTGGAAAGATCATTTTGCCTGCTGCATCATCTCGGGGATGGACACGAAATGATGACCGTCAGCGCGGTGTTTCGCGATCAGCCGATCCACCGCTTCCACTGTTCTTGAGCGATCCGTTCCGAAGGCCTTGTGACCGCCGTCGTGCAGCAGCACAACATCGCCACCACGAATTTTTGATGTAACTTTCTGCTCTATGAAATCTGCGGATGGTGCGTTCCAGTCATATCCGGTCACGTTCCACATGACGGGTTCGAGACCAAGCGCACGCACCAGGTGAAACACTCCGGGCCGCCTAGCTCCCCATGGCGGACGAAATAAGGTCGAATGCTCGCCGACCGCGTCCGTAATTGCTTGCCCGCAATCCCGAATTTCTTTGCGGATGCGCGCGGCCGATTGCAAAGTGAGCAATGGATGAGTGAAAGTATGGTTTCCGATCACGTGCCCTTCTTTCGCAATCTCGCGCACGATGTCGGGCCGCTGTTGCACGTAGCGACCGATTAGAAAGAACGTTGTGCGAACATTATGCTTTGCCAAAATCTCAAGCAGGTTTAGCGTGTGCGGATCGTTCGGCCCATCATCGAACGTCAGCGCAATTTGCTTTGATCTGCGGGGCAGCCCGTGAAACGTTTTGCCGAACCACTGCCCTGTTGGGGCCATGGACTGGTATGCGGCGGAAACGATCGCGGCACCGGTGGCGAGTGCGAGGCCGAGCATGGCGGGATTGTATCAATGCAGGAGTCAGAAGCAGGAATGCAGGCGTGAAATGCTCATATATAACGGATTTTACTTCTGCGTTCTGCCTTCTCACTTCTGCCTTCCCCTGTTGACTTCTCCCTCAATTGCGCTACTTGCATTCTCGGGATATTCTCGAATGCGATCCTCTCATCTCATGGCCAAGCTCTTCGATCTACCCCGTTACATTGCAGTAGAAGGTCCCATACGAGTCGGCAAGACGACCCTTTCGAATATTCTTGCCGAGCGGCTCAATGCCCAGCGGGTAAGCGATCCCGAAAACAATTCTTTTCTTGCTCCGTTCTATGAAGGCGAACCCGGAGCGGCATTTCAGGCGCAATTTGCGTTTCTGGTGCGGCGCTTTGAGCAACTTCGCGATCTCGACCTTGGCGGGCCCTCGCAAAAGGTAGTGGTTTCCGATTTCATCTTTGAGAAGGACAAAATTTTCGCTTGCCTGAACCTCAACGATCAGGAACTGGACACCTACAATCGCTACTACAACCACTTCCGCGAGCAATTGCCTACGCCTGATCTCGTCATTTATTTGCAAGCGACGCCTGAAGTGTTGAAAAAACGGGTCAAAAAGAAGAATGCGCCGGGGGAAAAGGCAATCAGCGAAGAATATCTGGGAGAGGTAGTCAAAGCCTACGAGCACTTTTTCTTTCACTACACGTCGTCCGACCTCCTGATCGTGAATACTTCCGAAATTGATTTCGTGGAGCGCAACGAGGATCTGCAAGAGCTGTTGCGCAAAGTCTCCGCGCCTATCAAAGGGACGCAGTATTTCCTTCCCCTCGGCGGCCAGGAAGCGGCCAGCGCGTAAGAACCGTCGTTGGCTGTTGGTCGTTGGTCGTTCGCCGGGGCGCTTACAATCATCTGGTAATGACTGAGCTTCGTGTCGGCGATCAACTGGTTCGCTTCGATCGGGAAGCTACGATCACGGCCTATTCCGCCATCGCTGAGGGCTGGGCTGAGCGTTGCAACTGCTCCGGTTGCCGCAATTTTGTTGTGGCGCGAGGGCAGGCATTTCCGAATGATTTCAGAACCGTCTTGTCCGAACTCGGAATCGATCCACTCAGAGAAGGAGAAGCTGTTCACTACGGGCCGGTTGAAGGCAATCTGCATATTTACGGAGGCTGGTTCTACCTGGTCGGCGAATTGATCGAGGTCGGCGAAAGGTCACGACCATACCGCTGCCTGGTTCACAATTTCGTATCCGGCAACTTCCCGGCCCACGGGAGGGCTTCCAGTATTGGTTCGATTCGAGTTTTGCCCGCCCACCCACAGTTTTCGGCAAAACTGTTGTCGCTGTTGAATTCTCGACTCTGCTGCCTTGGGTACTGGAAGATCCACACAATTCAGTATCCGGCCGGTGATCGTTTGCGCGATAGGACTTGACCTGCAATCCAGATTTTATTTCAACTGTAATATCACCGACCGGCAGGCATGGTCGCACTCAAGGTCCGCAAATCCGGGATCTCGCTCGGAG
>Ga0137372_10003897_pt1 | contig 14487 bp, 14 predicted proteins | sample SagtaG_6_FD_104911 | JGI IMG/M metagenome (GOLD analysis project Ga0137372, IMG submission 104911) | Vadose zone soil microbial communities from Sagehorn Ranch, Mendocino, California, USA - Sage1_R_60_16 metaG | ecosystem: Environmental > Terrestrial > Soil > Vadose zone | place: USA...
CGCCGTTGCGCTGTCGCCTTCGAAGAAGAAGACGACCTCGCGCTCGCTGACAAAGACGTGGTGTCGCTCGAGCCCCGCGTCCTCGAGCTCGAACGGCGGACCCTGCTCAACGAGCTGGCGGGCGAACTCGGCTGTGCCGCGCCTGATGGGAACGACGACGGCAACGCGCGCCCGCGCCACCTGCTCGCTCCGCAGCCGAGCGAGGAGCTCGTTGATCTCGCCCAGCAGGCCCACCCCTCCCAAGGCCGCGACCAACACCCGCTCGCAGGAGTTGCGCTCGAGGACGAGCGACCTCTCGCCGTTGACGCGGTCGCCGGGCGCGCGACCGATCTCGACAGAAGACAGATCCGAGAGCGGAATGCGGAGTCCCTCCGGTGCGGCAGCGCCCTCAAGGACGAGGTCGTTCTCGCCGAGCTCGAGCCTCCCGCCACAAGTCGGGCCCTCGTCGGTGCGCCAGACGACGGCGTAGCGGTTGGCTTGCTCGCGGATACCGCTTGGGGACACCAGTCGCTCCTTTCAATCGCGTAGCCCGAACCAATAGCGCGATCGGAGTCGCCGGGCGTCCGCGAAGACGCGCAGCCGACCCGCGGGAAAGTACGGATCGGCACAACCCCGCTGAGGCTCAGATTGCTGTTGCGCCTGCGACAGCCTTCATCGGCAGGAGAACATGTTTCCCTCTGGTGGCGGGTAGGCGATCGGAGTATCGTCGTCTCGCCGTGAAGAAACCGGGAGCCATCGTCGGCCTCCTGATCGCAGTCGTCGTCCTGCTCGTCGCGATCGCCGCGGCGCTCGGCTGGGCCGTCGGGAACCAGACGGCATCGAACACAAAGACGGTCACTGCGTCCGCGCAGGGGGCGAGGACGGCGCCTGCCGGGCACATCGGCGGACCGAACCTCGCGATCACGCAGATCGGCGATCCCGCCCGCGGGGCGCGTCTGTGGCAGTCGAAGCGCTGCTCCGACTGTCACTCCTACGGCGGCCGAGGCGGCGAGGACGCCCCGCCGCTCGACTACATGCGCGGGCACATGTCGGCGCGTGAGATCGCCGACATGTCCGGCCAGATCTGGGACCACCTGCCGGCGATGCTGCCGCACTTCCGCGAGGAGCAGATCCCGGTCCCCACCTTCACCCAGGGGGAGATGGCCGACCTGATCGCCTTTCTGCACAGCGGCAAGGGCGCGAAGGCGGGGACGCCGCCCGGGCACCCGGGGATGACGGGGATGTCCGGGATGGGCGGGCACATGGGCGCTACCCGCGGCAAAGGCGTCTTCCTCTCGGCCGGCTGTGGCGCTTGTCATACGTTCGCCGCCGCGGGCACGAAGGCGACCGTCGGCCCGAATCTGGATGCGACGCTGAAGGGTAAGAGCGCCGCGTTCGTGCGGGAGTCGATTCTCGATCCGAACGCGATGATTGCGGCCGGCTATCAGGCGGGCGTGATGCCGACCAGCTACCGGGGCCAGCTAACGATGCGGCAGATCGCCGACCTCGTCGCATTTCTTGTGATGAAGCGGAAGTAGCCGCGGGACCCGTACGCGGCGTGGCAGCCGGCGCACCGAAGCTTTGATCAAGCTACTGCGCCCGGCGGCCGCCCCGGCGAACGTGCTTCTCCGGGTGGGGCGACCTCCCTCCACACGATCCACATCCTGGGTTAACCCGAGTCCTAGTCGATGGTCGGCGACGATGGCGTTGGACCAGGCTGGATGATCAGGAGATACCCCGTCGCGCGCCGACAGAATGCCCTGCGCGAGAGCTTCCACAGTCCCACCGCTGGATCGGCGAGGACGACGTGTTCCGGAGTCCATCGATGGACGACAACGAAGTGCCCGCCGCCGACCCGGCGACGAATATGAGCGATCGCGGGCAACGTGCACTTCGCGATCTCGTCGTACGAAGCTCTGATGCCTTGGGTCCGGAAACCTAGGCGCTCGGCGATCCGCGAGAGGGCCAGAAGATCCGTACCGTCGCGGTCAAGCGGTACCTCATTGGAGAAATGGTCATAGCCGAATGGGCAGCCGTGGTAGGCCGTGACGGTTGCGAGTGCTGCTGGGCCGCAGTCGTTGCCCCAGCGCTGGTGGACGAGCGGGAGGTCTCGCAACAAGGCGCTACGCAACCTGGCGCGCGCATTCCTGCGAGAACCTAGAACCTGAACTTGAGACCGATCCATTTGGCGCCGCCGACGACGTGGTCCTTGGCCCATTTCGCGGCGCCTTTCACCCGACTCCAGAACGACTTGCCGCCGCGCACCAAGCGGAGCTCATCTTCGGTAACCGTTTGGATTCCGGGCTCGTCGCGCGTCATGTGATACCCCCAGTCTCGACTGTCGCGCGGGTATACCGCCTCTGCGCCGCTCCGTCAACAAGCGCGGGGCCCACTCCACACGATCCACACCCGCAGTTAATTGCCGGTCAGCAAGCCCTCACGTTCGTCACCACGAAGTTGCCGTCCCGCGACAGCAGATGGAAAAGGCCGCAGTGGTACTTCTCCCAGGCGTGCGGTCCGACTTCCGTATCGGGCCAGACGCAGTTGAAGTGCATGAAGTACGGGGTGTTCAACTTCCAGTGGTCAACGGGCTTCCGCCCGAAACACTCAGCGTCCGCGTGATGCCTGACCTGGGAGACTTGCATGGCCTCTGCGCGCTTCTCTGCGCAGGTCGGCCGCGCCGGATGATTACCCCGGTTTGCCTGCGGGGGGAGTCTGCGCGGGAGATCCGCAAACCGAATCCGTACTTGCCACGATGGACGCGCGCCGACGCGGCGCGACGCTCGCGGGCAGACAGTGAGGCGGGAGGCAATGAGGGACGCCAGGATGCAGGTGCTTGTCGCGGGGGCCGGGGTGGCCGGCCTCTGGTGGCACTCGCGCTGCAGGCGCTCGCGGCCGAGTTCGTCTCCGTCCAGCTCGTCGCCCCCGAGGCGGAGTTCACATACCGGCCGCTGGCGGTGGCCGAGCCGTTTCGCGCCGGCGAGGTACGCAGGTTCCCGCTCGAGCCGCTCGCGCGCGCGGCAGGCTCGCAGCTCCGACGCGGCACACTCACGACCGTCGCTTCGGAGCGGAAGCTCGTCACGCTCAACGACGAGGTCGAGCTCGGCTATGACGTGCTCGTCTTGACGCTCGGCGCGCGCCCGCGCGAGGCGATCGCCGGTGCGCTCACCTTCTGCGGCGCCCAGCAGGGGCCGGAGCTCGCCGAGCTGCTCGACAGGGCGACCTCGGGCCGGCTCCGCCGAATCGTGTTCGCGCTTCCTGCGGCCGTAACATGGCCGCTGCCTCTGTACGAACTCGCGCTGCTGACGGCCGAGTATCTGAGCGACCACACGCCGCCCGCTGTCGAGATCGTGCTGGCCACACCCGAAGACCGACCGCTGGCTCTGTTCGGGCCCGAGGCGAGCGACGCCATCCGTGAGCTGCTCGAGATCCGCGGCGTCCGTCTCGAGGCCGGCGTCGTCCCGATCGGCTGGGAGGCGGGCGTGCTCCACCTCGCAGGCGACAAACGGATCGACGCCGACGCGGTCGTCGCGCTCCCGAAGCTCGAAGGCCCGACAGTCGCCGGCCTACCCCAAGATGGAGCCGGTTTTGTCCCGACGGACGAGTTCGGTTGGGTGCTCGGCCTGACCGACGTCTACGCGGCCGGCGACCTGACCCAGTTCCCCGTCAAGCAGGGCGGGATCGCAGCGCAGCAGGCCGACGCTGTCGCGAGCGCGATCGCCGCGGACGCAGGCGCGACCGTGAAGCCCACCGCTTTCAAACCCGTGCTGCGCGGCTTGCTGCTGACGGGCCGCGCTCCCCGCTTCCTCCGCTCCAAGATGGGGACCAGCCACTCGCTCGCCGACACCGAGCCGCTCTGGTGGCCGCCGGCCAAGATCGTCGGCCGCTACCTCACGCCCTTCCTCGCCGAGCACCTCGGCCTCTCGGACGAATACCCCCGGCCGGAGCGCACCGATGCCATCCCGATCGAGGTCGAGCTCGAGATAGACGACCGCGCCACCTGGTCGACTCTCTGAACTCGCTTCGGCGGCGGGCAGAACCGGATTCAACTCCGTGCGAAGCCGCAGCCACCATCCCACTGCTGATGCCCGGACGCGCGCCTGCGCAAGCCTAGAAGCCCCAAGAGCAGGCGAAATGATGACGGTGCCCAAGCGCAGCCAGTGCTCGCCGAGCACGAGCGGCTGCTCGATCACACTGAGCAAAGGACACAAGGCCTGGGAACAAATCGACCCGAAGGTTGCGGAGCGCGCGGCTCGCCCCTCGCACACAAGTGGCTGTCGTCCCCGACCCGGCGAGCCTGTCGCAGTTCCCTCTTTGATTAGGACGTACCGGTCAAGGGGCTGTGGCGTCACCTCCTCGAAATTGAGATGGGGGCTCAAATTCTCTTTCGGCGCTTCAGGGCGCAGGATGTCCGCTCGGAGCTGTCCCGGAAACGCACCAATCCCGGCGTCGCCTAGATAAACGGTTCTGCAGACTTCACGAGGCCCAAGAACGTAACCCAATGTAACCTGGTTCCCGGCCTTTACACGACCGTGAGCGCCGCGAAGTGGTGGCCGAGGAGGGACGAGCTCCCCCCTCGGCAGGGGCGGAGGAGAATACGCGCTGTCGTAACATAGGCCGGCGTCGTGGTTGCCGTCAGCGGTTACGAGTGGTTCCTCGTCCTGCACGTCCTCGCCGCCGTCGTCTGGGCAGGTGGCAGCTTCATCCTCGTCGTCCTCGGCCTCATGGGCCTCCGCGCGCGCGACACGGGGCGGGTGCTCATGGTGCTCCGTCTCTCCGAGCCGGTCGAGGGCCCGGTCTTCGTCGCCGCCGGTCTCGTCCTCGCCGGCTTCGGCTTCGCGCTCGTCGAGCGGGGGAACTGGGCCTACGACGACTTCTTCATCCAGTACGGTATCGCCGCCTGGGCAGTCTCCGCGGCCGTCGACCTCTTCTACTGCAGCCGCGCGGACAAGGCGATCGAGGAGCTCGTCGAGCAGCGCGGGCCGGAGGCTCCGGCCGTCGCAGCGCGGGCACGGCAGTACTTCCTCGTCGGAACGCTCGACGCGCTCCTGCTGCTGTCGGCGGTCTTCGTCATGACGGTGAAGCCGTTCCGTTGAGAGCTAAGTACAACGTCCGTCTCGTAGAAGGCGGTGATTGATCCGCCGAGGGCATCGAGGAACCCGTAGCAGCCGCCGCATCGGGCCCGACCGACACCGGCTACGGGCTCGCCGAGCGCGAACGCAACCAGTGATGCCGCTTGGCCGCTGGGGCCACCGAGCGCCGCCGCCCACCTGGTCGCACGCTGGCTCTGCACGAACTGCCGCGCCGCCGCCCCGTGCGCCGAGATCGTGGCGGGTTGTGGCGGCTTCTTGGCGGCGTCGTTTTGGCTCAACCAAACCGGATCGCCCAATTTGCAGACGTTCGCCCTGTTGGCGATGACGCGTCAAGCCCCTGGAATCCTCGCCACGGTCTTGGGACGCTAGTCAGGGTTGAGCGAATGGCAGGATGCTCCCGAATGGCTTATCAAGCTCGTGCGCGGCAAGTGGGGCGAGCCGGAGTGGCGGGCTTGGGAGGAAGTCTGGAAGCCTCGCCTCGCAAAGCATGGCGTGACACCGGACAACCTCAGGCAAGTCGGAAATCCCGAGCGACCTGATGCCATCGACGCGAGGCCACCGGGAGGGCGATGGTGCCACGGGCCGATCTACTGGGACGCGGACGGGAGCCGAGCAGTCCTTCTTGCCGTCGCTCGGCTCGTTGAAGACGTAGAGGCTGCGGCGGGTACGTCGGGCTCTTCTGGGCCAGACGCTGGGTCAGATCACACTGCCCAACCCTGACCTACGGTGCCCCAGCAGAGGCAAGAGGCGCTCAGCTTGCCGCATTCACTTGCCGCACGACCTCCGGCACTCTGACGACGTCTCGGGAATGGCTACAGTAGGGCGCTTGCCCTCTTAGCTCAGCTGGTAGAGCACCTCCATGGTAAGGAGGGGCGAAGTGGCCTGAAAGACGGGTCGGGCCGGGTGGCTACTTGCCACGAACTTGGCCACGTCCCAGCAAGACAAAGGCCCCTGATCGGGCCTCGTCTTCGTGCGTCCTTGAATGCACCTCATTTTAGGATCCTGTACCCCCCGTACACGACCAGGGCAATCGCCGCCAGGCCGAAGTACTGGTGGATCTCGAAGGCAACATAGAGGGTTGAGCGCCCGGTTTGGAAGCTCAACCCTGACTCTTACTTGAACTGAAGCTCGGCTCCGTCGAAGGTGGTCACCTGCGCCCCCATCAGGCCGTTCTTCGTCACGTACGCATCGGCGCCGTAATAGGGCACCGCGAGGAAGGGAGCGTTGGCCACCCACTGAACATTGACAGTCTTCCCGACCGTCCACGATTTGACTTCGGTGAACTGAAGGCCGTTGAGCCCCGCCGGATACGGCAGGCAGAACCCCTCGAAGAGAGCGCGAACCTCCGTCCGTCCCTCACTGGTCACGCCTCCCGGAAGAAGGATCGCGACTGTCTCCGGGTACTGCGCCATCAGCCGATCGACGTCGCAGTGGTTGAGAGCATCGATGTGCTCCGCCACCACCGCCTCAGGCGATGGCTGGCGATCGAACGGTGGCGGGCCCAGACTCGCTGAGGCGACAACGGCCACGCCCGAGACGAGGATGACGACAAGCGCGATCACGATGAACCTCCGCATACGACAACTCCCTTCTGAGTTCGTCCTGGAGGACGTATGTCTTCGCTCGCTGGCGGGGGTGGGGGTGCCGGCCCCCGGGGCGGGTTCCGGGATCGCGGGGTCGTCTCAGAGGATCCAGCCCGTCTCTCGCGCTGACGGGGTGGGGGTGCTAGCCGCCTCCGCCGAGCCACGTGGCGGGCTCAGGATCGAGGCGCGGGCAGGAGCCGCGATCTGACGATCCGCGAGGCCCGGCGCGGGGGGTCGAACTCTCGCCGGCCGGTCGAGCGCTTCCCCGCGTAACGCCGGGGCTGTCAGGACGCTGCCCGGCGCCGCCCCGGCTGCCTAGTCGCACGTTCAGCCATGGCCGAAAGCGTCGAGGACGCCTCCAGTGGTTACGGCGCGATCGTCGCCCGGTATTGGGCGCTATCTCCTGGCACTCCAGGGATGAGGGTCACCCTCACGGTTCCAGGCAAGACCACTAGCCCGGCGAAGACTCCTGTGGCAGCGGAGATCGTGAATGTTGCCGACCCTTTATTGGCGCAGATCACGCCGTCAGTCAGCGCGAGAGTCAACGTGCTTGACGGATCGGCGTCGAGCTGGACGTCGCGGATCGCTGTCACGTTGATCAAGCATCCACTACTGGGATCGAAGTCGGCTCCAGTCAAGTCCAACGTCGTCGATACATGTCCGTAGCCCTCGACGAGGCCCGTTCCACATTGGGCATGGGTCGTGCAGTCGTCGTCTTGGAACTGAGCCTTGAACTCACCGCTCGGGGCAGCGCCGGTGGGAAGCGCCACGGCCATCGCTACCAGCGCGAGAAAAGCGGTGAAAAGGAGCACGCGTCGCATCCGACCTCCCTTGGGTCGCATTGCGCCTGCCTCCCGCGATCATAACGACGACCAGGTTGGCGTTCTCGATCGCCCGCTTGAAGATCGCCCTCGGATGCCCCTGCGCTGTCAACGGCCCTCCCGTTGGGGCCGGACGGCCGGAACAGCTTATCCGGTGAAAGTTCAGCGATCTGGAGCGTTGGCAGAAGAGCCTCGGAGTAAGGATCGAGCTCGGGACGCGGCGTTCGAGCCGCCGAGCCGGCGGCTTACGAGATAGAGCCGGGCAGCTCGGCGGCCATATGGCTGGCAAGCGGGGTGCCCGGCTCTGCGTGGTGTCGGCGGTTCGGCCGCCATTCTTGAGCCCGATGCTAGAAAGTCCGCTATTTGCATGTTTTGTGATCGCAATTTGCGTCCTCATCCCGCGAATCGATGCGTACCAGGAGTAACAATCCATGGGCTCAGATTGGTGACCGTGCGTCCCCCTGGGGAGGGCGGGCGCATGCCGTTCCCATTTCAGAGCGGGACTGTCAAGTGGGGGAGTGAGCAGGGGGCGCAGTGAAGCTCACACTGAAGCTAGCGTTACTCGTAGCCGTCGGCTTGCTGGTGTGCGCCGTGCCCGCAGCTTCGACGCACACAGGTCAGGTGGCGCAGCCGTGTACCAGCGGCGCGTCCTCTGTCGTGATGGGCGAACCGCCAGTCACAACCTGGTATCCACCAGGCTGCGTCCATCCTTAGTCGCGAGCAGACGCGGCCGAAAGAGCGACTATCGCAACGGACCAGAGAGCCCGTAAGGTTCGCAAACTCATTCGCGGCTTTCGTCGACCGTCTGAGCGGGCCCGGGTAGTGTCGGCGCTCTTGTCGTCTTCGAGTGGGAGGCCCGTGCTTGCTGTGGTCGTTTGTCTATCTCGCCGTCCGCAACCTGTTCGCGCTTGTGCTGCTGCTGGCCCGGTCGCGTCGTTCGAAGGAGCTGGAGATGTTGCTTCTGCGCCACGAGCTGGCGATTCTGCGTCGACAGACCGGCCGTCCACACCTCACCCGAGTTGACCGCGCGCTCCTCGCCGCGCTGAGTCGATCACTGCCGCGGCGGGCGTGGACGAACTTCCCGGTGAAGCCGGAGACGTTGCTGGCGTGGCACCGCCAGCTGGTCGCTCGACGCTGGACGTATGCGCACAAGAAGCCGGGGCGGCCGCCGCTCGAACCGTCGCTGCGCCCGGCAACTCAAGTCAATGCACGTCGCTGTTTGGTTTGTCAATGTGGCTGCAGGATTCGCAGCCGTTTCTTGCGAAGAGGACTGGGGCTGTGCTGGTTGATCATCGCATGGTCGTCGCGAGCAGCTGCGGTGTGCGGCTGATCGTGCGTGGGTTGGCCGCTGCCCTCTCGGGCTGGACGCACCGTCAGGTGTTCTCGTTCGAGTTGATGAATGTGACGGCGAGGGTGCTTGTGTTTGGGTTGCCGCGGACATCGCTCACTTCAACCTCGAGTGCGTGGGCCCCGTCGCGGAAGCGGCTGGTGTCGAAGCCGCGGGTGAGCCAAAAGTGAAAAAGCCCAGGCGAGTTCGGGTGGTTCTGGGTGGTGTCGGGCGCATAGACGGCGCCGAAGTTGAGGTCGGATGCCGGGTTGCCTTGGACTGTGGGGTGGAGCGAGGTGCGGTGGTCGACGGCGACCTGCCACGGGAGGATCGGCTGCGATCCGCGTTTGAGCCGCCAGCGGATGCGGGCGGGTGTGACTGGCATCCCGTGCCATCCAGGCGGGTTCGGCTGGGTGAGCTCGATCGGCGTGTTGTCGTGCGCCTTCACTGAGAGGTCGATGAGGCCGTGGAGCGTGTTCGGTGGGAGTGAGGTGACGATTTCGTCGATGACCGGCGGGCCGTAGTCGAAGAACGGTGTGATTGCGCCGGGGCGGAGTGGGTTCCAGTAGGCGATGCCGGTCGGGCCGTGGGTGGACTCAGCGAAGTGGACGTGGCCCCAGTCCTCGGGCTGTGTGGCGATGTGGCCGAGCAGCCCGTGAAGCGGGACGTGGGTTCCGGGTTGGACGGCGGGTTTGACGTGCCAGTAGCCGAAGTTGCGCCCGTCTGCTTCGACGACAACGATGCCGCCGTTCTGGGCGACATCAGCTGGCGCGCCGTATGAGACCTTGCCGGGGGCGACCGCGTAGACGGGGGTGCCGGCGGGTGCTGCGATGTCGATCCCGAAGTGGAAGGTTCGGCCGCCGCCAGCGATCCTGGGGTCGCAGAAGAATCCGCGCACGGGGTGCTGCTGGTCGAACGGCTTCACCGGCCACGGGTACGGCGGAAGCGTCTTCGCGGCAGCCAAGGCAGGCCTCGTCAGGCCTGGAGTTTGAAGCGGTAGACGCGGGCGTCGTGCGGAGCGAACGGGTCGGTGAACTTCCCGCCGACCACTTTGAAGCTTCGGAAGTTCTTGCCGTCGTACTCGAACATCGCGGCGCCGAACTTGACTCCGGCGGGAAGGCCGCTGAATCGGACCGGGCCGTTCCTGGTTGGGTGGCGTCGAACGACGATCAGGTATAGGAAGCCGCCTGCTTGGCGGGCGACCAGCCGGACGTCGTCGGCGTCCGCCTTGACCGTTGCCGCGGCAGACGGCGCGGTCAGGGCGGGTCCGATCGACTTAGAGGTCAGCTGCTGGATGAGCGGTTTGAGGACGGTGGTCCAGAACGTCCAGTTCCAGCCTCGTTTGGCGTCCTCGGGGTTCATCGCCTTGGTGAGGTCGCCGCCGAAGAAGACGAGTCCGCGCGCCCCAGCGATGATCGCCTGGTAGGCCATGAAGCGCTCCTCTTTCAGGGTCGGGAAGGCCGGAACGTGCTCCGGCGGGAGCATTCCGCTCCAGGCGATCTGCAGTGTCGTCCAATGCTCTTTGTCAGGTGCGGCTCGGAGGACGAGCTCGGTGACGTCGCCGACGATGCTGATGTCTTTGTTGGGTCGGTCGGCGTGTGTCCCGGGTGGATGTGAGATCGGGTAGATGTCGACGCCGTGGATGTCGCCCGCTGCGGCGAACGGTTTCAGGAGTGCAGCCGTCAATCGCTGCCCGTCGGGCGCCGTTGGCGTCTTCGGCCCCTTTGGCGCTTGGATGAGGACGAGCGGATGACCCGGGTCGCGTGAGCGCACGAAGCCATAGGCGGCCGTGAGCCCTCCGTGTCCGAGGCCGGCCCACAACGGTTCGTCCGCTCCCTTCCAGGCGCCAAGCCCGGGGGAGTCTTTCAACCCGTCGACGATCTGCTCGAGCAGCGCTTGCTTGGAGAGGTCGTTGGCCACGTCGAACAGCCCGACCCAGAGACGAAGCCCGCCTTTCTCCGCCGCAGCCAGCTGATCCTTGACTCCCTTGATCTGATCGGCCAGACCCGCGGCTTTCCACTTCGGATAGACCCGAACCATCGTCACACCGGCTTGAGCAACCTCATTCCAATCATCCAAGGCTGTAGCCGGGTCTTTGCCCAGGGGAGGCCCGCCGCTGAGCGTGATTGGGAACACCTTCTTACCGCCGAGCACCATTTTCGCTTCCTCCCTTCTGGTTACGCAGTCCTGAACCGCTCCTGAGCGAGCCTCCGCAAGTCCTCGGCGACGTCGGCTAACTCCCTCCGAAGGTCGCCACGACCGGTGCGTGGTCTGAGCTGGGCGCGTTTTTGCGCGCGTTCGGATCCTCAGTGATTGACGGCAGCTGCTCGTCGATGATCGCTTCGACGTTGATCTTCTCGAGCGGCTTGACCAGCGCTTCGGAGACGAGGATGTGGTCGATCAGTTCCTTGCGGCCGTGGTTGATCCGTGAGTAGTTCTTCCCCTCCGGCATCAGCGGCGCGAGGTTCCAGAGCCGCTGGGCATCGCCGTGGTCCGGTTGGTTGAAGCCGGCGGTGCCGATCTCTGACCCTGGCGGGCCGAGCAGCAGCTGCGAGGTTGCAGCTTCCGGGGTGTCGTTCATGTCACCGGTGACAATTAGAGCGTCGGCGCTGGCGGTGAGCGCGCTAGTTGCCCAAACGCGCAGGGTTGCTGCTTCGGCTGCGCGCCGGTCGAGGGCGTAGGCGGCGTAGCGGGCGCGTTCTGCCTCGTCGTGGGGCTGGAACCTGCCCCCAGGGAAAGTGAGCAGCTTCGACTTCAAATGCGTGGTCAGCAGCCGGATCGTCTTGCCGTTGTCGGTGTTGACGGTGATCGCGACCGCGCCGCGACCCATCTCCGCAAGCGATGCCCCGTCGTCGTCGACCTGCACTGCTTTGAGGTGGTCGGGGAACTCGAGGATGTCCTCGGAGTCGGCGATGTCGCGGTGCATGAGCCAGGCGACGCGGATCTGCCGATGATCCGGATGGTTCGACACCCGCTGATGCCAAGACCCGTCGAGCCGTTCAACGAGGTCGTCGAGGGCGGCTGGGTCGCCGATCTCCTGCAGGGAGAGGGTGTCCGGTTTCTCCGCGTTGATCGTCGCGGCGAGTCCTTCGAGTTTCTGTTGGTAGACGTCGTCTGAGGTTGGTCCTCCGTCTTCGCCGGGGCGGAAGAGGTTCTCGACGTTCCAGGTCATCAGCTTGAACACGACTGCGGCCCTCCCTCCTGAGGTTGCTGCGGCGCAGTGAGCGTCGCGCGGCGAGCAACTTTTGTCAACACAAAGCGCTGGTGTGGAGAGCCGCCGCTGCTTTCGGAGGAGCGGCGCACGAGTTCACCCGGCATCTGACTGACGGGCAGTGCTCGTTACGGCGAGTTGACCGACGCCGCTCCTACGGCCAGTCAGCGTATCGCCGAACCATCGTGTCCGATGTAGCGCTTCTGGCGAAAGTCCAACTCCAAGGATGGAGGCAGATCACGGCTAATGACCGCGATCGCGTCTCCCAGTTTCGGCAGGCGGAGCAGAGGGACGCCCCGCCCGAGGTTCTGTGATCGGTACCCGGCTCTTTGCGCGAGTTCTGCGCTCCCACGCCCGACCGGTGGCCGGCGATGTCATCTCTCGCGTTCTTCAAAGAGCGCAGGAGATTGGTTTCGATCGAGAGCCCTCCGTTGAGCTGGACTGCGCGAGGCCGCGAAGCGGTCGAGAGCATATGGTTCCCCCCGCCCCGCGGACTCGCCGGGATTGTTAGTCCCGGGTCATGCTCTTTCATTTGCGCGAACGGGCCCTAGGCGCGTTCTCCCTTTCGACAAGGCTATGATGGCTCTTCGTGAAAAGTTGGGAGAGCAACATGCCCGACTTTCACCACATAAAGACCTGCAAAATAGATACTTTTGGGCGGTTAGCTCAGTTGGGAGAGCACCAGCTCGACAAGCTGGGGGTCACTGGTTCGAGCCCAGTACCGCCCATTTCGCTCGTTGTCAGGACTACAACCAAAAGTCCTGCAAATGAGGATATGGTGCTGTACCGATCGCTCGGGAGAAGGAACTGGTATCGAACCGGTTGCAGTTCTCCTCCCGTGGCGTTGGCGCTACTGAGCGTTGCGCGAAGCGGTCGAGGTCGACCGTGAGGGTGTCGCAGAGTTCGGTCGCATGCCTTGACACATGCCGATATTGGAATATATTGGAACCGTGGCTCGCTCTTCCACGACGTCCGATGTCTTCAATGCAATTGCCGAGGCGCACCGTCGCGAAATCCTGGACGCGCTGATCGCAGGCGAGAAGGCGGTCGGGGCGATCGTGAACGACCTCTCGATGTCCCAACCTCAGGTTTCAAAGCACCTACGCGTACTCAGTGAGGTCGGACTCGTCAGGTGCCGAGCGGAGGGGCGTCGCCGGCTCTACCGCCTGGAACCCGCGCACCTCCGGCCGCTGCACGACTGGTTGGCCAAGTACGAGCAGGCGTGGAACGACCGACTCGATCGGATGGACGACTACCTCAAAGACCTACAACAACAAGGAGAGCCGTGACACCTAATCGGCATGGATCGGCAGTCGTCGAACTACCGAACGATCGCGACATCCTCATCACTCGAGAGTTCGAAGCTCCCATCGCACTCGTCTTCGACGTCTTGACGAAGCCGGCGCATGTGAGCAAATGGTTCTTTGATCGTGAGTTGAAGGAGTGCTCGATCGACCTGCGCGTTGGAGGGAACTACCACTTCGTCGGCGTGATGGACGACGGAACCGAGATGTCGTTTCGTGGAACCTACTTGGAGGTCGAGCCGCCGACCCGGACCGTCCAGACGTGGCTGTTCGAAGGGTGGCCAGATGCGGACGCCGTCGAGTCCGTGGATCTGCACGAAGCCCACGGAGTGACGAAGATGACCAGCAAGCTGACGTTCAGCGACAAGGCTGGCCGTGACAGAATGATCAAGAGCGGATTCGAGGGCATCCAAGAGAGCTACGACCGAACGGAAGATCTCTTGAGATCGCTGTTCGATTCAAAGGGAACTGTCTCTGGGTAGATGAAGTTCGAGCCAGACTTCAATGCCTGGTTCACGAACGTGTCCACCGCGTTCCCAATCGCCGACGAGCTTCGGTCAACCTGTCCCCGCCGCTGCAGGCGAGAACGGCCCGGAGCCCTAGACGACCAAGCCTGTTTCAGGGGTCATTTCCGAACGCTGGCCCAGGTCAGCACCAGTTCGCGCTGGCGATCGCTCCGTCACCAGGTCCGTCCGCGTGTATCTTGCGCACCGCACCCGTTCGTGAGACTCTGGAGGAGGTCCTAGCCTCGCCCGAGAAGGTCTCGCACGGGGTCCAGCGGGTTTGATAAATGCCCAGTTAGGACCATTCAGCCGTTGTCATGCTGACAACGGAAGGCCCTGCAAATCGGCATGTCGCGGTGTACCGATCGCTCTGCCGAAGGAACTGGGCATCGAACCGTCGCGCTGAGAGGTTTCTCACTGTCGGCGTGGGCTATACGTGAGACGGTGAGTTTGACGAAGGTCGGGCTCGCGGCATCACCGTTGAGCCGCAGCAGCGCAAGTCCTACCTCGCGGGCTGTGTGCGCATCGTCGAACCAGCTTGCCGGCAGTTGGCTGCCTCGACGTCGCGATCTGCGCGGACCTGGTCGACCCCGGCCGTGTCAACATCTTCGAGCGCTGGGAGTCGCAGGCGGCGCTGGAGACCTTCCGCAGCAGCGGCCCTGACAC
>Ga0137372_10003898_pt1 | contig 14486 bp, 10 predicted proteins | sample SagtaG_6_FD_104911 | JGI IMG/M metagenome (GOLD analysis project Ga0137372, IMG submission 104911) | Vadose zone soil microbial communities from Sagehorn Ranch, Mendocino, California, USA - Sage1_R_60_16 metaG | ecosystem: Environmental > Terrestrial > Soil > Vadose zone | place: USA...
CACGAGCTCGGCGAACCGTCACTCTATGACCTCACGGTCTCGCTCCTCGACGGCTCAACCGAGCTAGATCGCCTGGAGCAGCGGGTCGGCATACGCACCGTCGAGCTGGATCAGTCGCCCGATTCCGATGAACCCGGCACGCGCTTCTTCCGGTTTGTCCTGAACGGAGTCCCGATCTTCGCCAAAGGCGCCGACTGGATCCCGTGCGACTCCTTCGTCGGCTCCATTCCAGAAGCGCGCATCACCACCCTCCTGGAGCTCGCTAAAGCCGCCAACGTGACAATGCTGCGCATCTGGGGCGGCGGCATCTACGAGCACGATCACTTCTACGCCGAGTGCGACCGCCTCGGCCTGCTCGTCTGGCAGGACTTCATGTTCGCGTGCGCGATGTATCCCGAGGATGATCCCGAGTTTGTCGCCGAGGTCGATGCCGAAGCGCGTTACCAGGTGCGTCGGCTGCGCAATCACCCCAGCCTGGCGCTGTGGTGCGGCAACAACGAGAACCAGTGGCTGCACGAGCGCAACTACTGGGATCGAGAGCAACTGCCTCAATACGGCGCCCTGTACTACGACTCGATCCTGCCGCGCGCCGTCGCCGACCTCGATGGTCGGACTCCGTACTGGCCAGGTAGTCCGTACGGCGGCAGCGATCACAACAGCCGCGAGGAAGGCAACGTCCACAACTGGGAGGTCTGGCACGGCAATTTTCCGAGACGCTTCGGCCAGCCACCGAAACGGGAGAACACTCCCCAAGCCGTGAGCTATCGCCGCTACGCCGACGACATGGGTCGGTTCATCAGCGAGTTCGGCATGCACGCCGCGCCTCAACCCGAGACCCAGTGGCGAGTGATCCCGCCCGAGGAGCGCTACCAGCACAGCCCCACCCTCGATTGGCACAACAAGGACAACCCCAAGAACAAGGGCGACAACCTGCTGCTGGCCACGACGGGCTTGCCCAAGGATCTGGATCAATACATCACGTTCAGCCAGATTGCCCAGGCCGAAGGCTTGAAGTTCGGCATCGAGCACTTCCGCCGTCGCAAACCGCACTGCTCTGGGACGCTGGTCTGGCAGCTCAACGATTGCTGGCCGGTCCTCAGTTGGAGCGTCCTGGACTACTACGGCTTTCCCAAAGCCAGCTACTACTTTCTACGCCGTGTCTACGCGCCCCTGCTGGCCTCGTTCCAGGGCACCGACTTGTGGCTCACGAACGACCTCGGTCGCGCCGTGACCGATGAGGTGACCGTGACCCTCGGGACCTTCGACGGCACGGTCGAATGGCAGGAAACCCGTTCGCTCACCATCGCCGCAGGCGCCAGTGCGTGCCTGTGGCCGCTCGAACTGCCGACAGTTGGTCCCGAGCACTACCTCGCGGTGCGCTGCGCCAAAGGCACGTTCCTGCCGAACCGCGGCTTCTTCGCCGATATCAAGGACCTCATCCGCGAGCCGACGGCGCCGGCGCTGCGCGTCGAGACCGACCACATCACCCTGCAGGCGCCAGCGGACCGCTACGTGTACTTCGCCCACGTCACGAGTCCGCACGAAACAACCCGCTTCAGCGACAACTTCTTCGACTTGCTGCCGGGCGAAGCGCGCGAGATCCGCGTTACGGACCCAACCCGTCCGCTAACGGCTGGCGACTTTCACCTCGGCTGGGCGTAGCAGCCACGCGTCGATCTCCCTGTTCAGCTCTGCCTGCTCCGTGCGGGTAAGGAACGCTGCGAAGACACCGTTGCGAGCGATCTGCGCCAGCGACTCGTCGTGCAGCCCGAAAGTGTCCCGCGCCAGCTCGTACTCGCGCGTGACTGACGTCGGAATCATGCGTGGCACATCCGCATTGAGCGTGACGACCAGACCCTTGCTCAGGAGCTTCGGCAGCGGATGCTCCGCAAGGGACGGAAATACGCCGGTGGCGACGTTGATGCTCGGGCACACCTCGAGCGGAATACGCCGCTCGCGCACCTCCGCCACGAGCTCGGGGTCCTCGAGTATCCGCACACCGTGGCCCAGTCGCTCTGCCCGCAGCGCCTGCAGCGCGCCGCGGATGCTGCTCGGCCCCGCATCCTCGCCCGCATGTGGCACCGAGTGCAGCCCGCCATCGACCGCTGCCTCGAACACCCGCGAGTACGGCTCGGGCGGAAACTCCGCCTCTGGGCCACCCAGTCCGAGCCCGACCACGCCGGCGTCGCGGTAGCGGAGCGCAAGCTGCAGCGTTTGCTCGGCGAGTTCTAGAGGCCGCCGCCGGGAGTGATCGAGCACAAGCCGACACCGAATCCCAAACTCCTCCTCGCCGCTGAGAAAACCGTCGAGGATGGCGGCCAGTGGCATGTCCCAGTCGCCCAAGCGAAGCGCGTGGAACGCCGGACTGAACGTCACCTCGGCATACCGCACGCCCTGCGCCGCTTCGTCCTCGCACAGCTCGAACGCGATCCGCCGAAACGCCGCTTCGCTGCCCACGCACGCCCGCACCCGCTGGTAGTCGATGAAGAACCCGGCCAGGTCGACGAACCTGCCACTGGGCGCCTCGACGCCACACTCCGCCGCGAGCTGTACGAGGGTGGCCGGCCGAATGGCCCCCTCGAGGTGGAGGTGCAGGTGCGTTTTGGGCAGCGCGCGTAGGTCCCGCACGCGTGACATTATACGTATAACGGAGGCGCCGTTGACCCGCGCACGACGAGCCGCACCCGCAGCTTGGGCGTTGCCGCTGTCGCCTCGCCGCTCAGCGCCGCCAGCAGCCGCTCCATGCCCACCTGCCCCAGGCGCTCGGCCGGTACCGCGACCGTGGTCAGCTCCGGCTCGAGCAGCCGCGCTAGCGCGATGTCGTCGAAGCCTACGACCGACACATCGCGCGGGATAGTCAGCCCGAGATCGTGCGCGGCTTTGTACAGCGCGGCCGCCAGCACGTCGTCGTCGCAGAATACCGCCGTGGGTCGCTCGCGCTGCTCGAGCAGCTCGCGCGCGATCGGCCGCGCCGCATCAGGATCGATCGGCGCCTGCCGTTCCAGCGCCGCCTCGACAGGCAGGCCGGCCTGCTGCAGCACCCGTCGGTACTCCTGCGCGCGCCGCGCGAAGGTCGCGTGCGGCAGCGCCGCGCCGAGGTGGCCGATGCGTCGATGCCCGAGCGCGACGAGATGGCCAAGCGCCGCGCGCGTGCCGCCGACAATGTCCAGCTGGACCGACGGCAATCGCCGCTCGGCGGCGTCCAGCATCACCAGCCGCTTGCGTAGTCCCGCGAACGCTGGCCCGCGCGGGGCCGCGACCGCGCACAACACAAAGCCGTCGACAGCGCCGCCCGCGAGCGCGCTCTGCGCCAGAGTCTGCCAGCCGCGGCGATTGTCAGTGTCGATGAGTACGACCGCGTGCGCGGTGCGTCGAGCCACCCGCTCCGCCCCGCGCAGCACCGCCGCGAAGAACGGATTGCGAATATCGGGCACCACCAGCGCCACGGTTCGCGCGCGGCCGAGCCGCAGCGACTGCGCGGCCGCGTTCGCGCGATAGCCCAGCGTCTCCGCCGCGAGCCGCACCCGCTCCTGCGTCGCCACTGACACCCGCCCCACGGCGCGCCCGTTGAGCACCAGCGACACTGCTGCCTGCGACACGCCCGCGGCCCGCGCCACGTCGACGCTGGTCGCTCGCGCCGCCGCGGCTCGCCGCACTACCGCTGTTGCCTGCGCACGCCCCCGCACCGCTCTTCGCTGCCCGCCCGCGCTTCCTTTTCAGCTACGCGTAAAGACGAAGCGTCACGCGAACCGTCACACGACAGGCGCGAACCGTCATGGCGGCATCACAAAACCGCACTGAACCGTCATCGCAGTGTCACAAAAGGGCGTTACCGTCATGCGAACCGTCACGGCGTGATCTGGGTGACACTTTCTAGCGGTAAGCAGCCGCCTGGATTCCGTACAGCTCGGCGTACTGCCCGTGGTGCGACATGAGCTCTGCATGGCTGCCGACTTCCACGACCCGCGCGCCGTCGAGTACCACGATCAGGTCGGCCATGCGCACCGTACTGAAGCGGTGCGAGACCAGGACCGTGATCCGACCGTCGTCGGACCGCGCGGCGGACGCGTAGCGCTCGAACAGCGCGTGCTCGGTTTCCGCGTCCAGGGCCGCGGTCGGCTCGTCCAGCGCCAGGAGCAGCGGCTGTTCGCGCATGAAGCCGCGCGCGAGTGCCAGCTTCTGCCATTGACCGAACGACACTTCGACGCCCTCGGGCCACGTCGGGCCGAGCTGCGTCTCGAGCCCTTCGCGCAGCCTCGTAACGACATCCTCCGCACCCGCGCGCGTCACGGCCACCACCACTGCTGGTCGGTCCTCCACACGCGGAACGTCGCCGAGACCCACGGTCCGCTGGGCACGGAATTCGAATCTGAAGAAATCCTGGAAGGCGCCGGCAAGTCGCGTGCGCCACGCCTCGGCAGGCATGCGCGCGAGCGGCAGGTCATCGACGAAGATCGCGCCTGCGTTCGGCTCGTAGAACTTGCCGAGCAGCTTGACCAGCGTGGTCTTGCCCGCTCCATTCTCGCCCACGATCGCGACCACCGAGCCAGCGGGAAGCTCGAACGACACGTCCTGCAAGACCAGCTTGTCCGTGCCCGGGTACGCGAACGACACGTGGTCGAAGCGAATGCCTTTCTGTATCCGAGCGGGCACAGGCACGTCGGCATGCGCGGTGAGCGAGGCGGCGTAGTCCTCGAGCCATGCCAGGCGCCGCGCCCCGTCCATCCAGATCCCGCGCAGAAAGCCGATCTCGCCCACCGTCGCGCCGATGTACGCCGACAGGCGCGCTCCCGCCGCCAGCACCAGCAACACGCTGCCCGCCGGCGCTCGCAGTATCGAGGACACGAAAACGATCGCGCCAACATATGCGCCGCCGAACACCGCCCACGCCAGCGTGTGCCAGACGGACGAAGCCCAGCGGGTGCGGCTTACCGGACCGTACCAGCGCTCCCAGGCGCCGCGACGATCGGTGACCAGTCGATCGCCGATGCCCGTGACCCGTACCTCCTTGCCCGGCGGCGCTGTCGTGGCGAGCGTGAACAGGTGCCGCGCCAGGCGATATGACTGCGCTCCGCGCTCGTTGGCGTTTCGCTCGACCGCGGGTCGCCACGACGAGGTGAGCACGGTTGGCAGCGCGAACAGGCCCAGCAGCACCAGCCCGGGATGGATCGACGCCAGCAGGACCACCGTCACCGCCAGTCGCAGAATCCAGCCACATGTGGTGAACACCGACATGTACATGTGGTCGAGCACGAAGATCTGATCGCGCAGGATGGACAGTCGATCGAGGTAGTCGGGCCGCTCGTGGTGAGCGATCGTGATCACCGACGCCTGGAGTCGGGCCACGTGCGACTCGAGTGCGATCGTGACCTTGTCACGAAAGCGCCGCTGGATGCGCGTGCTGATCGTGCGCAGGAACCACGTCGCCGCGGCCGAAATACCCAGCGCCACGGCGGCGACCGTGATCAGAAGGCTGTCGCGCTGCAAGACGCCTTCGCCGAGGAACTTGAGCCAGAGTGCAAGCAGCGCGTCGGGCAGCGCCGCCAGCATCGACAGGCCGAAAGCCCAGAACATCAGCCACGGCTCGTGTTGATAGCCGAGCTTGCACAGCCGCCACATCGACGACAGCGCCGGCGGCATCTCGTCGCGGGTGCCGCTGTGGTTGTCGAGCCCGTCAGGCGAGAACGTCATACACGACGCCTTCCTCGTCCTCGGTGGCCAGGAAGCGCTGCGCCTGCAGCTCGAACATCGTGCGGTAGCGGCCACCCAGCGCCATCAGCTCCTCGTGAGTGCCCAGCTCGATGACCCGACCATGTTCGAGGACGCAGATGCGATCGGCGTGGCGTACTGTCGAGAACCGATGCGAGATCAGGATGGTGGTGGCGTCGCGCGTTGCCTCGAGGATGCGATCGAAGATCTCGGCTTCGCCGCGAACGTCGAGCTGTGCGGTGGGCTCGTCGAGCAGGACCAGCCCCGCGCCGAGCTGCACCGCGCACAGCGCCCGCGCGAGCGCAACGCGCTGCCATTGGCCACCCGACAGATCGGTCCCGCCCGAGTAACCCCGCGCCAGGATCGTGTCGAGCGTCGCCAGGTGTTCGCCGCCCGCGGCGCGCAGCGCGGCGCGCACTTCGTCATCTGGAGCGCCGCCTGGCGCGACGTTGTCGCGCAGCGACAGCTCGAAGCGAATGAAATCCTGGAAGACCGCTGCCAGTCGGTGCCGCCAGGCCTCGAGGTCGAGCTCGCGCAGGTCAACGCCATCGACCTCGATCGCGCCGCGCTGTGGATCGTAGAGTCGGCACAACAGCTTGGCCAGCGTCGTCTTGCCCGCGCCGTTCTGGCCAACGATGGCCAGCGAGGATCCGGCCTGGATGGTCAGGTCGAACCCTTGCAGCACAGGCGCTCCGCCCGGATACGCGAAGTCCATATCGCGGAAGCGGATCTCTTTGCTCGGCATCTTCGCCGCGGATCGGGACCCGCTCGACAGCGCCCCCGCCCTCCGCATCCTGGGCTCGATGCGCACCGCGGCCGCCACACCCGCCGCCGCGCCGTCGAGCGCCCAGTTCAGTCCGCCGAAGGCGATCATCGACACGCCCACCGCGCTCTGCGCGTAGGTAACCATCGCGCCCAGATCGAGCCGACCCTCGGTTGCGGCGCCGGCCATCGTCCAGAACACGATCACATTGGCGGCGATCACGAGCAGCATGCTCCACATGACCGGCTGCTCGCGCAGTCGCGTCGCCTCGTACTGCAGCTGGTGCATGAGCTTGCGGCGCTCGATGAAGCGATCGAGTGTCCAGTCGACCAGGCCGAACAGGCGCAGCTCCTTGGCGGGCGGTGGATCGACCGCGAGGCGGTAGGCGTAGTCCGAGTCACGCTGCGCGGCGCGCACGGTCGGGGTATTGCGGTCGCGCCACACGCCGCTCTCGCGCAGCAGCCAGTGCGTCGCGAGCCACGCCGCGGCCAGGAGTAGCGCGGCCCACCACGAATAGGTCGCCAGCACCAGCGCCGAAGCGAAGCCACCGATCAGCTCGACCAGGCCACCGGCGATGAAGTCCATCGACAACGACAGCGGCGGACCGGTCATCGCCAGGTCGAATTCGCGCGCGGCGGTGAGGTCGCTGGTCAGCTCGGCATCTTCGAGGTGGCCCATGCCAGGCGGTCGGACGACCGTATTGGTGAGCAGGTCGTACAGATACGCGGCGGTGCGGTCGCCCAGGTTGGCGCTGATCGCTTGATGGATCGGCGAGAGCACCTGCAACAGGACGAACACCGCGCCCGCCAGCGTCAACGCACCCGCCAGGTTGTCGCCCTGCTGGACCGCCCGCACGAGCACGCCCATAGCGATCCCGAAGAGCGCGGGTAGCGCCCCGCGCACGATCAGCACCGCCCACCACGCAGTGGCCAACCGCGCGTCCGCCCGTGGCAGCACGCCAAAGAACTGCCACTCTTTGCGACCGCGCACATGCGCAAACGTCTGAACTGACACCGTAGCCACGATAGTAGAGTGCCGCCGCCCGCATCATGTGCGGTGTCCGGTCCTCAACGCGCGCTCGACGCTTCGCCGACGGCTTCTGCGCTGCGGACTCCCTTAGAATCCCGCTCACGTCCGCCCGGGGGAGGGCCCTTTCAATCATGATGGGTTCGTGGATACGCCGCGGCAGCAGCTTGCTGCTCGTCGTGCCGCTGTTGCTTCAGCCAGCCGCTCGCGCCGCCGCGCAGAAGCCAGCGTTCCGCAGGAGTACACCATCCAGCAGCTGCGCGAGACCCTCGTCGACGTCGCGGGCCTCGAACGCCAACAGCAAGAGCTGGGTATGGACCAGGTGACCGTGATCTCTGGCGCGATCGATTTGCTGAAGCGGCAGTACGAAGAGCAGATCCTGCCCGGACTCACGTCGGTGGTGGACGACTGCTTCTTCGCCGAGGAGCCGCTTGCGCACGCGGGTGTCTGGGCGCGCGATGTCCAGATCACGGGTGCCAGCGAGCCGCTCGGCCCGCTCGCCGGGCAGTGGAGCGTCGTGCAGGACCTCATGACCACGATCCTGAGGAACTGCCACAACCAGATCTATCAGATGTGCGTGCTGGACGACGGCGACCCCAACGCGTCGGATCTGGCGATGCTGACGCGCCAGCTAGGGCTGCTGGACGACGATCCCATCTACCAGCAGCACTGGTTCAACTGCGAGTACGGTTGGCACGGCACCCTCACCATCACCGAATCCATGCAGGGCTCAACGAGCGACCAGGCGGGGCAGTCAGGCGTCTCGATCGGCCAGACGCAGCGCACCCTCGGCAGCCGCGAGTTCAGCATCGAGCTCCCGAACAAGAAGGAACAGGCCCAGGGCAGCGCCAACGGGCACATCAGCGACGTCACGGAGACGGTCAGCTCGTTCGCCAGCTGCAGGTTGCTCAGCTCGTCGGAGATGAATACCGTGTCCAACGGCACGGGTGCGTCGTCGTTGCGCAAGCGCAGCAATGCCGACGGTCTGCTGACACTGATCTTCGCCGGGCCTCAGGAAAAGGGCAGCATGACCACAACACTGAAGGGCACGGTCTCCGGCACCAACTGCGGTGCGCCGGGACCGCCGATTCCCAGTCAGGAGATGCTGCTGCCTGGCCCGCCGTGGCGTGGCGCGCTTGCCGACCAGCTGGCCGATCCGTACAGTGAGACGATTTCCGGCAGTCGCACGCTGACGTTCCTGTTCAACGTATTGGGTGAGCTGATCCCCGCCCGGCCGGGTGAGCAGGGCGGCACCATCCGCATCCCGGCCATCCCGGGCCAGTCCCCAGCGATGGAGGTTCAGGTGCTGCAGCCGTGGCTGCACCCCAACGTGCCGCCGAGCGATCCCGATGACAGCCCAACGATTACGATGACCGTCACCTGGAATCTGCAGTTCGGCACGCCGTGAGCGCCCGCTTCGACGGCCAGGCGGCGACTGGGACCGACTTCGATCGAGTGCAGGCGAAGCCACCCAGCTGAGAGTAGGCTGCGCTCGGGGTTTAGCCCTACGTATCTTTGGCCGCGGCCGACGCTGCTTCGAGCCGTCGCACGGCCTCGTCGAGATGCCGGCTTCCCTCCTGCGCGAACTGGCGTCGCAGGATCGGCGACAGCAGACGGAGTGGCCCCTGCAATTCGGCATCGAGGTGGTCCACCACGCGAGTCGTTGCATCGTCGCTGGTAAAGGTCCAGGACCCTCGCGGTAGCACCGGCCCTGGCTCCGCGCTGAAGCCAAGCCGCCGCGGAGGGTCCCACTCGGTGATCTCCATGGTGCCCCGCTGTTCGCCGAACGGCACCTTTCGGCGGTAGCGGAACACCGTCCCGACGCCGACGGGGCCCGGTGTCTGCTGCACGAGTTCGCGGAACTCGGGTTGCCAGCTGGGCATGGCTTCAAAGTCGGAAAGGAAGTCCCATACGGCCTGCACCGGACAACGGATGACCGCGCTCCAATTCGAGTGTGATCACTTCGGCCTCCCTTCCCCAGGTCGGTCCCTGATCGAATCATCTTACATTGCGTAAACTCATTCGTGCGAGCCGTGCGCAGAGGCCCATATCAGCTCAAACAGCGAGCCCAATCTGTCGCCCACACCCGCCAACGCTGTATCGAGGCCGCCCGTCGCGTCATCGCCGAGCGGGGGCTTCATCGCACCACCCTGTCGGAGGTCGCACGGGCGGCCGGTGTCAGTCGGCCAACCGTCTATCAGCAGTTCGGGTCCAAGCTCAGGCTGATTGATGCGGTGACCCGAGATCTCGATCGCCGTGGCGGATACGAGCAGCTCCTTGAAGCCCTGACCATCGAAGACCCTGTCGAGTCACTGTTTGCGTGTTTCCGCGCCGGTTACGGCGTCTACGCCAGCGACCCGCAGCTCTTCCGACAGCTGTACGGCGTGGCAGCCGGCGACCCGGACGTGGCAGAGCTGATGGCCATGCGCGAAGTGGGTCGGCGTAACTTTGTCTCACAACTCATCGCGCGGCTCGACGAGTCAGGCCGCCTGCGGCCAGGCATCACCCCCGCCGACGCGACCGCGATCTTGCTCGCCCTCACTCACTTCGCCACGTTCGATCAGTTCCAGGCCGTTCCAGGTTCTCAACCCGCGGCCGACATTGCGATCGCCATCCTCACCCGGACGCTGTTGCACGAGCTTCCTAGCCTCGACTAGCTAATCGATCTCAGATCACGGCGCGGGCGATGCGTTCGACCTGCTTGACGTGTGGGCGTTCGTGGCCGGCGAGCCAACGGGCATACACGAGGACGGTGCGCTCGAGGACGGCGCCCGCACCGGTTATTGTCGCGGTGCGTGACCAGCCTTCGGGCGGCAGGGGGTCCAGGACTGCCAGGAGATCGGCACGTTGTTTGGCGAAGGCCTCGAACGAGGGCTGAAACGCGTGAGCTTTTCGACCGCATGAGCCCCGTATGGCCTCGTGAGCCCCGTGCGGCCCCGCGAGCCGCCGTGAGAGCCCTCAGCGCGAGCTGCTCACCAGCCGCAGCACCGCCGCGCCGTTGATGCTCCAGCCCACGCCGAACACCGTCGGCACCACAACTCGCTGGTCCTCGGGGTTCCACAGTGAGTGCGCCAGCCGCGGCAGTGTCGGGACCCGCAAGTCGTACGGCACCCAGCCGAACAGCTCGCCCGACCAGGTGCGCTCGGCTGGCGGCCGCTGCAGCTCGCGCGCGATTGCCGCGCCGAGGAGCAGTGAGCCAGCCAGGGTCAGCAGGCCGCGCCAGTCGCCCACTACGGCACCCCCACCGCGAGCAACAGCCCGCCGCGCTTGATCGCCGGACTGGTCACCGTGAACAGAATCACCCCGTCATCGGGTGAGCGCACCTCGGCCAGCAGCTCGCCGAGCAGATCGACCAACTGTCCGAGAACCTGGCTCGCGGTCACCGCATCGCCCGGGCGGACCCGGCACAGGAAGATGCCCTCGTCCTGGGACCGCAGCCATTCATTCCGTTTCAGCAGCCGCGGCGGCTCATTCGCCTGGGGCGGCTGATCGACCAGCAGGCCGAGCGTGCGCCAGACGTTTCGCACCCCGTCCACGTGGCGCTGGACCGCCTCCTCCTCGACCAGGCCGTTGCGGCCCGACTCGGCCAGCATCGCCGCCACGCCGCGCTCGGCGGCCGCGGCGTACAGCATGCCCGCGCGATCGCCGCTGGCCACGGCGCGCGATGCCCAGCGCACGCCGGGATACGCGTCGAGCATGCGCCGCGATTCGCGGTCGACGTCGGCGTTGCCGGTTTCGCGGAAGCCGACGAACGGCTCGAGGTCCTCGATCATGTCGCCTGCGTGCAGGTCCATGTCACGGTCGAAGTGCACGACCAGGTCGTTCAGGAGGTGGTGGGCGAAGCGCTCGCTCCAGGTACCGTCGGCGCGGCCGGGGAACGCGCGGTTGAGGTTCTGGCCATCGACCGGGTTGACGTACACGCTGCGCTCGAAGAACCCGGGCACATTGAGCAGCGGCAGCACGACGATGGTGCCGCGCACGTGGCGCGGGTCGAGACCCTGGCCGAGGCGGATCGCGGCAAGCGTGCCCGTGTACTCGGCGGCGTGGATGCCCGCGGTGAGCAGGAACTTCAGCCCCGGCTCGGGCCCGACCACCGCGAAGTAGGGCCAGTGGTAGGCGCCCAACTCGGGATCATCGAAGGTGAAAAAGTCCGCGCGCTTGCCGCCCGGCTCAGGGAGCTGCAGCGGCCCGAGGGAGCTCGGCATCGCAACGCCTAGTATGACGCCCTAGCGCGGCTACCGCGAAGTCACCAGGCCGGCCGCCGCGTCACACCGGCCGGCCGAGTCTCTGCATCGCAGCCCCGTCTCTCGCGCTGAGTTTCGCTCGCTGCCGCGAATAAGCCGCGCGCCCTGCGCGAAGGCGCCCAGCCGGCCGTGTCTCTCGATCGCTGCCGCCTCGCTCGCTGCGGCGGCGTCACCCCGGGGGGTGGCCACGTAGCGTGCGCCGTGCCGCACGAACGTCCGCGCCGCCCGGCGCTCGATCGCGACTGCTTCGCTCGCTGCCCTGGCCGCTGCTCGCCGCCTCGCTACCGCTGTTTGCTGTCCGCCCTCGCCGCTGCCCGCCCGCGCTTCCTTTTCAGCTAGAGCGTAATGGCCAAGCGTCACGCGAACCGTCACAGCAGGACGCTGAAGCGTCACGCGAACCGTCAGGTTTCGCTCGCGAGCGTCACATTTTGGCGAGTTGAGCGGATGAAGCGTCAGCGGAACCGTCACAGGAAGCGCGTCGGCCAGATGATCGTCCGCCACATGTGCGCGACGGGACTGTTGTCGAAGCCCAGACCTTCCTCGGGTTGTTTGAAGTTGCGGGCCAGGATGTCCTCGAAATCCTCCAGCTGGACCGACACGTTGGGGTCGAACGAGTACAGGTCGTTGACCGTGATCAGCCGACCCGTCATGTACCACTTGTTCTTCAGCGCTTCGCGGTAAGCCTCTTCGATGTATGGCTCGGGCGTGTACTCGCGGCCGAAGAAGCGCACGTACTGCTCTGGATAGGGGTAGCCGACCGACTCATCGGGGTAGAACCGCAGCGCCTGGTGGGCGCGGATCGCCCAGCTGACTTCCTCGTCGACATAGGGCTCGAGCAGCTGCGCGCCCCAGTAGCCGTGGTCGGCCTGGATGAAGCCCACGACGCCGATGTCGTGCAGCAGACACGCGGTGATCACCTTCTCGTTGTGGCCGTTCTTCTTGGCCAGATTGGCGCTCTGCAGCAGGTGCTGGACGCCACCCTTGCGAAACCGCGCGCGGAAGAAGTCCACAATAGTCGGCGCTTCCGGCATCTTGACCAGCCGCGGATCATCGCGCATCAGCATGTGCTGCCCGGGCTCGAGCGGAGGACGGACGATGCCTTCCCGCGGATCGATCTCGCCGCTCACATAGATCGGCGATCTGGCCGGCACGGTCTTTTCGAGCTGCTGCATCAGTTCGTCTTCGTACTGATCGGCTGCTTCCGAGATCGTCATCGGCCTCGTCTGTTGGCTGGTCATGTTGAGAGGGCTCCCCTGTGTCACTACCTGCATCGTAGGACGCGCACGCGCTGTTGTGCGAGATTGCTGCCCGCGCAGTATAGCCACGGCTCGCTCGGCAGCTACACCAAGGACCGGTCTGCCAGCCTTCGGGGATATCGACCGGTCTCCTTCCCTTTGGGGGACGCAGGACCGGTTTCCTTCCCCTTTGGCGGACGCAGGACCGGGTCTCCTTCGCCTTTGGCGGACGCAGGACCAGTCTCCATCCCTTCGGGGATACATGACCAGGCTTCTTCTCGTTGGCGCCACGATCGACAAATCAAACCGTTTCACAACCGACCGTCCAGGTCCTGAGGCGGTCCTGGCAGTAGCCTTGGCCGCCGAAGAGGGGCGGGGAAGTACTGCGGCATGGCTTCGAAACGCGGCTGGGTTCGGGTAGCGGTCATTGGTCTGATGGCGTTCGTGGCGCTGGTGCCCGGGCCACTTTCGGCGCAGCGCGTGGGCCCGGGCGGCGCGCCGGCCGCGGGCTCGGGGCCGATCGACGTCACCGCGCCCATCCGCGTCATCGACGGCGACACCATGGAGACGTGGATCGACGGCAAGCGCGTGGGCATCGGCCTGGTGGGTGTCGAGACACCCAAGGCCAACACCCCGTGCGGACGCGCGGCGACCGCCAAGCTGTGGGGCCTGACCAAAGGCGGCCTGCACCTCGAAGACGATCCGGCCCTGGTCTTCGACGAGCGCGGCCGACGCATGTACCACGCCAGCACGCGCGATGGCCGCTCCCTGGCCGAAGAGCTGACGGCGGCGGGCGTGGCCCGAGGCGACGGTCGCGGCACACGGCAGGCCGCGGTGGAGGCCAAGCAGAGCCTGGCGCAGAGCGCCGCGAGCGGGTGTTTGTGGCAACCCAGCCAGGGAGCCGCGCCGCTCGACGGTCAGCCGGCAGCAGTGCTGAGCTCCGCGCTGCCCTCTATCGCCGCGGCCCCGCTCGCGGCGACGCTACCCGGCGGCTTCACCGAGGATCTGATCGCTTCTGGCCTGAGCGAGCCGACGGCGTTCACGTTCCTGCCCGATGGCCGCGTCCTGATCACCGAGAAGGCCGGCCTGGTCCGGCTGGTCAAGAACGGGGTGCTGCAGCCGACGCCGTTCATCGACATCCGCAGTCGCGTCAACGCCTACTGGGACCACGGCCTGCTCGGCATCGCGGCTGACCCGAGTTTCGCGACCAACGGCTTCATCTACCTGCTCTTCACTTACGAGAACGACCCCAATCAGTTCGACGGCACCAAGACCGCGCGACTGGCTCGCTACACGGCCACCGGCGACGCAGCAGCGGTCGGCACGGAGCTGGTGATCCTGGGCACGCAAGTCGGCACCTCGTGCAACAACTTCGCGGCAGGCGCGGACTGCATCCCGTCCGATTCACCCTCCCACTCGGTCGGCAACATCAAGTTCGCACCCGACGCGACCATGTACGTCACGACCGGCGACGGCGCCCACTTCAATTTCGTGGACGATAACGCGCTG
>Ga0137372_10003907_pt1 | contig 14473 bp, 11 predicted proteins | sample SagtaG_6_FD_104911 | JGI IMG/M metagenome (GOLD analysis project Ga0137372, IMG submission 104911) | Vadose zone soil microbial communities from Sagehorn Ranch, Mendocino, California, USA - Sage1_R_60_16 metaG | ecosystem: Environmental > Terrestrial > Soil > Vadose zone | place: USA...
AGCATAGTTGCGGCAGTCATCGCGACTTCCGGGTCTGGATCGTCGAGGCTCTTAATGCCGATGTCCTCGAGGAGCGGATCGTATTGAATTTCGGAGACGATCTGAAACAAGCTGTGGTTGCAAGCTGAGAACTCTTTACCGCGAGCAGCGAAGATGCTAAGGAGTTCGCCTATAGCTTGGCAGAGGAGATCAAGAGGGATCTTGAAGGAGACGACATAGATCCAACCGGTAGCTTGACTGAGGAGGATCGCCAGGGAAGCTTCGTCTATGACACTGAGACCAAAGAACAGGCGCAGCCTACAGCCTAATTCTTTTTCATAGGCGACGAAACCAAAAGTAGTTGTATTTTACAACAGGTAGACCGAAGGCCAATCCAATCGCCTCCCATTCCATCCTTGTTTCCAAACAAAACCCTTGGCTTTTGTGCATGGCCGTGTTCCATCGCTGCTTTTCGACAGAAGGCGTGTGACTGGCACGTCACTTGAATTCGGGTGTCCATGAAGCTTGATCACGGGGCGCCCGGCATTCACATAGCAATCGAGGAACAGAGTATGAGCGTACTAGCTAAGACGCATTTGTTGCCTTCCCAACAGCCAATGGGAGCAATCTGGAATACTGCGAGGCCGCACAATACCTTCGCATACATCCGCGTACTTTGATACGCATGGCTCGTAGACGTGAGATCCCTTCGATTCAAATCGGCAGGCTCTGGAGGTTCCGTCGAACTGACCTCGATGATTGGTTGACCAGTAGGGTAAACTCAGTCAGCTATCCATGCCGCCTCAACTCTTAAGGAGAAAAGCATGAGGCGTGCACGTTACCAACGAGGCCAGCTGCGACTTAGCAGGCGCAAGGACGGAAGTAAGGTCTGGGAATACCGATGGCGAGAGGCTCAAACAGATGGAACTCGCAAGAGGCGATCGAAGATCGTCGGTTCTCTCGAGGATTATCCGAACGAGTCACTCGTTCAAACTGCTTTAGATGGCTTGCGCCTCAACGCCAACCAACTCACTCTTCAAGGAGCCAACAAGGATACTAGCGTGGAAGCTTTAGTGTACCACTATCGAGAACACGAACTACCGGATATCTTCTTTAAGGAAGACCCGGAGAGAATCTCGGATGAGGACGAGCGAAAGTCGTGGTCCACGCAGGATACCTACGATGGTTATTTGAGGAAGTGGATTTTGCCTCGCTGGCGGTCCCACCGTTTGTCTGAGGTCAAAGCTGTGGCAGTAGAGCAATGGCTGAAGACTCTCAGTTTCGAGAATGGTGATCCGCTGGCGAGAGGTAGCAAGGCAAAGATCAGAAATATCATGAGCGCGCTTTACGCTCACGCGATTCGGTGGGAATGGGCTACCAGGAACCCGATCACGAGTGTTCGACAAAGCGCAAAACGACAATCGGTTCCCGAGGTTCTGACAATTGACGAACTCGTCAAACTACTGAATGCCATTCCAGAGCCTTTCCGTACGGCTGTCTTTCTGGACGGAGCAAGTGGTTTGCGAGTCGGCGAACTGTTGGGACTCAAATGGGAGGATGTGGATTTCAAGAAAAGTGTCATTTACATCCGGCGCTCGATTGTGAAGCAGAGAATTGGGCCGCCAAAAACCGAGGCTTCGCAAAAGCCAATTCCGATGAACTCGGAATTGGCGAAATCACTTCGGCTCTGGAAGATGAAGACGATTTACAACCGTCCCGGCGACTGGGTGTATGCAAGCCTGCCAAGAACGGTACGCAACCCTATTGGCCAAAGTCCATCTATCGCGTTTACATCAAGCGAGCAGCAGACAAAATCGGCTTACAGAAGCGTATCGGCTGGCACACCTTCCGTCATACGTTTGGGACGATCCTGAATGCCAATGGAGAGAACCCCAAAGTCATTCAAGAACTCCTGCGCCATGCCAATCTCAAGGTCACAATGGACACGTACGTCCAAGCTGTGACGGATGAAAAGCGAGAGGCGCAGAACAAGGTTGTGAAGATGCTTCTTCCAGGTATTCGTAGGGCAGTGATTTAGTTAATGGACTCTTCTGGACTCGCGGCGAAAGATGGGATCCCATAAGTTCTTTAGAATGTTGGCGTCCCGTACGGGAGTCGAACCCGTGTCGCCACCGTGAAAGAGAAGCGACCTATTGTAATCCAACGGAACTTAGCGGCATGGATAGCACTTTACCGCACTTCAAGGACTCACGGGAACGCTTATTGGAGTCTTAATGGACTCGCGTGACGAGTGTCCAAAGCGTCGTAACCTTCGCTCATCAACCTCGTTCGCAGATGGACGGCGACCACTAGTAACGTCATCTTCTCAGCAACGGATATTAACTCCGTTCGAAGGCATCTTACCTGATCTTACGAAACGAGATGAACCAATATTTACCGGACTTGCAGCCGTCAAAGTCACGCTTCGTCCGGTTACGTCTCGCGACAAAATGTCGTCATCTTAGCGTCATCTTTTGGTGTGCGTGTTTTACATCTTGCGTGAGTCAGTTTGAAGTTGACGGGCCACTGTCTACACCGAGCGTGGGCCGCGCCACGCGCCGTAGGTACAGTTTTGAAAGTGGCGCGCCTTCTGGTCTTTTCGCGTGCTGCGCTGACTGTGGGCGAGCTGCCGGCGGTACAAGTGAGCCTGCGGCCATTGAAGATTTCAGACTCTTAATCTCAACGGGCGAGCCGCTTTCTTCTCTCACCCTTTCTTCTTCTTCGACTTCACCCGCTTCTGCTTGGCCTTTGCTGGCTCTAGATGTTCAGCGTGTCCAGAATGCCTGTCGACAATCATGGGTTCTGGTCTAAGCTCCTGGGCAATGTCCGGGGTCTGATCAACGGATGACGGGAACATGCTGATTATTCTCGGAGGTTGTTTCATCCTATCCATCATTCGCATGGGCTTTGGTTTCTCTCGCACTTCCTTGATCGGTTTGGCCGTGGCCACAGCCCTGATGGAAACCTTCGGTTCTCGAGGCGGGCCTGGTGGGGCCGTCGGACGGACGTGCTCATGAATACGCGGACGGCAATGTTTCTCCAAACACTCCCTCAGGTGCTTCACATCGACGCCTCGTTCATTAAGTTCTTTCTCAGCGCGCTCGGTCAACACTTTCGGTGAGAGCAAACACTCCAGAATTCCACACAGCGGATTTGTTGCGTCTGGAGGAGCGGTGTCGTGGTTCCCATAGTAAACGCCGGCCGTTAAGGTCTTTTCGCGCGTGAACTCGTGCGTCAGGCTGGAATAGCCCTGGGCTCTTATTCTGCAGGAATAAACTCCCGCTGCCAGCGTCTGGAACGCCACGGAGTAAACACCCGGCGAGTCTTCATTCAACTGCAGAGTTCGTGTGCTGGAATCGGGGTTCGTGATGTCTGCCCACACAGTGGCGTTTCCGGTGAAGGGCACGTCATATTCTTTGAGCGAGGCCGTAAGAGTTACCTTACTGCCCGGCTTCAGAGAGTCCTGATGCAACTGCGCGTCAAATTGCAAATTCGAGAACACGTGGGCAACAAGACTGTACGGCAGTGATTGGCCAATCGCTGCATTTGCCAACGACGCAAGGAATTCACGGTTCCTCATTAATTTCTCAACCTCATCCCTGCTCTTAAGAGCGACGATTGCCTTCCATTTCCCTGCATGGCTTCCTTCCGGTTTGGCGGCAATGGCGGGCAACACGATGCGGTAAAAGAGGACCTGTTGCCCCGCAACGAACTTAATGTTGGGGTTTGCGCCTGCGCTTGCAGGCTTGATGAGCGTTCCGCCCGGGGTTTCCAGGAAGAAGTCCACGAGCTGCGGCAGCGGACATAAAGTGATCACGTCCATGTACACATCGGCCGCAGTTACATCAAAGGGAATCACCTCCTTGGAGCCGAAGAACAGTGAGCCCTGCGGATCGAGGATCACGTTCATGTTGGTTATGCCCGCCAGCATCTGCACAAAATACTTCGTGAGGTTGAACCCCTGCTCCGCAGTGGAAATGTTGCCGGTAATGATCAAATCACCATGCGTATTCGACGTGATTAGATTTAGCACCGCGTCGCTCACGTCGCCAGGCAGACCGAAACCGATGGCGTACGTGCGGTTGGTGATGGTGCCCGCCGGCAGTTCTTCGACATACGGATGAACATTCTGATTTCCATCAGTGAGCACCAGGATCGACTTGTTCGTGTGGGTCGCCATTCCCAGTTGCGTTACTCCCTCGAGAATGCCGCCGCCGATCCACGTGTCTCCACTGGGATCGAGTGCGTTACCAGCCAAAACACCGGCGACGCCGGCTCCACTCACCGCTTGCATAGTGACTGGCGCAGCGATCAGATCGTCAAAGGAAACGAGGGCTATTTCGTCATTCGGCAACATTAAGGTGTTGAAGACGCTAACAGCATTTTTAAGCAGCGTACTCCGAGTGCTGGTGCCGCCGGCGGCAGCAGCCATGCTACCTGAACGGTCCAGGACCAGCGCCACGGAATTATTTTCGCGCGCGACGGTGGTTGCGGTTAGCTGTACATGAAAATCGCCCAACGGAAATTCATCGCCTTCGTTGACGGCGTAGTATCCCTCTTCGTCAATAATGTAGGCGTGAATATCAATTGCGCTATTCGGAATAGGTCCGGCAATGGCCGCGAATTGAACCCAGACGTACCCATACACGAAAGGCTGGTTGTCGTCGGGAGTTGCCTTGAATTCTGTTCCCATGCTGGTCAGGCCGAATTGCCCCGACGGTAGGCCGGTTATCCTGAAACGCACCTCACGACATCCGGTTACTTTGAATTTGACGGCTTTGAAGGTGGTGAGGCCTACGGGAATGTTAGTGAATGAAAGTGTGCCGCCTGTTTCGTTGTTCAATTCCGGAAGGTCGGAATCGTACCAGGTGATAGCCTTGCTGTTCAGAACATCGGCGGGCGTTACGTCTATGCCGAAGTAACGGTCTGACGCCGTTCTTCCGAACGTGGCCATGCGATCGTTCAGTCTTGTCAGTCCATTCGCCGAGGCTGTCGAATTGTCGGGAAGATAGTGGGCAATTGCAGGATGCTTTTGTTGCCAGACGGCCCACAGTCTGTCGATGTTGTTGTGATGAAAGAAAAAAATCGGATCATTTGGAGAGGTGCCCGGTAGCATTGAGCCACTCACCCAAACATGTACCGTATTGTGAATGTTGGGAGAGACCCAGCCTTCAAGAGTATTTCTAAAACTGCTGGCGCCTGCAGAATTTTGGTTCCACGGGCTGCTGTCGTACGGCGTTCGTCCTAAACAGGTCTGGGCGTTATTGACGGTCGGCAATAAGCCAGTTGGTAAACCGTCTGGGCCGCCACCACCAAAACGCCGCCGCAGATATCCGAAGCCTTCCTCATCAACGTTCAAATCCCATCCATTAGCTTGGGCAAAATCTCCAGTCGTCACTCGATCATGAAGGTTACCGGCACCGTCTGGGCCGAGGAACTCGGTAAAGAACGGAAAACCACCATCTGCCGCAGTCCGGTCTTTTGTCCAATTCCAATAAGGCAAGCACAAGTCTGGATCTCCCGAGACGCTCCGCAGTTCTTCTTCATAGAGTTTTAGTAACTCACGGTGCCAGGGCCCAAACGACGGACCGCGATGCGCCCAGTTGGGGCCCACAGGATCGTTTGGTCCATCCATCATTACTTTCATGTGAACCCAAACGAAATCGTCGTATCTGCTCAAGGCTCCATCCATCTGGGCCTCCGGAATCAGACTTGGCCTGATAGCCGGATTTTTCAGATCCAGGATCGCTTTCTTCAACTTCATCAACGTTGTGGTTGGCTTGTTCGCGGATGCGTTATATTCCTGGATGAGTTTGCGAAGATTTTTTCGGCACTTCATGATTTTTCTCCCTGATCAATGCGGGCTCGGTTCGACTGGCCAGAGTCTGACACTCAGCCTCACAGGTTTTATCGGTTAAGTCTTGTCGGGATTCCTTCAGCCCTTTGCGCGGTCGAGAGTCGGGACGTGTGCCGCTATCAAACGCGGCGGCAGTGTGCGATCAATTGAGGATGGGGAAGATGGGTATTTCGTGAGCGCGTCACGAACGGTCTTATCGTTGATCGTTGCTTCGTCGAACTATGTACGGTGCGAAACTCTACCCCCAAACAACTCTTGACGTCAATACTAGCCAGACCGGGCCGCAGATATCACGGCCCATTCACGCTAGAGCATCGATAAACAAGCTCTCGCTGCCTATTTTGGTGTGAGAATTCAGTGGTACCGATGGCGTGATCGAACCGCCCACCTTGGGGTTATGAAAGCGCCCCTGGTTTTTTGCATTTTGTGACATCGAGTCACACAACTTTAACATTCATTACAACTTGCCGCCGTTACAGAGCACTTCGAGCTTGCACCAATTGACATGCTTTGACAGTGATTTTCATTGAGTCACGTGACCATAGCGTGACAAAATTTCTGATGGATTTTTTCTTTCCCCGCTTAATTAACTCATCATCCGTCACCGAATCGAACTAAGTTATATCAGGCCGAGCTATTCGCAGTTAAAGCGCGATATCTTTGACAAATCAAATATCGTACTTCGCGTAGTCCCTCGAACTGAAAGAGCCTGACTCGCGATCCTATTCGTCCGCTTGAGAGTCTATTCCCTGACCTCCAGCAGTTTGTACCATAATACCGGTGCGATCGGAGTACGGAAATGTCTGGAAGCGATCAAGTCGAGTGCGTCCAAGCCTTTCAGGCAGGCGGGCGAAAATGTGTTAATGCTGTGGCGCGCGGAACTGAGCACACTTTTCATCCTCTCGCGATATTCAGATGAAGTGTCCGGCAAGACAATCGGCGCTTCCGCTTCGCCACAGCGGTAATGAGCCGGCCAGTAGTACAAATGCTTGACGACATCATTTGTCGGATGCCATAGCTGAAGACATACTTCTGGATAGCTTTCCTTTGTATTCCTAGCCAGTACATCATAGAGGTCATCTCGTCCAAGTATTACGGACCAACCAGCCAACGTCGGTAAGAGCCAGGAGGTTTTCATGAGACGAGTCTGTAGCTCGTCGTCGCCAGAAACAGAGGCCTCAGCCAAGTCGTCAATCGAATCCGTGCAGATCGGGAAGTTGCGTTTAACTTTGAATGTATAGTCAGCCCTTGACACTAGTTCCGTAAGCCAATCCGCTGCCTGTGTCGTGTAATTAGTGACGGTGAGCAAGAGTAATCCAAGCGTCACATCAATTACATTTTGATCAAGTCTAGGCGAACCGGAAACCGGATTATTCTTAAGTAGCGCCGCGAGCGCGTCAGCGATCACGGTTGCATTCTCAAGACGAATCTTGAATGCGTCTTCGCTTTCACCCACCAATATCTGGGCTAGTCCAATTGTTGCCATCAGTCCGATTTGTTCGAAGACTACCAAAGAAAACTCGGCATTCTCTCCGCAATAACCCGACAGTCCGTCCTTTACATATGAGTGATGTTGCAGTTTTTCAAAATAGCTTTTAGCGATTTGCCTATATCCATGCCACAACTCTCCGAATTCGTTATACAGCTTGGGATCCGGTGCATTCTCAAGGTGAATGCGATGCCAGGACCAAAGGATCGCGCGCTCACAGGCGACCAATGCTTGCTTTAAGTTACTCTCATCCTCCGACCAGCGTGAATAGATTCGGGTCGAAAGGTTTACTACGCGCATCCCCTTTAACAAGTCGCGTGGTGGCTGCGTTTGGATCTCTCCTCCATCCCCTAGACCTAATTGCCTTCGAAATAACCTATGCAAATCTCTCTGGTCGTAGTCAACCTCACCGGCCAAGGCCAACGCTTTCCTAAGATGTGTGCGGTCTTCTGACGCGAAGATATTTTCGTTCAGCAAGTATTTCTCGAGGCGGACCGCGATTTGATCGGCGCCCCACAATCTGAAGAGCGCGACATTCGAATGATTTTTCGTATAACCATCCCAATTAATCTGCACTTCTTGTTTCATGTCGCCGCTAGCAGCAACCACAATTCGCTTTCTAAGCGATTGGTGAGACGGATCTACGTGGGTCTTTAAATAGACATCAATGATATCGTTCAGGCTTTGACGAACCGATTGCGGACCGGAATCCCAATTACTTCGACTGATGTTCCCTCCCTTAATGACGAATAAGCGCAATTCTTCGACGCCATCATCTGCTACACCAACGACCGCCAAATCGACACCATGCTGTCGAACGCCGGGTTGCGGTTTGGAAATCGGCACAAAGCCCATCGCAAGTAATAAATCTGGAAGCAGGCGATCGAGATCGTCGCGCTCTTTTAGACTTCGCACATACTGCGAGAGGATTAGCTTCATGATTCTCCCCGCTTAGCGTTGCGGAGCATAAAAAGACTTAACTCATATCCCACGGTGTCGAGAACCACCCGTCGGGGCAAGGTAATCGAATGAGACAAAGACTTGAGATAACCAGGCTCGGTATAGGCACCTTCGCGAAAACTGAAATATCCCGTGCCTCCCTTGATTGGCACTTCGGCGACCATTCGACGAATTAGAGATTCCTGTCGAGCGCCTTCCATAGCTTTATTCATCTGCTTCGCTCGCGCCTTTATTAGTTGTCGACGAAGCTCGGGTAGAGGCTCTAACTCTACCAAGCGCGTTAAATCGTTTAGTGCTTTCATTCGACTTCTAATGGTTTCAATTGTCTTTGAGTAGAACGCATTCCACTCTGCGTCAGACGTGGCGGAGTTAGCAGCCTCCAAAGCTTCAGTGGTTGAATGTGGATAGTCATAACCTAATTCGTCAACGAGCAGCGATCGAAGTAAGGGGAATGCACGCGAAGGCGCATCTTTTGTTTTGAACAAAGACATAGCTAGCGATAACGACTGATCTTCTGAAAAAATGAAGCCGACCAATCGCCGCGCTAAGAAAATCAGATCTGCTTGTTCCAGCTCATCAAGCTTCGCGGTGTTGAAGTTGGGATTCTTTAGTCCGTGAACCCCCAAGTAGGAAAGCAATCCGGCAGCAGCAGCTGGCAGTCGGCTGCTGTCGGAAAGCAACCAATCGGTAATTAGCTGAGAGAGTAAGTCAGGCCGCTGAGCAAGTTCCGAAGTGACCAAGTTGAAGAGCTTTGGGAACGACTCGTTTCGCGGGCTATCTGTTCCATTGCTACTGACCCATTCAGTTAAGCATGAAAGCGCGAATTGCTGTTTGGTTTCCTCAGCTAACAAGTGACTGAGAATGCTATCGAATTCGTGGAGAATGCCGATCGAAGATGCTGGTACTCTACATAACAATCGAACCCAATCATGAAAGTAAGCTTTTGCCTGCATCTCTGCTCGGTTCCGCCACAGGGCCTCGGCAATTGCACTGAGGGCACCTTCATCTTGTGACTGCGCCAAAGCGGTCAGGGCATCAACAAAGGCCTCTGTTACGCGAGAAGCGATTGCCGCCGCGCGCATGGCTGTCCGTCGAATGTTATCTGCGGGACTTGCTATGTTCGCAATCAGGACTGCAGATACCTGAGGCATCAAGTGCTCCGGGACAAACGCCTCAACGATCAGTTGTGCCAAGGTCCACAGAGCAACGCTCTTGAGAATTGGATTGGCCGAGCAGGCGTCTCCCAACGTGAGGTCAACGGCTTCTTCCGCTGAAGATCTGGCGAGCGCCATAATTGCCGTTGGATGAAGATTCGCGGTAGATTCCGCAGCCTCCAGCTTGAGTCGTTCATGTAATGCTCGACATACCTCTGGTTGGGCAATCAAGGCCTTCCCTAGGCTTCCGAAAAACACCCCGGCGGCAATATCATTCTTTGTCAATTCGTGCTGAGCGTCACAAAGCTCCCAGATTCCATCAGCTGTCAAACCTCCAACATAAGGAAGTGCAGACTCAACAGTCAGCAGGGCATGAAATACTTGCACCGACTTAGTATTAATCGCGTCCGCAGCCAAGACGAAAATGTCAGAGGTCTCATGCACCAGTGCTAAAAGCCGCCCGGCGGCAGTATCGTTGTGGCGAATCTGGTGACGCCAAAGCTCGTATGCAACATCAATCCAATTCCGTTCAGAATCCGGAAGCGCGCTCTTTTCTGTAAACACACGCGCCGCCACTACTCTATTACGTGCCTCGATCGTAGGGAACCGAACAATGTCCCCGTCAATCTGGTAGTCCGACGTGGCTTTTGTAGACCACAGGTGATGCTCGCCTGACGGTAACTTGCCGGTCAATTCGGTTGAACCGCTAACGTGTAATTCAAGCGCGACTCCGCCGATCACCCTCGCCATCTCATCGGATTCAGGCAAAGAACTCTGTTCACTATTACCTTCCATATGAACCATTCTGTAGCAGAATGAATTAACGCGCCATCTTCGTCAGGTGTATAGAGGGTCAAGCAGCGGAGAAGCTGAAAAATCCGGACTACATTTGTCGATTGACAGCGCGGGTAAGCCATAATAAGTTTCGCTGACGTTTTTACGGTTCTGTTTCTCGAAAACCAAATGCTTAGTCAGACCTACATAGCGTTGCTGACAGCCTTCGGCGGCATCGTACTTGGTTTCTTGATGAGCCAGCTTGGTGATTATTTGCGGGCCACGCGGGAAGACAAGCGAGTCCTCAAGCAGGTCTTATTCAATCAGTTGGACCTGTGGGTCGAGATGAAGCGAGCAGATGTCGAAACCTTAGTGCCGATGCTTGTTGAAAAGCTTCAGCAAGCATTATTGAAGCGCGGCGCACAACCAGACCAAGTTAATGCAATGTTTGCGATTTCACTGACGCCCCTGATTGGTCTTCTGAAAGAAATTAAGTTGGCTGCACCCGAAAGAATGAAAGAGCGCTACCAGGAATCCGTAAATCAACTCGCAAAGATCGATCCTCTGCTTGCGTATCAATTGAGTGGGCGCCCGCAAACTGATTTCAATGAAACGGTTGATACCTTTTTAGAAAAGGCTACAGAACTCGAGGGTGAAAAGGCACGCGAGCCGAATACGGTCAACGCTGTTGCCTACTTTAGTGGTTTTATCAAGGGTTACGGTCAGGCGCGGATGTTAAGAAATATGGAGATTGACATAATCGACGTTGCTCGACAGATAAGTTACCTCACCGCGTTTAGGACGCGCCGCACAATTCAGCAACTAACAGTAATGCTGGCGGACGAAGCCGAAAAGTACATTGATCAGTTTTTGGATTCGCTAATCATGCATGTCGCAACTCAAGGACCAATCAGTCAAGGGTCTGTTGATAAAGCGCCTTCAGATCCGGTGCTATGATCAGCAAAATCTAACTCCAAGATACCGTCCGCTCGAAATGATCACCAGATTAGTTCCTCATAGCTGTCGCTCGGCGCAGGACGCAACGGAAAGTCAAGCGCAATCTCCATAGTCACGACTGCGATATCTTTCTTTCTTTGGTTGCACGCCTCGCAGAGCACTTGTAAGTTCAAGGGCACCGCTTCACCGCCCTGGGCGCGAGCGACGATATGATCCAAAGTCACATCGCCTAAAGTTAGAGGCTGTTTACACTGGAAACAAGAATTGCCGTACATTTCGGCAAGCTCCCGTCTAAGACCTTTGCCACGCGCCCGTTTAGGACCTTCTTCTTCCAAACCAAAATACTCGCTAAAAGGCGTAGGCACGACAGGAATTGACTCGTATTCGTCATCAGGTTCGTTAATCTCAGCTGCGCAAAGATAACAGGTTATTGAGTGGAATTCGGCCTCACCGTCATCTGCTGGCCAGAACTCGACTGATTGACCAGCTGCTTCATATAGTCGCAAACGGCCGTTAGTGAGTTCTGGCCAAATGCGAACGATTTCGGGATGAGGAGCATCCGGCCACTCCTGGCCAATGGCTTGGTATCTACAATTCAAGCAGATAGGCTTCAGTACGACGATGTCTAAGCTAACGAAGGCGTTACATAGTTCTTTTCTCAATTCGACAAAAATGCTCAATGCTTCTTTGCTTCGCCACGCGTGATATCTGCTTTCTAATTTCGCTTCCTCTATCAGTTGTTCCTCAGTCAATGGTTCGAAATCAAACATAGTGCTGTCGTCTCCAATTCTCATACAACCCAAGAGTTTAGATCTGAGTAACCCCAAAAGCGCGCTAGCATTGATTATGATATGCCAGATAAGGCATAATCGCTATCGTGAACGAGCATCCCAAGATCAAGAGTATTGCTTGGATCGGCTCGTCACGGCGGGACCTAAAGTCGTTTCCCGCTGAGGTCAAGGATGTTGTGGGTTACGCGCTTTATCAAGCCCAGTTAGGACGAAAGGCTCCGTCGGCGAAGCCGCTTGCCGGATTCGGCGGCGCAGGCGTTCTCGAAATAGTCGAGGACCATCAGACGGATACCTACCGTGCTGTATATACCGTGAAGTTTTCGGAGTTGGTGTACGTGCTCCATGCCTTTCAGAAGAAATCGAAGAAAGGCATCGCCACACCAAAACCAGATATTGATCTCATCAAGAGACGGTGAAGGGTGGCGGAACAAGACTACAAAATGCGCCAGGCAGGGAGAGGACGTGGCAAATGAAGGCAAAGATCAAAGCAACAAAGACTCGAAAATCCATCGCGCGTAGTGAGAAGGTTGAGCCCAGCAGCGGCAATGTCTTTGCCGATCTTGGTTTCCAAGATGCGGAAGAGCGTCTTTTGAAAGCAAAGCTGGCAACCAAAATTGCTCAATTAATCGAAAGGAAGGGTTGGACCCAGGCTCAGACTGCCGAGCGGACAGCATTGGATCAACCCAAAGTTTCGCGTCTCCTGCGTGGACAACTTTCTGGCTTTTCAGCGGATCGTTTGTTCGCTGTTCTGAATCGGTTAGGTCACAGCGTTGAAGTCCGTATTTCAGCAAAGGAACGAGCACCCGAAAAGTCTCACACTCGTGTCATGATCGGATAGGATACTAGCCGTTTCGTTCTTCTTTAGAATGTCTAAACCTAAAATCGGCGTTCCGGAGGCTGCCACGAACATTGCAGGCTCCGTTTTAGCGTTTTCTGCGCAGACCACCCAACAAATCGGGGAACTGTTGGTTCCACGGCCCTCCCTTCTGAAGAGAACCTTTTCCTCTCAACATAGAAACGCGGAACGGTTAGAAGTACTCAAGCTAAATTGCGACATCGTTCTGCCCCACGTAGCAGTGGCCGAGTACAATCTTGAACATGGTGATTATTGGGATCGTGATAATTCCGATATCGCCCGATCGATTCGGCAATTGAGCTTTCAAGCAATTGTTCAAGCATTTGAAAAGGCTGGTCACGCAGTTGTTGATGCAAATCTTCTTGTGAGGGACAGAGCGGAGAGATTTGCAATTTACTCCGCGATCGCTCTCTTAGGAAATATTTCCGAAGAGATAATGAAGGATCACCAACTGCCTTCGAATATGAGCGTCAACGAACTTGTTCGATTCTTGGGTCCGTCTCGTATTTCAACTTACAAGGAGCTTTGGGCTGAAGATCAAGAACGGAGTTTACAACTGCAACAACCTTCCATCGGTGATTTACTTGGCGAAGTGTATAGACACTGGCAAGGCGAGGACCAGCCCTCCCGCGACTGGAATGGACTGCAGTTCAACCTTATTCTGGAAGGCAGCCTGGCGGGACTGAACCTAGTAATAACGAAGGCGTGTTACGACATAGACATTGCATAGGCAAAGGCTTCAGGCTTCGATAAAGGAATCTCGTCGTGAGCTCATATTACGTTTATTGCTCATAACAGATTTGCGGAGAGTGGGTTCCGAGTTCTGTAGATCTGTAATCTTTTGGGCTCGATCGCAAGAAGCAAATCGTCAGTCAATCCGAATTCAAAGCGGTGGCCCCAATCGCCTGCGCTAGTGACCGCCTGACCGACAACCAGATTTCTGATGAACTCGAAGGAACATGGTTCGCCAACTACATTCTTCTCACACGTGATCGCAACGGCTTGACCTCCGCAGTTTTTATCGTCAGGGCCAAATAGAATTTGTTCTCCCTCGACCTTAAGTAGCAAATCATCTGAGAAGTGTACGCATATTCCCGCAGTGGTCACTTCAATGTCATGGATTGACTTGCCCTTGAACGTTCTGTAGAGCTCTCCAAATGAGGACACCCACGCCATTGGAAGCAGCTTATACCTATTGCCACTGTCTTTGATTGCTTCATCTCTTCCTTCGAACGCCTCCGTGATGTCATAAACAAATTCGTAGAAGTAGGGGGCATCAAATAGAGTCTCATGAGGAAAATGCATCCTCTTATCAAACGCTCCTAATACCCTTTCAAACATCTGACTCGTTGTGCTTGATGAGAAACTCAGTTTCTTACCTTTCAATGGCGGAATGAGCCCAAGACTATATGCACTCGCCCACGGTTCACAGCCACGGGTAAAACCACTTGGCGATACGATCAAGCCGACATATTTTGTGCCGCCTGAATATTGATTCATTGCCTTCACGACGGCAGCCCATTCCTGTACATGAGCAGGCTCCGCTTTAGAATTGCCGAAGTCCTTCGAACTGATCAGTATTTTGACGTCAGTGCTTTGCTTGAATCCGGCGGTAATTACATCGATCTCTTTCTTTGGCGGGCCTGCAAAAGATGC
>Ga0137372_10003908_pt1 | contig 14472 bp, 11 predicted proteins | sample SagtaG_6_FD_104911 | JGI IMG/M metagenome (GOLD analysis project Ga0137372, IMG submission 104911) | Vadose zone soil microbial communities from Sagehorn Ranch, Mendocino, California, USA - Sage1_R_60_16 metaG | ecosystem: Environmental > Terrestrial > Soil > Vadose zone | place: USA...
CCGTATGAAGGCATTGAACGCGGGGAAGATCCGCGATCATAGGATGGTGCCTGACGGGTATTCGACCCACCACCGTAATTTGGTCTGTCATAGTTCGGACGACTGTTCGATCCGCCACCAAAACTCGGAGACGGTCTGCGGTCGGCTTCGTATGAAGGAGCGGGACGTGGAGCCTGGTTGCGTCCGCTCGCGCTCGGGAAGCTGTCCCGTTCACTAGGTGACGAATATCCGCGCGGAGACGATGCTCCCGAAGGTCGCGGCACGTTCATTTCGCTGCGCGGACCTCCACGCGGCGAGCCGCCATGAGAGTTGTTAGGCCCGCTGCGGGGTGCCGGACTTGATTGGCGCTCCATACTCCGGGGAGTTCCACCGCTCGAGGGCCCTCCGCCGCGCGAATAAGCGGGCAAGGGCGCCCGCTCCACACCGGATGGAGGACGCGGAACGTTGCTGCGGGAACCCATTTCGGGAGCGGACTGTCGACCTTGGTTCTCCGGTCGGGCCGACGGCATCGCGACATTGGAGCGCGGACCGTTTGCGGGAGCGTTGTTCATGCCGCGATCGCTCGGCCCCCCGGCACTTGGCGTACGCGTAACATTACGCGAAGCCATGGGCCGACTCTCCGGCATCCGAATGTTGCTGTTCAGGCCTGCACCTCGTTTCGGAATATTGTCAGCCGGCCGCTGCATGCCTTTCATATCCGACGCAGGGCCTTGGTTTCGGCCCAAGTTCGGATTCCGGTTCGCCCCTGATCCCGGCCCTTGATTCCGACCGAGGTTTGGATTGCGCCCTACGTCTTGATTCCGACCGAGGCCTTGATTTCGGCCCAAGCTGGCTGCGGGCGACTCACGATTGAACGCGCCACGACCATTCTGTGGCGGAGCAACGTGGCTGACGACTGGCCGCGCAAAACTGCGCTGTGGCGCCGCCGCTGCCGATCTTCCGCCATTAGGGCCCAACATGCTCGCGCGGGTTGGACGGACATTTATGTTGTTAGTCACGGAGACCTTCGTCATCTGAGTGGGCGAAACCCTTACGTTGTTCCGCGCCACGTTTCGCGAATTCACCAGCGTGTCACGCGACACAGCAGTAAATCCGTTTCGCGCATGCATGTTTGCGTAGTGGATCTGGTCGTTGTGCCATCCACCGTGCCGGCCTGGATCGCCCCCTTTGCCCGGATGCCGGTTGACGTACCTGTTGTTGTAAATGTTCGTTATGTTGACGTTCGTGATCCGAGTATTGGTGATGTTGACGCGGTTGAAATATCCGCGGCTCACTCCGTACCAAGGAATGAACGGCTCACCGAAGCCCAACGGGCACCATCCGTAGCCATAGCCACCACCGAATCCAACCCCAAGACCCCATCCCGGGCCGCCGAACCACGCAACCAGCGCGGGCGAGTAGTACGGGCGAGCATAGATCGGTCCAGGCGCCCATCCCCAATAGTTGTTGTAATAGACCCAGCGTCCATAGTGGAACGGCGCATAACCCCAGGGCTCGTCTTCAACCCAGGTCCATCCCCATGGATCCACCCATGTCCAGTTGCCGTTGCGATATGGAGACCATCCGGCATCTACGCCGGAAGGTACCCAGACGTGGCCGTAACTCGGGGTGTCGCGCCACTGTCCGTATTCATCCAAATCTTCATACCCGACTACATCGGGTGATACGTAACGAGAGGAACGTGAATTGTCGAGCCGGTTGTCGCGAGAATAAGCCCATTCATCGAACGCATCACGCCCTGGCGCTTGGTGGATGTCGCTCTGCATCGAGGTACCGTTCGTGAAGCGCGCCTGCTGGCCGTCGCGAACGCGGACCGCAGGTCCGTTGCCGGTTGCTTCGCCTTCACCTCGCCACACGGTAATGACGGTTTTGTCCTTGTCTGGATCAACGTCGAAACGGTAGTCGCCAGGTTTGCGAATCGTGAACGCCTGGTTCGGCGTGTCAACTTCGTAGGTTTCGTTGTCATACAGACGGCGCACGTGCAGGTTCATGGCGCCCTGGTGCAAGCTCAACTGCACCATGTTCTCTGAGACATTGGTGAGTGTAAGGCTGCTTTCCGAGTCAATCCGGATAAGTCCAGTAGCCACGCTGACTTCAGCGCGCGAATTTTTGTCGGCCCAGATGTTGTCGGAATTCGTGAGGGGCCGGTTCAGCTGTCCGGCGATCCACTCGTCGGTACCGTGCGGTTGCACAGAAACGGATCCGTTCATGTACTGCAAGCGGGCAGCGCGGGTCGGGGGATCGGGCTGTTGCGGCTGGTTGTCACCAGACTGCGGGTACTGCGAAGGCGAAGTCGCTTCCGCTTGTGACTGGCCCGCTTCTGACTGGTCCGCTTGTGACTGGTCCGCGTCCGATTGAGTCATCTGGTCATCGGTTTGCGGATCGTATTGGCGATCGTCCTGCGCCAAGAGCGGCGTAAGTGAAATCAGTGAAATAAGACTAATAACGCTAAGGATGCGGTAAAGAGTTCTCATAAAGTCCCCCTTCGAGATTCATCGTGGATTCCCGAAGAGCCCGCGATCGAGTGGCGGCGGGCTATTTTTAATTGACAACAATATTAACCCTTCCTTTGCAAAAGAGTTGCGGGCCGATTTCCGACAAAAACTATTGAATACGAAGGACTTAAAGGCCAGTTAATTGGAAAATAGGCAGGAATCTACGGTTTTGCGGATCGTAGCAGCTGCCCGAGCGTCCGAACGTCCTCAGCGCTGGCGTCACTAATTACGACATAGCGCAGGCCGCCGTCGCTCCAAGTTTCCAGGTTGAACGCGAGGAGTTCAGAGTCTTTTGGAGTGCGGCTTAGTTCGGTGAAAGGCTGCCGCTCCTGAAAGATAAGCAGAGAAAGCTGATGCTTGCGGATTCCAAACAGGAGCTGCGCGCCAGGACTTTGAGCGATGTATGCGACGCGCCCACCAATTAAGTGGAATTCGGAGTTCTGGAGTTCAGGAAGAGCGAAGGTAAATGGCAGCTTGCCCTCGAACCAGGGTTTGACAGTGTGGCGATCGGTGGAAACAACATCAATGGGATTTGTGCTGGCAAGAGTCGAGACGTGCAAATCGGCAATTTCGGCGAAAAGGTCTTGCCGATGCGGTCGCAGCCAAGGCCCCAGCGCTAGCAGCACAACCACGACTGCTGCGGTTGCAAATGCAGGGCCCGTTAACCAAGAAGGCAGAAAGCTGGACCGCGGAGCTGTAACCCGGCGAATCTTCGACTGTAGCTCCGGCGATGGCACAAACCTGGCGCTTGCGGCCCGTTTGATAGAAATTTTCAACTTTCTGCTGCCCAAGGTGGCGGCTGCGCAATCCTGACAGCCCCGCAAATGCTGCGACATCGCCAAGTCGTCCTGTTGGGACAACTCGTTGTCCAGGTACGCCTCAATTTTGTCGCGCCACTCGCACGTCATTGGCGGACTCCTTGTGTGGTGGCTTTCAGCAAACTTCGCATCGCTCTTCTGGCACGAGACAATCGTGACATCACCGTACCGATCGGAATGCCGACAAGTTCTGCAATTTCCTTGTAACTCATTTCCTCGACATCACAGAGCAGAATGATTTCCCGGTGCGCGACCGGTAATTGCTCAAGCGCTCGCCCTATTTCCTCCTGGTCCGCGCGTGCGAACAGCAGCGATTCCGGGTCGTCGTTGACTGCCGGCTCTGCAACCGGGTTCTCGTCGTCATCGAGAGAGACTGTCGTTTTCAATCCCGTGCGCGACGTCAGAAATGTATTGCGCAAGATTCGGTACATCCAAGCGCGGAAATTTGTCCCTGGTGTGAACGATGGGAACCCTTTCAGCGCCTTTACGTATGTTTCCTGCACCAGGTCCTCCGCCTCGTCTCGGTTGCGCGTGAGCCAGTGTGCGAAGTTATACAAAGGCGCAAGCAGGGGTATGGCGAGCGCCTCAAACGTCTCGGCGTTCCTGCGATCGTCAGGCACGTCTTATTACGATAACTCGCGCAGGGCGGAAATATTCCAAGTTTCAGCGACGTCGTGGTGGAGAGCTGGGTGGGGGCAGAGGACAAGAACGGAACGGCCGTTCAGATCACCCGAAGATGCGATCGCCCGAGCATTAGATCATTCAAGGGATGATTCAAGCCGACCCACCGGACCGTGTGACGGGCCGAGAATGAACCGTCGGTAAGACGTATGGGACCCTCCGAGACCCTTTAGGCGTCTCCGCATGGCGGAGCATGGCACACCGGATCAAATTTCGAGTCGGGCCCCGTTCATTCAAGCATTGGTTCAAAAATCGGTTACCGCCATCACCAAACCCGCAGGCCGGCTTTCATCACGGATGCTAAGTGAAAGGGGCGCTACTCCGCAAGGGGCAACGACGAAATAGTTGGCACGAAGGTTGCGAGTCAAAAAATCAAAAACATGCCACGGATTTACACTGACTTTCACAGATTTTAATCACACTCGGTCTTGATCTGTGAAGACGTGTGTAAATCCGTGGCCGAGTTTTTACTGGTTCTGTTGCCGACTGGCTGGCGGAATAATTCCGTTCATGCGGAGATATTCGACCATTTGCCCATAATGGTCCATGACATGGGCGCTAGAAAATGCGCCGGCGCTGCCTCGCGCGATCTTCATTTCTCCGAAGAGCGACACCTGATCCAATTGATTCTTGTCAGTTATTGAATCCACCGCTTTATGCAGATAGGCGAAAGAGTCTTTCAGGAACTTCATGATTTCCGCTTTGCTCTTGACCGACGCAGGTCCTTTTTCTTCACCCGTATCGACCGGCGGCTTCTCCTGCAAAATGCTCGCTCCGAAAACGTAGTTGACGGCAGCGACATGCTTTACTTGCTCAGCGAAGGTGCGGACGCCTTTGAATTCTCCCGTAGTGGGAGCAAAGGAATATTTGTCATCGGGCATTGCATCCGCTGCGGAAACGAACTCGCGTTCTGAGATGTACACGACCGCATTGAGCGCTTCGCCCGGAGTTTTGGCTGGAGGCGGAGCTGCCATCTGGCCCAGCGAAACTATGGAACAACAAAGTGCAAATAAAGCTTCAAACACAAACTTCGACTTCTGCATTGAAACTCTCCTAGTGTGCAGTTTTAGTTTCCGCAAAGGACTTCAATCCCTGACTACGGCAGGCGCCAGTTCCAATTCTCTTACCGTAAGCCGGTAGCGCCGGACCGTAAGCAAGCCCAGGATTAACGTTATGGCGGAACAGAGCATTGTATTCGGGATGCCTATCTTTGTCGCCAGTGCTCCCCACGCGGCGCTGCCTATGGCCATGCCGCCTTGCAATACGAGCAAATACATGGACAGCGCTCGCGCCCGCATCCACGGCGGCGACATGGTTTGGGCAGCTACATTTAAGCATGCCAAAATGGCGATCCAGGCTGCGCCGCTGAGGAACAACACAACGGTGAGCCAATGAAAGATGTGCACGCGGCCCGCAGCGAAAGTCATCGCCCCAAACAGAACGATTGCGGCAACCACAACCCCGTCAACCGAATAAAGCGTACGCATTCGCGGGAGCAATGCCGCTCCTGCGAGCGCTCCCAAACCGAACGAACCGAGCAGCATTCCATACCCGGTGGCACCGTACTCGCAACTGGTGCGGGCAATCAGCGGCAGGAGTGCAAGTAAAGCGCTGGCGGCGAGACTGAACGCGCCGGTGCGGACCAGGACGCAATGCGCAATCGGCGCGGAACGCACATAGCGAAAGCCGGCGCGCATTGAATCGAAGACCTTCCCGGTTTCCGTATGTTCGAAGTGCGGCCGCCGCCAACGATACAAGAAAAAGATCACCCCAAAGAAAGACGCTGCATTCATCAGAAATGCTACGCCAGAGTTGGTCGCGGCAATCACTAATCCGCCGAGCGCCGGCCCCATGGCACGGGCCACATTGAATCCTACCGAGTTCAGGGCAACCGCAGGGGCGTGATTTTCGCGGCAAACAACTTCTGGGGTAATGGCTTGCCAAGCCGGATCATTCATCACAGCGCCGAGTCCCAGCAGAAATGTGAAAAGCAATAGGATCCACGGACCGATGTGGCCGAGCAGTGTGAAAATTCCAAGTAGTCCTGCGGCGACGACCATCCACGCTTGCGTAATTAGCAGAAACCGGCGGCGGTCCACCATGTCGGCTAGAGCGCCAGCCGGGAGAATCACAAGAAAAACTGGCAGCGTTGTCGCAGCTTGCACGAGCCCAACTTTGAACGGGTCCATGGTGAGCTGCGTCATCAGCCAGCCTGCGCCGACGTTTTGCATCCATGTGCCGGTGTAGGAAATAACGGCGGCAAACCAAAGCGAACGGAACAGCGGTTCACGTAGCGGGTCCCAGGCAGAGCCGTTAGTCAGATGAGGAATCGGGGCGTTGACGGATTCGGCCATCAACTTGCCTGAATTTCAGCTGGGGATGCGAGCGGCCCACCGAACGGCCACTCTCGATTACGGAAAGCGCGCACAGCATAAATAATGAGGCCGGCAATCAGTATCACGGTCGCATAACGAACTTCTCTAAGTGCATCGTGCCGCTTCACCACGATGTAGGCAAATCCCACAAAGGCCAGAATAGCGGGCAGTGGATAGAGCCACATGCGAAATGGGCGGGGTAGGTCCGGCCTCCGAATGCGAAGCACGATCACACCAACCGCCTGAAGAATGAATTGCAGAAGAATGCGAATGACCACCAGCGCCGAGATTACGTCGGCCAATGGAAAAAAGCAAAACAGCATGCTGACTCCTCCGAGAGCCAGTAGCGAGACATGCGGAAAATGGTAGACGGGATGCACGCGCGCAAACACTTTGAAGTAATTACCATCCAGTGCGGCGGCGTAAGGGACGCGAGAATAACCCAGCACCAATGAGAATACGGATGCAAAGGCGGTCACCATCACCAGCACTGTGACGAGGTTTGCCGCCCACGACCCATAAATCCTTTGCATAAACGTGGAAAACACATACAACTTATTGTTCGAACCAGCGGCAGTGATCACCTCGTGCCAGTCCACCACACCTAAAACGCTGAGGTTCATCAGAAGATATAGACCCGCCACAAGCAGAATAGATAGCAAGACCGCGCGGGGAATGGTCCGCCCGGGGTCCTTCAGTTCGCCGCCAAGAAAACAAACGTTATACGCGCCCCAGTAGTCGTAAGTCGCAATCAGCATGGCCGAGCCAAGACCAAACCAGAAATTCTTGTCGAGAGAAAACGCCCCTGAGGGAAAGCTGAATGCGCGGGCACTGTCGAAATGTGTAAAACCCGCAAAGATGATCCAGCCGATAGTCGCCATTACTACAAACCACAGGAGTTTGGAAATGCGTCCGATTTGAGTGATTCGGCGATATAGCAACAACATCGCTAGCAGCACGATCCCGATGGCTAAGAACGTGGTGCCAGCCACTATCCAGCCAAGCCTTAAAGGACCGAGCAGCGGCAGTTGCAAGCTCCATTGGTGCACGGCATATTGCGTCTCAAGATTGGGCAACAAGTAGGCGGTGTATTTTGCAAAACCAATTGCGCCGGACGCAATCGATAACGGCGCGCTGAATGAGAGCTGCCAAATGAAGAGAAACGAAACCAGCTTGCCCAACCGCTGTGGCCCGTAAATTTCCCGAAGATACACGTACGATCCGCCTGCGCCCGGCATGGCTGCCCCGAGTTCAGCCCAAACCAGTCCGTCGCAAATCGCAAGGACGGCGCCGAGTATCCAGCCGAGCAACGCTTGCGGCCCACCCATCGCGGCCACTACCAGCGGCATGGTGATGAATGGCCCCACGCCAATCATGTCAATCATGTTGAGCGCGGTCGCGCCACCGAGGCCTATGCCGCGGATGAGGGTGGGAGATTGCTCGGGTTGGGAAGGCATCGGCTTCTAGCTACTAGCAACACGCGAACTTGAGACGCCACCTAAACAAAAGCTCAGGTATCGGCAACCGAACGAATCACAACAATCCAGCCCCGGATGGCGGCGACACCTGAGTAGCCCAGCGCGTAAGCGCTGGGTATGCCTACGAATGACCCGAGTCCCGCAGGGACGGCACAGGACTTCATCTCTTCTTTCACTCGCCACATCAATGCTCAGTACGAACGCTTGCGATTGATATCGTCGTCCTATGTCGGTTGCTCGGCGCTCACCGCTCGCTGCTCACCGCTGATGTCCTGCACTCACCAAATTCACAAACAGCCTTATCGCTCCCGGAACTCCCGCGGGCAGTTGCCGGAAGAACGCGTATCCCGTGTAGATGTAAGTGCCTCCGCCATACTTCGCGATGAGAAGACCGCCTTTCTGGTCCGGCTCGTTCGGATCGTGACACGAGAGCAGCGGCTTGAATTGATCGTCCCACTTTTCCATGAAATAGAGCCCGCGCTCCTGTACCCAACCATCGAAATCTTTTTGGGAAATCTCATTCGGATAATGAAAAACCGGATCATCGGGAGCGAGTATCTGCACCGGTGCTTCTTCGACAGACACGCGAGCGCGGCTCAACTCGGCGTCGTAAGGCGTGAAGTGCCCGCCGTTGAAGTCGCCTGTGCTGTTGTTGTTTTGCACAATCAACGTGCCGCCGTTCGAGACGAAATCGAGCAGCTTCTTGTTATTCGCAACGAGCTCTTTCTGAGTGTCATACGCGCGTACTCCGAGCACGATGCTTCCGTATTGAGCGAGATTTTCTGCGGCAATCTTTTCAGCGGGAATGAGCGTGACGTTCATCCCGATTTGGTGCAGCACGGTTGGAATATCGTCACCCGCTCCCATGATGTATCCGACTTTCAGATCCTTGGGAACTTTCACATCCACGATGCTGACGTGCTGGACGGCTGGCTGGAAGTAATAAAAGGAGCCGAGGTCTTCGCGGGTGACGAGGGTATAACCTTCTGTATACGAGATTCGACCGGAATCGAGGGCGGCGCGAATCTCGGCTCGGCCCTGTTGTAAGTTCGCGGGACTGATAGTGAAATCGGACTCTCTTCTTTCTCCTCTTTTCGGCACCGACAGCCTTAACGTGGAGGGTTCCGACCGCCAGCCGTTAGGGACTGCCAGCTGCAAGGTGCCGCCTATCGTTCCGGTCAGATTTGAGCCGGCCTGGGCGTGCGCCATGCTCTTGTTTCCCTCCTCCACTGAAAGCACCTTCTCGCTCGGCTCCAGAGCAAGTGAAACTGCGGGAGTAATCGCGAGCGGGATGCGACGTTCAACTCGGTGATCGTCTCTGAATCCGACCCGAACATCGGCGCCGATCGCTCCCTCTGGGAGTTCCGTCGCATGTTTCTTTTTGAGGAATTCGGGTGCCGGGGAGTGCAGCCCTTTATGACCGGCGATTTCATACTCAAGGTTCACGTGCAGTGGAGGAGGCGGAAGCCCGAGCGTCTGATATTTCGGGTCAACCTCGTATACGGTATCCCTGGCAGGGTCATTTCTGTACCAATATGGCCGCGTGATGGGAGCGTTTGCTGGCACCTGAAGCGTGAAGTTCGCGTAATAGTCCTCCCCGGGCGCGATCGTAACGTGGTCAGCATGTACACGCCTCACCCAGTTCTCAGAGGGAATAAGATTAGCGCTCCGAATCGTAAGCCAATACTTCTTCGATCCATTATGTAGTTTCCCAACGACCATTAGCTTTTGGCCCGGCGAAACAGGCGTCAGCGCGTCGGCGCGCGATGGAAGCGCCGCGCCAGCGCCCTGCGGCGGCGCAACCTCGGCGGTAAACACTAGGTTGAGGACTAGATTCAGCGCGTGCTCCGTTTGGTCTTGCTTCTCTGAAAGCGCCTGTTCCAATGGAGATTTCAAACGTGTGTCGAGCTCGCTTTCCTTTAACTTTTCAACAAGATCTCTTAGTTCAACAGCGTTATCCGAAAGCGAATTTACGTCGGAGAGATCCCTCCCACTTATCTTCTTGAGCGTCGGCAATAACCAGGGCACATCATTCAGTTCATCTGCGATGCTTCGTGTGAGGCCGGGTAGGCTCGTATCAATTCCATCGAACAAATCCTTCTCGTGTCCTTTGTCATCTTTCGTGCTCGTTACCACCGAATCCACTAGCTTGTAAAACGCATACCTCGGACCTGACGGAACTTTGATGTCTCCCAACCCCTGCGACTGCTGGTGCTTCAGTCCTTCGACCGCGAATTGCACATAAGACATTCCAAGCACCGGGTCTTCTTCGCCGGTGTTCAGCTGGATCGTGTAGTTCTCATCCGCACAGCTTGTTGCCCCAAAGCCGCAAACGTTGCCGGTATACAGCTTCTTCGGCTGCCAAGGCTGAAGGCCCTCTTTGATCTGTTCGGGAAACCGATTCGGGTCGGCGGCGGCGCGGAATGCTTCCTGGGTAAGCATGCTCGATGCCTGGTGGTGGCCATGGCCGTCGCGGCTCGTTCCGGAAAAGCGCGCAATCAGAACGTCAGGACGAAACTCGCGAATGACGCGCACGATGTCCGCAAGCGGTACGTCGTGGCCGCCCCATTTCTGAAAGGTCTCTTCAGGGCTTTTTGAGTAACCGAAATCGGCAACGCGGCTGAAGCGTTGCTCGACTCCGTAATATTTGTCGGCTGCAAGAAGTTCAAGCGTTCGCAGCACCCCCAGTTCATCGGAAAAAGTGTTGCCAGTTTCGTTCTGTCCGCCCTCGCCGTGAGTCAGCGTCATCAGCAGCGTCTGCACGCCCTTGCCGCGTGCTTCACGCGTGAGCAGGCCGCCATCTTCATCGTCCGGATGCGCGACCACCATCATTAACCGGCCTGTCGTTTGCAGCTTTCGGAATTGCTGCTTCAGGCCGGCTTCGCCGGTGTCCTGAGGCAATGGGTCGTAAAAACCAGGGGAAGTGGCGTTAGCAGCGGGAGGTGAAGCGGGTGCTTGCGCAAATCCACCGGTCAAGAGAACGAGCGCAACGATCAATATCCTGCAGGTTTCTTTAGGCCAGACCTCCGTGCCAGCGTTTCGCATAGTCTATGAGACTGTCGTGCACTCCTGCGGGAAGCAAAATTTGTGCTCGGTCGAAATCAGTTGTTCGTCTTCAATTGACGTTACCAGGATCGAAAGCCATTGGTTCGGTGCGTGCTTGCCCCGGATTTTCATCTTCAAGTAATTGTCCGTGAGGGCCTCAGTCCACGCACCGTCTCGGCCTTCGTCAATCTCGTTCAGTGTGATGGCGGTGAGCGCTTTGCCTAAAAATGACCGCGTGAAAGCAAGCTTCTTTTCCGCAGCCAATTCGCGCAGAATACGATTTCGTTCGCGAGCAATTCGTACCGGCACCTGGTTTGGCATGCTCGCCGCCGGCGTTCCCGGTCGCGCAGAAAACGTGAACACATGCAGATAAGTGAACGGCAGATCTTCGATTATGCGACGAGTTTCTTCAAACTCGTTTTCGGTCTCACCCGGGAACCCGACCATCACGTCTGCGCCGATGGCTGCGGTCGGCATGGCAGCCCGAATCTTTTCAATCTTCTCGCGATAGTGCCAAGGCCGGTACTTCCGATGCATGCGACGTAACACCGTGTCACTTCCAGACTGCATTGGCACATGCGCATGCTTGGCTAGGCGGGGCGATTCGGAGATCAGCTGGATTAGCGAATCGCTCCAGTCCATGGGCTCGACGGAAGAGATGCGGAGCTTTTCGAGGGAGGTATGCTCCAGAATGGCTCGAACCAGGTTTTCAAACCTTGGCGAGTGGGGGCACCCACCCCACATTTGCAGATCCCGTCCCCAGCGGCCCAGGTTTATCCCCGAGATCACGACTTCGCGATAGCCAGCCTGTACCAACTGATTCACTTCACGCACAACTTCTTCCGGCGGAAGCGACCGGCTGCGTCCACGTAAAGACGGAATAATGCAGAACGAGCAGCGATTGTTACAGCCATCCTGCACCTTCAGATTGGGACGAGTGCGCTCATTCGCAGAATCGAATACCGGCGCAGCCAGCAGCTCGGTGTGGGCGAAAATATCGGAAACGAAGATCTCAGCCGTTCGCCCAATGTGATTCAAACTGCTAATGGGAACGAACGAACCTCCCTCACCACCGTCCGTCTCAGAGTCTTTCCTCAGTGCGATCTGTGCCAGATTGCTCTTGTGCGAGTTCCCCACCACGACGGAAACTCCGGGCAAGGATGCGATTTCGGCAGGTACACGTTGGGCATAGCATCCGGTCACAACGATTTTGCAACCCGGATTTTGCCTCCCGATCCGGCGGATCGCGGCGCGGGCGTCCTGTTCCGCAGAAGCAGTAACCGCGCAGGTGTTAAGAACCACGTAGCCGGCGGTGTCCCTATCGCGCGACCGATCCAGCCCCAAAGCCCGAAACTGCTGCTCAATTGCGGCACCGTCGGCCTGGGTGGCCCGGCAACCGAAATTTTCTATGTAAAAGCTGGACACCGAACTATACTAGCGTAAGTCGTCTCTCGGTCGCTCATGCCAGAGCGTCTGCGCCGCTTGCCGTGTACGAGGTATCCATGAAACGTAGAATTTTGTTGGTGGACGATGATGTCACCGTGCTGCTTACGTTGAAAGCAGTGTTGGAATTAAACCAATTTGACGTGCAGACGGCTGGCTCCGCGGCGGAGGCTTTGAAAAAGCTTTCTTCCGGCACCTTTGAGATGGTCATTACTGATTCACGCATGGAAACCGATGATGCGGGTTTTCATGTGATCCGGGCGGCGCGCCAACAGACGTACAATCCAGCCACAGCTTTGCTCACTGCGTATCCTCCCCGGAATCTCGACTGGAAGCACGATGGAGCGCAATCTCTGCTGGTCAAACCGATAGGAACGCAAGACCTGTTGCGCCAGATTGAAGCTCTGCTGGTGCAGCACGAAGATCAGAAACAGTTAAGCGCTGCTCCGAGCGGTCATTCCACGCAGCCCGGGGCGCTCTACCCGCCAAAGGAACAGAAGGCGAGCTGAAGAATTTTTTCCGAGTGGACCAACCTCAAGCCGAAATCAATCCAAACTCAGGCGCTTGCGGCGTGACGTCTGTCGCGGAAACAATCGCGGCAGAAAATCGGCCTGCCCTGAGTGGGACGGAACGGAACAGTTGTTTGCTTCCCGCAGTGTGAGCAAACGGCTTGGGTTTCGACCTTGGTATGACCCTGGAGCGACGACCGTTGCGGTGCCGCTCCTAGGACAGAGACGCGCTGCGCTTTGCAAGCCTTGCAACGCTTCGGTTCGTTGCGGAATTGTTTGTCGTGAAAAAACAGTTGTTCGCCCGCGGTGAAAACAAAATCCGCACCGCAATCAATGCACTTCAGCACCCTGTCCTGGAATTCCATCGAGAGCTCCTTTGGCCCAATGCGCCTGCAAACACACACCTGATGGGGTCACGCGACTGCGTGGCGCTTGTCCGCCCTAATACTTCTACCCTGGGTTCGGCCCTCCGCGCTAGGGAAGTTGCGCGGACACTGCAATTAAGAATCCGAGATAAATGCTAGGTTTGAAAAAATTGAATAATTCAACCGTCGGATCGTTGACTCACTCTCAATGATTCAATTCTCCGATGACTCAATGATTCAATTGGCAGGGCCACGTATTACGTGGCCCCACCCATTATTCCTGCTCTTTTCGTGTCTTTTTGCGTGCGCGTTTGCGCGCCAACGCCTCTTTTACCCTCTTTTTTTCGCCTGGCTTCAGGTAGAAGGAGTGACGTTTCACTTCCTTAATTATGTCCTCCTGTTGCACCTTCCGCTTAAAGCGACGCAGGGCGTTTTCGAGCGATTCGCCTTCCTGCAATCGAACTTCTGCCAAAGAAACTACACCCCCAAACTGTCCTGGTTGAACTCGTTAGTTATTGCAAGATAGCCGCGTAAAGTCAAGGCCCTTATATAGAAATTCCAGGCTGCGATTTCTTTTTTCTTGCCACCTTTAGAACGACATTCTTACTGCAAATTGCAATTGTCGTGGGGCATAAGCGTTGGTTGCCTTCATGAAATTCGTTGGCACTTGGTAATACGCCGGGAAGTAATTGATTCCAATGTGCTTAGCTCCATAGTTGAACCGTGCCGCATTGCTCATGACGCCGTCGTCGGTGAGTTGGAAGCGCCGATTCAAGCGATTGAAAAGGTTGAACGATTCGGCAGTGAAATCCACCTTCAGGCCTTTTCTCACATAGATTCGACGCGAAATACGCATATCCGTGGATGTGTAGTCGGGGCCCAGGAACGAATTCCTCCGAGCGGCCGGCAGGCGGTCGTTACGGCTGTTGTCGTCCTGGTTGGCATCGCCAACAACGGTTGCGTTCACCGGCCGCCCGCTACCTGCAGTGACGACCCCGGAGTTCTTCCAATTCTTGGTTAGTTTGCCGAGCCAGCCTCGGCCCCCATCGAGTGCGCGCGGCTCGTAGATCCAGGAAAAGACAAAACGGTTGCGCTGATCCGTGACACTGTTGCCGCGCTCCGCGTTGGGAGCATAAGAATTCTGCACAGTAGCGGGACGTCCTGCCACCAGCGCGTCTTGCCCATCGTCGATGGCATGTGCGTACGTATATCCGAGCCGGAAATACACACCGTGCGTCATCTGGCGACGCAGCGAGATTGTTC
>Ga0137372_10003917_pt1 | contig 14458 bp, 10 predicted proteins | sample SagtaG_6_FD_104911 | JGI IMG/M metagenome (GOLD analysis project Ga0137372, IMG submission 104911) | Vadose zone soil microbial communities from Sagehorn Ranch, Mendocino, California, USA - Sage1_R_60_16 metaG | ecosystem: Environmental > Terrestrial > Soil > Vadose zone | place: USA...
CCCTCGCGTGTGGCCTCGATTTGGCGATCGCGCAGGTCTGTGAGCTGTCCTTCAATCTTCTCGCGTTCCTTCTTGAGGAGCTCATCCGCGGTTGATGTATCGTAGGGTTGGGCCTTTGTGGCGAACCTGAAGGCTTCGCGCTTAAGCGCCTCGGCCGCCGCGCGCGCTCTCACCCACGCCTGCACGTCCGTCTCGCGCAACAGTCGACCGGATAGGAAAGTGGCAGCCGCCAGCAGGACAGCGCCGAGCGTCGCAAGTGCCATGTGTGACTTGGGAAGCGCGCTCGCGGCGGCGTCCGCCTCAGGCGGGATCTGGCTTGCGATTGCTGCCGCGAGCGCGCCAGCAATCGAGAGGGCAAACACAATCCAACGCACCCGGTCAAGCCGCATCTTGAGCTGGTTGGCAGTTTCCGACCAGGTCGCGGAGCGCCTGGCCACGAGCTCGAGATTCGCACTCATGTTCCCCTCCCTCCTGTGCTCGCCAGGAGCTTCTCTAGCTTCCTAAGCTGATCGTTCAGAGACTTTTCTTTCCAGTCCCCTTCCTGGTCATTCTTTGCACCGTCTGCGCGCAGACGTTCGCGTTCTTCGGTGACCACGTTCGCCTTCAGCCGCGCGGCCTCTTCTCTGCGGTCGAGCCCGAACAGCGCCTCAACCTTCGAAGCGCCGATCCAGAACTTCTCGTCAGCCGAAAATGTTCCGGCCTTGAGTTGGTGCTCACAGATCTCGAGAACGCGCCGGCGGATGCGGGAGGCGAGCACGCGGTCGGCGACGGACTCGCCCCCGCTCGTCAGCGCGGCGCGGACATCGAGCATGAACGCGTAGTTGATGCCGTTATAGTAATCGTTCCTGAGGAAGAAGCCGCGCTCGTGGGCTTCGATGGCATGGTCGAGATCAGCGCGATCAGCACCGATCTCCCACAGCCGCTTGTGCATAGCGCCCCATAGGCCCACGGTTTCCGCATCGGCGGACGTTGTCGGTGACAGTTGCGCCAGGATCTTGTTGGCCGCGCGCAGTGCGGTGAGCTTGTCGGGAATTTCGGATTTGTAGGTGGCGAGCGCGAGCTGCTGCAGGATATAGGGGTCTTGTGGCTGCATGGTACGCAGCCGTTCGAGGAATGCCATCGGCTTGAGCCAGTCGGAGGACTGCTGCACTACCGCCTTCGCCAGCCGAAAGCTCTCCATCAACTCGCCGAAGCTGCGTTCGTCCGTCTTCGGGGCTGCCTCGGGCGTTGCCGCCGGCTCCGCTGCGAGGGCGTCCCGAGGCGGGGTCGTCGCCTTGGCGCGCATCAGCGAGGGAAGAAAGACAAAAACAGGGCTATCCACCTCTCCCTTGTCGGCAAGCTCGACGATCCTCTGCTTGAGCGCGTTCCTGACGCGCAGGACCTCGCCGAAACCGATGTCCCTGCCGAGATGCTCGTACTTGAGGATGCTGAGGTGATTGAGGTCGAACGGGAAGCTGAAATTGTTCTCGGCCAGCACGATGGTGGTCGACGGCCGCAGCGCGTGCCGCACCCCTAGCTCATAGATCGCGTTGGCGTTCGACGTGGAGAGGTCGGCGACAACTACGTCGGCGCTCAGAAGATTCTCGTACATGGGCTTGTCGATCACCGTCGAGTGGATGATACGATCGGCGCGCACGCACGTCAGCCCCGCCTCCTTCACTGCCGGTTCAATGATATACTCGTAGGTCTTGTTGAGGTCGAGTACGCGCTGCGGGTTCGATTGGAAGTCCGTCTTCTCGCCGAAGCCCATGATGACGAAGCAGGTATGGCTGCCGCTTGCCATGGCTTTCCTCTGTCACCATGCGACCGGATGAGGATCGAGCGTCGAGATCGACAGGACATTGAAGCCACTATGTTCGGCCATGTTGGCGAATTCCTTGGTCGCGTCGTCGTGCCCGCGTGAGGCCCCCTCCCAGGCGATGAGAGCGACGCGTTGCGTCGAGGCTGCGGCTGACGCCTCACTCGCAATTGCGATGATCGCCTTGCTAGCGGCCGAATAGGCGCTCGCGTCGTCCTTGCTGCAGTCAAGCTCGATGACCTCATCGCGCTCTTCCGCCCGCTTGATCATGTCATCGTAGAGCCTGCCCCAGAACTCCGGGTTTGGCCGATCGACTACCGAGGTCGCGCGAAAGCGCGGCGGCGGAAAGGGTAGCACGATGCGCGTGCGAATCCCGCGGCTTGCGGCTGCATCGAGCGCTATGAGATCGGCGCCGCATGCCGCAGATGCTACAAGGAGTGAGGGCGCGATCCGCTCGAGCGACGCGCCGATGGCTGCGCGCACGGCACCCACATTGGCAACTGGAAAGCGGGCTGCCTTGGCACCATCCGCATCGATCCGCCTTCCCGCAAAGGCGACGATGGTCGGCTGCGTATTCGCTGGGCTCGGCATGCGCACGCTCCCCAACCCGGCTGCCGTTCATTGCTGCCGGCGCAATCGGTGCGTCCGAGCGGAATATTAGCATTCGATGTGCGCCATGTAATGTGCGACTCGCAAGATGCGGCCCTTCCTTTTCCACTCGCCATCCGCACCCGTCCGCCCGTCGTGACGATCATCCCGTCTTCTTTATGCCTGCTCGCTGGTTTTCGAACTGCTCCCCTGCGCCGAGCCGGCTGGCGCTCGCGACGGTTCGAGAGGGCGCTCCTTGCAGCTGCCGAAAGGCAACTATGGCCGCCGCCAGTCATCGGCGGGGCTGCGGATTTATAAGTGCAAGTTTCGTTGCTTATGGTATCTTTTCTGATCTGTTCGGCCGTTCTATCGCTGTTGTTGATGCGGTTCTCGTCGTGTCTAAAACGACGGCACGATCAGCCCGCGTCCTGAGCCCCCAAACAGCTGTCTCGGATACCGTCAGGAGAGAACAATGCCAAAAACCAGCGAGATCACCTCATTCACGAAAGACGTCCAAGGCCGTTACTCGGCTTCCCCGACCCGAGGAATGAGGGCTACGACAACACGGCCTGGGTGGCCGTGAACTTCGGCTTCGAGGTCCAGATCGACGAGCTTGCGCGGCCCGACAATGCGTCGATCCACCGCACCGGCGCGATCTACGCCTTCAAGGGCCCGGACGTTCCGCCCGCGACGCGGCCGGTCGGAGAGTGGAATGATTACGAAATCACCGTCGACGGGCCCGACCTCACGGTGGCGCTCGACGGACAGGTAGTGAACCAGTTCCACTTCACGGGTGACCCGCAGTCGCCGCGTCGCGGCCTGCCCTCGAGCGCGCAGGACCCGCGCTTCATCGGCCTGCAGACCCACACCGGCCGCCAGTTCTTCCGCCGCATCCAATGGCGGGCGCTGTGACGCCATGGCCCTGAACCTGCTGCCGCTCGCCACGCTCGGCGCCGTCGAATCGAACGGCGTCGTCGCCTTCGGCCTGTGGCTGCCGTGGGTCTCGGCCGCGGACGGCAACTCGGTCACCGTGAAGATCATCCACGAGGACGATCAGTTCCTGCAGTGCGTGCCGCCGCGCGAGTTCCCGCTGACGCACGACATGCGAACGCCTTACGGCGACTTCTGGTCCGGCTCGGTGCCGATCGCTGGCACAGCGCCCCCAGCCCCGGGCTCGGCTTGGGGGACGCCCGGGCGCTACGTCTACCGCTACGCGATTGCGAACCCGAACGTTGGCAAGCTGGACTGGATCATCGATCCCTGCGCGCGCGAATTTGGTGTCGGCAAGCTCTCGGCCTTCACGCTCGGGTACCAGCCCTACGTCTGGAGCGCCAGCGAAGCCGATTGGCGCACGCCGCCGCTCTCGGACCTGATCGTCTACGAGATCAACATCGCGGAGCTCGGCGGCGAGCTCGATCGCATCCGTAACGTCATCGCCTACCTAGCCGACCTCGGCGTCAACGCGGTCGAGGTCATGCCGCTGTCGAACGTCGCCAGCTCGGTCGATTGGGGCTATCTCCCAATCGGCTACTTCGGCGTCGACGAGCGCTTCGGCAAACGCACGCATTTCCAGGCTTTCGTCGATGTCTGCCACCAGCGCGGCATCGCCGTCATCGTCGACGTAGTCTACGGTCACACGGGCGTGGATTTCCCTTACTACGACGCCTACACGCGGCTGCAGTACCGCGAGAACCCCTTTATGGGACCCTTCGCGAAGGACTACTTCAGCAACTTCGGCAAGAGCACCGACTTCAACCGTCAGCTCACGCGCGACTACTTCTTCACCGTGAATCACCACTGGCTCGACACCTACCACATCGACGGCTTCCGCTACGACTGCGTGCCGAACTACTGGGACGGGCCGCTTGGTGTCGGCTACGCCAATCTGGTGTACGAAACCTACCAGCTCGCCAAGAAGAAGATCGCTCAAGCGCAGCCCTACTGGAACCGCTTCGACGCCGGTGCGGGGAAGCCGCTTGCTCTCGTGCAGATGGCCGAGCAGCTCGAGGACCCCGAGGGCGTCCTGCGCACGACGTATTCGAACAGCACCTGGCAGAACCGCACGTTCGACGCCGCGCGCTCCGTCGCGCGCGGTGACCGCGGGCGGCTCTTCGACCTCGGATTATGCCTCGGCCTCTTCGGGTACTCGGAACAGGAAACCACGAACGCGGACACAATCCCCAAGACGGCGCTGCAGTACATCGAGAACCACGACCATGAGCGTTTCCTGTGCAACTTCGACACGCACAACCCGGATGAGGCGGGGAACCCGCTGTTTCAGGAAGGCGACCGTGGCAAATGGTACATGCTGCAGCCGTACCTCATTGCCCTATTAATGAGCAAAGGCATCCCGATGCTCTGGCAGGGCGAGGAGTTCGCGGAAAACTACTTCCTCCCTGATTTCGGCGCAGGGCGCGTGTCGCTCCTTCGTCCGCTACGCTGGGATTATTTTTATGACGGCTCCGGCCGGCCGATCGTCAGGCTGGTGCGCAAGCTGCTGCGCATCCGGTGCGAGCGCGCCCACATCCGCCGGGGCACGTATTTTTTCTTCAACGACTGGGAGCGATATCAAAAAATTGGCGTGCTTTCGTTCGCCCGCTACGAGGACGTTCGGTACACGCTCGTGGCCGTGAACATCGGCGATGCCGACCAGACGGTGCCGTTTTGGTTCCCCATTCCCGGAGATTATGTCGAGGAGCTCCACGGCGGCGGCCTTGACCTGAAGAATGTCCCGGCGCTGCAGCAGGTAGCGCTGACGATCCCCTCGCACTATGGCCGGATCTGGACGCGGATCGAAGCCTGACGTTCCCGCCATCACCCTGATCGCGACCGGGAAGACTGGCGTGGTGGGCAGACGTGAACTGGCACTCGGAGGAGCGTGGCCGGGATGACCGCTGAACGGCTACGGGAACGGAGAGGGGAGCCCAGCCCTGGTTCTTATCGGCCAATGGGCTCATGTGCTGTTGGCAAGCAACCGCTGAGGGAATAACAATTGAGCGCTGTCCGCGGGCGTTCTGTGGCAGGTGCGCGATGCTTTCAGATTGGCTACCTGAGTTTTGCTCCCGCCTCAGGATATTCCTCAGCTACGACTCGGCCCACAGACCGCTTGCCGAGAAAATCGCGCAGACGCTGAAGAACGATGGTCACCGGGTTTTCTTCGATAAGGAAAGCCTGCCGCCTGGGCGGCACTTCAACGAGCAGATCCGCAAGGCGATCCGTTACTCCGACCGGTTTCTGTTCCTGGCTAGTCGGAATGCCCTGCAGGGAGGCCGCTACACCCTCACCGAGCTCGAGTTCGCGCGCACGCGGTGGCCGGCACCCGTGGGGCGCGTGTTCGCCGTCATCGTCGATCCCGAGCTCAAGCCCGATATGCTGCCAGTTTATCTTTCCAGCGTTCAGGTCCTGAGCATTGCCGGCAATACGCCTGCAGAGATCGCCGCAGCGATCGATCGCACCAGCGGCATCCGCACAATGTACTGGGCCTGCGCCGCCGTCTCAACGCTGGCGCTTGCGGGCATCATTGGGCTGGCCTCCGGATGGAGCCCGGATTTCCTACTCCAGGTCCTCCAGATCACGCGTTACGCACGGTGCCCGGCGATGTCGGCTTTCGCGGAGGCGCTTTCGTGAAGGTGTGCTATGAGAGCCTTTATTGCGCAATAGGCTCAAAACCTTTGCCCTATACAGTGCATGGAATCAGCCCGCGGCAACGGCGTCTATTGCGCGCCCAATCCGCAATCAGCGCGCCACCCGAGCCGCGGCGGGTCAAGCCGCGCAGGCACCGGCGCCATCGCGCCGGATCCGCCGCTGCCGCGACGCGACCCACGCGCACGAATCTGCGCAGGCTGTGTGAAGAGCGTTACACGGCGCGGCCGGCGTCCGGTCCTATCGTTCGCTTTACAATTATGGAAATTGAATTCCCGCGGCTCTCAGCTGCGGTATGCGTTGGAGGCCCCACCGAGCAGTTTGCAGGCGAACCTGCAGGCGAGTGCAATTCAAACAGGAGACCACCATGGCCGAGCCGGGAAACAGAAACATCGCAATGCCGCTGACGGTCACCGCCTTCAGCAAGGACGATTCCGGTCGCTGGGTCTACAACACGGTCGAGGAGGCCAAGAGCGGCCCCGTCGACGTACTCGTGGTCGGCGGCGGCTCGTTCGGGGGCATCCTGGCGGCGGAGTTGCTGGCCCTGGAAACGGCAGGCGCTTTGGGTCCGCAGCCGCCCTCGCCGATCGTCGACCAGGCCGGAAACCAGGCGAACGCGCGCGGCGAGCTGGCGCATGCGCCGCATCGGATCGTCGTCCTCGAGGCCGGTCCGCACGGATTGCCGGAGCACATTCAGAACCTCCCGGCCGGCCTCAACCTCGGCATTCCGAACTTTCCCGACGAGCTGATCTCGCCCGCCAGCAATACGCCGTGGACCGGGAATGTGGGTTTTCCCGGCCTCGCGTTTGCGGTCGGCGGGCGCTCGCTGTTCTGGGGCGGCTGGTCGCCGGAGCTGATCGATTCCGAGCTGAAAAAGTGGCCGGCCGAGCTGGTGACGGACCTCAAAGGCCGGCGGTTTCCCGAAGCCAAGCGCCAGCTCGGGACCGACACTACCAACGACTTCGTGTTCGGGCCGCTGCATTTCGCCCTGCGCCACCGGCTGTTCCTCGGACTGAGCCGGGATGCGGTGAAGGCGGCCATCCCTGTTTCAACCGAGGACGACCTCGAGGCGCCGCTTGCGGTCCAGTCCTCTTCGCCGCGGCCGGGCTTCATGCCGGCGCGGAAATTCAGCGCCGTTCCGTTGCTGATCAATGCCGCGCGCAAAGCCGCCAACGAGTCACATGCGGGCGACCAGGACAAGCGCTTGATGATCGTGCCGAATTGCAAGGTGACCAAGCTCAACGCCAACAACGGGCGCGTGGAGAGCGCGGAAATCAGCTATGCGGTGATCGCGCCGCAGCTCGTCAACAACGTCCCGCAGCTGGTGAAAACCGTCAAAACGGAGACCCTGCCGCTCAGCGACCGCGGCAAGGTCGTGCTGGCGCTCGGCACGATCGAGACGACGCGGCTGGCGAAGGCCTCGTTCGACCGCGACCTGATGGGCCGCAACCTGATGGCGCATCTGCGCTCGAACCTGGTGGTGCGGTTTCCGCGCACCAACTTTCAGCAGCTGCCGAGCGAGCTCGCCGCCTCCGCCCTGTTTCTCAAGTGCAGGACGGGCAACGGGCATTTCCATTTCCAGATCACGGCGTACGGCAATCCCACTGAGCTCAATCCCGACCAGGAGGCGGAGCTGTTCAAGTCCGTCCCGAGCGTCGACGAGTTCGATTATTTCCTCGAGGTCAACGACCGTTTCATCATCATGGTGATCCGCGGCATCGGCGAGATGGAGTCGAACCGCACGGCGCAAGGAAAGAGCAAGATCGAACTGAAGAACGGCAAGGCCAACGTCACGCTCGAGCCCACGGCGACCGACATGGCGCTGTGGGAGGAGATGGATGCGGCCGCCGAGCAGGTGGCCGCGGTTTTTGCCGGCGGCGGCTCGATCGAGTACTTCTGGGAATACAAATGGGGCAACGTGTGGCGGCTGGATCCGCCGCCGCACAAGCCCAGACAAACACTGACCGCCGGGGTGCGGGACGGGATCGGGACCACGCACCACGAGGCGGGCACCTTGTGGATCGACACCGATCCGCAAGATTCCGTGACCGACGTCTGGGGCCGTTTTCATCACCTTGAAAACGCCTACGTGGCCGGCCCGGCGCTGTTTCCCACGATGGGCTCGCCCAATCCGATGCTGACCGGAACCGCGCTCGCACGCCGGACCGCCTACAAGCTCGCCCGCGGTGCGCTGCTGACCGTCAAGGACGGTCCGGTGCAGGCGCTCGACCCATCCGAGCGCCGGCATTGGCGCATGATCGGCGACGGCACGTTCGCCGATGACGGGGCCGGCGGGATCGTCGCCCAAGGCGGGATGGGTCTGCTGTGGTACAGCAAATGGCAGCTGCGGAATTTCCGGCTCACCGTGGAATGGCGCGCCACCGCGAAAGCGGACAATTCCGGCGTGTTCGTGCGGTTCCCGAACCCGGCACGCAATCCGTGGATCGCCGTCGACCGCGGCTACGAAATCCAGATCGACGATACCGGCTTCAACGACGATCCCGCCCAGTCCGGCAACCCGATCTACCAGACTGGCGCGATCTACAGCATTCAAGGTCCGAGCAAGCTTGCCTCCAAGGATCCCGCCGGCGCCAACCCATGGAACACGTTCGTGATCGAAGTCGTGGGACAGACCTACAATGTCTGGCTCAACGACACGCACATCATCACGGATTTCAAGGGCACCCGCTGTGCCGAAGGCTATATCGGCCTGCAGAACCACGGCAATCCGGTGACGTTCCGCAAGCTGTTCATCGAACCGCTCCCGGTCTGGTGACGCCGCCGCCTACAGGCGACCACGCGAAAGCTTAGAGACAAGCAGCGAATGGACGGAACGCGGTCGTACTGGCTCGATGTGGAGGATTCGATGACAGCTTCGACGCGGCCCGGGATGGGCGCCCTGCCATTCGCCGGCGGCGCGAGCTTTCGCGTCTGGGCGCCGTTCGCAACCAATGTGTGCGTCGCCGGGTCATTCAACGGCTGGAGCACGACCGTCAACCCGCTGACCCATGAAGGGGGCGGCTATTGGTCGACGGACGTGCCGGGGGCGAAGGTGGACGATCAGTACAAATTCGTCCTCAGCGGCCCTTTCAGCAACCGGCCATTGTGGAAGAACGACCCCTATGCCCGCGCCATGACCAACTCGGTCGGCAACAGCATCATTGCCGAGACGGATTATGCCTGGACATGCGTCGGATATTCGACTCCGCCATGGAACGAGCTCGTCATCTACGAACTGCATGTCGCGACCTTCCGCTTCGATTCCGGCAGCCGCAACGGCCGCGGGACCTTCGACACCGTCGCCAGAAACCTCGATCACCTCGTCGACCTCGGCGTCAACGCGATCCAGTTGCTTCCGGCCGACGAATTTCCGACCGACATTTCGTGGGGCTACAACCCCGCCGCCATCTTCGCCATCGAGGAAAGCTACGGCGGTCCGAACGGATTGCGGCGGCTCGTCGACGCCGCGCACGCGCGCGGCCTCGCAGTGATCTTCGACGTGGTCTACAACCATTTGGGTCCCGACGATCTCGATCTGTGGCAGTTCGACGGCTGGAATCAGAACGGGCTCGGAGGCATCTATTTCTACAACGATTGGCGCATGACCACGCCCTGGGGCTGGACGCGCCCCGATTACGGTCGCGGCGAGGTCCGCCAGTTCCTGCGTGACAATGTCCTGCGCTGGCTCGAGCAGCGCTGTTGCGACGGACTGCGGTTCGACGCCACCGGCTGGATTCGCAATATCTTTGGCCGCAACAACGATCCCGGCTCGGACATTCCCGACGGCTGGAGCCTGCTGCAATGGATGAACAACGAGGCGCGCAGCCGGCAGCCATGGAAGATCACGATCGCCGAGGACATGCAGGACAACGAATGGATCACCAAACCCACGGGCGCCGGCGGCGCGGGGTTCGGGGCGCAGTGGGGCGCCGGCTTCCTGCACCGCGTGCGCGAGGCGATCATCGGGGGAGACGACTCCCGACGCGACATGGAGGCGCTGCGAGGAGTGATCGAGCAGCGCTTCGACGGCGACGCGTTCCAGCGCGTGATCTACACCGAATCCCATGACGAGGTGGCGGAGCGTTCGGGAAATGCCCGCGTTCCCGAGCTTATCTGGCGCGGCAACGCGGACAGCTACTATTCGCAGAAACGCTCCACCCTCGGGGCCGCGCTGGTGTTCACGGCGCCCGGCATCCCCATGATCTTCATGGGCCAGGAGTTTTTGGAATGGGGCGCGTGGTCCGACGCTCGCGAGCTCGACTGGTCGAAGGTCAATCGCTTCGCCGGCATCCGCACTCTCTACCGCGATCTCATTCGGCTGCGGCGCAACTGGTTCAATACGACGGCGGGTCTCAAGGGGCATCACGTGAACGTCCATCATATCAATCACGGCGACAAGGTGATTGCCTTTCATCGCTGGGACCGCGGCGGCGCGCGCGACGACGTGGTCGTGATCGCCAATCTCGCCGATCGCGCGTATCAGAATTATCGCACCGGGCTTCCGCGCGCCGGCTTGTGGCGCGTGCGCTTCAACAGCGACTGGACCGGCTATAGCGGCGCGTTCCGCGGCGTCACGAGCTATGATTCGTGGTCCACGCCCGCCGGGCGCGACGGCATGCCGTGCGAAGCCGGGTTCGGGCTCGGCCCCTATACGTGCCTCATTCTTTCGCAGGACCAGTAGGCCGCGCGCGCGGCGTGGTCTGAGCAGAAACCATCAGCGTAGACTCTGCAACGTTCCGGCACAGGGAAGAGAGCGATGGCCGAGCGGGGATCACTGATCGCACAGCTGCTCAATTGTCAGTGCGTGATCCAACAACTGGAGGACATCGAGAAACGGCTGCGGATTATAGCCCATCAGCGCCGCTAATCGGCTCCGAGATGGCCGCGAAGGGGCAGGATCTCACCTCAATTCGCAGCGGCGACTGGCGAGACCAGATTCGTGCGGCAATCAAGAACGGCTCACGGCAGGCGTCGCCATCTTGGGTTTTCTCTGGTGGCGACGCCGATGGCGAGTTCGGCTTCGCTCCTCTGTAGAACCGCTCAGAATTTATATAAAAGGCGAGTGGGTCCGTCCGTTCAAGGACGCTCGGTACCGAATGACCGATGGTGTTGAAAAGTCGGCAAGGGCTGTGTTTCGTGTTGGGGCCTTTGACGAGCTCTCGACTCCTTTGACCGTCCCCTCCGGTGGGGAATGGCCCCGACCAACGCAACTGAGGCTCACGACGCGTTTTGAGAGTTCGACCGACAAGGGGCAGACCTGGTCGTACCAAGACCTCGAGATCGAAAGCGCGATCTTTTACCCGCCAGTCGAGGTCTCAGGTTCGACCGTCGCGGTCGGCGCGATGGCGGCGTTCCTCTCGCGCGACAAGGCAGCAAACTGGGATAAGGTGCCGCTCGGGTTTCCGTCCGACGACTGGGCGACCGCGATGCATCTCATCAATCCGAATACGCTCTTCGTCGGCACCTACTACGGCCGGTGCGCGCGTGTTGATTGGAGTGCTGCGGTTGTTGGAAGGTGGCGGCGCTGAGCTCGCCGACGCAGCGCTACATCAGTAGCCTGAGGGTCGACCCGACGAACGCCCAGAGAGTCTGGGTGACGATCCAGCAAATGCAGGCGAACGCTGCGATGGTGTACCGCTCCGACGATGCCGGCAAATCATGGACCGCGTGCCGTCACGGGCTGCCGGCCCTGCCGATGAACGCGGTTGCGATCGATCCCGCCGATGCCAACCGAGCGTGGGTCGCGGCCGACCGCGGCGTTTACAAAACTCGCGACACCGGCGCGAGCTGGACGAGCGTTTCCGGCGGGCTGCCCAATGCGATGGCGGCCGACCTTCTGTATCACGCCAAGGACCGCAAGCTGATTTGCGGAACGCGTAATCGTGGCACATGGGCCCTTAATGTGTGACGAACAAGATTTCTTCTTCAGGAGGACGTCATGGATTTCATCGAAAGGCTGTTCGGTGTTTCGCCCGATGGCGGCGATGGGTCAACCGAGCTGATTTGGCCATCATCGCCATCATCGTTGCGGCGTTGGCTTACGCGCGGCACTGCGCAACCAAGGGACGGGAGTATTGACACTTCCGCAGGCGTGGTGTCATTCGCCACGCTTCCGTGTCGTCGTCGTCTGGCGTGTCGATGCGGCAGCGTTTTCTGCCGTTCATATTGCGGGCATGGTCCTGCTGCGCGAAGGTGTTTACACGATCGGCGGCGGGCAAGGACCTATTCGGCTTCGCCACGATAGCGATCACAGTTTGGCTCACCCCAAAGGGCGCTCGGTGCCATCCGTAAAGTCTCGCTGGCGAAGCTGCCGGTTCTTCAATAATGATGCTTCCCGATGCGGGCCAAGCACCGAGTTGGCTGCGCGATGCGTATACGATGCTGATCGATCCGCGTGATGTTTGTGGGTCGCCTCGGGCGGCAACTACGTGGAATATGCGCTTGCAGGCGCGCGTGAGTGTCGATCCGCCAGTCGCGACGTGATTCTCTCAGCAGAGGGGGTTCTCGATCGCCGATTTCACGGCGACCCCGGGATTAACGAGTCCGAAGACCTTGGCCAAAATAAAAACCAAGCACTAGAGTTAACGCATTTGTAAATGTCGGATCGATTTTCCCACTCTGGGTAAGTTGCAATCCGGTGAGAACTGCCAGAATGGCAATTGCAAGAATTGCCGTTATTGTTGATGCATCCGTTACTCTTTCCAATTATATCCGGTGTTCGGACATGAAATCCGCAATCTGCTCCATCTCTGTAAAAACCGTTGACCTTTCATGCCTATCCCCTCGGACGTAGACCCCCCATTCTTCTCGCTTGCCATCGTCTCGGAACTCGACCAGGTAGAGACTTCCTTTTAATTAAAGGTATACTCCACGGGTCCTCGACAAGCCTCGTTCCGTTGTCTTCGTCTTGAGTCGAACATGTCCATTTCAGTTGCTCAAGCGGCTGACGCGCACCTAAAGGTGTTTATCTCTTACTCGCGCCGCAACGCAGCCGCCGCCGACGCGCTTGCGGATGCGCTCACCGCGCGGGGCTTCGGGGTGACGATCGATCGCCGCGACCTCGAATTCGGCGAGAAGTGGCAGGCGGAGCTCGCTGAGTTCATCCGCATGTCCGACACCGTTATCTGGCTTCTCAGCGAGGCTTCGATCCAGTCCAAATGGGTAAACTGGGAGCTCGACGAGGTTGCCAAGCGCAACAAGCGCCTCGTTCCGGTTATGGTCGGCGAGACATCGCGCGACCGGCTCCCCCGTCAACTCGGCGAGATCCACATCCTGCCTGCCGAAGGCCTGTTCGACCTCGCCCGCGATCTCGACACGCTAGTTCGCCTACTGGAAACCGACCGCGCTTGGCTGAAAGAAGCCTCCCGGCTGGCCGATCGCGCGCACGAATGGTTGGGCCACGGGCGGAATTCTGCGTTGTTGCTGCGAAGCGCTGCACTGCGGGCAGCCGAGCGCTGGAAGGACAGCCGTCCCGCCAAGGCACCCGCACCGGCGCAGGCGGTACTCGACCTCATCCTCGCCAGCCGCCAAGCCGCGACACGAAGGCAGCGCTGGTGGATCGCGGGAAGCGTGGCGGTCGCACTGGGTGCCACGGGGCTCGCGGGGTATGCCTTTGATCGCCAAAGGGAAGCGCAGCGACAACTGCGGGACTCGTATCTCGCACAGGCGATCACGCTCCGGGGGACTGGCGATCCAGGAAGGCGCTCCACGAGCCTCGCCTTGTTAACAAAGGCTGCCAAACTCCGCGTGGGCAATGATCTGCGCGGCGAAGCCGTCGCTGCGATGGCGCTTGTGGAGCTGCAGAAACCAAGAGAATGGAATGGATCGCCATTGGGAACAAAAGGGATTGGTTTCAATTCCAATTTGGAGCGTTATGCACGTGGTGATGATCAGGGCAATATCAGTATCCGCCGAATAGAAGACGACACTGAAATGATGCACGTACCAGGATTCGGGAGCCATCCTTGGGTTCTGCGCTTCAGCCCAGACGATCGTTATCTTGCCGCGAAGTATGATGGCGACCAGCTAAAAGACCAATTGTATGTATGGGATCTGAGCCGCCCGGGAACCGAGGCGAAATATTTGGGAACGACCTGCAATACGGCATTTGACTTTGACCCAAGTAGCCAGGTGCTCGCCGTCGGTCGATGTGACGGTTCCGGTTCCATTGATATGTTTGATCTTGGATTGGCATCTAGCATGCCAACTAAGAGCCTCAAGCAGACCGCAAATCCCCAGTTTATCGCATTCCGTCCTGATGGCCGGCAGTTGGCGGTGTCGAGTGACAATCAACCTCCGGTTCAGGTGCTGGAACTGAATCAAGACAAGGCCGGTCTCAGTGTCTCGATTCCAACAGGAGCAATCGGTATCGCTTGGAATGCCGACGGAGGTCTATTGGCGGCTGCAGCTGCCGATCACCGCATTTACGTC
>Ga0137372_10003919_pt1 | contig 14456 bp, 10 predicted proteins | sample SagtaG_6_FD_104911 | JGI IMG/M metagenome (GOLD analysis project Ga0137372, IMG submission 104911) | Vadose zone soil microbial communities from Sagehorn Ranch, Mendocino, California, USA - Sage1_R_60_16 metaG | ecosystem: Environmental > Terrestrial > Soil > Vadose zone | place: USA...
CCCGCTCGTCCGGCGCCTGTACGCGACGCTCGAGCGAATCCTGCGCCCGATCGTCGACGCCGAGGAGCGACGTGCAGGCTCACATCTTGTCCGCGCCGGCAAGGAGACCGCAGCCCGCGACGCGGTAGGCCTGCGCGCGCTCAACGACGCCCTCCGCGCCGCCTTCGACGCGCCCGGGCGAGCCGGCTTCGCGCGTGGCGGCGCGGCCGCGAGACAGGCGCCGGTCGAGGAAGCGGAGCGGCAGGACGCCGTTCCGCCGCAGCCGCCCGCGCCGGGCTCGATGTCGGGAGTCGACGCTGCGATGCGTTTTAAGCAGTCGCCGTTGCGGCTCCATCCAGGGGAGCAGCGCGGCGTCTCGCTTCTCTTCGACCCGGTGCGCGTCCCGCCCGGGACCCCAATCGAGGTCGCCACCGACCCCGGTCTCTACCTCTTCCTCGGCGCTCGTGAGGTACCCAAGCCCGTGGCAGCCGGATGGTCGCGCGTGAGCGGAACCCTGCGCGCTCTGGTCTCCGCCGAGCCAGGGTCGCAGCTAAGCGTGTTCGCTGAAGCCGGCGGCCACGACGCCGAGCTCATCGTCCTCGTCGTCCGGCACCACGGAAGCGGCTGGGTGCGCGAGATTGCGCGCAAGGACGAGGACTCCCACGTCGAGGCGGAGTTCGAGCCCGAGACCGGAACGGTCACCGTCTACGAAGGCCGGCGCGAGTTCAAGGCGCTCGAACGCGCCGCACGACAGGCCGGCCTGACGCGCTCTCGGGTACGTGAGTACGTGCCCTACCGGATGCTCGAGGTCGAGGTGGCCGCGAACGCCGTCTACTGGTGGGCCGCCGACCGGATCCTGGAGCGGCGACTCCCCGGCGAGCGACCTGTCGACCCGGCCGAGTATGCCGCCGCCGTCCGCCTCGAGGCGCAGACGCTTCGCCACCGTTTCCACGACAAGCTGATGAAGGCCTTCCTCGGGCCCGAGGTCTTCGACGGCACGGTCGTCGTCGCGCCGTCGCAGACGCCGGCGGGCGAGCAGCTCCGTCTCGCCTGAGACGCTCAGAGCCGATCCCGGCTCCACCGCGCTCTGCGATTCGACCTGCGGACCGAGCGTAGCTTCGGCTTGGCGTCTCGAAACCATGCGCGCTCGAATTCGGATCGCTGAGAGCCACTCCGCGCCCCTCCGTGCGGTCGGCCGCCGGCGAATCGGGCGGGTGATCGAGCGGACGACATGCCTACGTACTCCTCAGCCTACGGGCCCGCGCCCCCGCAGGGACGCGGGCGGGTCGGCTTGAATCGGCGTCATTCGCGCGTCACGACCAGCTCACCGGTGCTCACGGCCTCGAAGGAGGTGACGTGCAGCAGGTACGTGCCGGTCTCCTTGGCGACCCACTCGAACGCTGCGAAGTAGACGTTGTCGTCGTCGCTCCCGACGACCGGCGATCCATCTGGCGCGAGCAGGACGGCGATCGAGTCCCAGAAGTCGCGGCTGCTCGTCGAGATCGAGATCGTCTCGCCGGCGGTCGCCGCGACCGGGATCGCGTACGTCCGCCCTGGCACGAGGTCGAGGGCAAGCGAGTCGCCTGCGGGAAGCGTGGTGGTCGTGACGAGCTCGGTGGTTACGAGCTCGATGTGTCTCTGGATGTGAGTCGCGGCGGCCTCGAGCTCGCCGAAGGCGTTGTACGCGCTGGCGAGAATCGCGTGGACACGCGGGGTATCGAGCCCCCAGTCGAGCGCGAGCGTCGCTTCGGCCAACGCTCGCTCCGGGTCGGGCTGACCGTACGTGTAGGCGTCGGCGACGATGAAGCGGACGTCCGGGCTCTCGGGCGCGAGCGCGATCGCACGCTCGAGATCCGCCATCCCGCGGGCCTTGGTCGCGCCGAGGAGCAGGCGACTCGAGCCGCGGAACAAGGTGCCGTAGATGTCGTCGGGCCGGACATCGAGAAGCCCGTTGAGCACCTGGATCGCCTGAGCGTAGTCGAAGAACCACCAGCGGGCGAAGCTGGCGCCGGTGAGAGCGGGGACGTCCTCCGGCGCGACTTCAAGTCGGTCGGCGTAGCCCTCGAGAATCGTGCTCTGGGCGTCCGGGTGCACAGGCAGCACGAACGCGGTCACGCGAGTGTAGTCGGCGACAGCGTCCGAGTAGCGACCGAGGAGGAGCTTCGCCTCGATGCGGCCGCGGTAGCCCTCGACCTCGGTCGGCTGGGCCTCGATGACGCACGTGAACTCGCGGACGGCCTGGTCGAGCCGACCCGCGTCGATGAGGGCCTGGCCCTGCTCCGCCGAGCACTTCCGGCCGCTCGCCGCTCCCTGCGCCACCGGTAAAGGCAGGAGCAGAACAACGAGGGCGACGAAGAGGGCGAACAGGGCCACGAGCTTGCGGCCGAGATGGCGTAGCGCGACGGGTCTTTCCAGTCTGCACTGCATATGTTCCTCCTTCGATGTGCCGTGACCCGCGTCAGGCCACGGGTTGACGCTGACGCCTTCGACTGTCTGCACAGACTCGGCGGCGGTGCGTCGGAGGCCGGGATCGCATTGCCTCCGACCGCACCGCCAGCCGTCTGTCGAGTCAGGAGACAGTCAGGTTCCCGACCTTGATCGCGCTGAGCCTGATCAGGCCCACGTTCGCCCCCTGTCCGGAGGCGCAGCTGAGCGCCGTGATCTCGCCGCCGGAGTAATAGGCCGGGGCGACGAGCGAGACGGTCCCGCGCGAGATGCCCGCGCTCGTCTGCACGGCTCCGCTGTCCTGCACCGCCCCTCCGGTCACCAGCGTGCACGTCACCTCGGACGCGCCGGCACTGAAGACACTCGCCTTGGCGAACAGGATGTACTTCCCCGCCGGCAGCGACAACGAGGTGACCGTCTGGAACGACGCGAGGGTCGGGTACTGCGGGTTGGCCGGGAGAACGACGGTCGGAGCGGTCTCGACATAGCCGTCGCTCGGACCTGCCGGGCCTGCCGGGCCTGCCGGGCCTGCCGCGCCTGCCGGACCTGCGGGGCCTGCCGGACCGGCGGGGCCTGCCGGACCTGCCGGACCGGCCGCGCCTGCCGGACCTGCCGGACCTGCGGGACCCTGCTGGTTCCAGGTGACCGTCTGCTTGTTCTTGCCGCAGGCGGCTCCCGCCTCGGCGTCGACGAGCTTGAGGGCGCCGCCCGAGTCGACGCATGCGGTCACCGTGCCGTTCGAGGACGGAATCGCCCCGTAGGCGACGCCCGCGACGGCAGCGGCGGCCGCGACGGCGAGCACGGTCTTGATCAGTCTCCGAAGCATGTCTTCCTCCTTCGATGAGCCATGACCTGCGTCAGGCCACGGGGTTGACGCTGACGATGGGGATGCCGAGGTCGCGCAACCGGTCGAGCAGCCCGTGGAGCTGGGCCTGGTCGGTGAAGGTGCCGGTCAGCGAGCTTTCGCCGCCGTTCGAGTCGAGCTCGAGGTGCTCGAATGTGTCGGCAAGCTCCTGGCTGACGCGCCCCCGGACCACGACGCGGTAGCGGGTCGGCTGCGTGGTTCTCGCATGCATGCCCAGCAGGTTCGCCGCACGCGGGGTGGTCCGTCACCACCCGGGAGCACGGTCCACCCCGGGTGGTCCTGCCGCGCTACCTCAGAGCAGCGCGAGCTCGCGTCCGCGCGCGACGGCGTCGTCGCGATTCGAGACGCCGAGCTTGCGGAAGATGCTGCGCGTGTGACCCTTCACGGTGTTCAGCGAGATGAAGAGCTCCGAGCCGATCTCTCGCTGGGACAGGTCGCTCGCCAGCAGGCGCAGGATCGTCAGCTCGCGCTCGCTGAGCTCGAGGCCGGCGGCGAACGTCGTCTCGGGCGTCCGGGACGTCAACTGCAGCGCTCGCTCCGTCCTGCTGAGCAACTCGGCCACGATCCCGGCGTCACGACAGTCCGCCAGTACCCGACGCGCCTCGCGGGCGAGCGTCCGCGCCTCGGTATGCGCCCCCCGGCGGCGCTCGAGCATGGCGCGCAGCAACAAGCCGTGCGCGATCACGAGACGAGAGCCGACGCGGCGGGCGAGCGTGACGGCGCGCTCGTACGCCGCCGCGGCGGCGGCCAGGTCGCCTCGGGCCTCGAGCAGCTTGCCCCGTGCTATCCAGGACCGGCACGCGAACCCCGACTCGTGGACGCGGAAGCGCTCGATCGCCCGCTCCGTCTCGGCCAGGGTCAATGCGGCACGCTCGAACGCGCCGGTGTCGACCTGAACGGCCGCCAAGTTGCTGAGCGCCGCCACGCGTACGGATGCCCACTCGTCGGCCAGAGGCGCGCGCAACGCCTCCTCGAACGCCGCTTCGGCGGCGGTCAGGTCGCCGGCGTAGTAGGCGCCCAGGCCTAGGTGGACATTCGCTACCACGCGACTGGGAGCGGACTCGTCCAGATTGTGAGCGAGCGCGCGACGGGCAGCCTCCATGGCGCCGCCTGCGTCGCCTCCAAGATTGGCAACAGCCGCCTGCAGGATCGCCGCGCCCTCCTGTAACGAGGTGGTCCCGTCCCGGAACGGCGCCGGGAGGGGCGCCTGCTCACCGAGTTGCCGCCAGCGGTCGGACTGTCGAGGATGATCGAGGTAGAGCGCAGCCCATCCTCGCGCGAAACAGAGCCGAGCATCAGCAACTACCGCGTCGTGAGGAAGCGCGTCGATCCACCGTACGACCGTCTCGAACTGGGCCTGGCTCCAGACCGGCCGCCAGTGCCGGGCAATCAGCTCGCCCGCGTCGGCGACGTCGCCGGCGGCTGTCGCATGGGCGATCGCCTCGTCGACGTCCCCGTGCTCACTGTGCCAGGCTGAGGCGCGGCGATGGAGCCCGGGCGCAAGGCCGGGAGCCGTTCGCATGAGCTCGTGCTGCAGCAGCTCACGGAAGAGGTGGTGGTAGCGGTACCACTCGCCGCGCGCGTCGAGCGAGATGAGGAAGAGGTTCGCGCGACAAACCTGTTCCAGCTGTCCGGCGCTATCTGCGCGGCCGGTCACGGCGTCGCAGAGCGGAGGGCACAGGCGGTCAAGGATCGACGTCTGCAACAGGAAGTCGCGCAGTGGAGGAGACTGATCTGCGAGCAGCTCGCGAAGGTAGTCGCCGATCAGGCGGTCACTGCCGACGAAGCCGTCGACGAAGGCATGCCGGTTCTCGTGCGTGCGCGCCGAGAGCGCGGCGAGCTGCATTCCCGCTGCCCATCCCTCGGTGCGCGCTCGTAGAAGCTCGACATCGGCCGGATCGAGGCCGAGCCGGAGCGAACCGTTGAGCAGCTCCTCGGCCTCCGCTTCGCTGAGGCGAAGGTCAGCCGCACGGATCTCGGTCACCTGGTCGGCCGCTCGCAGTGCGCCGAGCGGAAGCGGCGGATCGGCGCGGCTCGCGATCGCCAGCTGCAGCGTAGCCGGGAGGTGGCGAAGCAGGAACGCAACAGACGCGTGAATCGGTTCCGACCGCACCAGGTGGTAGTCGTCGAGCACGAGCACGAGCGGTTCGGGGAGCGCATCCAGCTCGTTGATCAGCGGTGCGACGACGACATCGACGAGATCGGGACCGGCCGATCGAAGCGCGGCCAAAGGCGCTGTCCCGAGGTCCGGCCGAACCAGGTGCAGCGCGCTGATCGCGTAGCTCCAAAAGCGGACAGGATCGTGGTCGGCAGCGTCGAGCGAGAGCCAGGCGAACGGGCGCCTCTCCTCCGGCGAGGCATGCCACTCGCTGAGCAGCGTCGACTTTCCCCAGCCGGCCGGAGCGCACACGAGGGTCAGCTTCCGCTCGCGCTCGGCGACGAGCCGGGCCAGCAGGTCGCGTCTGGGCACGAGCCCAGGCCGGCGCGCTGGGGCATTCAGCTTGGTCGCGATCAGCACGGGCGCGGCGGGACGCGCCGTCGCCCTGCTCACCTCTGCTGCCTTCACCGCCTGATCGTAAGCGGGCGGTCGAAGCGAGTCGAGGTCCGTCTTCGGGTGGTGGTGCAAGACGTCGCTCGGTTCGGCTCTGCGTGCGAAGGCAATCACAGTTGCCGGCACAGCTCAGGAGGCCACGCCGGGCGACCGCGCCGGGCGGTTCCACGGAGACCGCAGTCAGCCCGCCGCGGGGTGAGCCTGACGAGTCGCCGGCGAATCGGGTCCGTAGAAAAAGCCCCGTTGCCAGGGCTTTTTCCGTAGCAGGCCTGTAAGCCGGATTCTTCGCCGAAGCCCTTCTGGGATCGCCAGATTTGGCTCAACCATGCTGTGTAACGATTCGGGCTCGGCGGGCGATTCCGCCAGACACCGCCAAATGCCGTGCCCGTGATGCACCGGTGATGCACAGCGACTGTCGTCGTTATGAGCAACGCCGTCGTCGGTGGCAGCCCCGCTCCACTGTTACGAGTACTGACCGATCTGAAGGATGTTTCCATCAATGACAGTAACCGCCCCGCGCACCTAGCGCGAGGTAGTACGCCTCGGTGGATCGAACCTCGGCGGGCCATCGGACACTGCTGGGCCCGCGGTTCCGCCGAGCGCGATCGCGCGGCACAGGCAAGCAGCAGCGAGCACCCGTTTCCTCATCGAGCGGCGCTCAAGGAAGGACCGCTTCGAACGCCTGGGCGATTGCGGCGTAGCCGGCGCTGTTCGGGTCGACGCTGGGTCCGAGCGGCGGCGACGTGCACAGCCACGTCCACGCGCAGACGCGCACGATGTCGAGCGGCACCCCGTCGACGAGTCTCGTGTCCGTGCTCGCGAAGGCTCCCTCGACGTCGGCGACCGGGTCGCTGACGGCCGCGTAGATCGCCTCGAGCAGGTCGTTGAACGCGACCAGCCTCGCGACGCGCGCGTCGACTGCCTGCAGGTCGTGCGTCTCGAACCAGAGGGACGGAAGGGTCGGGCTGTAGTAGGTCATGCCGACGATCGGCACTCCCGGCCCCGCCGCCTCGCGCAGCTCTGCGAGGATGACCGGCAGGTTCGCCTGGATGGCTGCGACGCCTCCGCCCTGCGGATTGAGCACGTCGTTGCCGCCAATGTCGATCGTGACGAGCGCGACCTCGCCCCGGTGGGCGCGCAGGAACGCCGTCGCCGCCGCCAGCTGCGACCCCGCATAGCCGCAAAAAGGCGACCCCCCGAGCAACATCGTCGTGGTGGTCTCGCCGCCGCAGCCGAGCTTCACCAGCCGCAAGTGCTCGCTCGGCCCCCGGACGAGCTTCAGCAGCTGATCGGGGTAGCCCTGGTTGTAGCCGTCACCGACTGGCGAACCGCCGATCGGCTGGTAGCCCTGCGCCAACGAGTCGCCGACAGACAGGTAGTACTCGACTCCGTCGTCGGCGCCTGCCACCGGTATGGCAAGCAGCGTCGCGACAACTGCCACGGCCGCCAAAACGGACTTCTTCATCGCGGCTCCTCTGTTTGTTCCTGCGCCGGTGTTCAGCAGCCGAAGCACTGATCCGGTTGGTTGCCAGTGATCTGGGTGTGGACGAGCGTGACCTCGAATGGAGCGAGCGTCACGGGGTCGGCGGTGAAGAGGCCGCCGCCCAGAGGGGTGACGCCGCCGCCGCCCGTGACCGTGTTGTTGGCGATGAGGCTGCCCACGATCGTCAGCTCGGGGGCGGAGCCCCCGAGGGAGCCGTTCCAGATTCCGCCGCCTTGTGCGGGCCCGAACGCTCCTGTCGCATGTCCGCTGTTGCCGACCACGGCCGTGTTGTGCAGCGTCATCGTGCCGTCGTTCGAGATGCCCCCTCCCAGCATCGCCGCCAAGCCGCCGGCAGCCTCTGCTTCCGCGTGGTTGCCGTCGACGCTGCTGTTGTTGACGGTGACGGTGGTACCGGTGGCGTCGAGCCCACCGCCGAGAAGGAGCGTGTTGAAGCCCGGTGACACGCGCGCCTGCACCCGGTTGTGGTCGACATGGCTGTTGTTGAATATGAGCGCACCATCGGCGTCGATACCACCCGCCGACGAGAGCAGGTCGCCGCCCGAGTTGAGGCCGGTGACGCTGTTGTCCTCGACGGACGAGCTCGCGATCGTCGCCGATGCCCCCTCCTCGATCTCGATACCGCCGCTTTCTGATTCCGCAGCCGTGCCGTTGAAGATCGAGCCTGGTGAGGAGCTCGACAGCTCGACGGTGTTGCCGCTGATCTCGCTGCCTTCGATCGTGAGCACGCCGTTGGCGTCGATCCCGCCGCCCCCGGCGAATACCCCGTTCGGCGGGCTAGTCGCCGACCTGTTGCCGCTCACGACGCTGTGGGAGAGCGTCAGCGTTGCTCCGGGGTGGCTCCTGATGCCGCCGCCCTGGGAGAGCGTGGCAGCCGAAGCGTCGGTCGGCGTCGAGCCGGCCACGTTGTCAATGACACGCGTGTCCGTCAGCGTCAGGGTCCCGGAGTTATCGATCCCTCCACCCCACGCGACCGCGCAGGGCGTAGGGCCGCAGAACGGTCCGGGCGGGAAGAGGCCCGAGGGAGAGACTCTGTTCCGAGCGATGACGCTGTCCGAGATCGCCACGGTCGCGACGGGTACGCCGGGGCCAGGGAACGGGATGGCCACGCCGCCGCCGGCCGCAACACCCTCGGAGTCGACGAGGCCTCCGGTGATCGTGACACGGCTGATGGAAACGGTCGGCTGTGCTGGACCGCCTGGACCGACGAACTCGCCGACCGTGATCACCGGGCCGCCGCCCTGGATCGTCGTCGCGCCGGCACCCGCGCCGACGAGCTGCACGTCCTTCCGGATCGTGATGCCGCCCTGGAACGTGCCGGCGCCGACGTTGATCGTGTCGCCGTCGTGCGCGGCGTCGAGCGCCGCCTGGATCGTCGCGAAGCACCCCGGTCCGCCGACGCACAGCGACGGCGAGCCCGCGCGTGCCGCGGTGCCGGAGACGGCGACCGCGACGACAGCCAGTGTCAAGAGCACCTTCATGAGTTGACCTCCTCTCGCTCCTCCCGCCTCACCGCCGGCCGAAGATCAGCAAATCGGCCGGCACCGAGAACTGGGCTTGAAGCGTGTCGCATTCGACGGTGATCGTCGGCGGGGGAACCTCGCAGACGCGGGTGAACCGCGGCGCGCTGCCCGGCGGCTGTCGACGCAACGGTCAGGACAATCGCCGGCCCGGCGCAGCCCGGAACGAGCGCGCCGATGAGCGTCACGCGTCTCAGCATTGGGGTCTCCCTTCGTTGCGTCGCGTCTTGCGTGGAGGCCTCCACTGCATGACCGATGATCGAGTCGGTCGCTACCGAGGGGTTATCGACTGGCTACGGTCCGTCGAATGCTCGAATTCCGCATCCTGGGCCCACTCGAGGTCGTCGACGATGGCGGCGCGATTCGACTCGGAGGACCCAAGCAGCGCGCAACGCTTGCCATCCTGCTGCTCACCGCGAACCGGGTCGTACCGGTCGAACGGCTCGCGGACGAGCTCTACGCGGGCGCGGCACCGGCAACCGCCGTCACCCAGGTGCAGCGGCAGATCTCGGAGCTCCGCAAGGTGCTTGGCTCTGCGTCGGCGATCGAGACGCGCGCGCCCGGGTACGCGATCCGCTTGGCCCCGGAGCAGCTCGACCTGAACGTCTTCGAGCGCCGAATGGAGGCAGGACGTGATGCGCTCGAACGAGGTGATGCGCGAATCGCCGCTGATCTGCTGCAGGACGCGCTCAGAACGTGGCACGGCCCGCCCCTGGCTGACCTCGCCGGCGAATCGTTTGCGCAGCCCGCGATCGAGCGGCTCGATGAGATGCGGCTCGTCGCGCTCGAGCTGCGAGTAGATGCCGAGCTGGCTCTGGGCCGGCACGCCGAGCTGGTCGGGGAGCTCGAGCAGCTCGTGGCCGAGCACCGGCTTCGCGAGCGATTCCACGGGCAGCTGATGCTTGCGCTGTACCGGTCGGGCCGACAGGCGGACGCGCTCGGCGTCTATCGGTGGACGCGGGAAGCGCTCGTCGCCGAGTTCGGTATCGAGCCCACACCCGCCCTCCAGCACCTTGAGCGAGCGATCCTCAATCAGGACCCGGCGCTCGACGTCGAGCGTCGGGGCTCCGCCAGGGCCGCGCTGCGCGTCGATCCCGATCGAGCGGTGCTGGTTGTCCCGTCGGACGAGGGCCAGCTCGACTCGCTGCTCGCCGTCGGCGAGCAGCTCGCCGCGCTCCCGGGTTGGGAGTTGATCATCGCGCGCTTGCTCTCGGACGACACCCAGCTCGTTCGGGCAGCGTCCAATCTGAACGCACGACGCACAAGACTGAGCGCCCCGGTGCGGGCGGCGGCCTTCACGACGCTCGAGCCCGCCCTAGACGTCGTTCGCCTGGCGACCGCGTACGAGGTGGCCCTGGTGCTGATCGACGCTCCGGGGAACCTCGGCCACGAACGCCTTCCGAAAGACCTCGCGGTCGTGCTCGAGCGCTCGCCTGCCGACGTAGCTCTGCTCGCAGGCACGGTCGACCTCCAGAAGGGCGACGGCGTGTTCGTGCCGTTCGGGGGAGGCACGCACGACTGGTCGGCGCTCGAGGTGGGTGCGTGGCTGTCATCCGCAGCAGGCGCATCGCTTCGACTTGTGGGCCTGGGAGCAGATCCCCGCCGCGGCCGGCGCGATGCGAGCCGTTTGCTGGCCGACGCGTCCCTGGCGGTACAGCGCATCGCGGGAGTCGAGAGCGTGCCGCTCCTGGCGGAGCCGAGCGAGCTTGCTCTGGCCGCGGCTGTCGACTCCGCCTCGCTGGTCGTCATTGGCATCTCTCCTCGCTGGCGGCACGAGGGTCTCGGAGCGGTCAGGCATATGCTCGTTCGTGACGCTCGTCCGCCCGTCTTGCTCGTGCACGCAGGCCCGCGACCCAGCGGGCTAGCCCCGCGCGAGAGCCGCAGCCGGTTCAGCTGGTCGATCGAAGGCTGACGTCGGCTGGGGCCAGTGCTGTCCGGCGCGCGTGATCAGGCGCAGGAAGCCTCTGAAAGCGCGTTGAAGCCGGCGTATTGCAGGGGATTGGCGTACACCGCTACGACCCCCACGTGGGTCGGCCTCCCGAGCGGGCCAACTCCGAAGAACAGCTTGTTTCCGACGGTGTAGCCGTACACCTTGCCCTTGATGATGTTGCCCGGCACAGGTTTCAGCCTGCCGCCATAGGCGGTCTTCAGCTCCGCGACCGTCGAACAGGGCCCGACGCCTGCTTCGGTTTGGTCCGACTCGTTCCAGGTCGTGATCTCGACCACCCTCGCATCGCCGTTCCTGATGGCACCTTGGATGTCCCCGCTCGCGAAGTACACCGCGACCTTGCGCTCGCCGAACGTGCGCTTCGCATAGTCCTCGGGATACTTGAGCGCCCCTATCGAGCTCGGGCCCCAGGCGCCCTCGTAGTCGCTGTCGGACGCGCCGAGCGCGAGACCGCCCATTGCCGTCTCAGAGATCGTCGGGGTTGCCTGCGAGCCTCGCGACGCGAGGACACCTGCGACCGCCGCCGCCGCCGCCGCGGTGAACACCAACGCGGCGGCGAGGAGAGCGCGGCGCAGCCGCGGCTTACGGCGCGCGAGGATCTTGCCGCGTGAGGCCGCACGAGCGGCCCTGGCCAGCTGACCGCACGTCCGGTACCGGTCTTCGGGTGCCTTGGCCAGTACCGTTTGGATGACGCCGTCGAACGCCTCCGGGAGGTCGCGCCTGGCATCGGAGAGGAGCGGTGGCGGCTCGTTCAGGTGCGCATAGACGACGGCGAGCTCGCTGTCGCGCTCGAACGGCCGCGCGTCGGCGAGGCACTCGTAGAGGACGCACCCGAGCGCGTATTCATCAGCACGCCCGTCGATCGCGCCGCCTTTGATCTGCTCGGGCGGGACGTAGTCGATCGTGCCGACGAACCCGCGGTCGCCGGTGAGGCTGCTGACAGAGGTCACATGCCGGGCGAGCCCGAAGTCGCACACGCAGGCCTCCTCGCCGTCGTCCCCGTCCGTGACGAGGATGTTGCCCGGCTTCACGTCCCGATGGACGAGCCCGGCCGCATGCGCCGCGTCGAGAGCCTCGGCAACTTGCTCGAGAATCCGCAGCGCTCGCTCGAGCTCCAGTCGGCCCTCGCGGCGAAGCAGCGCGCGGAGGTCCGATCCATCGACGTGAGCCATTGCGAGGAAGAGGACGCCGTTCTCCTCGCCCGAACCGAGGATGGGGACGATGCGGGGATGCTCGAGGCTCGCGGCGAGCTGGGACTCGCGCAAGAAGCGCTGCCGAAATCGCTCGTCGCGGGCCAACTCGCGCGCGAGCAGCTTGAGCGCCACCTGACGTCCGGTCGACGTGTCCTCAGCCAAGTAGACGGTGCCCATCGCACCCTCGCCAATGAGCGACACCACGCGGAAACCGGCGAAGACCGAGCCGGTGACGACGGGAGACGACATCACCGCAGAGAAGCTTGGCAAGAGTCGAGAAGAGTCGCAAGCCAACCGGGCCGTCAATGCCCGCTCGAGCTGTTCCTGCCGACGTGCTTCGACGGAGGGTCAGTAGTTGAGTCTACGACGCATTCAGGCGATGCAGGTGGAGGGCCCCCCACGAAGAAAACGACTGACAGATCGGCTGCGAACGGTGAGGTCGCCTCGACGGATTCCGCATGAACAAAGGGCTCGCGGTCATGCCAGGACCCGAATGGCGGGCCTAACCGGAGGCGTGTGATGCACGGGTGACGCACGCGCCGGTCGACCATCAATAGGAAAACCCTGCAAATGCAGGGTTTTCCCGTAGCAGACCTATAAGCCGGATTCTGTCTTAGGTGACCATCTCTCTAGGCCGCCGCTTGCGCGGTGGCTCGAGCGGTGTACCCGGTTCCTCGGCGGGCCGCGTCGTCGGAACCTGCTTCACCTTGCACCGGACGGGGTTTGGCGAGCCGCCGTGTCGCCACGACGCTGGTGGGCTCTTACCCCACCTTTTCACCCTTACCGCCGGCGTCTCCGGAGAGTCTTGCGCCGGAGGCGGTCTCCTTTCTGTGCCACTTTCCGTCGGCTTTCGCCGCCTGGGATTTCCCCAGCGTCCTGCCCTTCGGTGTCCGGACTTTCCTCGGGGCCCGAAGGCCTCGCGGTCACCCGGCCTGCAGGTCGAATTGTAGCCCCGATCCCGCGGCCGCCTCGTCCCGGCGCAGCGTCATGCCGCACTCCGGGCAGCAGATCTCACCGCGCCGGTGCAGCACGAACTCGCCGCAGACCAGGCACTCGAGGCTGGCGCCGCGAAGCAGCGCGAACAGCTCTTGCTCGAGCGTGCGGTTCAAGGGAGCCACGCTCACAGCGCCCGGAACACCCCCACCACCTTGCCCAGGATCTGCACGTGCTTCGCGTAGATCGGCTCGAGCGCCGCGTTCTCCGGCTGCAGGCGGACGCGCCCGCTCTCGCGGAAGAAGCGCTTCACGGTCGCCTCGTCGGCCGACTCGTCGTCGCCGGCGAGCGCGACGACGATCTCGCCGTTCACCGCGGTGTCCGACTTGCGCACGACGACCAGGTCGCCGTCGAGGATGCCCGCATCGATCATCGAGTCGCCCTTCACGCGCAGGACGAAGTCGGCGCCGCCGCCCACGAGCTGCTCGGGCAGGGACACGTACTCCTCGATGTTCTCCTCCGCGAGCAACGGACCGCCGGCCGCGATCTCGCCCACGATCGGCAGCGCCTGCGACGCGCGCTCGCTCGCCGGACGCACGTCATGCCGCCGCAGGCCTGTGAGCTCGAGTGCGCGAGGCTTGGTCGGGTCGCGCTTGAGAAAGCCCGCCCGCTCGAGATTCGCCAGATGCGCGTGGACGGTCGAGGGCGAGGCGAGCCCGACCCGCTCGCCGATCTCCCGCACCGTCGGTGGATAGCCGTGCCGGTCGACGTAGTCGACCAGGAAGTCCCAGATCTCCTGCTGTCTACCGGTCAGCACACTCGCCTCCAGGGTCGTATTGCGAACATGTGTTCGCCATGAGAGTAGAGACTCCTCCGGACGACGTCAACCTGAAGCGGGCCCACGAACGACAAAGGCCCGGCAAAAAGCCGGGCCGGGCATGCGCTGGAGAGGACTTGAACCTCCACGGCCTTTGTGGGCCACTAGGCCCTCAACCTAGCGCGTCTACCAATTCCGCCACCAGCGCGTGAGAGCAAAACCAGTGTAGCGTCACACTTCGTGCGGGATCTCTGTGGCAACGCCGTCGAGGCGGCGCTCGGCGCCGGCGCGACCTACGCGGACGCGCGCGCCGTCTTCCGCCGCTCGCAGTCGGTCGCAACGAAGAACGGCAACGTCGAGGCGGTGAGCGACGTCGAGACCGAGGGGATCGGCGTGCGCGTGCTCGTCGACGGCGCATGGGGCTTCGCAGGCGACCGGCGGCTGACGAACGACGGCGCGCGCGAGGCCGCCCTCCGCGCATGCGAGTTCGCGCGTGCGGCCGGTGGCGGCGCCAGAAAGCTCGCGCCGCTGGAGCCGCACAGCGGCAGCTTCAAGACCCGCGTCGAGATCGACCCGTTCTCGGTCCCGCTCGGCGACAAGATCGATTTCTGCCTCGACGCGGAGCGCGCGCTGGCGCGCCCGGACGTGAAGGTCGCGGAAGCGTTCGCCCGGGCGCAGCACGAACACAAGGTGCTCGTCACCTC
>Ga0137372_10003922_pt1 | contig 14450 bp, 13 predicted proteins | sample SagtaG_6_FD_104911 | JGI IMG/M metagenome (GOLD analysis project Ga0137372, IMG submission 104911) | Vadose zone soil microbial communities from Sagehorn Ranch, Mendocino, California, USA - Sage1_R_60_16 metaG | ecosystem: Environmental > Terrestrial > Soil > Vadose zone | place: USA...
AGCAGGTTTTTGAAATGCTTAAACGTGATCGCCAGCCCAGCGACGATAGCAGGCAAATACAATCGCTCGCGCCAGTTAAGCTTTGGTCGTGAAACGGTGATGGCCATGGTTAAGGGTACCCGCGAATCACACGAATTGACGCGAAAAGTTTATGAAACAGAAGCCTCAAAAAATATTCGCAGGATTTGCGTGATTCGCGGGTGAAGTTATTTGGCGTGTCTACTGAATGAAAGGCACGATTGCTGCGACAACGAAAATGTTAACCAGCGCAATCTCGAAGAAGAAAAGCCAGCCGAGACGCATAAGTTGGTCGTAGCGAAACCGGGGCAGGGTCCATCGCACCCACATAAAAAAGAATATGATGATGGCGACCTTTGCGAAGAAGACCGCGATATTGATCAGGCCGAACATCCATCCTTGCGATCCATCGGGAATTCCCGGCAGATGCCAGCCACCAAAAAATAAAGTCACGATCACAGCGGATCCAGTGATCATGGCAGCATATTCGCCCAAGAAATAAAGAGAGAACTTCATCGAGCTGTATTCGGTGTTGTAACCGCCGGCGAGCTCCTGCTCCGCCTCGGGAAGATCAAATGGCAGCCGGTTTGTCTCGGCAAAAATTGCAATCGTGAAAACGACAAATGAAATGATCATCGGAATGGTGAGCAACCATTTCCATGGGTTCGTCCAGTCGCCGATGAACGGCGCGATGAACCAGCCGTGCTCAATTTGATAACGCACCACACTGGTCAGACGCAAGTTGCCCACCAGCAGAAAAACGGGAATGACAGCAAGACCGAGCGAGAGCTCGTAAGAGAGCATTTGGGCACTGGAGCGAATTCCTCCTAGAAACGGATACTTCGAATTCGACGCCCAACCGCCAATGACGATCCCGTAAACGCCAAGCGAAGCGATGGCGAAGACAAACAGAATACCGACGTTCACATCGGCGATAACCATTGGGACTCCGAACAGCGTGCTACCAAAAGGAACAACGGCGATGGTAATGATGGCCGGCATCACCGCCAGACAGGGCGCCAGCCAGTAATAAAACGTGTTTGCGGCGCGTGGCGTGAAATCTTCTTTCAGCAATAATTTGAACATGTCGGCAATTGGCTGAAGAAGGCCGGCCGGTCCGACGCGATTCGGTCCGAGCCGGTCCTGAATTGCCGCGCTGACTTTCCGCTCTGCATACACGGCGTAGGAAACCATCGGCAGGATTACAAGAAAGAGAATCCCGACGATTTTAAGCAGCGACGTGATTACAAAAAAGGAATCCATCGTGATCTTGCAGTCTAGTGGGTTCCCGCAGCTGCAGCTTTACGGACTCCATCGAGCTGTTGCCGGACAGCACGGCGTCTTGCCTGCATCGCGACCGCTTGCTCGATTGCTTCTTCGTCTCTTGGATGCACTGGCGGCAATTCTTGCATTTGCAAAATGTGTACGCCAAGGTCGCCGATTTTGTTCAAACTCAATCCCGCAAATTGCGGCAATGTCTCGCTAATTCGGCGAAAAACGTCGTCGATGGTGAGAATGGAATCGCCACCGCCGACTGCCTGGAGCAAATCCCGCAAAATTTCCCAATCATCGCGCACGTTACCCGGTGGGCGCACGGCGCGATTCAATCGTTGCAACCGGCCTTTACCGTTGATCATCGAGCCGCGTTTTTCGGCAAACCCGCACCCAGGCAGGACGACCGTCGCTTTTTCGGTCGCTTCACTCGACAAAATATTCATCATGATCAACACAGGGAGTTGCGCTAGTTGCTCAACCGGTACGCCCAAATGCATCGCGTTTTCCTTCAAAAGCAGCAGCGCCTTGATTTTTCCTGATTTCACAGCTTCTGAGATCGCAAGCAGTTTCGCGCCTGGTTCAGATTTCGATCCAAGAATGAGTCGTGCGCCGTTTGTATTGGGGTTGCGGTCTTCGCTCAGCAGGATGTTATCGCCGGCCTCGCGGCGTGGGACGATGTCGATCCATTGAGCGTCTAACGACTTTGCCAATTGTGCGGTGAGCCAAAGCTCCTCGTTTGTCATGCGCCCGGAAGCAACGATGGCAATTTCTGGACCGGAGAACTGTTTTAGCTGAAGCACCGCCTGCGCAATTGCGGTAGACCAGTCGGTGTAGGTGAGTTGTGCCTGGAAAAGAATCTGCGGCTCCAGCAAACGGTTTTCGGATTCGAGATATTTGAAGTTGAGCCGTCCGTAATCGCACATCCAGCATGAGTTGACATGGTCGTTCTCGCGCGGGGTCTGCCGGTAGATCACGTCCTCTCGCGTCCCGATAATCGTGTTGCAGCCTGTCGCGCAACTGGTGCAGATGCTTTTGGTCTCCTTCAGGAACCAGACACGCATCTTGAAGCGAAAATCGGTGGAAGTCAGCGCGCCGACCGGGCAAATATCGACCGTGTTAAGCGAGTAATTATTCTCCAATCGCTTGCCGGGATATGCGGTCAGCACCGTGTAACTGCCGCGATCGACGAACCCGAGCACATCGTCGTTCGCGATCTCCTGACAAAAACGAATACAGCGCGAGCAGAGAATGCAGCGTTCATCATCGAGTGTGACACGCGGCCCGAGCACCACGTTTTTCGGTTTCTTGACTTTGTTTTCGAGAAAACGCGATTTGCTCGTCCCGAAATCGACGCTGAACTCTTGCAGCCGGCATTCGCCAGCTTGATCGCAGATCGGGCAATCAAGCGGATGATTGATGAGAAGGAATTCCATTACGCCACGCTGGCATTCCTTCACCAGAGGAGAATTGGTCCTGACACCCATTCCTTCGGCGATATCCTGCGCGCAGGAGATTTGAGGCCGGGGCATCCAGTTGATGATCGGTTTGTTGTCAGGGCCAAGCTCTGGTTTGCGATCCGGCCCCAGTCTTGGAAATCCCATCTCGATCAGGCACATCCGGCAGTTGCCCGGTGAGCTGAGCTTCTTGTGATAACAATAGCGCGGCACATAGCTGCCAGCTTGTTCGCAGGCTTCGATTACGCGCGTGCCTTTTGGAAACTGATGCCACACGCCATCAATCTGGACGTTCAGGAGTTGCGGCGATGGAACTGGATCGGGCATTATCTTGTCACAAGAAGTTTTGATTTAAATCGTGCCCGCCGCTCCAGCTTTTTCCCACCCGGGATCGTGCGCCATGGGAACTGTAGGAATCGTTTCCTCTTCAATCAGCTCTTCGGGCGTGTATTCCGGCGGTAGCGGCGGCGGCATCGGTTTTTGAGCAAGCGCGTCGAATTCCTCCGGAAATTTCTGGACAAAGCTCTGCGTTGGCCAGGCGCACGCCTCGCCAAAAGCGCAGATGGTGCGCCCGGCGATATTATCGCCAATGGTCTTTAGCGTGTTTGGATCTTCTGTGACACCGCCTCCAAGCAGCATGCGGTCGGTGATTTTCTTCATCCAAAGAGAACCTTCCCGGCAAGGTGTGCACTGGCCACAGCTCTCGTGCGCATAAAATTCGTTGATGTTATTGAGTACCCAAACCATGTCGCGGGAATCGTCTAGCACGATGACACCGCCAGAACCGGCCATGGAGCCCGCGGCGGCGAGCGAATCGAAATCCATCGGGATCTCATCGATGGACATCTCCTGTTCGATCGTTGATCCGTCAGGCTGGTGTCGCTTGAGTTTAAATCGCTCATCGGCTCGCAAGACCTTCGCAGAGCTTCCACCTGGTATGACCGCCTTAAGTTTGCGGCCAGATTTTAATCCGCCGGCCATTTCATAAATAAGCTGACCCATGGTTACGGCGCCGACTTCAATTTCGAAATAACCGGGCCGCTGCACGTCTCCGCTTACACACACTATTCTCGTGCCGGTGTTGTTGGGGCGGCCCAGGCGTGCATACTCCGCGCCGCCCATGGCTATGATGTGTTTCACGTGGCAAAGCGTTTCCACGTTGTTCACGATCGTTGGGCACATGTAGAGACCAAGCACGGCCGGGAAATAGGGCGGCTTGATTCGTGGATAGCCACGTTTGCCTTCCAGTGATTCGATCAAGCCGGTCTCTTCGCCGCAGATGTAGGCGCCCGCCCCGCGGTGAATGTAAATCTCGGCGTCAAACCCGGAGCCAAGAATGTTTTTCCCAAGAAAATTGTGTTTACGGGCTTCTTCGATGGCGCGTTCAAGGATCTTCGCGCCTTCCGGGAATTCACCTCTGATATAGATGTAGGCTGTGCGCGCATTCAACGCGAAACAGGAGATCAGAATTCCCTCCAATAGCTGATGTGGATCCTCGTGAATGATGTAGCGGTCCTTGAACGTGCCTGGCTCGGACTCATCGGCATTACAGATCAGATACACCGGCCGTTTTTCGTCCGGTTTGATGAAGCTCCATTTTAGGCCGCACGAAAAACCCGCGCCGCCGCGGCCGCGCAATCCCGAGTTCTTGACCTTATTGATGATCTCGGCGCGCGGAATCGTTAGCGCTTGCTTCAATTGCTCATAGCCGCCGGCGCGCAGATAACAGTCGATGTCTGTGGTCCAATCGTCGCGTCCGAGGTTCTCAAAAATCAAACGGCGCTCCAGGGGGTGCGGAGGTGTTCGATGTCCGATTTTTCCAGTTTGATTTCGGAGAAGCTCCGTGACGGAATCGGAGCTAACGTTTTCGTGCAACTCGTCGTTTACCATGCAAACGGGCGCGGTCCCACAGCTGGCAAGGCATTCAACGAACTCGAGGCTGTAATTTCCATCGGCGCTAACGGAAATGGGATTGTGCATTCCCTCGGCCTGGTGTTCGCGCTTAATTCCAGTCGCCGCGCATAGATTTTCCATTAGCTGAAAGCCGCCGGCCATTGCGCAGCTGAGCGTGCGACAAACGCGGACGTGCGTCTTGCCCCCGGGTTCCTGACGAAACATCGGATAAAAGGTGACCAACTCGAGAATGTTGATCGGCTGGAGCCCGAGCTTCGCTGCGATCCAGGTTACGGCGTCATCGCCAATGAAGCCGAAGTGTTCCTGCCATAAGTGAAGCAGCGGCATCGCCGCGCTGCGCCGGTGCTCATGCGGGTAGCGCGCGATCGCCGCATCCATTTTCCGCTCCAACTCGGCGGGAACACGCGTGTTCGTCGAGTCCACGATAGCGCGAGATCTAGTTAGACAATGTGCTCTCCTTCGACTGCACTTTGTCGTCTTTGAAAATAATCGTCACCGAATCCTTACCCTGCAGGTAAACGTAAGTCGTTTTTTTCATAATAACGAGATCTTCATTGGCGATAGAAGTGGGGTGCCCCAGGATTGATTCTACTTGTTTCTTCGACATTCCCTCTTCGACCTCATCCACGTTCGCCTTGGTGATGCGTTTGCTCGGCGTGCACGAAACTCCGACAGCAAGGACGAGTATGAGTAAGAACCGCGCTGCCGAAGAAATGACGAATGACCAATGACGAATGACGAATGAATGACGAAGCCCGAATGACGAAATGCCGCCGGCTGGCCCTTTGATGTTTTGGTTATTCGTCATTTGGCTTTTCTTCGTCATTGGACATTCGTCATTCGTCATTTTCACATCATCTGTCGCATTCTCCCATGACGAAGTCCAGACTCCCCAGCACGGCCGGCACGTCACTAACCATGCAACCCGGCAGAAGCTCAGGCAGGATACTTAGGTTCACAAATGACGGCGCTCGAATCTTCAAGCGATAAGGTACGCCCCCGCCTCTGCTGTTGACGTAAAAGCCTAGCTCGCCCTTTGGGTTTTCCGCCGCGAAATAGACCTCGCCCGGCGGCGCATCGAGTCCCTCGGTCACCACGATAAAATGATGGATCAATTCTTCCATCTTGGTCATGACGCGTGATTTGGGCGGCACCATGTTTTTCCAATCGGCGACGTTGATGGGCCCGCCTGGCAACTTATCTATTACCTGACGCAGGATCCGCACGCTCTGGCGCATCTCCTCAATTCGTACTAGGTAGCGGTCATAGCAATCTCCAGCGCTACCGATCACCACGTCGAAATCATATTGCTCGTAGTCGAGATAGGGGTGTTTGCGCCGCAAATCGTGCTCGATCCCGCTACCGCGCAAATTTGGGCCCGAAAGGGCATAAGCGATTGCGCGTTCCTTCGAGACCACACCAATGTCTTTTGTTCGATCGACAAAAATGCGATTACGCGTGAGCAATTTATCGCACTCGTCGAGGCTCGGAATGAATTCATCGAGGAATTTCTTGAGCTCCGGAATAAAGTTCTCCGGAAGATCGCGGATCTGTCCGCCCACGCGGGTGTACGAGGTGGTGAAGCGGGCTCCGGTTAACAGCTCGAAAAGATTATAAAGTTTCTCGCGCTCGGTGAACGTGTACAAAAAGACCGTCATCGCGCCCAGATCGAGAGCCATCGCTCCAATACCCAGCAAGTGCGATGAGATCCGGGACGTTTCGCAACAAATGGTCCGAATGGCTTTCCCGCGCGGCGGGAGTTCCCAGTCCATCAATTTTTCGACCGCAAGCGCGTAAGCAACGTTGTTTGACAGCGGTGCGAGATAATCCAGCCGATCAGTGTAAGGCACGAACTGGTTGTATTGCATGTTCTCGGCAATCTTTTCATCGCCACGATGCAAGAAACCGATGTCTGGCGTCGCTTTGGTAATAATCTCGCCGTCGAGTTCGAGCACGAGTCGCAAAACGCCGTGAGTAGCCGGGTGCGATGGACCCATATTAAGGACCATCTTTTCGCCGATGTCGTCATCGTCGGTGTGCCGCAGCTCCGCGTCCGCTGCGACTACTCGTGTCACCGGATCAGGCGATTCAATCTCACGTGTCGTGAAGGGCATGGGAAGAAGTTATAAAGTTACATAGGTTACCCGCCTCAGCCGGGCAAAACCGATAACATTTACGCTGGCGAGTGAGCCAGCGCGCGCAAGCGTAAAAACACGTGTGTCATCCTGAGGGGAGCGAAGAACCTCACAAAGGACGATGGACCACGCAAGCTGTTGGCCGGTAATCAAGGAGCTTGTGTGGGGCCCCCCGCTTCACTCGGGATGAACGCGTAGAAGTACGCGTAATTCAACGCTCGCGTGATCAGCAGTTCATAGTTAACTACCGTTCATGCCAAAAAAAATCGCGCTGCTTTTCGCTGGACAAGGCGCACAAACCGTAGGGATGGGACGCGACTTGGCGGAACAGTTTCCTACCGCAGCCGACCTGTTTCAGGAAGCAGATGACGTTCTCGGGCGGAAGCTGAGCCAAATCGCATGGAGCGGACCGATTGACGATCTGACGAAGACCTCGAATTGTCAGCCTGCGCTTTTCGTTCACGGACTCGCATGCTTGTCGGTCTTGCGTGAGCTTGCCGGTAATTTTCCAATTGGCGGCGCGGCTGGCTTGTCTTTAGGTGAAATGACCGCGCACGCCGCCGCAGGTACTTTCGATTTTGAAAATGGCTTGAAGCTCGTGCAGCGGCGCGGCGAACTGATGGACGAGGCGTGTGAGAAAACATCCGGGGGAATGGCGGCATTGATTGGCGCGGAAGAAAATGTCGTGAGACAACTGGCCGCGGACGAAGACGTCGATGTTGCGAACATCAACGCGCCGGGACAGATCGTGATTTCAGGCGAGCTAGCCAAAGTGGAAGCCGCGGTCGGCGTTGCGAAGGAATACGGAGTTCGTCGTGCCTCGATGCTCAATGTTGCCGGCGCGTATCATTCCCGCTTGATGGAAAGCGCATATGAGAAACTTGGCGCCGTGCTCCAACATGTTCCGATGCAACCGCCGTCTTTTCCTGTGATCAGCAATGTGACAGGCGAGGAAGTCAGGACGCCGGTTGAAATCCGTCGCGCGCTTCAGGATCAGGTCACCGGCACAGTCCGCTGGCTCGATTGCATGGAGCGGCTCGCCGGGCTTGGGTGCGATTTTTTCATTGAATTGGGGCCGGGCGGCGTGCTGGCAGGCTTATTGCGGCGCACTCTCAAAGGCGTCGATGTGATGTCGGTTGCCGATGTCGAGTCGGTACGGAAATACGCTGAGAAACTGTAGCCGTTTTGCTCTGCGAAACGCGGCGCCGATGTTCCAAGCAAAGCACGCGTCGCGCCGCCCAGAGGTCGGCGGCTACAGCTTCACCCTTCGCCGCGCTTCGGGGTAGCATGCAGCGCCGTGGCGACAAATCGACAATTGACTCTGCCTACGTAGTTTCCCCGCATGACACTGCAACAACGTGTGGATTCTGACCTGAAAGACGCGATGCGCGCCAAGGAGACGGCAAAGCTGAGCGTCCTGCGGATGCTTAAATCTGCATTGAAATATGCAGCCATTGCGAAATCAGGCGCCGAAGCAGAATTGAGCGACGCTGAGGCCGCGCAGGTCATCCGCAAGCAGGCGAGACAACGCCAGGATTCCATTGAGAGCTTCGAGAAAGCCGGCCGGACGGAACTGGTGGAAAAGGAGAAGGGCGAGCTCTCGATCTTAAACGGATATTTGCCGCAAGCGATGAGCGCCGATGAAGTTTCGAAGGTTGTGCGCGAAACGATTGCCGAAGCAGGCGCAACCTCGCGAGCGCAAATGGGCACGGTGATGAAGGCGTTGCAGGCGAAAGTAGCCGGTCGCATTGACGGCAAAGCGCTGAGCGCCGAAGTGCAGAAGCAGTTGAACGGTTGAAAAGTTACAACAGTTAAGAAGTTAAAACGGGAATTCCCTTCGCCTGCTCCAACCTTGTAACCTTTTTTAACACTTTAACTTTTTAACCTTTTAACTTCTGCCCGTGCTTACTGCTATTCTCGTCGCCGCCGGTGACAGTCGCCGCATGGGTTTCGACAAATTGTTTGCGACGATCGCCGGCAAACCGGTCATCGCGCATGCCATGTGCGCATTTGAGAGCGCGGGGTCCGTCAGCGAGATCATTATTGTCGCACGCGAAGATCGCCGTGATGAGATCAAAAGAATCGTTCAAGCTGAAAATTTCAAAAAGGTTAGGTCGATCATTCCCGGTGGCAAACATCGCCAGGATTCTGTCCGCGCCGGCCTGGATCATCTCGACTCGGCTACAAAATACGTGGCTATCCATGATGCAGCGCGCCCACTGATCACCGCGGAACAAATCGAGCGCGTCTTTGAGCAAAGCCGGATACATGCTGCTGCCAGCCTGGCTGAGCCAATCAGTGACACGCTCAAGTATGCTAATAGTGAATTTTTCGTTACCAGCCCGGTAGATCGACATCAGCTCTATGCAATGCAAACACCGCAGGTTTTCGAGCGCCGGTTGATTGAGGACGCATATCGAGCTGTCTACGCAGAGAATGCTTTGGTTACCGACGAGGTTTCAGCGGTTGAACGGCTCGGTCGCAAGGTAATTCTGGTTCCAAACAAAGACTTAAATTTCAAAATCACTTATCCGCGGGATTTGGCCCTTGCGGAATTTGTTCTAACGCAACGAATCCAGGCGGCCGCGAATTAAGCTGGCTACGTGCCGACGCAGCTAGGCGACCATCGGATCGATGGGAACCAGTGGACGAATCAGCTCGACTACGGGTGCGACATCTTTGCGTCTGAAACGACGGCCATGTTTTCGAATCTTCGCGGTCTCAAGTTCGCCAACACGAGTGAGTTCGCCGTGTTTCCAAACCCAGGCATCCGGATTGTAAGGACCGATCCGGCGCGGGTCGGTCCAGGTATGGATCGACAATAAATTGGGCGTCACGGCGGCTGCAATGTGCATCGGGCCGCTTTCCACGCTTACGATAAACCGCGCGATCCGAACGAGCCAGATCAACTGAAGCAGTGAAGTTTGTCTGGTCAGATCGACGCAATTTTCCGGTGTATTAATTCTAAGGCGTGATTGTCCTACAACTACCACGCGAGTTGGCGCGAGCGCGCGGCAAAATTCCTCGATGACTGCGTTTGAAAGCGACTTGTCGTGCCCGTGGGCGAAAGGGTGAAGAAGAACAAATGGCGGGTGCGCATCGAAGCGCGGCAGCGGATCGCCACTTGGAACTGGGCATCGAAGGGATTCGCCGGCCGAGGCGCCAGCGCTTTCCGCCAACTTTAGGTAGCGCTCAACAGCATGACTGCGACGATCGACTTGAGCGACGCGGTCGTAAAACCAGTTCGCCGCAGCGAACACTTTACTCATTCCGCTGATTTCTTTTGCGCCAGTAATTTTCGCAAAGACAGCACTGCGTAGAAGCCCGTCGAAATCGAGCACAAGATCGGGTCGGAGCTCCCGAGTCTTGTTTAGCCACGTCAAAAAACTCTTCGGTGCACCGAGCCCTCGAAACTCACCACGCGGCGTAAGGTAAACATGATCCACATCAGGATTTCCCCGGAGCACCGGAGCGAGCTCCGGGTCGATGACCCAAGTAATCGCCGCGTGTGGGTGCGCTTCGCGAAGCAATGCAATTGCGGGCAGCGCGTGAATAATGTCACCGAGCGGCCCCGGCTTGATGATCAGAATGGATTTCGGGTTCAGGTTAAAGCGTTAAAACGTTGAATCGTTGAATCGGCAGTGGTCACTTGTCTGTGGTCCGCGGTCTGGCGTCACCGTCCAATCGCAAGCCGCTCGGCCAGGAGTCGCGGTAGACCTGCTTCAGCAATCTTCTTTTGCACGGCCGCCAGATCATATTTTACGCGAAACTGTTGGACCAGGTTATTCTCCGGATCGTAAATGCCGTACGCTGCGCGCCAGTTTCCATCCCGCGGTTGGCCCACACTGCCCATGTTGATGAAATACTTTTTGCCCGACTCGATGCGAACGTGCTCGACCCTGTCCCGCCTGACGCTTTCGTCGCGAACAAACACCATGGGCACATGTGTGTGGCCGAAGAAACAAACGTTGGTGCGTTGATAGGTAAAGCTCGCAGCCGCATCGAGGTTGTTAAAAACATAGCCCCACTGCTCCGGCGTATCGAGCGTGGCGTGCACGATGGTGAAATCGTGCACACGCGTCTGCAGCGGTAACCCGCGCAACCATTCCTTGTCCTGGTCCGTCAAGTGGTCACGGGTCCACGCAATGGCGCGCTCTGCAATTTCATTAAAATCGCCAGGAGGCGAGAGACGCGACGCCGCCTCATCGTGATTGCCTTTCACGACAGGGCAATCCAATTCCCGGACGCGTTGCACGCATTCTCCCGGGCTAGCGTTATAGCCGACCACATCCCCCAGGCACACGAAGCGTGTGCATTTGCGCGCGCGCGCGTCAGCCAGCACCGCTTCCAACGCCTCGAGATTGGCGTGAACATCGCTGAAAATTGCGAACCGCATAGACCCTTGTTCAATCGTTAAAAACCCACAATCTTACAACGAAATTTCCCGGACGCTCGTAAGATTTAACGCTCAGATATTAGACCTTGGTCTCATATTGTGCTGAAGGAGCAATGCCCACCAAGAAGACGCCGAGCTGTTATTCTGCGCTTCGACGCCACTGCTCGGCCCGGCCGCATCAGGGCATCCTTGACACTTTGAAGCTCTTTAACACTTCAAACGGCTCAACCCTTTGACTATTTGCCGACAGGGACTTTATCCCGAATCCGCTGGTCCTGCGGGATTGTGAGTTTGTCTTCGAGAAATTTCAGCCGCGCGATCAAAGTCGGCAGCCGTTCCTGCTCCCCCTCGTCATACAGGCTACGCAAGCGTTCATATGCCTCGCGCTCGCGCCCTTCGCAGTAGGAAAGCTCGTAGGCTGAGAAACGCCGGTCGAACGTCGGTGCATCCGGCAAGGCCGCTGCCTTGGCGTAAAACTCGGAAGCGCGCTGGTGATCCTTATATTTCTCCTTGTACAGGCGGGCGAGCGCTTCATAAAGCTGAGGGCGATCAGGGTTATTTTTTATTCCGCGTTCAAGGAAATCCCTTCCCAGCGCAAAATATTCGCGCTGGGCTTTGACTCGCAGCGCAAGCCGCGGCTGAGTCCGGTCGTTCATGGCCGCCACGCTTGCGTTCCAAGCCATGTGCCACGCCGCCGTGTCCCAAAACAGGAGCACCCGGGGCTGCAGCGTTGTGATGTGTCGGAACAATAACAAGATCCGGCCCCATTCTGTGCGTTCCCATGCGACATGCGCCTGAATGAAAAGCGCGTCAGCGACGATCGCTCGAAATCCACTCAAGGCAGCAACGAAACCGAGTTGCCCAAGCTTTTCGCGAAGATCGAGATTAAATTCGACGCCGCGAAAATGTTCCTGGCGATGCAGCGTCGCGAGGTCGTGCTCGATTGGCAATTTGATGCCCCCAACGGCAACCAAAATCGCCAGCGCGACAAGAAGCCGTATCATAATTCTTTTCCGTAGAATACGAACGCTGCCAGTAGCGTGTAGATCGTCGTGTAGAAAATGCCGAGCAGTGCCGTCTTAAGGAAGAGCGCCAGTGAAATAGCTGTGCCGGCGACGATATCGTCTACCAGGTTGAACGCTTGCAGGTCTGGAAACAGCAGCGCCACGATCGCGAGAAAGACTCGGGTAAGCAGCCCGCTGCTGTGTTCCTGCAGCCAATATTCGCGCGCAGTCGCCTGCAAATGGCCAATGAAATAAATGAAAGCCATTACCACAATCGTGAAAATGTTCGTGGTGGCGAATGTCGACACGAAGAGCGTAAGCGCAGCAAGCAAACATGCCTTCAGGTAAATGATGACGATTCCGGGAAAGATATCGATGTTGAGGGCTGAAGACCGGATTTCGCGGAGCGCATCGGAAATTTGTTCAGGCGGTGCGCCGGCCATTTGCCCCAACGTTGCGTGAATCACAGCTTGTTCGCGTAGATACAACACCGCTAGAAGCGCTGCGCTCATCACCAGCGTGCTGATTGCCAGCAGCAGAAGGACGCCGGTAATTTTCCCGAGCACGTATTCGAAACGGGGTACAGGCTTTGCGAGAATGGTGTAAACCGTGCGGTCTTCGATGTCCTGAGGAAGCAGTCGCGCAGTCGCGACGATCGCCAGTAGCGAAGTAAAAATCGAGATCGCCCCGAGCGATACATCTTTCAGGATTTGAAACTCCTGCTGAAAAGAGAACTGTGCCATGAAGATCGAGCTGCCAATCAAAAGCAGCGCAAAAACAAGCAGCACGTAAAAGACCCTTAAACGGGTCAGCTCAGTGAGCGTATTGAATGTGATGGCGAGGATCCGCGAGACAGAGAAAGGGCGATGCGGCCTCGCCGCCGTTGGAGCGCTGAAGTTTCGAAGCGTTGGAGCGTTTTCGGTGTTTGTCATTTCTGTTTCATCATGCGCCTGCTGCGCCGTAGCCTTGGCGAAGGCGTGTCATGTCTCCTTCGTCATTCCTTCGTCACTCGACATTCGTGCTTCGTCGTTTTTAGCTGTCGCCTCCAGGAACAATCTCTCCAGTGTCGTCGTCGATTTTCGGCGTTCGATCAGCTTTGCGTTCGACCGGTTGATCACCGATTCGATTTCGTTGACGAGCTGGGGGGACGCGTCGGCAATGACGAGCTCAGTTTGATTTTCAATTGCGATCAATTCCCGCAGATGTCCTTCGCGTACCAACACGCCATCCGCGAGAATCCCAACCCGGTCACAAATTTCCTGTGCTTGCGCGAGCAAATGCGACGAGAGCAGCACGGTGATTCCGCGGCGCTTTAGATCGAGAATCAAATCACGAATTTCCCGTGAGCCGGCGGGATCGACACCAGCGGTCGGTTCGTCCAGCACGACCAATCTGGGATCATGAATCAATGCCTGTGCAAGGCCAATGCGTTGCAACATGCCCTTGGAATAGGTGCCCAGTCGCCTTTTGCGCGCTCTGGTCAAGCCAACGAGTTCGAGCAGTTCGTTGATCCGTTCCTTGAGGCGAGCGCCGCGCAATCCACAAAGGCGCCCAAAGAAACGCAGCGTTTCTTCTCCGCTAAGATATTTATAGAAGTACGGATTTTCCGGCAGAAAACCGACGGCTTCCCGGCTTTCCACGAGACGACTGTCACGCCCAAAAATTTCCGTGCGGCCACGCGTTGGCGAAACCAGCCCGAGAATCATTTTTAGGGTTGTGCTTTTGCCGGAGCCATTCGGTCCAAGCAACCCAAATACTTCGCCGGGTTCGATCCGAAGGTTGAGGTCCTTCACGGCGACAATCCCGCGAGCGGGATGCAAAGGAACGGGAAATATTTTCGTTAGGCTGTGAACCGCGACCGCTGGATCCGCCTCCGCTCGGCTTCCGCCTACGCCAGTCTCCGGCGCGACAAGACGGCGCGGCGAGTCAGTCATGGCGAATTTCAAAGCCGCGGGCTGTAACCGGTTTCTCCAATTTGTTCTCCGTTTGTTTGTGAATCAGCGAGTGAAGCTCCCCCTGTGCGATGCGATCGAGAAACGCGCGCACCTCATTCTCTTCTCCAGTAGCCTGTAGTTCCACGCGCCCATCCGGCAGATTGCGGACCCAGCCTGTTACATCAAAACCTGTGGCGGCGTGACGCACGGTCCAGCGAAACCCGACGCCCTGTACATTTCCCTCATAGAAAACCTGGAGCGAAGTCATGACTAACCCGTCATGTCGAGTGGAGTCGAGACATCCCGTTGCGAAGCCGCAA
>Ga0137372_10003923_pt1 | contig 14447 bp, 6 predicted proteins | sample SagtaG_6_FD_104911 | JGI IMG/M metagenome (GOLD analysis project Ga0137372, IMG submission 104911) | Vadose zone soil microbial communities from Sagehorn Ranch, Mendocino, California, USA - Sage1_R_60_16 metaG | ecosystem: Environmental > Terrestrial > Soil > Vadose zone | place: USA: California...
CCGAGCGATGGTCTGCGCCTTCATTACTTCGGCGGAATACCAGGCTCGCTTTGGCTCAGTGCGCACGCGTGACGACAGCGTGTGTGCCAACGTCGGTCCTTGAGTTAGAGAACAGGGTAGTGCTCGCTTCATAACCGAGCACTACCCTACTTTCAAGTAACCCGCGAATGGTTCGTTTCGTTTCCAATAAGCGCGAACCTTGCTTTGCAATAAAATTTTGATTGCACATTCGGCCGAGGCGGAGTATTCTGCGCGCACCAATAGAGATAGACATCTGAAGACAAGTTGCATTCCCCCGTTTGTATCTGTTTTTGTCAGTTCTAAAGTCAAAATAACGAATCTCGCTCTACCGTTCTGAACTAATCCGTCGGGGCAATGCGGGGCTTTCACAATTCGCGCCTGATGGTGACGAAGGCGGAAAACCATCAGACCCCAAAACCTCGTCACCGCCTCGCGGAATTTACCACCAGTACTTAGTTCGGCGCCGGCCCGCCGGCCGACACACCATTCGAGTTGCGTGCGGGCCAACATGTCTTCACAAAAGAAGCCGTTCCTACAGATCTAACTGCCAAAGGAGAATTGAGATGACTCGCTTGAGCCAGAAAAAGATTGCATTAGTCGCCGTCACATTTACGGCCACGCTCGCCCTGCTCTTTACGCCCGCTCCGCCAGCAGGAGCCTCCGATCATGGCGATGCACCCTACAACAGTTCTGACCAGGCTATTGACGGGGCTGATGCTTACGCCTTCCTTGATCCGACTGACAACACGCGAATCGTTATTGCGCTGACGTCGCGCGGATTCATCGCGGCCGGCGAGAACAACAACTTTGGGCAATTCGACCCGTCGGTGCGTTACCGGTTCGAGATGGAGTTGACCGGCGACCCACGCCCGGATCGCTTCATTGACGTCACCTTTACACGCCGCACGGCTCCGACCGCCGTGCAGGTGGCGACCGTAACGCTGATGGACGGGCAGCAGTTCACCGCGAACTCGACGCCGCCTTCGGTCTGTATAACCGGCACGGCCAACTGCCCGCCCGCCGCGACGATCACAGATCTGGGCACGACCGGCGTGAAGTTTTTCGCGGGGATGCGTAACGACACGTTCAATTTCGACATCCCGGCGTTCGGCGCTGCGACGGCTGCGTTGAGGGCCTGCGTCGTGGCCTCGAACCCGCCCACCCCGGCCTGCGTGGCAGCCGCGATTGTGCCCTTCCAGCGCGGGCGCGACTCATTCGCGGGGTACAACGTGATGAACATCGCGCTCAGTATCCCGCGCGCGCTTTTCATCGCCGCGGCTGGGGGCACCCTCAATAACATCCCCTGCCCAACTCCTACGAGTCCAGCAGCACCTTGCATCGGGGTTAACGGCGTGCTTCAGCGCCGTAGCCCGCAACTCTTCATCGCTTCGCCTGATCAGGTCGCGCCTGGGCGCAGCTACCCGGCGACCGGCTTCGGGCGCTGGGTGACGCTCGACCGCAACGGCATCCCGGCCGTCAACGCGGTACTTATCCCCTTCGCACGTAAGGACGAATTCAACGCCGCCACTGGACAGGACGACGCCAATGGCCGCTTCCTTGGCGACATTGGCGCCGCGCTAACAGCCCTCGGTACGAATTCGACCAACATTGGCATTCTCGCGGGAGTCGCCATTACCCGTGGGGATATGCTGCGTCTCAACTTGGACACTGCCAATACCACGCTGGGTGTGGGCGAGGAAATTTATTCGCCGCCCGCAGGAGGCTACAGGGGCTTTCCCAATGGTCGCCGTCCTGGCGACGACGCGGTTGACACGCTGCTCTTCTTCATCTTCAACCAACCTTCCGACGGGACTAGCACTGATAACGCTAACGTGGACGAAGTGACACCTTTTCCCAACACATTCCCGTTCTTTCCGCCGCCGCACCAACCGCGCCCAACAGGCACCGGCGCTGAGGACCAAACGCGCAACTAGCTGTGCGCGCGTTTGAGGGCGTGGGAGAAACGGAATCAGTGAAGAGGAGGGAAGGCGATGAAGAAGATCGGAAGAAGCACGAAGCAGTTGAGCGGGCTGTTGCTGGTGCTGGCGCTGCTGACGGGCGGGCTGGTACCGCCCGGGGGTGCGCAGGAGCGGACGGTGAAGCAGTCAACGGCTAAGAATGTTGAGCCCGAGAACCATATCCCCGATCCACCGGGAAAGATCGCATTTGCAAGCGACCGCGAGGGCAACTTCGAGATTTACGTGATGAACGCGGACGGTGGTGGCCTGACGCGAGTGACTGACAACGTGGGGGAAGACACGCACCCGACGTGGTCACCGGATGGCACGCGGCTGGCGTTCGTGAGCAATCGGGACGGCAACAAGGAGATTTACGTGGTGGGAGCGGACGGCGGTGTCGCCACGCGGTTGACGACTAACACGGCGGAAGACTTCGAGCCCGCCTGGTCGCCGTCGCTCACGAATCAGAAGATCGCGTTTGTCAGTCATCGCGATGGGAACGATGAAGTTTACGTGATGAACGCGGATGGCACAGGACAGACCAACCTGACGCAGAACACAGGGGACGAGGTCGACCCAACATGGGCGCCATCGGGGACGTTGCTGGCGTTCGCCAGCAACCGCGACGGGGATAAGTTCGAGATCTACAGAATGGCCTCGGATGGTACCAGCCAACTGCGGTTGACCAACAACTCATTTAACGATGTGAGCCCGGCCTGGCCGGCCGGCCGCATCTCCTTCCAGAGCGACCGCGACGGCAACGACGAGATCTACACGATGAATGTAGACGGCACGAGCCAGACGCGGGTCACCAACAACACGGCGTTTGACCTTGACCCGGCGCGTTCAGCGGAGGGCGCGCGCGTGGTGTGGGTGAGCAATCGTGACGACGTCAACAACCTTGAGATCTATGCCGCCAACGCCGACGGCAGCAACGTCGTGCGCTTGACCAATAACGCGGCGAGCGACATTGATCCCGCGATCCAGCCGTTGCCTTCAGCTGCGACGTTGGGGACGATCCAACTGAGCGCTGCCACCTATAGCGTCGGGGAAGGACAGGGCTCTGTCAGCATCACGTTGACGCGCACTGGTGGCACGGGGGTGGCGCAGGTCGACTTCGAGACTGTGAGCGGCACGGCATCAGAACGTTCGGACTACGCGCCAGTGTTCCGCACGATTACATTCGCCGCCGGAGAGACGAGCAAAACAGTCAACGTGGCGATCATAGACGACGCCTACAATGAGGGCGATGAGACGTTTGGTGTCACGCTTGGTAACCCCACGGGAGCGATCTTGGGCTCACCGAACGCAGCTACGGTGACGATCGTCGACAATGAGACGTCGCCGGCGGTTACGTTCTATGGCGTGACGGCAGCGAATGGCCTGGTGCGGTTCAGCAGCGCCACCCCGGGAACGCTTGATTCAACAATCGCAATCACGGGCCTGCAGGCGGCAGAGACGGTGCTGGGTATCGACGTGCGTCCGGCCACGTTGCAACTCTACATCCTGGGAAGTACTGGCCGGCTCTACACGCTGGATCCCGGAACAGGAGTGGCCACCCAGGTGGGCACCGGCACTTTCGCGCTCAGCGGGACATCATTCGGGTTCGATTTCAACCCGGTGCCGGATCGCATTCGCGTGACCAGTGACGCGGATCAGAACCTGCGATTGAACCCGGATACGGGAACGATCGCCGCGACTGACACGACGCTGGCTTACGCCACGGGTGATACGAACGCGGGGCAGAATCCGAATGTGGTGGGGTCTGCCTACACTAACAACTTCGCGGGAGCGACGACGACGACGCTCTACGACATTGACTCAGCGCGGGATATTCTGGTGACGCAGAACCCGCCCAACAACGGGACGCTGAACACGGTGGGGGCGCTGGGGGTGGACACCTCTGACGTGGTTGGGTTCGACATAGTCAATCCCAGCGGCGTCGCCTACGCGGCGCTGCGGGTGGGCGGCAATTCCCAGCTTTACACGATCAATCTGACAACGGGCGCGGCCACGCTGGTCGGGAATCTTGGTGGTAGTTCGGCGATTAACGGGATCACTGCGGTCAACCCGGCTCCCAACCCGATCGATGAGGCGCGATTCTTCGTGCGGCAGCAGTATCTCGATTTCCTCAATCGTGAACCCGATCCCGCAGGCCACGCATATTGGACCAGCCAGATCACGATGTGTGGCGCGGATGCAACTTGCACCAACCGGCGCCGAGTTGAAGTTTCGTCGGCATTCTTCGGCTCAGTAGAATTCCAGGATACGGGCGGATTTCTAATTCGCGCCTACCTGGCGGCTTTCAATCGTCGGATCACCTACAACGAGTTCTTGCACGACCTGGGCCGGCTGGCAGATCTGGGAGGAAACAAGCTGGCCTTCCTGGAAGAGCTTGTGCAGCGGCCGGAATTTGTTGGGCTCTATGCCACGTCGACCAACGCACAATATGTTGACGCGTTAAATACCAACAGCAGCAACTCGCTGACGACGGCGGAGCGAAATGCGCTGGTGGCAGGGTTGAACAGTGGGACTGAGTCGCGTGCGTCGGTGCTGCGGCAGGTGGCCGACAACGCCCTCTTCCTACAGCGGCAATTCAACTCGGCTTTCGTGCTGATGCAATATATAGGTTACCTGCGACGGGATCCCGATCCCGGCGGGTTTGCCTTCTGGCTGAATGTCCTGAACACGGGAGTAAACTTCCGAGCGATGGTCTGCGCCTTCATTACTTCGGCGGAATACCAGGCTCGCTTTGGCTCAGTGCGCACGCGTGACGACAGCGTGTGTGCCAACGTCGGTCCTTGAACTGCCGAACGTGGTAGTGCTCTGTTCTGAACAGAGCACTACCGCGTCGGGGACCTTCGCCTGGAAGTCTTCCCCGATCAATCCCTCCGTTTCATAATCGTGATGATCGTCTGCGCAATATCCTCAAGTGGCATAAGACTCGTATCAATTGAGAGGTGGTAGTTATTAGCGCAGGTCCATTCGTGGTTAGTCATCTCTGCAAAGTATCTCTCTCTCATCTCGTCCGACTCTCTAATTAGCGTTAGAAATTCGACATTCAGTAGAAATTCGGCACGCGCGGCCCGTTTCTTATAGTCAGTCAGTGTCACCTGCGCCCAGGCGATGCGCACCTCGGGGCGGTCCTGCTCTGGCTGAGCAATGGCGGAGTCAATCGCGGGCAGAGTTTCGTCACTGAATCGCAACGGATCGTTAAGCGTTAACTGGCTCCCCAACGGCAGACCGACCACTCGCTGCAGTTGTAGACGAGCTTCTTCCAAAGCTGTTTGCGCCTGGGCCAGGCGGACTTGCTGCTGGGCCAATCGTGTCTCTGCGCGCGTCACGTCGACACCCGTGGCTATGCCGGCGGTCCGTTGATCTTGTGCGAGGACAAGTAGGGCCTGGGCCAGGTCGGCATCAGCCTGGGCCGCCAGCAGTACGCGCTCAGCCGCAGCACTTCCAGGTAAGTAAGGGCTGTGAAGATCGCCACTTGCTCGCGGGCCAGATCTTCCTGCATCTCAGCCACATGTCAAAAGTTTGATCTATTTACAAACCAAATAACTTCGTTAAGCGGCCCGTAATTTTAGGCTGGCCGAGACAAGAATAAATTTACAAGATTTTGCCTTTCCTTGACGGAATCTTTGCATCATAATCAGCGACCAAGACCGAATAACCCATCCCCCGAGTCGCTGTGGCAAATTGCCGCAGAGTGATCGCTCGACCGACCTGTTTCCCCAACAGTCGAGGCCTAAGTTCCCCGCTTTGAATAACTGTGGTCAATTCGAGAAGCGAGTATTCAATGAGTAAGAATATTACAGAGCCATTGGCAGATGCGCCTGAGGGCGAGTTGAGTGATGCAACGCCGTCAGGAAGATCGGAAGTTGATGCCGGCCGCAAAGACAAGATTCGAGCGCGTATCGTACAAGGCGTTAGTCTTCTTGGCCTCGTGATCGTAATACTGTTGGTTTGGCATTTTCTCGGCGGCAAATCCAACAAGGCTGCAAGCCGTCCGCGCAGCGAAGTAATTCCGGTTGAAATGGCAGCGGCGACGCAATTGGACGTACCCGTTCAAATCAAAAGCATCGGTAACATCGAACCGCTCTCAACGATCGCTGTTAGATCTCAGATCGAAGGAACGTTGCAAAGCGTGCGCTTCACACCCGGTCAGGAAGTAAAGAAAGGCGATCTTCTTTTCACGATCGATCCCCGGCCGTTGCAAGCAGCGCTGAGTGAGGCTGAAGCCAATTTGGCGAAAGCAATGGCCGCAATCAGTCAGGGCAGGGACGTAGTCGCCAGGGACCAGGCCACGGCAACGAATTCAAGGACTATCGTCAAACGCGACACGCAATTGATCGAAGGCGGCGTGATCTCACGCGAAGAGTACGACAACGCAGTAGCAAAGGCGCAAGCTGATGAAGCGACCGTTCGTGCGGATCAATCTTCCGTGGCGACTCTTGTATCCGCAGCCAAAGCCGAACAGGCAATCGTAAACAATGCGCGGGTCCAACTGAGCTATACCAGCATTCGCGCGCCTCTAAGTGGCAAGACAGGAAATCTCGTTGTCACCGGCGGCAACCTGGTACGGGCGAACGACACAACGCCGATGGTGACGATCACTTAGGCCGCGCCTGTCTATGCGACATTCAATGTTCCTGAGCAGGACTTGTTGCGCATTCGACAGTATGCGAATTCGGGCGATTTCAAAACTGAGGTGTCAATTCCAGGAGACGAAGCCAATGCCCCTCAACAAGGTAAGCTGTCGCTGGTCGATAACACAGTTGATACGACCACGGGAACGATCCGTTTGAAAGCAACGCTTGATAACAACGATCGAAAACTCTATCCGGGTCTGTTCGTTAACGTGGTACTCACCCTGGGCTTGCAGCACCAGGCGGTTGTGGTCCCTGCTCAGGCAGTTCAGATTGGACAAGACAATTCCTATGTCTATGTGGTCAAGCCCGACATGACGGCCGAAGTCAGAAACGTGAAAACTGCAACCAGCTTCAATGATATGACGGTCATCGGAGGAGGGATCAAACCGGGTGAGCAGGTAGTAACCGATGGCCAACTCAAACTTGTCCCAGGTGTGACCGTTCAACCTAAGACTGCTCAGCCCAAACCTGCTCAGCAGAGCGCAGGCCCGGGCAATCGTCCAGCCGGGAATACAAATTCTGAAAACAGTCCAGAGTTTGGTAGTAACCCTGGGGCAGCGACCCCTTCAAACAAGCAAGGCTACGGCGGCAGCGGTAAACGAGGGCCGTAGGGGATGTCAGAGCTTTTCATTAAACGGCCCATCACCACCACTCTCATTATGGTGGGAATCGTCCTGTTCGGATTGATCGGATACCGGGCTCTGCCTGTGAGCGATCTGCCAAATGTAGACTTTCCCACGATCCAAGTGACGGCTAGTCTTCCCGGGGCGAATCCCGAGACCATGGCATCCTCGGTCGCCACGCCACTCGAGCGACAATTCTCGACCATCGCCGGCCTCAATACGGTCAGCTCGACCAGCACCCTCGGCAACACTCAAATAACGCTCCAATTCGATCTCAGTCGCAACATCGATGCGGCCGCGCAGGACGTGCAAACCGCGATCGCCGCTTCCACTCGGCAGTTGCCGACAGGAATGCCGAATCCGCCGACGCTTAAGAAAGTCAATCCCGCTGATCAGCCCATCATGTACCTGCGGGTTGCCTCGCCGACGCTGCCGCTTTCCAGAGTCAATGAGTTTGCCGACACCTTGATTGCACAACGGCTTTCGACGATTAGCGGCGTCGCGCAGGTGTTGGTGACCGGCGAACAAAAATATGCGGTTCGTGTTCAACTTGATCCTTCGGCACTGGCAAGCCGCGATATCGGGATCGACGAAGTTGCCACTGCTCTGCAACGGGGTAACACGAACTTGCCGGTGGGCACGCTTTATGGCCTGCACCAGAATCTGACCGTGCAAGCTAATGGTCAGTTGATGGATGCCGGATCATACCGTTTGCTGATTGTTGCCTATCGCAATGGCGCCGCTATTCTCCTTAAAGACCTTGGTAACGTAGTTGACAGTGTCGAGAATAATCGGCTGGCAAGTCGCTACAACGGACAGCAGGTTGTAACGCTAACGATTCAGCGTCAGCCGGGCACCAACACAGTCGCCGTAGTCGACGCGATCAGAAACTTACTGCCCACGTTTCGGCAGCAGCTTCCGGCTTCGGTCAGCCTCGATGTCCTTTATGACCGTTCAAGCTCGATACGCGAGTCGGTCAACGACGTACAGTTTTCGCTGCTGCTGGCGATGGCTTTGGTGGTGCTGGTAATTTTTCTGTTTCTCCGCAACGTGCGCGCCACGATCATTCCCACTCTTGCGTTGCCCACCTCGATCGTCTTCACCTTCGCGGTCATGTACCTGCTGGGTTTCAGTCTCGACAACCTCTCATTAATGGCACTGACGCTGTCAGTCGGGTTTGTAGTCGATGACGCAGTCGTAATGTTGGAAAACATCGTGCGGCGCACCGAGCTGGGCGAAGGAGTAATGGAAGCAGCACTGAACGGCTCGCGAGAGATTGGATTCACAATCGTGTCGATGACCGTGTCATTGGTGGCTGTTTTTATTCCCGTACTGTTTTTGGGAGGGATACTCGGAAGACTGTTTCGTGAATTTGCGGTGACGATCAGTGTCGCAATTCTCGTATCGGGCTTCGTGTCGTTGAGTTTGACACCAATGCTCTGCAGCCGTCTGCTCAAAGCGACCGGTTTTCATCATGCCGATGATTCAGATATAGCCCCAACTGAGAAAGAGGCGGGCGAAGTTAAACAAGCAGCGCCGCCTGCGTTGAAGACGAGCCGCGGCAAGCCGGCTGAAAAGCCAAAAGGCTGGTGGTCCTGGACCGAAAGCGCCTACGAACGGATGACAGCCGGGTATAAGTGGACTTTGGAACTGGCACTAAAACACCGGCCACTTGTCGTACTGATCAGCGTGGCGCTGTTCATCGTAACTATCATCCTCTTCTACGTCATTCCGAAGGGATTCATTCCCAGCGACGACACGAGTCAGATTATTGGCTACACCGAAGCCGCCGAAGGGACTTCATTCGAAGAAATGTCGCGTCATCAGGACGAGACCGTGGACGTGATTCGCGCTAATCCCAACGTCGTTGGTGTGTTGTCGACGGTCGGTGCGAGTGATGTGAGTGCCGCAAGTAATACCGGCAACCTCCTGATTCTTCTGAAACCACTCTCCCAGCGCAGTGCAGACGTCGATACGGTGATCGAACAATTGCGTCCAAAACTCGTCGCCGTCTCCGGCATGAGGATCTATCTACAAAATCCGCCGCTGATCCAGGTTGGCGGACAGGTGACCAAAAGCCCCTATCAGTTGACCTTGCAAGGTCCAGACCGGGACGAGCTTTACCGTAACGCTCAAGAGCTACAGAACAAGATAGCCGCCTTGCCGGAATTGCTGGACGTCACCTCCGACATTCAGATCAAAAACCCACAGCTCAATGTTGAGATCGATCGAGAGAAGGCATCCTCTGTCGGTATCACGGTGCAACAAATTGAGGATGCCTTGAACGACGCGTATGGTACGCGGCAGATTTCGACGATCTATGCAACGACGAACGAATACCAGGTCATTCTGGAGGTAAAGCCGGAATATCAGCGCGATCCTTCAGCACTGGGCCGGCTCTACATTCATTCGACCGCAACTGCGGCGTCTGCCGGTCAACCGGTTGCGGGTCAATCGGCCTTAACACCGTCATTGCAGTCCATATCGCCTGCGGCTTCGACGTCTTCAGTGACCGCCCCCGCCGGCGACCCCGCTCTGTCTCAGTCTAGTGGCACGCGTCTGGTGCCTTTGAGCACCGTCGCCAAACTTTCAACTAGCGTGGGACCTCTACTCGTCAACCATGTGGGCCAACTTCCTTCAGCTACGATCTCATTCAACTTGCATCCGGGTGCCTCGTTGAGCGGGGCGACCGAAAAAGTTCAACAGATTGCCAAACAGACTCTGCCACAATCGATCACGACTACCTTTCAGGGCACAGCGCAGGTATTTGAATCGTCATTGCAGAACTTAACACTGCTCCTTCTGGTTGCCGTGATGGTGATCTACCTGGTGCTCGGAATCCTATACGAAAGTTTTGTTCATCCTTTGACGATTCTATCGGGTTTGCCGTCTGCCGGATTGGGGGCATTGCTGACGTTGCTTCTTTTCGGGCGCGAGTTGGACGTGTATGCGTTTGTGGGGCTGATTATGCTCATAGGCATCGTGGAAAAGAATGCCATCATGATGATCGACTTCGCATTGGCGGCCGAGCGGGGAGAAGGCAAAAAAGCCGAAGAAGCAATCTTCCAGGCATGTCTAATAAGATTTAGACCAATCATGATGACGACGATGGCGGCATTGATGGGCACACTGCCGATCGCCCTGGGCTGGGGAGCCGGCGCTGCCTCGAGGCGTGGCCTGGGGCTCGCCGTCGTTGGCGGGCTCGCTGTCTCGCAGGTGATGACGCTGTACCTGACCCCGGTTGTCTATATTTATTTTGACCGAATGCAGGCATGGTTGTGGCGCGGCAGAACCAGTGAGGGAGAAAGCGGTGATGTCGGAGAAGGTGGCGATAGTTATACCCCGCTGAGCGTGTAATGGTTCTTCTTGTCGATGTTTCGCCGCTACGCGGCTGTCGGAGTTCTGCTGCTGCGCAGCGCGGCGTTGGCTCTGAGATTGGTCATGCCCGATAAGGAAAAAACGAAAGGAACCTCCGACAGCAAGCCAGGCGGCTCACCTCCGGGCGCGCATGGCATATCCGAACTCTTCATTCACCGACCAATTACCACCACTCTGGTAATGATCGGAATCGTGCTCTTCGGATTCATCGGTTATCACTTACTTCCGGTTAGCGATCTCCCCACCGTTGATTATCCGACCATCAGCGTCAACGCAAGTCTGCCGGGCGCGAATCCGGAAACAATGGCTTCGTCAATAGCCACTCCACTCGAGCGACAATTTTCCGGGATTGCAGGAATTGATTCGATCAACTCGACTAACTCCCAGGGATCGACCTCGATAACTCTACAATTTGATTTGAGCCGCAACATAGATGCCGCCGCGCAGGACGTGCAGACCGCCATTTCCGCAGCACTGTCGCAGCTACCACCCGGGATGCCGTCACCGCCCAGCTTGCGCAAATCCAACCCCGCGGATAGTCCAATCCTTTTCATGTCTTTGAACTCCCCCGTGCTGCCGCTGGCGACCGTTGACGAATATGCGGAAACATTGGTGGCTCAGCGCATTTCAATCGTTGATGGCGTCGCGCAGGTGCAGGTTTATGGCGCGCAGAAGTTCGCTGTGCGCGCACAGATGGATCCCGAGGCAATGGCCGATCGCGGCATCGGCGTCGATGATGTAAGTGCCGCGATTAGAAACGGAAATCCGAACACGCCGGTCGGTACGCTGTACGGCAGATACACAAACCTCACGTTGAAGACCAACGATCAGTTACCGGATGCGGTGGCCTTTCGGCCGTTGATAGTTGCTTTTCGCAGGGGCGCCCCGGTCCGCCTGCAGGACATCGCCCACGTTATTGACAGCGTCGAGAACAACAGAATCGCCAGTTGGTTCAACGGGCGGCGCGGCGTAACCCTCGCCGTCCAGCGACAACCGGGTACAAACACGGTCGCAGTGGTTGATGCTATTCGCCAACTGATGCCTCAATTCAAACAGCAGCTACCGGCGGCCGTCAGTTTGGATATCCTGTACGATCGCTCAACATCTATTCGTCAATCAGTCAACGACGTGCAATTCTCACTATTGTTGGCAATTGTTCTGGTAGTGCTGGTCATCTTCTTATTCCTGCGCAACGTGCGGGCCACAATTATTCCCACCCTGGCCCTGCCCACTTCTATTGTGGGCACTTTCGCCGTGATGTACCTGCTTGGTTTCAGTCTCGATAATCTTTCACTGATGGCTCTGACTCTTTCAGTCGGCTTCGTGGTCGATGATGCGGTTGTGATGCTGGAAAATATTGTGCGCCGGATCGAGCACGGCGAGAGCGTAATGCAGGCCGCTCTCAAAGGCTCGCGCGAGATCGGCTTCACCATCGTGTCGATGACCGTATCGCTGGTCGCGGTATTCATCCCGGTGCTCTTCATGGGCGGAATTCTGGGCCGGTTGTTTCGCGAGTTTGCCATCACTATCAGCGCCGCAATTCTGGTCTCCGGGTTTGTGTCCCTTACTTTGACTCCAATGTTGTGCAGCCGTCTGCTCAAAGCCAGAGGAATTAGAGAGAGTGCTCTCCATGAAGAGACGGAAAAGCAGCAGCAAGTACATGAGAAAAAAGATCGCCATTGGTGGGAAGCAAGCAAGGGCATCTTTAACCGAGTGCTGCATCTCTATGAATGGAGTCTGCAGCGCGTTCTGGCCCACAGTCTCATCACGATCTTATTAATGGGCGCTCTGGCCGGCGTTACTGTTTATCTGTTCATCAAAGTGCCCAAGGGATTCATACCCAGCGGTGACAGCGGTCTGCTGCTCGCCAGTACCGAAGCCGCGCAGGGAATTTCGTTCGAGGACATGGTCAAGCACCAGAACGTCATCGCGGATATTATTCAGCATGATCCCAATATCGCGGCGATGAGCTCGACGGTGGGCGCCGGCGGCAGAAATTCCGGCGCCAATACCGGTACCATTTTCATCGTCCTCAAGCCGCCAAACCAGCGCAAGCTGAGCGCCGATCAGGTTGTCGAAGAGTTGCGTCCCAAGCTTTCGCGCGAGCCGGGTATCAGGGCTTTTATTCAGAATCCTCCTTCCATCAATATTGGCGGGCGTTCCTCTCGCAGCCTCTACCAGGTCACGCTGCAAGGCACCAGCAGCGAAGATCTCTACGACAACGTAAGCAAGTTCGAAAAGAATATGCGGCAGGTACAGTCGATCCAGGATGTCAACAGCGATCTTCAGATAAACACGCCGCAGATCAATGTAAACATCGAGCGCCAGCAAGCCTCAGCCTTGGGCGTGACGGTCCAACAGATTCAAACCGCGCTGGGCGATGCTTTCGGAGTGAGACAGATCTCGACCATCTACAAGTCAACCAACGAATATCAGGTAATTCTGGAAGTGAAGCCTGAGTATCAGCGAGATCCTTCGGCGCTGGGCCGCCTCTATATTCATTCGTCAACCGGAAAGCTGGTACCGTTGAGGGCGGTCGCCACATTATCAAATGGTGTTGGACCAGCGCAGGTCAATCACCTGGGTCAACTACCGTCGGCCACCGTTTCATTCAACCTGAAGCCCGGCATTTCATTGAGCCAGGCCACTGCCGAGGTCCAGGCGCTGGCCAAACGAACGCTGCCGGCTACGATCACCACAAGCTTCCAGGGCACGGCCCAGGTCTTTCAATCATCGTTGCAAAATCTGACTTTGCTTTTGGGAGTGGCGGTGCTGGTCATCTATCTTGTCCTCGGCGTGCTCTACGAGAGTTTCATTCATCCCTTGACGATTCTTTCCGGTTTGCCTTCCGCGGGATTAGGCGCCCTGCTGACTCTTTTGATCTTTGGGCGTGAGCTTGATGTCTACGCCTTTGTCGGCTTGATAATGTTAATCGGCATCGTGAAGAAGAACGCGATCCTGATGATCGACTTCGCGCTGGCGGCCCAGCGTCTGGAAGGCAAAGGAGCTCGCGAGGCTATTTATCAGGCATGCCTGGTCCGTTTTCGTCCCATCATGATGACTACCTTGTCGGCTTTGATGGGTACCCTGCCCATCGCCCTGGGATTTGGCGCCGGCGCCTCAGCGCGCCGCGGACTGGGCCTGGCAGTGGTCGGCGGGTTGATCGTGTCGCAGATCCTGACGCTCTACATAACCCCTGTCGTCTATCTCTACTTCGAACGTTTGCAGGAATGGCTGCAAGGCGAAAAACCTGAAGAGCTCGGAAAAGAAAACCAGATCCTGATCCCTTCCGATTAAATGCGGGAGTGCTCCCTTGGGGAGGTATTCCAGGCCGCTCGTAAACCCATTTCGGAGGCTCATAACCGCCAAGAGACGCCTGGCTTTGCAAAAAGCATCGAACGTCACGCCTTAAGAGACAAGTGATTCTGTTGGTTGACGCTCGTATTCAACAAATCTGACTTCGATTCAGGTGAACGCATAGGAGGAAAGAAGATGGCAAATCCCATTCTGGTCACCGGCGCGGCGGGCCGCGTCGGCGGGGTAGGGCGCACGGTCACCAACCTGCTGTTGAAGCAAGGCAAGGCGGTGCGTGCGATGGTGCGAAATGAAGACAAACGCGCGCAGGCGTTGCGCGACATGGGTGCGGAGGTCGTGGTCGGCAATCTGCTCGATCTCGATTCGATGCATAGGGTGATTGCCGGCTGCGAGACGATGTACTTCGGCATGTCGGTTTCGGATGCCTATCTGGCCGCGACGGTCAATGCGGCGGCGGTGGCGAAGCATCACGGCGTGAAGGCGTTCATCAATATGTCGCA
>Ga0137372_10003929_pt1 | contig 14435 bp, 16 predicted proteins | sample SagtaG_6_FD_104911 | JGI IMG/M metagenome (GOLD analysis project Ga0137372, IMG submission 104911) | Vadose zone soil microbial communities from Sagehorn Ranch, Mendocino, California, USA - Sage1_R_60_16 metaG | ecosystem: Environmental > Terrestrial > Soil > Vadose zone | place: USA...
CATCGACACCGATTGGTGCAGATGCGCACCCGGGTCATGAACCAACTGCACGTGGTCGCACTCAACGAAGGTCTGCGGCGTAACCACTTCGTTTTCCAAAGAGACACCATCCCTAAGCCTTCGGCTTAGGTCGGTGCAGGCGGTCCGTGGACTAGCGAACGCTGCTCGCACCAAGTCGAACAGTATTCGAGTCCGTTCGAATTGCGTACGATTCCAATTCGAATGGTATGAGTAATCTAACTGCCACTTTAGATTACCCAATGCCAGCGGCAACCACCCCTGTTCCTTCGGTCGTTGACACTCTTACGCAATATGCGTAATAATATACGCAATATGCGTAACCATTCGGTGCTGACCGCGTTGTTCCCGCAGGTACGGCAAGGTGTGCTTGCGGCTACACTCGGCCAGCCAGACAAGTGGTGGTATCTTTCGGAACTCGCGGACCGTCTGGGAACGACCCCATCGAGCCTTCAGCGGGAGTTATCATCTCTGGTGGCAAGCGGAATATTGGTGCGTCGGCGGGAAGGCACAAGAGCTTATTTCAAGGCGGAGACCCAGTCCCCAGTCTTCCGAGACCTGCAGCAATTGTTCGAAAAAACTGCAGGGCTGGCTCCGATCTTGGAGGAGATGCTAAAGCCGTTTGGGAAACGGATTCTGAGCGCTTTTATCTATGGTTCCGTGGCACGAAGCCGGGAACATGCGATGAGTGACGTGGATGTAATGGTCATTGGCGGAGCAGGTCTCGCCGACCTGTCTCCGGCGCTCCGCAAGGCAGAGCGGCGCCTCGGCAGAGAGGTCAACGTCACGGCCTATTCACCAGAGGAGTTCCGGGAGAAAATCAAGTCGCGCGACCATTTTCTCGCCGCGGTGTTGCGAGGGCGGAAACAGTTTCTGAAAGGAGGTCAGAGTGACCTGGACGAACTTGCTCGCAAATAAGGAAGCCCAGAAACACAAGACCTCCAAGAAGGAACTGGACAACATGCGGGCGCTCATCGCTCGCGACCTCGCAGACGCGGGCATTGCCGGTCTTTCGGCAGATCGGAGATTCGCAACTGCTTACAACGCAGCACTCCAGGCTGCTAACATGGCTATTGCCTGTGCGGGATATCGGATCATGAGCAAGGTTGGACATCACCGGGTGTCGTTAGAGAGTGCGAAACTTGTGTTGGGCAAACCCATGCACAAATACGCCGATTATTTCGAAACCTGTCGGCGAAAACGAAATACGATCGACTACACCTTCTCCAACGTTGCGACGGAGACGGAAGCGAAGGAGATCCTCATCCAAGCGCAGCAGTTTTATCGCGAGGTCGAGGACTGGATTACCAAGAACCATCCCACGCTCAAGAAGTAAGATTTGGTTATTGTTCCACGACAGAGCAGAGCCGAATGCCACGCATAGGCGGCGCAGCCTAGGATCAGGCGAACCGAGAGCGAGAATAACAAAAGGGGTACAGCCCAGGCCATACCCCCTTTGAGAGCTGCGTACCTCCTCAAAAGTCTCCCTGGCTCGCATCGCACCACACCAATCAGCCCGCATCGTGTGCCATGAGCACTAATACGGGCTTTTTCACGTCCACAAGTTGCCCACAGGCCGGAGTCGATTGCTAGACCTGTGTGGGAATTCGAACTGCACTACTGCCGAGAACTCGATCAGTTGAGGGTTGATTTCCGTTCCTTCGGATAGATAAGCGTGAACTGCAAACTCATCTGCCATTTTGGGGAAAGATTGCCAGTGGGTCGGATGGCGTTGTAATACAGGGTTACATTCGAGTCCACCGCCTGTTGCCAGATACTGAAAGTCCTTCCCGCACCGCCCCCGACAGGTACGAGCCAGCGCTGCCCAGTCGTTTGCGTCCAATCAGAGTTGAGCGTCGGGGCTGTTACCAGATACCAGTCATGTGGCAGATTGTAGGAAAGGGAAGTCTCGACTTGTATCTGGTTTACCGAGCTGCGACGCGAGTTCCCCGGAAGCGACCAGATGTTCTGCACCAGCACGCCTGCGGATCCCCACTTTGGTTCTGCCAGCAAGACCACTGAGGGACCTAAATCCCATTTACCGCCACCAAGGTTGCCGTTGGTTGCCGTGGGTATGAGGAGCGAAGGCCCGATACCCCAAATCAGCTTTCTGGCCCTCGCAGGCGTAATAAAGAAGGTCGCAATCGTGTCCCCCAATCCAATCCTGCCTCCGGTATTTTGTGTCAGATCAGGTATGTAGGTGATCGCCGTGGCGACAATCCGTGGGACTAGTAGCCATTGTTCGGATAACTGCAGCGGAATGACCGGCTGAATTTGAAGGGAATTCGACGTGCGATGGTAGAGTCCAGTATCAAAGTTGACGCTCCCCGCCAAAGGAACTTTGATCGCATCCGCCACCGGGTTCCTCGCAAGGTGTCTTATTTCATCGCTGGTTTCTTGCGCTCGCAGTACAGGACAAATAAGCACACAGATCACCAACAGCCCGTAAGGCACCCGGATTATCCGGATGGTGGCTTTCCGAATTGCCCTTCGCCACAATGGCAGTCGAAGAAACCGCATTGCGAGACATTTGCTCCTTCCGGGCCAATTCCGCTTTTAACTTCTTTCGTGATCCCTGATTGGTGATTCCGAATGTTCGCCGCTAATGGAAGCCCGATTGTTCTAGAAAATTGTCTTTATCAAGCGCATCACTAACTCATCGAGTGAAAAGATCGTCAGCATCAATGGCAAAAGAGGCGCGGCTGTGGTAGCGGCGAGTAGCGTGATATCTTCTAATGCAAAGGGCACAATGCGCATCTCGCGCACGACCGAGTAGCTGTTTCCGAGGTCAGCAAGCGACTGAATGTCTGCGGTGCCGAGTAGCTCTTCGAAGTCGGGGAGCTGCCTCGCATCCATTTCTCCCTAAACCGGAGCACATACCGACTTGCCAGCAAACCATATTCCGCGCTGCCAGTACGCTTGGTACGCACCAGCCGGGGGGGTGAACATCGTGAGCGGGCCCAGGATGAACAGAATGAGGAAACAGATCAAGCCGGCGGCTTCCATCTTGAAGGACAGCAGGCTCTGCCCTTGATATAGAACCCGGCTGGCGATCAATCCCGCCAGCACTGCGCCTTGGGAGAAAAGGATGGGCGCGAAGGCGTCGGAGCTCTTACCTAGGAAACCAATCCCCCCGGCTCGATCCGGATGGTCGGCAGTGAGTTGCAGGTTCAGTCTCGAAACCTTCCACAAAAACCAGAACCAGAGCATCAGGCGCATGTACCAGCGCAGCAAGATAAACTGAAAAATCGGGACACTCACAAAGGCGTACCAGTAGCCTGCCAAAGTGAGATGCAAGTGGTTCGCCTCTGGCATCGCATACTAGGTCGCTGTTCCCAAAGCGACCTGGTCTCGCCAAATCCAGAGCCCCAACGTATACACCACAACCAGCAGAGCTATTTCCACGGCAACCGAATTGCGCACGCGCAATACGGAGTTAACCGCCGCGCCGAATTTCGGCAGGTCCTCGTCTATAACGATGTGTCTCTCCACGAACCGTCGTGCCACGGGACTAATGCGAATATGCACCACGAGTTCGGCCGCGATGAGCACCGGCAATGCAATTAGGAACCGGACGTGCGCTTCAATGTCGTGCAGGAAGGGTATCTTGATCGCCCCGCTAAGGGCGTGTCCCTCGACCAGCGCAAAGAGCAGGAGTGGCAGCCACGTAAATAGCATGATGACCAGGACTCGCCGACGCAGGAGCTCCAGTGCATCCCCGGAGAGATGGGCGCGCCTGTACAATTGAAATAGGGGTCCGCCCAACACAAATGAGAAGTCAGGTGCGGTCTGCGCAGGGGTTGTAGGCATTCGCGCATCCGGTGGAAGCGTCACTTCATACCTTCCCGCAGGTGATGAGCGCTTCGTCATAAGGGTTTAACTCCGTAGGCTTCGGAATCCGTAAATTCATTAGGGTGGCCCGTCCAAAAAGCCATGGTTTCAAGACGTGGCGGGTACGCGGGGCGGGTGGCCCACCCTTCCTAATGAATTGTGAGCACGACTTGCGACAGCCCACAAAGATGTACCCACCCCTTCAGAAAACCGCGAAGGTAGGACTGCGACGTTAATGATTGCGATCCATTCTGCAATCCGTTTGTGCGTCCCGCGACGGCTCGCCTCTTAGTGCATGTTCTCAGTTCGCTCATGGTTTGGACGGCGGCGCTTTCCGGAACTTATACGTGTACGATCCGCCGAACACAATTGTGCGTCCTTGCGGACGGGCTTTGGCCCGATACTCGGGCTCGTATTTAAAGAAGAAACTCAGGTGCTTCGGTGGCAGGATGAAGTTGGTCTGGAAGCCCACGGCATGCACTGAGTAATAGGGAACGCGGCTCGCAGCGACAGGGACCCCAGCCACCAGATAATTGCCCCCGTTGGCCGAGACTTGCCATTGGTCATACCCGATCAGGCCGACCTCCAAAAGCTTGTGCATCTGCTTATCTAGCGGGAGAAACTGGCCAATCCCCCATTCCAGAGTGAAGGCCTGTCCCGGCGTTATGTGGCTGAATTGACCTGACGGAAAGCTGGCGACCTTCTTTTGCCCGTGGACTTCCCAGTCAGCGAGCATGTTCGCGGTGGTTCCTCTGTTCTTCGTGAGATAGACCGTTGAGCTGCCTTCGATATTATTACCCCAATATCCGGAACCAACGTTGTTGCTGGCTCCGGGTGAGTACCGCCCAGTTGGGGCCGTGAACGCATAGGCAACGAATGTGTCGGCCCGCTTCAAGTTCCAACCCAAGGTAAACGGCTGGAACCACGAGTCGGCAAATCCGTAGCCACCGCCGTTGAGTCCGAACTTAGGGGGAATGCCCAGCGAGCGGACGCCCACATCAGCGGTGAGTGAACCATTGGCAGCGGGCAAGACCGTCATGAACGCCAGCTTCCCACCCAGAATCTTGGTTTTTGGCACGTAATAAAAAACACTTTCGATCGCCCAGAAACTGAGCTTCCCCGTGATACCAGGGAGTTTATTCCCGCCGGAATCATTCAGGGCGTTGGCTGAGTAGTTGACGTTCAAACTAGCGTAGGTAAATCCGGGATCAGGCAGGACTCCGGCATCGAGGCCCGACTGCCCCGGAACCCATTGTCCTTTCTGTTGACCGAGCAAAGGCGAAGCAAATCCCACGATGATGAGTGCAAACACCAAAACTCCATCTTTGGTCTGCGAAGACATCCGTTCTCCCTTGACTGAAATGTGCTGCACCGACTCCCTCAACTAACGAAGTGTCTGCCCGAGCAAGGCCATTCCGTCACTGCCGATGCGCGTCTCCAGACTATCCGGCGTCACTTTCTTTGCTTCACGCGTGGGAAACTGTTCAACCGGCTGGAGGGTCGAGTTGCCATAGGGTTGCACTCCTGCGCATTTCGACGAAATTACTGCTTCGATTTCTTTCAAAAGCCACACCTGTTAACGGCCCGAATCAGAAACATAACCCGAGCCCTCAATGAATGAGTTCGACCTCACTCGGCCGCCACTGCTTTGAGAACGTGAACCAGTCGGTGATGTGAACGATCTCGTTACTTGTTCGCCCGGCAGCGATCTTCCCTGGCCAGCGGGCGATGCAGGGCGTGCGCAACGAACCTTCCATGCCGGTAAAGTACGAACCTACCCACTTACGGGTTTTCAAGAACTTAGCAGGAACCCGTGGGTGCTAAAAGCGCAGAAAAACACGATCAGGAACAGCTATCGTTCCCTGATCGTTCCAGCAAAGACTAGTCGAAACGACTAAAAACCGGGCGGACGGGTTGGCTACTTCAGTCCATTGTCGGTTTGTTCAGATTGCCGCAGGATCGACCGCGCACTTTCAAGCGCAGTTGACACACGTTCATCTTTCCCTTCGACGCGCCCTTCAGGAGTCATATAAACATCGTGAATTTTCGTCAGCGTTGGTTCCGAAGCCGTGCGGGGCTGGAGCAGTTTTGAACGAAATCGCATATCATCATAATCCTCGGGGGCACGAAAGGCTCCCGTAAATAGATGCTCCGATAGTTCAGAAACACAACAGGACGGACGATGTTGCCCTATCCTACTCAGAGCCCGATCATTGCGGCCTTACAATAGGCATGACGATGACCTACGAAACTTGGCTGGAAAAGGTAAAAGATGCCCTTCGCTCAATCACCAAGCTTCACCTCACGTCTGCGGCAACTGGTTCTGCCTCTATCGGAACACTGGCTCCTGTTTCTCCCTGAAGAGCAGGATGTTCCTCGTTTTCAAATGCGAAGATACGATTCCAGTCATTCTTCATGCTCACGAGTGTCCAGCCACGTTTGGGCGCTTCGTCGAGCCCGCGGTTGAGTTTGCCTACGAATGATGTGCGGTCGTAAGCGTACTCGCGCACGGCATCGTCGTGGTGGATGAGGAGCCCGAATCGTGGGCCCGCACCGCCCGTGACCCATTCGAGCATCTGAAAATCGCCATCGGAATTGCCAAAAGCGGCAATAGGACGGCGACCAATGAAGGTGTTGATCCCCACTGGCTTATCTTCATTGTCATCATAAAAGTCCAGCTTGGCCTGCCGCACCAACACTGGCCTGCCGTCTCGAACCTCGTACTTTGTTACGATGCTGCTGCCAACAACTTGGTCGGGAGGAATACCATAAATCTTTTCGCTAAAGGTGCGTACAAACTCGATGCCGCCACCGGAAACAATGAAGGTCTTGAAGTCATTCGCTCGAAGAAAAGCTAGCAATTCCAGCATCGGTTGATAGGCAAGATCGGTGTAGGGCCGTTTGAATTTCGGATGCCGTGCCGAGGCCAGCCAATCTTTGACAATGCGTTCGAACTCTTCCGTGGTCATGCCTGCATGGGTTGCCATTACGAGTTCAACGAGTCTAGTCTCCCCAGCAGCGGCAAGGGCCTTCATGTCATTCTCAAGCACGGCCTTGAATGGCTGCTTGTCTTTCCACTCCGGGTGCTGGGGCAGCAGGGCACGGACACGGTCGAAAACAAAGAGTCCCTGAAAATAAAACGGCTGTTCGGCCCAGAGCGTGCCATCGTTATCAAAGACCGCAATTCGGTCTAGTTCAGGAACGAAGTCAGGACTGCCTTCAGTGGTCACGCGCCGGACGAAATCAAGGATTGATTGTTTCGCTGCGCCACCGTTCCACGAGGCCAGCGGCTTGGCCTCGTACTGCCACAGCCTTTTCGCTGCGGTGCCGAAATTTCCGAGTTGGTAGATAGCGACTCCGTCTGCCTTGAAGGTGAAAGCCCGGAATGGTTCCGCTTTCAGTTGCTTTACGAACTCCTCTTGGGCAACACCCACTGTAATGTGTGGGATGTAATGCTCGCCGCTGGATTTGGGAACAAATGTCTCGACCCAGCCAATGGTTTCGGAGTTGGCCTCCGCGCCTACAAAGGCGTTTGCGGTCCCGCCGTTCACGGAAAACGGCTCGACGGCGTCAATCACCTTCTGATGGAGTTGCATTAGCTCGGGCGTGCGTTCGACAACGAGGACGGTAACTGCCACTCCTCCCCAAATTACGTAGTCGAGACTTGTCGCTTTCAGGCTCAACGCCATTGGACGTTCGGTGGCGAAAACGTTCGTGAGAGCGGCGGTTACTGCGTCGAGGTCTCTCGCTCGCACGAACCGTTGCAAGAGTGTGACGTGCGGTGCATGCGTGGCGTCCAATGCATAGCCTGCCGTAAAGTTCCCTCGCAAGCGAGCGTTGACGGCATTGGACTTCTCTACGGTCGTCTGATCCGGCTCGATGAGAACGTCGACGGCGATGAGCGTATCGTTGGTATTTTGCATTGATGTCCCCTGACTTTCGGGCGTCGGATTGGTGATCGCTTGGGCGTGCAACTGTTGAACTAAGGGTAAAACAAACCCAAGTCCAACCAAAAAAGTGAACATGATTCTCTTCAAGATTGGCGACCCTTCGCAGGTCGTTGGTGCGTAATTCTTGCCACCACGCTCCTCCAGCCGGTTTTTGAGAGGTAAAGGCTAGAAGCACCGTGCCGCCCGGTAAACTGTCAAAAGAGACAGTGCGGCAAGTGAGATGGTTGTTGCTGATGTAACCAGGCCAATTACACTAAGTACTCCATGTCGTTCTTCGAACGACACCGGTTCGTCTCCAGCAGATCGCTGTAGGGATAGGCCGCTTGCGGGTACTTGTAGAGATATTTCATATAAGAGTGCGTTGGCGTGCTGTCGAGATAAAAGTAGTACTCTTTTACGTCTTCGCCGTGGTTGCCTTCGCTATTGGTCAATCCAAAGAGCCGCTCCTTGAGTATCGGATCCTTACCGTTCCACACCGCGAGCGCGAAGCACAGGGCTGTTTGTCGTCAGAGATCCCGGCGATGCCGTCCTCGCCCCAGCGGTATGCGCGGGAGCGAGCCTGATCGTGGGTGAAATAGTTCCAGGCGTCACCGCCTTCGCTATAGTCTTCGCGGACAGTTCCCCACTGACGTTCGCTGAGATAGGGGCCCCATTTTTTCCAGTTAGCGGTGCCTTCCCGGGCCTCCTGCAAGCGGATCTGTTCTTGTGTCATAAGGAATTCTCTTTTCTTCAGGCAGACTTGGCTGCCAGTTCATCGGTCTCGTTGTTCGGCGCGGGTGCATTCAGTAACCCGACGACTCCGGCTTCCGTTGGGGGGAAGCGGTGGCCAGGAAAACGGTCTGCGACGGAAGTGCAATCTGCACTCCTGCGGACTCTATACACTCCATGACCCGAAGGAGAAGGGCTTCTTGGAGCTCAAGGAATTGGTTCCAGTCACGGGCCGAGATGTAAGCGACAACCTGCACATCAAGGGAATAGGAACCCAAACGAAGAAACCGCACGCTAGCCGAGTTGGTCTCGACAGACGGACTCCCCTCTAGCAGGCTGCGGAGGCTGTTGAGGACGGCGTGCATTTGCGGCGAAGTAGTGGCGTGAGACAAATTCAGGAACGGTTTGATCCAGAATTTGTCGCGCACCGAGAGGTTCTCGAGGGTCAGGTTCGCGATCTGCCCGTTCGGGACGCTGATCATGGTTCGGTCCGGAGTTCGGATGCGGGTCGAACGAAGACCAATATCATCCACGGTGCCCACGGTATCGCCCACCTTTAACGTGTCGCCCACGTTCACGGCTCGATCGAAGATGAGGGATACTCCGCCGATTACGTTTTCCAGCGTCTTCTGCGCTGCGAGTGCCACTGCAATGCCGCCGACCCCGAGTCCAGCCAGGGCCGCGGTTGGATCTACCCCGAAGCGGTATAGAGCCACCAGCACCCCCGCGAAGATAATCAATCCGTCGATCGTCCGGCGCGCGAGACGCAGCATGGACATCGCTCCCGTATGGTTGCGACCTCGGAGACGTGGACGAATGTATGCTTCGACCCAGCCATTCACCACAATCACCAGCCATACGCAGCCCGCGATGGTGAACATGCTGGCGGTGGTAATCCAGAATTGCCGTGCCAGGAGTGGAAGGCTCAGTTTGATAAGTACCCAGCGAACGGTGCCGGCCAACAGTAAAAGGCGGATCGGTATGGGCAAGACCCGGAGATTGGGCAGATCCGGCTTCTTGCGCAGGCGTCGGCGCAACCGGCCGATAAGTCCGCTAAGAAGGTGGTCCAGCAGGGAGGCGAGGAAATAGAACAAAGGTATTCCCACAAAAACCGCGAGCCATTCGAACAGTGGTACTCCGGCGAATCGATTACTCACCAGGAATACAGGGAGAAAGGTGTCTATCGTTGCGACATTGGTTTCGTCATAAAGGTCTTGAATTGCGTTAAGGGTCTCGCTGGAGAACAACCAGAGCCTGCCCGACTTCCCGCGATCCACCCGTTCGACGCTGATGTTCACATTGCCGCTCTTACTGCTGATGGTTCCGATCAGTTCTTCGTCGGGCTTCAGTAGATCAGAGCCCTGGGGCAGGTCGCTAAGCGTGTTGAGCCGGGCAGGCAGTCGGCGGTCGAGCACGACGAAGAGTTGTTGCGCAAGATCCGACGCGGCCTTGCCGCTACGTCGCGTATTCAGATACTGCGCGGCAAGATCGCTATCCCCGTTGCGAGAGGCGCTCAGGAAGCCCAGAACCGCCCCCCTCGGGGTCGTGCGGCCAAGAGCATCTTGGGGAACCTCGGGCTTGGATGGAGCCGGTGCGGACGAACGAGTGCCAAGCTGCCCTGCGGCAGGCAAAGAAAATAACAAGACCAGGCATAATGCGCATGCGCCTGTGCGTGCAAGGCTCACGCGCAGCTTAATAGTAGAAAAAGAGATACGAGGCCGGTCAGCGGGATCCGCATTCATCCTACGCCCCTGGTACTCTGATCTGCTGCTCCCTTGCGCGTCTTCTCTGACCTGCCAGAGTGCGCCGTGGTCAGCCTTAGGATGATTTTCTATCGTCCTCATAAAGATGAGGTGCAGGAGGCGTGGCCGAAACTGGCAAGAGTGACAGTTTGTCCAGGCGATGAATTGGAACACCGTGGTGACTTCTGCTTCAGCCACGAGTTTGTTCCCTGATCGTCACTCGACGCGTTTAGCTGTCCCGCTCAATTCCTTGAGACCTGTCCGAAGCCAGCTTGGCCTTAACTCGCGGGAATGCAGTTCGCCCAGGCGCGACGCGAAACAAACGCAAAGAGGTCTGCCATGAAGAACAGCACTTTGATTCTGTGTTTCCTTCTTGTTCTGCGGCTGCAAATCGCATTCCTGTACCCGAAGAAGCCGAAGAGTTAATCGTTTAGCAAGACCTGCGAGGAGCCCGCTGGCGGGTGCGATCAAACTTCCCGTCGGGGAGAGCATCAACTTCGGCGCGCCGGACCAACGGCCTTCCGCGGTGCGTGAATTTACGGATTCCGAAGCCTACGGAGTTAAGCCACCGCACCAAGGAGCTTGGCGTTCAACGACCCGCCAGTAAATAACATCTCCTCCAGCGCGGTGTTCACGTCGACAAGTTGCAACCGACCGTCACCGCCATTTTGGATGTAGAACTAAGCTGCCATCCGCATCAGTTCCTTGATGAACGCGGCGCTGGCCTTATCCGTTCTGCGAACGATCGTCTCCAAGACGTTCTCGTCCAGTGGAAGTCCACAGGCGTAGAGGCGCACCAGCAATCTCCGTCCGTTTTCGTCGGGCAGCGGAAATTCGATTGCCTCATCGATACGCCCTGGCCTCGACGCCAGTGCCGCCTCCAATGAATCTGGACGATTTGTTGTAAGGACAAACAAAACGGCTGCGTCTTCACGCAGCCCATCCATTTCGTTCAAGAGTTTGTTGAGAATACTTTCGTGAATAATACCTTGCGATCAGGCCATTGCCGAACTCCCTGCAAGTGCTCCCCACCGCTGTCCCCGTCTCAATGGTGCTTTGCATTCCGCTGCGGAACGATTTGCTGCGGAGGAGCTTCCGGCATTAGAGTCTGTTGTGACTGGGCGCCAGTCGGCGCTTCCGGCGTTCCTTTCCGCATGTTGGCAAACCACGTACCCAAAGCGAATCCCAGTGCTAGAGCAGCAATGGCAACGACCGGCAGCCAAATAGCCCAAACCTGCTTTTCCAGCCTAACAAGCAAATCGTCGATCTGTTGCGCCCTTACAGTCATGCTCCGGAGGATCGAGTCATTGGCGCTTCTGACCTTGACGATCACTCCGATGTCAGGGTGAGCTATTTCTCGCAGCACGTTCAAAAGTTGCTTTTGAACGGAGCTCATTTCAGAACAGGACTGGTCAAGCGCTCTGGTGGTGTCCGGCAGACCAGATTGCTGGAAACACTGTCGCAGGCTCTCGCCCAGTAGCTTCGCAATTCGAGGCGGGTCCAACCCTGTTTCCAATTCCTTTGGCAAATGAGAAAGGCGTGATTCGAGGTGTGACGCGTATCCAGCCATCCGTTTCTCAACTGCATTGGCTTGAGATGCCGAACTTTCGAGAATCTTCTGCAACAACTTGCGTTCGGCTGCAATCTCTGCGGGCGTTTCTCGCGTCAGTAGCGCGAGGACACCCATTGCTTCCAGTAGCCGCAGCATCTCGTCGTTTGGACTAAGGGTCCGAGTGTGTGCGATGACCCTGTAATATTCCGCCAGTCGTTCAGCAGGTACCAGTCCTGCCAGTTCATCGAACAGAGTTTGGCTCTCGGATCCCGCTCCCGCCAGATTGAGGAATTCCTGATCGGTGCTCATGGGAGGAAAATCTCCTTTGCCCTGTCGAACTCAGAGAAGAGCCGCCGCCGATAGCTTTCCGCACGCATCACGAGCGAGGCACGCTGCAGTTCGTTGATCGCATTCTGCCTTGTAGCAACCTGGCCGAGGCGGATTCCATGTTGCCGCGCGGGGTTCTCAAGTTCTGCCAAGCGAAATTCCATCCGAATCACGATCGGCGATAGCGCTTCACGGAAACGACTGGCTTGCTCAGCCGACTCCCAGTAGCTGAAGTCTGCCTGAGGACTTGTCGCATTCTGGACAATCAGATACTGCGCTCGCTCCTGCAGTCGGTTCGCCCAGGAGAGGACACTCTCAACGCTTGCCGGATCCGGCGTGACAAGGCCGACAGCGGTAAAGCTCGCACCTGTGGCCGCGACATCCTCATACATCGCGTCGAACCAGTCGCTCGCTACCTGCCCGGAACCGGCTCCCATATCGGCGAGGATGATCGCCGTTCCGGATTCGAGATGGTCTACGAAAGCATCGAGACCGGCTGGCGTATGAATATTCACCTTGGCCACCGACCCGTTGAAGAAGTGCTTTAGCGATCCGCGAGCTTTGTTCTCGGTGTCGAGATCGAGCAGAGTAAACGGGATCTCGTGTGCTTCGAACCATTCCGCGAGGGCAACCACCAATCCTGTTTTGCCCACTCCGCCCTTACCGCCCATGGTGAAGACGACACGCTTATTTATCTTTTCGGTGTTCATCGCGATCCTCCTTGATTGATGAGCTTCAGCGGTTCGCTCTCTTCGAAGTGAAAATGTTTAGGTTTTGCTTTCTGCTCAACTGGTTTTGCTTTGAGTGCCTCAATTCGAGAGGCAACATCGTCGGGACTCCTACGAACTTTCACGGACGATTCCATTTCGAGCGGCGGAAGTTCACACTGAATCTGCTTTCGGTGTTTGGCGCGAACCTTGATGAAGGAGTGAATCGTGCTGACTGCCACGTCGACGCCAACGCGCTCGTGAAGAATGCGAACGATGTCGCGATACGTGCAGCCTCTGCGACGAAGCTGGCGAATCAGTTCGCGGTGAGTTTCGAGTTTGGAGCGAGGCGGTTTCTGCGGGATCGTTTCCAGCAGGGAAAGAAGAGTCGGGTCCATTATTTTCAGGCTCCTTAGCACCTGGCCATCACAGTCCGTTAACAGTCCGATAACCCGTCTTCGCAGTCCGATAAGTGCCCTAGAGCGCTATCCGTGCCGTTTAGTTTCAATCGGTTACGAACTCTAGGACGACTTTCACGGCGGTAACACGGGTTCAAATCCCGTCGGGGACGCCATCTTTTCAATGATTTACAAATTTCGGGATATCCTGCATTGCTAACTATCGTTACATCCTGACTAAGTTGGTTTCGGCAGTCTCGTTCAAGGGCTTAGTATTTACGCGGTTTTGAGGGTGGTCGCACATTTAAGACATCGCCCACGATGGGGGGCGACTTGACTCATCGGCGTTCCGACAGGGAGCAGTAAAAATGTCTTCGTTTTATCCAAGCCGAGACATCTTATATACGGGTGTTTATCGAGATCGGTTGGAGGAGCCTGCACTCAGCTGGCGAGCCCGATCGTCCTGATTCCTGTTGGGGAATGTCTTCCTGAACGGCTTTTAATATTTGGTTCATCCCCGGTTCATTGTCACGGTGCATCTTTGGAGTGTGAAGCGCTGGACTCAGGGAAGGAGTTCGATGATTCGCCTGCGGAGATTTACGCTTGCTGGATGCTTGCTGCTCACGACGGTAGCATTGGCTTCCACATTGAAGTCAGTCCTGAGTTTTGACCTGCCGGGTCCAACTGGGAAGCGGTTCGACTACCTGACGATCGACTACGACGACCATTACCTGCTGTCAGCACACTTGGCAGCCGGCCTTCTGTACGTCATCGATCTGCGGACAAATCAGGTCGTGAAGGCGATATCCGACACGCCCGGAGCCGAAGGTGTGGAGTTCGTCCCAGAACTGAAGAAGGTCTACACCTCAAATGCCGGGGACAACACGATCGGCGTCATCGACCTGAAACAGATGAAAGTCGTCAAGAAGCTGCCTACCGAGGCCAAGCCGGACGGCAGTGCCTATGCCGCTCCCTTCCATAAGCTTTACGTTTCCGACGAGCGCGGCAAGGCAGAGGCCATCGTCGATGTGCAACAGGACAAGATCATCAAGACTCTGCATTTCGACAACGAAACTGGAATGCCGCAGTACGATCCAGTTGCACGCAAGATCTACGTCAACCTCCAAGACCAAAACATTCTTGCGATCATTGATCCAGCAACCGACGAGGTGGTCGGACGATATAGCGTTGGAAAATGTGAA
>Ga0137372_10003930_pt1 | contig 14434 bp, 15 predicted proteins | sample SagtaG_6_FD_104911 | JGI IMG/M metagenome (GOLD analysis project Ga0137372, IMG submission 104911) | Vadose zone soil microbial communities from Sagehorn Ranch, Mendocino, California, USA - Sage1_R_60_16 metaG | ecosystem: Environmental > Terrestrial > Soil > Vadose zone | place: USA...
ACGGCGTCGATGGCGATGACGTCGGAGGGGACGTTCGGGCCGGTCGCCGGAGGCGGACGTTTCGCGTCAGAGCATGAAGCGATCGAGGTGGCGAATTCGACTCGCTAGGGCCGTGCCGCGTATTTCTACAGCCGCGACGTCGGACGCATCTGGCGCGTGGCCGAGGCCCTCGAATACGGCGTCGTCGGCATCAACACCGGTTTCATCTCGACGGAGGTCGCTCCCTTCGGCGGGATGAAGGAGTCCGGGATCGGTCGCGAGGGCTCGAAGTACGGCATCGAAGAGTGGCTGGAGCTGAAGTACCTCGCCATGGCCGGTGTTGACCGGTGATCGTCGAACAGCGTGACTACCACGTGTTCACGGGCAAGCTCGTCGAGCTCGTCCGGCTCTACGAGGAAGAGGGGATCGCCCTCCAGCAGGAGTTCCTCGGCGGCCTGATCGGCGTCTTCACGACGGACATCGGCGCGCTGTCGACGTACACGAGCCTGTGGGGATACGACAACTTCGCCGAGCGGGAGCAGCGGCGCGCGAGGTTGCAGGCGGACGAACGTTGGCGCGACTTCCTCGCGCGGATCCAGCCGCTCATCCATACCCAGCAGAACCGTATTCTCGTGCCGACTGCCTTCTCGCCGATCCGATGAGCGGGTCGCTCGAAGGGAAGGTAGCGGTCGTCACCGGCGCCGCGCAGGGAATCGGCAACGCGATCGCCAAGGGCCTCGCCGCCGAAGGAGCGCGAATCGTGGTTGCCGATCTGAGCCGTGCGGAGGAAGCGGCACAAGAGTTCGACGAGGGAATCGGGCTCACCGTCGACGTCGCCGACGAAGCGCAGGTCGAGCGGATGGCTCAGGAGGTGGTCGAGCGGTGCGGACGCATCGACATTCTCGTGAACAACGCCGGCCTGTACGCGTCGCTCCAGATGCGCCCGTTCACCGAGATCCCGGTCGAGGAGTGGCGCCAGGTCATGGACGTCAACGTCCTGAGCATGTTCCTGACGACGCGGGCGGTCGTGCCGCGCATGCGCGAGCAGGGTGGCGGTCGGATCGTGAACATCTCGTCCGGCACGCCGTTCCGCGGCGTCCCGTTTCTCCTGCACTACGTGACGAGCAAGGGCGCGATCGTCGCGCTGACGCGTGCGCTCGCGAAGGAGCTCGGACGGGACGACGTTCTCGTGAACTGCGTGGCGCCGGGTTTCACCATGAGTGACGGCGTCCGCGAGCATCCAGAGGTGATCGAGGCGCTGCGCGAGGTCTCCGTCTCCTCGCGCACGCTCCAGCGCGATCAGGAGCCCGAGGACGTCGTCGGAGCCGTCGTCTTCCTCTGCGGTCCCGGAGCCACGTTCGTGACCGGCCAGACGATCGTCATCGACGGCGGCCAGTACTTTCATTGATCCTGGCGCTCTACGAGCACCCGGAAGGTGTCGAGACCGACGGCGGCAACATCGCTGTCTACGACTTCGACCGCAACACGGCGCATTTCGGCGCGGCCTCGGTCGCCGGCCGCGCGCTCGTCTGGAAGCTCGAGGAGCAGGGCGGAGTGGGCGAGAGGCTCGCCGCGCCCGTGGCGCTCGACCCGGACGTCGAGTGGCTGCTCCGCTGTGATCGGGTCGACTTTCCACGCGGAGGCGTCGCGTATCGGCACACGCACCCAGGCCCGGGGATCCGCTTTCTGCTGCACGGGTCGATCCGCATCGAAAGCGGCGGCGAGGCGCACGTGTACCACCAGTTCGAGCCGTGGTTCGAGGCAGGGCCCGACCCGGTCCTGGCGTTCGCCTCCGAGGCCGAGGAGACGGCCTTCGTACGCGCGCTGCTCGTCCCACGCGAGTGGGCGGGCCGGCGGACGATCCGCTACGTCGACCCAGCTGACGAGGACAAGCCGAAGCTTCAGCGCGCCACGGTCTTCTTCGACGAGCCGCTCGAGCTGTGAGTCGTAGCGGCGCGAGGATCCTCGTCGACCAGCTCGTCGTTCACGGCGTCGACACCGCGTTTTGCGTTCCCGGCGAGAGTTACATCGCCGTCCTCGATGCTTTGCGGGATGCGCCCATCCGCCTGATCGTCGCCCGGCACGAGGCCGGGGCGGCGAACATGGCCGAGGCCTACGGCAAGTTGACCGGACGGCCGGGCATCTGTTTCGTGACGCGGGCGCCTGGAGCGACGCACGCAGCCACCGGCGTCTACACGGCATTTCAGGACTCGACGCCTCTGATCCTCTTCGTCGGCCAGGTACCGCTGGAGCATCGCGGACGAGAGGCGTTCCAGGAGCTCGACTACGGCGCAACTTTCGGCGCGCTGACGAAGCTGGCAATCGAGGTCGAGGGGCCCGAACAGTTTCCGGAGATCACCGCGCGCGCCTTCCGGACGTCGGTTTCCGGACGGCCGGGCCCGGTCGTGGTCGCACTCCCTGAGGATGTGCTCTCGGAGACGGCGGATGTGGAGGACGCGGCGCAGTTCTCGCCCGCGCGGTCTGCACCGTCGGTCGAAGATCTCTCGCGTGCGCGCGAGTTGCTCTCGGCTGCAGAACGGCCGCTGATCGTCGTCGGTGGGGGCGGCTGGAGCGCCGCAGCCGCCGCGGATCTGCAGGCGTTCGCCGAGGCTTCGGCGCTACCGGTTGCGGCCTCGTTCCGTCGCCAGGACTACATCGACAACACCTCACCTTCCTATGCGGGCGTGCTCACGATCGGGCACGACGCGTCGCTCGCGCGGAGGCTTCGTGAAGCCGATCTGCTGCTCGTCATCGGCTCGCGCCTAGGCGACATCGCGACCCACGGCTATACGACGCTGGAGCCGCCGCGGACACCGCAGACATTCGTGCACGTACACGCCGACGCGGAGGAGCTCGGTCGCGTCTTCCAGCCCGATCTCCCGATCGTCGCCGGCTCGACGGAGTTCCTCGCCGCAGCACGTGCGCTCGAGTCGATTGGCGGCTCCCACCGAGCCGATTGGACCGAGTCGGCGCACGCAGGCTTCATCGCGAGCCTGCAACACAAACGCGGGCCGGGCGCGCTCGACCTAGGCGATGTGATGCAGCACCTGCGCGAACGCCTCCCGGACGACGCAATCCTGACGAACGGCGCCGGCAACTACACGGTCTGGTGCCACCGTTTCTACGCGTTCCGCCGTTACCGGACGCAGCTCGCTCCGTGCTCAGGCGCGATGGGCTATGGCATCCCGGCCGCGATCGCCGCCAAAGTCGTCCATCCCGAGCGGACGGTCGTCTGTGTCTCCGGCGACGGCGATTTCCTCATGAGCGGGCACGAGCTCGCAGCCGCGGTCCAGGAAGAGCTGCCGATCGTCGTGCTCGTCGTCAACAACGGGATGTACGGGACCATCCGGATGCACCAGGAGCGCTCCTTCCCCGGCCGGGTAGTCGGCACGGACCTCGTCAACCCCGACTTCGCTGCCTGGGCACACGCCTTCGGTGCGTACGGCGAGGTCGTGCTTCGTTCAGAAGACTTTCCGGAGGCGTTCGAGCGCGCGCTCGCGCAGAGTCGGCCGGCTCTCCTCGAGCTCAGGGTCGACCCCGAGGCGATCACGCCGCGACAGACGCTTTCGCAGATTCGTGCCGAAGCTGGTTCCGCGTAGGCTCCGCAGATGATCGCGGGCCGGATCCGGCACACCGTCGTAGGAGCAGGCGGCCCCGCAGAGCCCGCGCGGGTTTGCGTTCGCTACACGCGCAAGGGTAGATCCTGAGATCGACAGGAGGGTTCTCTATGACAAGCGTGGCTGATTCCACCGAACGGCGAGACGCCCTCGTCGAACGCCTGTTCATGAACGCGATCGGCACATTCGATCTCTTTTCTGTCTACCTCGGTGAACGTCTCGGCCTCTACCGGATCATCGCCGATGAGGGTCCTCTGACATCCGCAGAGCTCGCGCATGCGGCAGGCGTTCACGAGCGGTATGCACGTGAATGGCTCGAGCAACAAGCTGCGAGCGACCTCCTCGAGGTGGAGGTGGATGGGGATGAGGAGCCGCGACGGTTCCGCTTGCCGGAGGGGCACGATGAGGCGCTCCTGGACGTCTCGAGCCTCAGCTACATCGCGCCGATGGCACGCGCCGTCCTGGCCTCGATCCGTCCGATCGACGCAGTGCTTGCCGCATTCAGGACCGGGGGAGGCGTCCCGTACGCCGACTACGGCGAAGACCTGCACGAGGGACAGGCTGCGTTCACGCGGCCGTTGTTCGAGAACCTGCTCGGGAAGGAGTGGCTGCCGGCGGTCCCGGAGCTCCACGAGCGGCTCCTGGCCGATCCGCCCGCGCGGGTCGCGGACCTCGCGTGCGGCCAGGGCCGCTCGAGTATCGAAATTGCTCGTGCCTACCCGACAGTGTGGGTTGACGGAATCGACTCCGACCATGCGTCCATCGAACGTGCACGCGAGAACGTCGCAGGGAGCGGACTCGAGGACCGCGTGACATTCCAGGAGCGCGACGCGGCGGACGCCGAGCTAGCCGGCCGTTACGACCTCGTCACGATCTTCGAGGCGTTGCATGACATGTCGTACCCGGTGGACGTTCTACGCGCCGCGCGGGGACTCCTCGTCGACGGTGGCGCCTTGTTCATCGGCGACGAGCGCACCGAGGACGCCTTCACGGCCCCGGCGAGCGAAGTGGAGCGGCTCTTCTACGGCTTCAGCGTCTTCCACTGCCTGCCGGTCGGCATGGTCGGGAAGGGGGCGGCCGGCACGGGCACCGTGATCCGGGCCGACACAGTTAGGCGGTACGCAAGCGAGGCCGGCTTTTCGAGCTGTGCGGTCTTGCCGATCGAGAACGACTTCTGGCGTTTCTATCTGCTCAAGCCCTAGCGCGCGTGCCGCACTCGAACTCGAGCTGGAAGAGGACTAGGATCGGGAATCGGTCAGGCCCGACAACCTAAGGGGTGATTGAGATGGCGTCCCTGTACGAGCGGCTCGGTGGTCTCGAAGCGATCACGTCGGTGGTGGACTCTTTCGTGGCCCGCTGCGCAGACGACATCCGGATCAACAGCAAATTCGAGCGGACTGACGTCCCGCGACTCAAGAAGATGCTCGTCGACCAAGTCTGCGAAGCAACGGGCGGGCCCTGCAGCTACTCCGGTCGGGACATGCGACGGACGCACGACGGTATGGAGGTCACCGCCGGAGAGTTCGATGCCCTTGTCGAGGACTTGGTGTTGACGCTCGGCGAGTTCGACGTTCCCAGAGCGGAGCAGCAAGACCTGCTCGGTCTACTCGCGCCGATGCGCGGCGACATCGTGGAGGTGGAGTCGCCGGAAACGGGGACGCCGCTGCCTCGGACGTACGAGAGCGCTCACGCGGTGCATTGAGAGGCGGGGCGGCGGGGGAAAATTCGTACTTTCTCCCGGCCAACCGCTCGCGATCGGTTGACTCCTCCGCCGGCTGAGAGGAGACTTGCCGCGGGGAAGACCGGTCACGAACCGGATGAAGGGAGGGGCTACATGAAGCGCTTTCTGCTTTGCAGCATCGCTGCGGGCGTCCTCGCGCTGCCCGCCGTTGCAGCCGGCAGCTCGCTCGTCACCGTCGGCAGCCCCGCCGACTCGACACCTCAGAACCATCAGAACGAGCCTGCGGTCGCGATCGACGCCGGACACCCGGACGTGCTTGCTGCCGGGGTGAACGACTTCATCGACTGGCGGCCTTGTCCGCAAGCCGACGCGACGGACCGGGGGACCTGCTTCGATCCTGCCGACAATCCCACCGGGGTCTCGGGGGTCTACTTCTCGTTCGACAGGGGTCACACGTGGGTCCAGCCGACCTACACGGGCTTGACCGCTCGCGATTGCGGGGCGTCCGGGCCCTGTCCCGCACACATCGGGCCGATTGGCACGCTTCCGTGGTACGCCGAGAACGGGTTGATCGCCGGCGGCGATCCGGGCGTGGCGTTCGGGCCGCGACGTGTCAACGGAACGTTCTCATGGGCGAACGGCTCCCGCCTCTATTACGCGAACCTCACGGAATCACTGACAGCTGGATTCCCGCAGAAAGAGCCCTTCAAGGGCTTCCTGGCGGTCGGCGTCTCGCGGTTCGACAACCCGACCGCGGCGAGGGTGCAGAACAAGGCCAATTGGATGCCGCCGGTTCTCGCGACGCCGCGCATGAGCTCGACGACGTTCGAGGACAAGGAGCAGATCTGGGCCGACAACGCGTCCTCGAGCCCATTCTTCGGGAACGTCTACATGTGCGTCGACGAGTTCCGCAGCAACTCGCGAGGACGGTCGCTGCCGCTCCCGCAGGTGGTCTCGGTCTCGTCGGACGGCGGTGACACGTGGTCGCAGAAGCAAGTGAACAGTGCCGCGGCCAACGTTGCGCTGGGCTTCCACGCAGCATGCACCGTTCGAACGGATAGCAACGGCGTCGTCTACCTCTTCTACTCGCACTTCCAGATCGGGGAACCCGGTATCGGAACACAGGCGATGCAGAAGTCGTTCGACGGCGGCGACCACTGGACCAGGCCTCAGGACATCTTCCCGATGAACGACGCCTGCTACAACTTCGACCCGGTCGAAGGGCGCTGCATCGCGGACGGCTACGCCGGTGCTCGAATCGATCTCAGCGCGATGCCGAGTGTCGACATCGCCAACGGCGCACCGACAGGCGCCGGTGCTACGAACGAGATCGTCGTCGCGTGGAGTGACGGCCACTTCGGGCTCAACAACGAAGTCACGTTTCTCTCGTGGTCGAAGAACGGCGGTTCGAGTTGGAGCGATCCGTCGGTCGTCTCGCTCGAAGGCGACCGCTCGCTCTACTCTGCCCCGGCGATCTCGCCCACGGGCGACCGCGTCTACGTCGTCTACGAAGGGCCGCAGACACCGTGGCAGGGGGCGGATATGACAACGCCCCGTCGGTACCACGGCGTCTTCCGCACGGCGTCGATCGGCCCGAGTGGGGCTCCGGGGGCGTGGTCGACGATCGAGAATGGGCCCCTGGGTGACCTGCGCGCCAGCTACCCGGGCCACGACATCTATCAGGAGCGGATCGGCGACTACGTTTACGCCGCCGCGACCTCGGCGTACGGCGCTTCGGTCTGGACCGACCTCCGGAATGCCGCGGTGTGCGATCCGGTTCAGAGTTGGCGGGCGACGTCGTTCGCGGCCGGGCACCGGGTGCTGCCCGGGGCGCCATGGCCTCTGGGCGAATGCCCGGCGACCTTCGGCAACACGAACATCTTCGCGGCAACCACCGGTTGACGTGAGACGAGGCCGGGGCGGTCTTCGACCGTCCCGGCCCTCCTATTCAGGCCCGCGTCAACTTCACGGCTTGCTTCTGGGGGGGAATCCTGACAACCCGCCAGGCGAGCCCGCAGCGTTCAAGCAACCAGATGACCCAGCCGCCGGGGTCGATCTCGAGACCGCGCAAACCATGGAACGCGGAGGAGGGAAAGGCGTGGTGGTTGTTGTGCCAGGACTCGCCGAAGGAAAGCCACGAAAGCCACCAGACGTTACGGGACTCGTCACGCGATGAGAATCGCTGTCGGCCCCAGTAGTGACAGATCGAGTTGATCGACCAGGTCACATGGTGAAGTAAAAGGATGCGAACCGCGCCGCCCCACACGAGACCGGCGAGGAAGCCATAACGGCCGCCGATCCAGGCCCAACCGACCAGGCCCGGGATCGCCAACGAGAGCAGAACGATCGGCACAAACAACAGGGCGATCAGCTTGAGGCCTCTATCTTCGATCAGATCCCTGGCATAGCGGCCCCGCTCCGCGCTGGCGTCGTCGTCGAACAGCCAACCCGTGTGGGCGTGCCAAAGACCCTTGATCGCTTCCCTGACCCCCTTGCCGTAGCCCGCGTGCGGGCTGTGCGGATCGCCGTTCTGATCGGAGAACTGATGATGCTTGCGGTGGTTCGCAACCCAACTGACGACATTGCCTTCGACGGCGCACTGACCAAGAAGGGCGAACGCGTAGCGAACCCAACGGTAAGTCTGAAAAGACCGGTGGGTGAAAAGCCGGTGATATCCGACAGTGATACCGATCCCCGCGAGGACGTAGCCCACGAACAGGATCACCAACTCGCGCGGTCCAACCATCCGGTTCCAAAGCAGCACGATCGCGACTACCAGACCCACCAGCGGCAGCACAGTCCCAGCCAGATTCGCCAGCTTGCGCGCCCGGCTCATACCGGTGCCTATCCCATGCCCACGCTCAGCTTCGCTCGCGGTCTGGACGATCACCGCGCACACGGTACCGGCGTCACCAGCGGCACCGCGATGTTTCTGCTTGTTGATGCGAGCGGGGACAGTTGCGCGTCATGAGGTAGGACAAAGCCGCCCAGGAGGGCGGCGTCTGTGGCTCACGCCGCCGGACAGCCGCGGGAAACAGCGGCAGGCCCGGGTACCTCCTGGGCGTTGCATCGGGTTCTTCGCTGTCGCGCGTCCTCCTTTGAGATCCACTCGGCTATAGGCGGCCCTCGAAGCCTCGAGGGTGGAGAACCGGGAGATCCCAGCCTCTGGGGTGGCGGACGACGCTCTGCTGGGTCAGAATCACGACGCGGTGAGGAGCGACGACCTTTCACCCGAGCTTGTGGCTCTCCAGGAGGAGATCGCCGATCTGCGAGCGGCCGAACAAGAGGAGGATTCGGCCATGGCCGCCCTCGAGGCCCAGCTGACGGAGCGGGGCGATCGCTTGGCGCTCGCGCGGCGCTTGCTCGCCGACCAGGAGAAGCAGATCGAGCAGAAGCGCGCCGAGCTCGAGGAAGCGATGGCCGAGGATGCTCGCGAAAGGTTCGAGGAGGTCATGCGAGAACGCGAGGCGGCGGCCGCATCTCTGGCAGAGGCTGCCGAGTTGCTGCTCGAGCGGCTCGTGGCGCTCGATCGGTCGCAGGACGCCGTCCGCGACGCATGGGCTACCGCTCAGGCAGCCGGCGCTGTAGGTCGCCGATCGGACCTGGAGACGCCGCCGGAGATCACCGCCGAACCGGAGATCATGCGCGAGCCTTGGGACCGACTCTGCCACGAGATCCGCAACCGGATCAACGAGCGGTTCGAAGACGAGCTCGTCGACGCGGCGTCACGCAGTCCACTGGGCAGCGCGATCAACGATCTCCCTCTGCACCTGCGCGACATAGCACGTCAACGACGCCACGCAATCATCCGGGACGCGGGGGCCGAGAACGGAAGCGGTTAATCGTTAAGAAGCGGCCCGCGGGGAATGCGGGCCGCAAACGCGCCGCCGCAGCATTTTCTCGGGACGGGGGGAGAGTGCCATCCCGAGCGCCGCAGAGTCAGCTATCGCCGGCTCAAAGTGACGCCTGCCGATTATCCCCTATTACCGGACGGACCGCCGCAAGTGTCTCTCCCCGCGGCGGCCGCCCGGCCCTTGCCACATCGGCCAACGAGCAGCGGAGCTTGAAGTAAGTTCGACGTGCCGCCCGGGCGGACCGGGGACCACTCTCGGCTCTTGACGACACGAGGCGGCTCCCGCCGCCCCGTGTCTGTCGCTACCTATTCTCCGCCGTTGTCGCTCAGGCGCACGGCCCGATTGTGTCGCCGTGGCGCAGGTGGGCCGGCAGAGCCGCCCGGTCGATCGTGATCGTCACAAACTTTCCCGAGCCGTTGTGGTGGCAGATCGTGACTTTGTTATGCGCATACTGGGACTGTGCGGCGCTGTTCCGGACGACCCGCGGCTGTGAAGGCGCAATCACGTGCTTGACCGCAGTTACCGCGGACTCCGTGGTGGAGGCGGCGTAGCCGAGTCCGCCGACCGAAGCGAGCGCGCCGAGTACGAGCAGCGTCAGAACTGTCGCAAACGAGACTCTGCGCCACGCGTACCTGCGACCAGCCCCGCGATTCGAGTCGACACGGTTTGACAGAGTGTCGACGAAGTCCCCGGGAAGCTCCGGCCTATTCTCTCGAAGCTCGCGGGCCAGGCTGTCCTTGCGTGGTGGCCGAAATCGCGCCACGGTGCCCTCCTCGGTTTGGCGGAATACGTTCTTCCACCACCCCTACCCAGCTGGCAACGGAAAAGCTTACAACTGATTATCTACAGCCCGGGAACTCTGTTCGAGCCGAGACCAGGGTCGGGCGAGCGTGGGCGGGGGTTCAGCGTTGCCGCAATCGCCTATGTGTGGGCACCCGCGTTGTAGTGCGCTAGGACGCGGGCGGGCGAGAGCACCGTGTTGTAGACCGAGATCTCATCGAGGGTACCGTTGAAGTACTCGCTGATGTTGTCGTAGTCCCAGCCGATCCGGGCCGGCTGCGACGGATGTTGGGTGAAATCGCCAGTCTGCGTCTCCGCGACCTTGAGTTGCCCGTCCACGTACAGCCTCCCCGTCCCCGACGCCTCTTCCATCGTCCAGACGACTTGGTGCGGGAGCCCATCAGCCACAAACGGCCCGCCGCTGTTGAAAATATCGTGCGGCAATTGAGGCGGCGTCCATGAGTTCTCGTAAATGAATAGGCGGCCCTCGATCGTTCCGAAATAGATGCCGTTGCCAGTGCCCGCACGATTGTTCCGGTTGCTCCAGATTGGCTGTTCTGCCGTCGAGGTTGTTTTTACCCATGCCTCGATCGTGCGCGGCGTTTGGACGCTTGCAACCTCGACCTTGGCCGATGACCCGTTGAACGCGACCGCCGTGTTCGGATCGCCCGTGAGCAGACCAGGCTGCCCGAGGGTCGGCGAGCCGACGTAAGTTCCAGGATTCGTGCCTTGCTCGTCTGCCGCCGTCGTCCCTGACGACTCGCCGAGTCGCCAGTACGAGACCGGGTTGTCGGCGAGGACCGTAGTGCGGTAGCTCGGGGCCGTCGAGCCGCAGGACGAGAAGCGGAACGAGCCGAACCGTGTCTTCCAGTTGTCCCCCAAGAGGGTCGTCGGCTGCGTGTCGTAGTACTCGTTCGTGTACCAGAAGGTGCACCCGTCCGGGTCGATCGTCATCGCGCTGTAGTCGCCCCAGCGGGTGTTGGTGCTGCCGTTGGAGAATTTGCAGCACTGGAAGCCGGTGCCCTCGATCAGGGACGTCTCGCCCTGGCCGAGCGTGTTCGCGGAATCGCTCGCGAGCCGGCCCGCGTAACGGATCGCCGGGTAGATGCTTGCATCCGAGACGCTGTAGCCGAGCGCCATGTCCCCGTCCTTGTCGACCGCGAGGCTCGGCATGAAGCGGTTCTTCGAATCTGGCGACCACGTCGACTGTTGGGCCGGCGAGCCCGCGATCGTGCCTCCGGTGACTGGGAGCTGGTACCAGCGGACCTGGGCCAGGTTCGGCGACCCTCCGCTGCCGACGGTGTGCGTGAGCCAGAGCGACTCGGTCCCGTTCAGGTTTGTGTACTGGTTCTGCATCATCAACCGGTAGGAGAGCGTGTCGATGTTGTTGCCGCCCTTCTCCGGCACGCTTGAGGGGCCGGCGTTGAAGGTCGCAATCGGGACGTTCGTGGGCCCGGTGAAGGTGGAGTTCGCGGGGTCCGCCCAGTCGACGTGGAACTTCCAGACGCGGATCGCGTACGAGCCCCAGATGGAGGCGAAGTAGTTCGGCGCGCCGCTCGGCGGCAGGCCCGTCACCACCCGCGCGTTACTCGGCAGGAGGCTGAAGACCGTAACTCCGCCAACGGTCTTGGGCAGGCTGAACGACACGGGCGTCGTCACAGTCCCCGCCTCCATCGCGACGCGGTTGAACGCCCAGACCTGCACGTTCTGGAACGAGCCCGACCCTCTCGTCGAGAAGACGCTGGCGGACATGTAGATCCCGTCCGGCCAGATACCGAGCTTCGGGTAGTCGGGGAGCTTGCCGCCGCTCTCGACCTGCACCGGGTAGAGATTCCAGCCGCCCGCCACAGGATCGCCGCCCGCGGACACCGCTATGCACTCGTACATCGTGCCGCTCGTGTAGTTCGACCAGGCGAAGTCCGCGATGATCCAGCGGTCGCCGATCGGGTCGTAGACGACGATTGGGTCGCCCTGGTTGTTGTTGTCGCAGGGAGTGCCCGTCGGCGACTGGCTGAAGAAGCTGTCGAAGGTGAAGGCGGCGACGCGGCTGCCGGTGCCCTTGTCGAAGATGCCGATCGAGGTATTGACCGTCTGGATGTAGTAGGTCGGCCCGACGTCGCCGTTCGTATCGGGCGGCCACCCGGCGCCCCAGTTGGCGAAGTCGAGGCCGGGGAAGGAGCTCGACGGCGACGGCGACGGCGCGAAGGCCGAACCGGCTTGGAGCGCAGGGTCGGCTGCCGCGAGGCCCGGGGCCTCGTTTGGGGACCGCGGCTCGGGCCGCTCCTCCCGGCGAACGATGTTCCCGCGCGGAATGCGTCGGACGTCGCCGCGGAAGTGGCTCGGTGCGACCGGGGGGCCAATCTCGGGCGTCGGCCCGAGCCCCAGCGGCGACGACCCCGCCGCGGTCGCAGGCGATAACGCCCCTGCCCCGGCCGCGACGAAGGCCGCGGCGAATCCCGCTGTGGCAACGGCCCCGATCGACACTTTCAGAATTCCTCGACGCACCTGAGCCTCTCTTCTTCCAACCCGACGGAGTCGAGGGGACGCATGCAGGCGGCGCGGGAAAGCCTCGCTCCACCTCTTTCTAGAGCTCCGAGAGTAGCGGGATGGCCCGCGTCGGCTAGGACCTTCGGTCCGCGCGCCTTCTCAGCGCCAAGCCGAGGCTCACGAGCAGGAGTGCCACAAGCACGGTCACACCAAGCGAGATCCCGGTGAACGGAAGTGTCCCGCCGCTCGCCGAACTTCCAAGCACCCCTCCGGCGGTTCGCTCGGCGCTCGCGCCGGCGACCCCGCATGCCCCGACCGTGTCGCCGTGGCGCAAGTGCGCGGGCAAAGCCGCTTGGCTGATCGTGATCGTGTGACCCTTGTGGCAAATCGTCACCTTCGGCTGTCCGTACTGCGCCTGCGCGGCGCTCTTCTGGACGATCTGCGGCCGTGATGGCGCAACCACTTGCTTGACGGTCCTCACTGCCTGCTTCGTACCGGACGCGGCGTAGCTGAGCCCGCCGAAGGAGGCGAGCGTGCCGAGCACGAGCACCGTCAAGGCTCCTGCGAAGGAAACCCTGGACCACGTATGCAAATGACGACGTCGGCCACCCGCATCGACGCGCTTCGAGAGGGCATCGACGAAGCCCCCAGAAAGTTCCGGCCTGCTCGCTCGAAGTTCGCGGGCCAAGCTGTCTTTGCGTGGTGACCGAAATCGCGCCATGGTACCCCCTCAGTCGCCGGGATCTCTCCTGCCATCACCCCTACCCGGCCTGCGAACGAAAGGCTTACAACCAATTATCCGGCTGCTGGAGGAACCTTATGGGCTAGCCGAGCTCGTCTCCAATCGTGGGGACTGATTCAGCCGAACCGCTCTTGGCTTGCTCGCCGAGCCGTGCCCGCAGGCGCCCAAGCGCGCGATGCAGGGCTACATCGACCGCGTTCTTCGTCATCCCGAGCAGCTCACCGATTTGACGAGCCGTCAGGTCGGCGCCAAAGCGGAGGGCGATCAGCTCGCGATCGGAGACATCGAGCCGCGCGACCTCGCGTGCCAGGCTGAGGCGGCGTATCGCCTGCTCCTCGAGATCGCCCGGATCGGCCACATCGGGCACATCCGCCGTCACCGTGGGTCGCGTCCGCAGCATGTCGTCGATGCAGTGGCGGGCGATGCCGAGCAGCCAGGCGACGGGCTCTCCGCGCGCAGGGTCGTAGCTCTCCCGGTAGCGCAGCGCGCGCTCGAAGACTTCGCTCGTGACATCCTCTGCGTCCGCACCTTCGCCGATCCGATATGCGACGTAGGAGCCCACCCGCCGGATCAGCGCCTGAGGGTTCGCGAGCGGATCCCGCCGAAGTATCATCCCTGCACCTTACGAACGCTCGCCTCGTAGTCGGCGATCTCGGGACTGTGCGGGTTGAGGCGCCGGGCCTGAGCGAGCGCCCGCCGACGCTGTCTGCCGTCGGTCGCCTGCGCGAGGCCGAACCAGAGTGTCCAGTCGTGCGGATCCTTGGCGACGGCCTTGCGAAACGTGCCCTGCGCCTCGGCGTCTCGGCCCCGGGCAAGCTGTGCCTCCGCGAGCAATCGCCACGGCTCCGCCGACCATGGCGCCCAGCGCATGGCCTTGCGGGCCTTGCTCTCCGCCTTGCTCCAGTTGCCCACGTCAGCGGCATCGTTCGCTTTGGTGAGCGCGGTGTTGCCGAGCAGACCGACGAGCGCGCACGCCCCGAGGACGATCGCAATGGCCACCCCGACAGCCCGCGCGCCGAGCAAGGGGCTGCGCTCGCCGCGGCCGTCGCGCGCAGCGACAAGGGTTGCCGCTGCACAGAAGAGCGCCGCGAGTGTGACGGCCGGAATCTCCCAGTCCCAGTCGACCGCGGCGTGCGCGAGGAACGCTACATAGGCGCCAAACGCCGCCGGCACCAACGCACGCCGCCGGGCGCGCCACCCCGCGACGAACGGCTTTTCGAGGGAGAAGACGAGAAGCGCGGGGACCTACACTCTATCCTCAGTGGGCGGCCCAGGGCAGACTCTATGCCCATCG
>Ga0137372_10003933_pt1 | contig 14429 bp, 8 predicted proteins | sample SagtaG_6_FD_104911 | JGI IMG/M metagenome (GOLD analysis project Ga0137372, IMG submission 104911) | Vadose zone soil microbial communities from Sagehorn Ranch, Mendocino, California, USA - Sage1_R_60_16 metaG | ecosystem: Environmental > Terrestrial > Soil > Vadose zone | place: USA: California...
TATATGCACAAGATAGTATCTCAGAACAGGTTCCGGTTCGGTTAAAATCTCTTCAAGTTTCTACCTCGGGACAATCAAATAAATTGATGTGGACAGTAGCTTGTTTTCTTCAGTATGCAAAATTTGATATCCAACGCTCATATGATGCAGTCAATTATTCCACCATTAATTCTTTTGAAGCTAACAGATTGCGTTGTCTTCAACCGTTTGAATATGAAGATAAAAATTCAAGCGGAAAAGTTTATTACAGGGTAAACGTTGGTGATCTTGATGGAAAAATATATACATCTAAAACTGTTACAGCCTATCGAAATGTAAGTGGTTTTGATATTAATAGTCTTACTCCAACAATTGTTACCGCTAATGCTGTTATAAGCATTTCATCTGCTTTCAACGGGAATGCTGAATTATCTGTGATAGATATTCAGGGGAAACAGGTATTTCATAAATCAATTACTCTCCTCAAAGGAAATAATGAAGTAACATTAAATATGAGTAACCTTGTAAATGCCCATTATTTTTTGATTTTAAAAAATGGCGAAGGAACAATAAGAACTGTGCGGTTTATAAAACAATAAATAATTTAATTGAGATCAAATATAATTTCATCTCGTTACTTCAAAATTTGCTGCACTGCTTTACTAACTTCTGTAACCGGAAGCTTGCATACTTTGTTACGGCATACATAAATAATAGTTTGATTTTCCACAAATTTATTTTCTAAAAGTTCTAAGCTTGCATTTTCCTTACCTCCTGATAAAATAATATTGGGCAAATAGTATTGATCCATTTCCCGGCGTTTGCTTTCATCGTTCTTGCCTGCGATAGCCACTTCGTAAATACCGTTTACAAAATCTGCTTCCAGCATACCCCAATTGGCATAAAACAAAATGTTTTGCTGCACGTTATTTTGAACATTTACCAGCATTTGCTGTGCTGTTTTTATATAATCATCTTTGCTAAAAAAATTTCCCAGATAAAACAGGTTCTTTGCCATTTCAGAATTGGAAGATGGAATTACATTATCAGCCACTTCCATTTTTCGTGCTATTAAATCTGAATGTTCATTATGCGTATAATAAAACATTCCTGATGTGCTGTCAAAGAAGTGTGTTAGAGTGTATTCAGTGATATCCTTAGCCTTGTACAGCCATTGCTCATCAAATGTTGCCTGGTATAATTCAATGAAAGCAGAAATTGTAAAAGCATAATCATCAAGAAAGCCTTCAACAGAAGATTTGCCGTTCTTATAATTGCGGGTGATTTCATTGTTACTGCCAATAGCATGCTGTATTAAAAAATCCGCATTCTTTAAAGCTGCGTGCAAAAATTTTTCTTCGTCAAAAACACGATATGCCTGCACATAAGCTTTTAGCATAAGTGCATTCCATGCAGTGAGCATCTTGTCATCCGTGTTTGGATGTACCCGTTTCAAAAGCCCCTGCAGCAGCTTGATTTTATCCGCTTCGATTTTTGAATTCAGTTCACTTAAGCTAATATGATATTTTGATGCAATCGCTTCATTCGTTTCTTTTTTATACAAAATATTTTTATCTGGTTGCCAGTTGCCTGTTTTTGTTATGTTGAAATAATCTGAAAATAAAGCATCATCATCTTTTAATATTTTTTCAATTTCATCTTTTGACCAAACATAAAATTTTCCTTCTTCACCTTGGCTGTCTGCATCAAGCGATGAATAAAAACCTCCTTCCGGCGATGTCATTTCCCTTTGAATAAAACCAAGCGTTTCATACACAACATTTTTATACAAAGGATCTTTTGTAACCCTCCATGCATCTGCATACAAGCTCACTAATTGGGCATTATCATAAAGCATTTTTTCAAAATGAGGAACATGCCAGTCAGCATCAGTAGAATATCTTGCAAAACCGCCGCCCACATGATCGTATATGCCTCCGTTTGCCATATTATTCAAAGTAATTTTTACTGCATTTAATGCATCGGAATTATTACTGAGATAATGATAATAAAGAAGGTATTCCCACATAGCAGGCATGGGAAACTTCGGCGCTCTTTTTTCGCCACCTTTTTTGAAATCAATATCCGGTTTTACATTATTAAAAATACTGTTCAGATCATTCATTGTAAAAGATGCTGCTGCTTTTTTAAAAGGAATATTTTCAATGGCGCTTATACCCTGTGTAACTTTTGCAGCCTGTTCTTTAAGCGTAGTAGGGTTTTTCTTATGCAGGTCAATAAAATAATTCAGCATTTGTATCCAATCATTTCTGGGGAAATAAGTGCCTGCATAAAATGGTTTTCCATCAGGCATGGCAAGCACATTTAAGGGCCATCCTCCGCTTCCTGTAATTAATTCTGAGGCGTTCATATATATCTGGTCTATATCTGGGCGCTCTTCACGGTCAACTTTTATACTCACAAAGTTTTCATTCATTATTCTGGCAACGGCAGTGTCTTCATAGCTTTCTTTTTCCATTACATGACACCAGTGGCAGGCAGCATAACCAATACTGATAACGATCATTTTGTTTTCATCCTTTGCTTTTTTAAGCGCTTTTTCTCCCCATGGATACCAGTCAACCGGGTTGTGTGCATGCATTAATAAATACGGGCTGCTTTCCTGAATAAGGTGATTGGTATATTTATATTCCTGTTTTTGTTTATTATCTGTAGTATTCGTTTCTCCTGTCTTTTTCTGGTTCTGCCCACAGGAAACATTTAAAGTAAGAAGTGAGACAAGCGTTATGCTTACTGAGATTTTCTTCATGATTATCTTTTTTGTAATTCATTACTTAATTTTTATTTCTGTTTTCATAAATTATTACCCACTGCAACATAGAGCGCATATTGGACTTTATTATATGCTACAACGGCATCTATATAATCCAGTTGTGCCTGTAGATAAAACTGTTGTGCCTGAAAAACTTCAAATGCTTTTGCTGTACCTAATTTTTGCCGTTCTATGCTTTGGTTCAAAGCTTCAGCCACAGATTGTAACGCTTCTTTTGCAATGCTCACCTGTTCTTTAGCTGTTTGTATTTGTGCTGTTGCTGTTTCAATTTCCTCATGATATTTATTTTTGAATTGCTCTAATTTGTTTTGCTGCAATTGTATTTTACTATCCCATTGCTTTAAATCTCCTTTGTAAGTAAGTCTTCCCAGTGGTAAATTCCAAAGTAAGGCTACATTCAACTGGTAAGTATTTTGTACAGGTCCTGAGTATGCTCCAAATGCGCCATTATCCGTGCCAACGCGAAGCTTAGGCAATAATAAACCTTCGTTGGCTGTTTTACGAAGTGTTTGAAAAGATTGCATTTCTAAATTCAGTTGTGAAAACTCTGGTCGTTTTGTAAAATCATTTTTATACGTTGTATCGTTTGGTTGTTTCGTTAATTCTATTTGTATTAAAGAAGTATCGCTGCTGAGCAAAACAATATTTTCAAGATTAAGCAAGCTTGCAAGCGAAGCTGATTTTTGCTGCCAATCATTTCTTGCCTGCAACATTGAAATTTTTAGATGATTGTAATTGCTTTGTGCCATTAAGTAATCGGATTGATATATCAACCCTGCATCCATCTTAATTTTTATTTGTTGTGAAATGGTATCAGATTGATTAACCAGTTGTTTCAGGAAAAAATATTTTAACTGCTCTGCCTGTAAATCAAAATATGTTTGCACTGCTTCTAAAATCGCTTTATTTTTTTCTGCGGTACTTTGATAATTCACTGCTTCCGCTTTTTGTTTTGTAGCAAGCAATGCATACTTTCCTTTATTGAAATCAATTTCAGCGCCTACTCCCAATCCGCCCCAAAAATTATTGCGATCAACATTTGTAAATATTTTTCCATCAGTATTCATTGCAGCACCGTTGAGATAATGTGTTGTATATCCTGCATACAGATTGGGCAACCACCATTCTTTCGCTTTGCTTTCATCTGCCAATGCTTGCTGATACTTTAACTGGTATTCCTGAATAGTTAAGTTGTTAGCGCCTGCAAGTTTTAGAACTGTTTCAAGATTTATTGGGTAAGATCGTTGTGCATATAATGTAATTGCAACTACCGGCAAAGTCATTGAAGTTGCAATTATTTTGAAATACCTTTTCATGATTGGATTCTCCTCTCTATTGATTATTCACAAATTTTGTTTGAACTGTTGCACCATCACTAATCAAATCTTTTCCCTGTACAACTATGCTATCTGCTTCTTTAATCGGAGCATTTAATAACTCGGTAAATTTTTCATCACGGATACCTGTTTCCACATTTACTTTTTTTACTGTTTTGTTCTCAACAACATATACAAACGATTGCCCCTTTATATTGCCAATCGCTTCATTGGGAACAGAACGCACATCTTTATGTCCGCTCATTTTTATTTGTAATGTGGCATACATGCCGGGTCGTATTTTTAAATCTTTGTTGGGTAAATCAATTTGAATTTTCATTGTTTTTGTTTCCTCATTCAAACCATACGCTACTCTTGAAACACTTGCTGTATATTTTGTATTTGGCAACTCAGGAAATGTGATGTCCGCTTTTGTATTTTTATCAATCAATTCTGCATCGGTTTCAGGAATATCAACCTCCAAACGTATCGGCTGCAAATCCTGGATTTCAAACAGAGCAGCAGCGTTGGAATTGCTCAGCCCGCTTTGTATCACCGCGCCTTTATCAACATAACGATTGGTAATCACACCACTGAACGGAGCTTTCACATTCAAATAACCAATTTGCAAAAGCAAACCATTTAATTGCGCATTCGTTGTTTGATATCCCGCTTCTGCTTTTTCTACTTCAGCAATAGTAGTGAGTTGCGGTGTTTTATCATAAATACTTTTTAGTCTTTCATAAATAGATTTCTTTGCTTTAAGATCGGCTTCTATTTTTTCTTTATCACGAAACAATTCAGGATTATCAAGCACGGCAAGCGTTTGCCCATCTTTTACAAAATCACCAATATCTGCTTTTAATTGCTGCAGAAATCCACTTGTCATGGCATATAATTTTACCGATTGATTTGGTTTTGCTATTCCGGTTATTTGTACAGAAGTATTAAATTGATGTTGTTGTGATAATGCCACCAATACAGTTGGAATATTTCGCGCTTCTATTTTTGTTTGCTCTTTTCTATCTTCTCCTCCGCATCCTTTCAGATAAACAATTACTGCAATAATTAGTATGATAATAAGCAATGCAAGAGACAGTTTATGTTTACGTTTCATTTTATCTTGAATTTTTTTTATTGAATAAAAAGAATAGAGTGGGTACTACAAATAAAGAAAGTAACGTTGCTGCCAGTACACCTCCTATGATTGCTCTTGCAAGGGGCACATTTGCTTCACCACCTGTTTCATAACCCAATGCCATAGGGAACAATGCGAGTACAGCTACTGTTGCAGTCATGATGATTGGTCTGAAACGATTGGCTACACCTTCTTTAATAGCGTCTTGCAACGACCTGCCTTCTTTTAAAAGATTATTTATTTTATCTACTAACAAATTGCTGTAAGCTACAGTGATACCCACCATCATAATGATGCCCATAATGGATTGAATATTGAGATAAGTATTGGTAAGAAGCAGCATTGCTATGACGCCAATCATACCGAGTGGGATTACTGTGATAATGATTAATGGTAATTTGAACGAGCGCAGTAAAGGAACAATCACGAGATATACCAAAAGAATAGCAAGCACAAGACCCAAACCAAGATTGGTGAAACTGTCTTTCATACTTTGCACTTCGCCGCGAATAGTAATACTATATCCTTCCTGCAAATTTTTCTTCAGCTCATTCAGTTTATTTTCAATTTCACTTGCAACCGAACCAATATCTCTTCCCTCAACATTGGCATATACGTCTGTTGCGCGTTGTATGTTGAGGTGATTGATTTCAACAGGTGCAGATGTAAGTGTAGTTGTGGCAATATTTTTCAGCAATGTTGCCTGATGACCATTGGTTCCTGTAATAGAAATATTTTCTACCGATTGAGGATTATCAAGTTCTGCTTCAGGATAAGTAACGCCAACAAAATAGTGGTTACCATTTTTTTCATCAATCCAAAAAGAAGGTTTGAAATTGACAGATGAATTCAATGCAGAAACTGTATTCTTTACAACATCATCCGCATCAATTCCCAATTGAGCAGCTTTGGTGCGATCAATATCCACGCTTATTTCAGGATGATCATATCGCTGATCAATGCGCACATCTTCAGTGCCTTGAATATGCTGCACCATATCACGAACTTTCACAGCAATGTCGTGTGACTTTTGAAGATCATTGCCTGTCACCTGTATATCAATCGGTGAAGGCAGACCAAAATTCAATGCTGCTGTAACTATTCCACCTGTGTTGAAAATAAATTGCACGCCAGGAAATTGCTCTTTCAATTTCGTGCGCAATTGTTTTACATATTCTCCAGTAGTGGTTGCATGTCCTTCTTTCAATTGCACTGCAATTGTTGCATCCTGCGTTCCTGAATTGGGTGTATAAGCAGCGGGCCAATCATTCAGCACTCCTATGTTTGAAATGATAATATTTACATCATTATTCAATTGTTGCCGGATAAATTTTTCAATAGCTGTAATCGTTTGTTCTGTTTTTTCAATTCTCGTTCCGCTTTCCATTCTTACATCAATAGTAAACTGACCAACATCCATTTTTGGAAATAATTCAGTGCCGATTTTATTAAAACTAAAAACTGAAACGGCAAATAAAATAGCTGCTGCGCCAATAATCCACCAACGATAGTTGATTACTTTATCCATCATGTTTGCATATCGTTTTGTCAACTTGTTTATGCCCCGTTCAAAAAAGTCGAAGAAATTTTTTGATGAATGTTCTTCATTTTGCTTTTTAAATAATGCAGCAGCCATTATTGGCACCAATGTCATTGAAATCAAACGTGAACCAATCATGGCAAATGAAACTACTGTTGCCAATGGTGTAAAAAGATATTTTGCAATCCCTGTGAGAAACACAACAGGGAAGAATACAATGATGATGGTAAGTGTAGTAACCAGCACCGGCATGGCTACTTCTTTAGTGGCATCAAATGCCGCCGCAGCGGGCGTTTTACCAAGATTAAGATGCTTATCAATATTTTCAATCACCACAATACTATCATCCACCAGCAAACCAATTGCTAATGCAATGCCGCCAAGTGTCATACTATTAATCGTATCGCCGGTAAAGTATAAGCCAATAAATGCAAACATCACAGATAATGGTATGCTGAGCGCTGTAATAAACATTGCGCGAAAATTTCCGAGAAACAGCAACAATGCCAATGATACCAGCACTAAACCAAGCACGCCTTCTTTTGTCAATCCATTAATCGAATTACGCACATAAGTGGACTGGTCGAGTACCACATTAAGATTCACAGATTTTGGCAACCTGCTTCCCAGTTCTTTCAATTTTGATTTAATGCCTTCTACTGCCGCAATAGTGTTTGCACCGGTTCTTTTGTAAATCGGAATATATACTTGTCGCTTACCATTGATGTGCACCACATTTGTTTGAATAGCGCTTGCATCTTTTGCATAACCAATGTCTTTAAGAAAAATCGGCGAGCCCTGCCCGTCCGGAAGGCGGGCATCTTTATTCATCTTTATCACGATGTTGTTGAAATCATCCACATTTGGCAAAAGCCCGTTTGCATTCACACTGTAATTGATGTTGCCAATGTTTACATCACCAGTAGGTATCATCACATTGCTTTTTTGCACCGCATCCATCACATCAGTTTGTGAAAGATTGTATGCCTGCAATTTGTCTGGATATACGTACATGTAAATTCTTCGCAGCTTGCCACCAAACACTGCAGGCGCAATAACTCCGGGCACAGAACCCAACAGGTTGCGCAACTGGAAATATGCTATGTCGTATAATTCTTTTTCCGATAAACTATCGCTGCTTACCGCAAGTAATGTAAGCGGAATAGAAGCAGTGGGATCAAAAGGCATGACCATCGGCGGAATAGTTCCGGGAGGCAGGTAATATAAATCAGACATGGCAAGCGATGTTACCTGCGATAACGCGGTGTTGGGATCAATGTCTTCATTGAAAAAATCTTTCACTACACTCACGCCGATGATGCTTTTGCTTTCCTGCCTTGCTATTCCATTCGATTGTCCTGTCCATCTTTCAATGCGGCTCGTTATATCTTTTTCCATTACTTCAGCAGGCATGCCCGGATAAAGTGTAAGTACTTGCACCGCCGAAGATTTATAGTTCGGTAAAATATCTACCGGAAGTTTTTGTATTGCCACAATGCTTATAACTGCCACAAGCAATGCAATAACTATTATTAAATATTTATTCCTGAATGCTAATTGTAACATGATATAGATTTGAAATCAGCAAGACTTTTATTATGAACCCAGCTTTTGCATTTCTCATCATCACCTGTTGCGTCGATTTCTTCAACAACAGCAATTCTATTCTGCATGCTGACATTTCCGAGCTCATTTTCAAAACAAATCACTCAAATCCTTAATCCAGCATAAAGTGCATCAGCTTAGTGTTATCAGGTGAGTCACAATAAAAGCTTTTGATAAAAATTAAAATATGATAACAGTCTGTTGAACCTGCAATTGAAGTAATGGATCTAAAAGATGAATTAATAAAAGAAATTCATCGTGCAGGCTTTTTTGATGAAGAGAATTAAGCTAAAGGAGGACCACGAAGTTTTTCTGTAAATAAAGGAGGACCACCGCGGCATGAAAAAATTGGAATGGGTTGTCCGTCGTTAAGAAATACGTTTATAAAAATTTCCTGGGGCGCAGGAACTATAAAAAAATGATCATGGAAATTTTTAAATGAATAATTCTGTTGCTGATATTGTTTATCTAGTTGAATATTATGGCAAACATATTTCTGCTCGTGCAATAATGTTTGTGTATGTCCTGCCTGCTTTTCAGCGGCTCTTATATCCGCTTCGCAATCACCGTGAAAACGTTTGCCATTGTTATAATAGCAATAATGTGTTTTGAACGTGAAGGAAGAAATAGAGAAAACAAAAAGAAATAATATGGTCACAATTTTTTTTGCCATAATCCAATATAAAGATACTTGCAATTTGCTTATTAGCGAATATGCTATTAGTGTACCTTTTTTGTTGGTATGCGTCGCAACATTTATATCTGTCAATTAAGTGATGCGAAGGTCAGTTCAACAATCTACTAACGATTACGATCTCCATTGTAACCACCTTTCTTGTAACTTCCTTTTTGATCTCTCGAACGGTACCCACCCTTATCTCCACGCTCGGAACTCTTTTTCCTTTCTTCCGCTACTTTTACCGTAAGACGTCTTCCACCAAGTTCAGAATTACTTAACTCCTTCATTGCCTTTTCCGCCGCTGTATTATCAGGCATTTCAACAAAACCAAATCCTCTGCTTTTATGGGTTTCTCTATCCAGAATAACTTTTGCATCTGCTACAACCATTCCTGTACGTATTCCTTTTGCTGTTGCAACTGCACTTACCTCTGTTATTCTCATGCGTCCATGATCCAGAAAAGCTAAAACAAAAGGAACATCTTTCAACTCTGGTTGACGACGAATCATCCAATCCGTTTTTAAATGACGAAACCATATCGCTACAAATCGTTTACACATTTCTTATCCTGTTTTTCGTCTTTCTTCCTCCGGAAGCGAAAAAATGTTTTGTTTGATTTGTTGAAAGCCGTTTGATGACCACTCAAGTTTCCAACTGCCGGGTTTACCGTTACGAACTTTTAGAAGTTCAACCTACCATCTTGAAAAACCAACACCCGGCATACCATCAACTAACTCAGTTGGCAGTGATGTAATGCGCCACCGTGATACACAGGCGATAGTATTTAAAATATCAGGCTGATGACGAACTAATAAACCCGTTACCCTGCTTTGTTCCGCCGCTAATTGAAGGCGTCTTAATTCCGTAAAACTGATCTCTTTTAGTTCACCTAACACAGCCGAAAGTTTATCACATTTCAATGCTACTTCTATCGTCCACAACACATCCTTTTCTTTTTTCAGATCAATAAAAATTACCTGGTCAGGCTTTATGCCAAATGTTTTTAGTGCAGGAGGAAACAGCGTCCTTGATGCGCTTATCCAGATACAAGCACCACCAAATTGCATTAGCCTGCTAAGTAAACCTGCAACAAAACCATTCGTAGCCGCTGCATCCTCTGTTGTCGCACTCAAAAATTCATGCATAAACCCCACTGGAAAAGTTGCATTTGGAAAAGACAGTTCTATTGGCTTAAAACCGATGCCTATATTGGAATCTGTTGAAAGTGCTTTTAACCCCTGTAGGGGAAGAATGTCTTTTTGTAATTGAGCGATGATATCTGGTTTTTTACAGACATGGATTTGCCCTTCTACATAAGATTGTTGTGTTTTCATTTGTACTTACTTTTTCCCACTGCAAAGTTTACTAATATTTTTAGTAAATAAAAAACGAAAAATTTTTAGCTGTTGATTATCAAGTAAAAACTGGCCTGCTTGCTGTTGTGCTTATGAAAATGAAACGACTATGGAATTGTCCACTTTTTTTGATTAGTAAAGGCTGGGAAGCCAACGAGGAGTTAGCCATTAAAATACACAAAGGAGAAGAGCATTTGCCGCTTAACTGAATATTGCCAAGGTGATGCTCCTTACTTAGCAACATTGGAGAATGGCAAAGAACTACTATTAGTAACACATAGTTTACATCCCGATAAAGAGACGATAAATTGGTTATCTGTAGACATAAATAATTTGGAGCTTGCAAATCTTATAGGAGAAGGAATTGAAAGATGCGATAAATAAACAATACCTCATAGCACATTCCCTTTTTTACTTTATCGCTGTTTATAAAATGTTAGAGGTCTTTAATAATAGCGGCATAAGGAAAATTTTTGTTTGATCTGTGAAGTAAATTTTCATTAGGCAAATTAATAATTAAATCTCGTCTAAGTTTGCGTATTCTAAGTTGTAAATCTGATACATTAAAGCGCGTAGAATTCGAATTTCGATTTCATACATCGAGAAGTGTTACAAAAAAATCGTCCCTCTTTAAAAAATAGGAAATTTTCCTATTGATTCTCCTACTCTTAAAATGTATGTTCGCATTCTCAATTGAATTCATCCTGCAGTTAATATTAGGAAGAACCAATTCAATAACTTCTAAACCAAAACTAAAACATGAAATCCAATTACAGAGTTTTTCCAAAATTCAAATCGGTCAGTTACTTTATTGAAATCAGTTTTAAAAAAGAAGGAAACAGTACTCCGGTATTTGTATTTATTATCAAATAAGTATTTTCTGATAATTCTATTTGACATTCTGTTTTACAAGATTTTATAATTAAAAATATCTTATGAGAAAATTTTTTACGCTTGCTTTAAGCACATGGCTTGCATGTTCATCTTTTGCTCAAACCAAAATTCAGGTTAAAAGTGATACCGTTAAAATTACTAATGGTGAATTGGCGATTAATAATGCTTCAAAAAGCATTCAAGGATTTTTATACAATACCGGAAACGGCACTACTTCCTTTAAAAGAGGCGCCATAAAGCTGGACGATACCACCTACATAATTGGTGCAGATACTTTGCATATTCCAAAAAATGAAAACTCGTTAAACAATAGCCTTAATTCGGGACATCTGTTTGTAGGAAATAACTCAAATATAGCGGCTGATGTTGCCATGTCCGGGGATGTTACTATAAACAACACAGGAGTAACTTCAATAGGCAGCAATAAGGTTACAGATGGAATGCTACGACAGTCGCTGGGGCTCTCTGTAATGGGTAGATCAGCTAATTCAACTGGTAATGTAGCAGATATTACCGGAACAGATGGTCAGGTATTAAGGGTTGCAGGGACAACGCTTGGTTTTGGAACTCTTGATAATTCAAGTTTAACGAATTCATCTATTAACGTAGCGACAGGCACGAGCGGAACTGATTTTAATATAAGCGGATCACCTGTTTCATTAGGCGGCACAGTGACATTGAATATTCCGGATGCTGGTTCAGGGGTAAGAGGTTTGATGAATACAGGAGTACAAACCATTAACGGTAATAAAACATTTAGTGGTATTTTCTTGTGCTCAAGTGGTGGCGGGTTTAATACCGGTTCAAGAATTTTCAGAACAACGGATGGAGGTTCTAATATAACCTCCACTTTCATGGTAGATATTGATGCATCAAGCTCAACAGCCGGATCACAGGGAGTTAGCTTTGAAACGGCAACGGGTTTTGCATTTACAGCGGCAAACGGAACGAGAAGGATAGCCAGAGCGGCATTAAAACTTGTAAATCTCAATAATACAGCAGGCAGTGAAACAGGTGATCTGGCTTTTTATACTAAACCTTCGGGCGGTGCAATCGCAGAGGCAGGAAGATTTACGGCAGGCGCTAATTTTTTGATTGGTTCCACAAGCGATAATGGTTCACGTTTGCAGGTGAATGGAAGCATATCTCTTGCATATGTTGCTAAAACAGCCGCATACACGTTAACAGCAAGTGATTATATTGTTGATGCGACCAGCGGAACATTTACCCTAACACTTCCAACAGCAGTAGGAATTACGGGAAGAACTTATACCATAAAAAATAGCGGGACCGGGACCACCACTATTGCTACAACTTCCTCACAGACCATTGATGGCGCTAACACGAAGACGTTGAGCACACTATATTCTGGCTATCAACTTATCAGTGACGGAAGTAACTGGAAGGTAATAGCTTCATTTTAATCTTCATGAAGAGATAAAAGCAACAATTTAAATACATCCTTGGAGATGTCCTTCGACAGAAAATAAAAGAAAAAGAGAAAATAATCGATTCTAAAATGTGGATTGATTTAACACTTATAGTAAGCCTGTAAACCTTTAAGACAATATGAAAAAAATAAATGCAGCATTCATTTGCTTATTCATGTATTCTTTTGCCCTTGCACAAACTCATGTGGAAGTAAAAACCGATTCTGTTAAAGTGGTTAATGGTGAATTGATAATAGAAAACGCAACTAAAAGTGTAAAAGGATATTTATATAATACAGGAAACGGGGTGACAACTTTCAAAAGTGGAACGATAAAATTAGACGATACCACTTATCTAATAGGAGCAGATACTTTACATCTTTCAAAAGGACAATCGTACGGTTCAGATTCATTATTAACAGGTATTTTTTATGTCGCTAAAGAATATATTGGCGTAGCGAGAACTCTTGTAAATGGGACGGGCCTCTCAAGTATAAGTTCGTCTAATAGTTCTTATATACAACAGCTAAACCTCGCCAAAATGGGCAGTTATGCTCATCCATTTCCAGATCCCTATTCAGCCAGAAATGCTGCACTTGATTTAGTAGCAGCCGGAAATATCACATCAGCGACCATTGTTGTATTAGATAATCAGCAGTGGACAGTCGGCTCAAATGACAGTACAAAAAATGGTAATGCAGCCGGCGTATCAACTACAAACACACCTGCAGATATTTGCTTTTCTTCAACAAATGCTTCAACCAGCATTGCCTCATTAGCAGCTAATAACGTACAATCCAGATTTGGAACCAACGCTGGTTTTATCTATATTAATAAAACTTACAACATTCCCTTAGTATATGTAGTAGATCCAACAGATATTCTGTTTGAATCTCGTATAGACGGCAAGGGCTATTTCAAACAGTTGTATGGACAGGCAAATGGGTTTGTCGCTTCAATGGTTAAGATTGATAATGCAAGAGCTACAATGTCATTAGAAGCTGATGAGCTATGGCTGCAGCAATGGCAAGGATTCTATCTTGTAAATCACAAAAACATTAGCATTAAAACAAAGAAAATGATTGCTGCGGATGGCAATTTATTTTCCCTACAAGGTAGTAATAGAGAGGGTGATGGCAAACCGAGTTCTATTTATGTTGATGTTGATGTGATGTATTTTGGAAATTCCACATTTCCTGTTTCCGGTCCTATAGATTATTGGTATATGATTTATCATGGCGACGCCAGTGCTAATTGGGGTTCGACACGACATAAACTTATAAATATCAACATTGGTACATTAAATTTTATTGCATCAAACTCTTATGCTTTTTTTCGTATGGATGGTAATAACAATCCTATTCCCGCTGCCAACTTTAATAATATTACCTGTAACGTGAATGTTAACACATTTCGCGCTACTTATAGCGGAGCAGGTAGTGGAGATCAGGGCCTTGGAAGTGGTATAGTTGGGTTCGTTGGAACTAATGGCATCGTCAGTCAATGTCATTGGAATTTTAATATTAATCATTACGAAGGGGCTTTAAAACTACTTGGTCCTATAGGGCTCAATCAGAATGCAAGTAATGCAAATCACACGGTGGTGCTTAATGTAGTAGATGCATTCAGAAAATGGTATAGCGGAGGAACGAATGGTCTAATTTATTTTGGTAGCGCTTTTTCTGGTTTGGGCAAAAAA
>Ga0137372_10003934_pt1 | contig 14428 bp, 12 predicted proteins | sample SagtaG_6_FD_104911 | JGI IMG/M metagenome (GOLD analysis project Ga0137372, IMG submission 104911) | Vadose zone soil microbial communities from Sagehorn Ranch, Mendocino, California, USA - Sage1_R_60_16 metaG | ecosystem: Environmental > Terrestrial > Soil > Vadose zone | place: USA...
CAAGTATCGCAGTAGCCGGCGAGCAACCTGAAAGTCGTAAGTCTTGCCGATTGCTTCTTCTTCGTGAAATTGTTTTACCGCTGTCGACATCTATTACCTAACCGAGCTCCCCGGGCTTCTTGTAACTGGCGGACTCCAATTGACTGCGCCGAGGAAAATGAAGGGCGATACCGCCGGCGGCGAACAGAAACAGCCAGTAGTACTCGCGATTGCCGATAATAAGACGTTCGAGAAGCCCGAGCAGCGCACTAACTTCGCACATGGCGCACGCGATCACGAGAGCCTTCTGCACTAAACCAACATCCTGCTTTTCAACTGACCTCTCGAGCAGCTTTTGTTTTACGGCAAACGAGGCGATCACGAGAAAGAGACCCAGCGCAGTTAGGGCGACAATCAAAAGCGAACTGCGATTGGCAGACTCGTTATGAATCCTGGGCGTCGCGAACGTGAGGAAAAGGAAATACATTCCAACACTCAACAATAATGCGGACCATAAGACGACCAGCGTTTGATATCGTTTGTCCAGATCGTTCTCCACAGTCTTGACCCTCCGCCGGTCGTAAAAATGATCAGGTAAGCGCCAACTCTTCTTCCAGCAACTGCCGTTCGTACAGCGCCGAATATTCTCCGCCCGTCGCGAGCAACTCGTGGTGCGTGCCCTGCTCGATGATGCGTCCCTCGTCGAGCACGCAAATCAAGTCGGCGTCGCGGACGGTGGAAATGCGATGCGAAACAATTAGACTCGTTCGGCCTCGCATAACGCCGCGCAGTTTTCCCAGGATCTTTTCCTCTGTGTACGTGTCAACGGACGACAAGGCATCATCAAGGAGCAGGATCTTCGGTTCGCGGAGGATGGCCCGCGCGATGGCCGTGCGCTGTTTTTGACCGCCGGAGAGTGTGAGGCCTCGCTCGCCGACCAGTGTTTCGAAGCCATCGGGAAAACCCTCGACGTCTTCGGTCAGTCCGGCCACTTCGGCAGCCCACTTGATCTGCGGTCGCTCAGCGTTTTCCACTCCAAAAGCAATGTTTTCGGCCAGTGCATCGCTAAATAGAAAAGTCTCCTGGGGAACATAGCCGATGCCTGAACGCAGCTGCGTGAGCGGATAGTCACGAACCGAAACGCCGTCAACCAAAACCGTGTCTGCTGGTGCTTCAATGATGCGCGAGATGACGTTAATGAGAGTAGACTTCCCGCTGCCGGTTCGCCCTACGAACGCCACGGTCTGTCCTTCCCGGACTCGAAGATTGATACCGCGAAGCACGGGTTCATCGGTTGGATGGTATCGAAAGGTAAGATTCCGGAATTCAATTTCACCTTTGATGGGTGGTTGTGTTTTCACGTCTGCGTCATCGGCGATCGATGGCTCAATGGCAAGTATAGCGTTCATACGTTTCAAGCTCGCCAAGCCGCGCTGGTAGAGATTGACTACATACCCAAGGGCTATCAACGGCCAGATCAAACGGAAGAGATACATATTGAAAACGGTGAACTGTCCCACCGTAATTTCACCGCGAATCGCCGCCGGCACACCAGCCCAAATGATCAGCACGAAACCCATTCCGATCAAGAACTGCATCAGCGGTCGCATCAACGCATCTATTCTGACAAGGCTCAAATTCCTTTCCGCGTATTGACGATTCAATTCGTTGAAGGCGGCAATCTCAGCACCTTCCTGGGCATATGCCCTCACTACGCGAACGCCGGTAAAGTTTTCCTGCGCGCGGGCGGTGATTTGCGAGAAGAAGTACTGGATTTTTTCAAAGCGAACGTGAACCTGTTGCCCGAAAACTTTCACCGTCAGGGAAACCAGGGGCATGGTTATGAACAACAGTAGCGTGAGGCGCCAACTGATTAGAAACATTAACGGCAGAACGATGACAACAACGAAGAGCGTCTGCAGCGAATACATAATCATCGGTCCGGCCAGTTGCCTGACTGCGGCCAGATCATTGGTGGCCCGGGCCATTAAGTCGCCGATGCGATGCTCCTGGAAAAACGCCTGCGGCTGATCAACGAGGTGCGCGTGGAAATCCCGGCGCAGGTCATACTCAACCTTGCGCGACATTCCAATCAGAATGCGGCGTTGCATAAAAAGGAAGCTGCCGCTAACAACGCTTGCCCCCAATACCTTTAGCGCAGAGATTGTAAGACGCGACCAGGTGACCTCATTCCAGTTTGCATCAATTGCCTGGCCAACGATCAAGGGAATAAAGAGATTGAAAATCACGCTGGCCAAAATGCAAATGATGCCAGTCGTGAGCTCCACCCTGTAGGGAAGAAAGTAGCGCGCGAATTTTCGTAGATCATCCATGCACAAAAAAAACGAAGCAATGAACCCTTGAGCTACGGCAAAGGATTATGATGCGCGATTTTTCGTTAGGACACCAGAAGAGAGCGGAGCAATTTGCAAGGAGGGATTGAAGGAGGCAAAGCGACCGAGGTGGGTCAGAAATTTGAGGTCTGAAATTGAATCCGAGGTATACAACTAAAGTCGCTGCATCACGTCTATCAACTCGCTGCTGAGCTCGGTATTTTCAAAACCGGCGACATCAATAAAGCTAACTCGATTGCGTCCGCCATTCTTGGAATCGTAGAGGGATCGATCCGCAGCCACTACCAGGGAATCTCGGGATGAGGCGTGTGTGGGGAAAGTAGCGACACCAAAAGAAGACGTCACGCGGCCAAAACCGGGCACCTCGAGTTGCTCAATGCGTTTGCGCAAACGCTCCGCCACGATCACGGCGCCTTCAGTGGTTGCCTGGGGCACAATTATCACGAACTCGTCGCCGCCGAATCTCGCTGCGGTGTCGATAGCTCGCAGTTCAGAACGCAAGGCTTCGGCCAGCAGGCGAAGAGCCACGTCACCAGTCTCGTGCCCGGCCTGATCGTTAATGTCTTTGAAATTGTCAAAGTCCAGCATGATTAATGAAAGCGGCTGGCGCATGCGGGTGGCCATGTGGAGATCACGCTCAAGCTGCAATTCAAATGAACGACGGTTATAACAGCCGGTCAAACTGTCCGTCAGCGCTTGTTGCTGCATTTGAGCGAACAGGTGGGCCTGGTTAACGGCAACGGCGAGCTGGTCGGCGACGGTGTGAAGCAGCAACAACTCGTTGTCGGCCCAGACCCGCGACATGTCGTCGGAGCGTACTAATAAAAGGCCAATGAAGTTTCCCTGGTTGATCAGAGGCACCACGGCATCAGCAAGCACGGTGGGCGACTTGGAGTTGTCACCTTCTACGACGTACGCCTGAGGCGAATTCGCCAGGCGGCTGCTAATGTCATCCACATCGATCTGCAATGATTCTTCACCTTCACTCGCGGCGTCTGGCCGCAAGTAATAAGTAGTCATCTGTCGGCCAACGAGCGCCCCCTCGACTCTTACCGCACAAGAATGAACGTTAAGCGCACGGCCGACTTCGTTCGCGGCAGTTTGCAGAACGCTGTCCAGTTCAAGCGAATTTCCAATCGCGGTCGCGAGCCGATTGACGGCAATTTCCCGTTCCGCCTGTTCCTGTAACAGCCGAGCCAGCTTTGTCGTTACGCCCAGGGTGAGTTGCAGCGATGTAGCTTTTGGCATCGAGGCTCGAACAGCATTCGCAAAGGCGTCTGAGTGAAACGGATGCTCCGCTGTGACGCGAGCCATTAAGTATTCGAGGGCTGAGTAAACTACGTCAGGCTCGAAAGTCCAAATAACCATATCTCGCGAGGTGTCTTCTTCTCCGGCATTGTGGACTGAGGCCAGCAGAGCTGAGAAACGTGCATCTGCGATTACAACAAACCGCTCGAAGCTGTCACTTTCATCGGTTCTTTCGAAGACGACGGATTTCGTGCTCTCCCTTCCGCGGCTGAGCATCAAACTCGAGAGGCAATCCTCGGTACTTACCCAGAGGAAAAAATTCTTCGCCGCTTGATCGAGTTCCTCGACACGTACGATATCCCGAGCCGGTCTTTCGGCAGACGTGGGTAAACTCTCGACCACCAAAGCGCCAAGATTATTTTCGAGCACAACATCTTCGAAATAACGATGAAGTTGTGCAATTGTCGACCCAGCACATCGAACCGGCATCAATTGCCTGGGATGCTGGGCCAGGAGGGAATGGTACAGGGAGTACATAGGTGGGAGTTCACCAAGGAAATTGATTCAAGCTGTGGTCTCGAGCGAAGGCGTTACCGACTGGGGTCCGCACGGAGGGGCCAAGTCATTCTACATAGATAAACATGGAGTGTCTACTTAAAACGCGGGAACCTTGACGCTATATCTTCAAAGTTTGATGTAAGTGCTAAGTGCGGTAGCCGCAAGGTTTCCATCCTGATCCAACAGATCAGCCGAAACGACAAAAAGCCGCCGGCCGCTCCGCACAACCTTGGCACGGGCAGCCATCCGCCCAATGATTAAAGGCCGTAGATAGCTAATTGTGAGATCGACGGTAGTAACTTTTTCTCCAGGAGAAAGCATCGAGATTATGGCGAAGGCGGTTGCTGTGTCGATCAAAGAAGCAATTGCTCCACCATGAACCACACCGTGGTTTTGCGTCAGCTCTCTACGAATGCTCAGACCGAGAGTCGCAGTCCCTTTGCCAACTTCGTCAAGCTCGATACCCAGAAATCTCGCGAAGGGAACGGTAGTAACCGCCTTCTGGATCCGTCGAAGTTGGGCGGCTGTGATCTTGGCCGCAGTCATGAGCGATAACTCGCTTCGCCATCTGCGCGTTCGACAATTACGGCGGTGCCATAGGCCAGCACTTCCGTAACGCCGGCGGAAACTTCCGTGGCATCGTAGCGTGCCCCCACGATCGCATTTGCTCCAATTTCAGTTGCATGCTGAATCATGATGTCAAAAGCATCTGTGCGGGTATCCTCGCAAAGTTTTGTCCACACCGTGATATTCCCACCAACAATCGTTTGCAAGCCCGCGCCGATGGTCGCGAAGATGTTTCGCGAGCGAACCACGATTCCGCGAACAACGCCAAGATTCTGTGTGATGCGGAAGTTTGGCAATTCAAACGCAGTAGTAACCATTTGATGCGAAACAGAATAACGAGGTGGACTAACCGCATAGGGAGCTCTTTGGTCGAGGGGATCTTGGTCCATGTGGTTTCCTTTGCAAAAAGAATCTAGTTCTTGAATAGTGAAACTTTCTTTGCTCTCGGTTTGTTTTTGCCCTTAAGTTCTGCTGGAATCCAAAGGTATTTTTGCAACTCACAACGGCGGCGTTCATTAAAACTGACTCCTTCGGCTTCCAGCATTCGTTGCTGTTTATCGTGGGGCAAAACAAGTCCGCGAGTAGAACAGCCACCCTGTGCATTGATGACTCTATGCCAGGGAGTCTTATCATTCGAGCTGTGCATTACAAAGCCAACTGTTCGCGGCGTGTAGCCCTCTCCGAGAATTTCGGCAATTTGGCCGTAGGTCATGACGCGGCCACGCGGGATCGAACGAACAACGCGAAATACGCGGTCCCGGTAGTCATTATCGGAATTTTCGGTCATGGAGTTAGGTGATCCGCCTCTTCATTTGGTTACGCTCTGGTGCGCAATACGACGCGGGCAGGCGCACCGTCGCCACTTCCTCCGGCAATTTTTAGCGGCAAACAAATCAGTTCATAAATGCCGGCAGGAACTGCGCGCAAGTCGAGACCTTCCAGGATAACAACCCCGGCGGATAATAACGCGTGGTGGGTCTCAAATTTTGGTGACTGAAATTGTTCGACCGATAAATAATCTATGCCTACTAGTTTTATTCCCCATTCAACCAGTCGTTTGGCAGCACCAGGCTCGATATAAGTGTAATCCTCACGAAATCCACTGTTATTCCAAAATGCTGAGTTACGCGTCTTGAACAGAATTCTTTGAGAACCGCGGAAATGATTGCTGGCAACGAAACTTTCGTCAATTGCTCGGACGTCATTCGCTACTTCAACAACTTCTGCTTCGCCAATAAGGCTTTCGAGCGGCAGCGATTCGACTCTGCTTCCGTCGGCGATGAAATGTGCCGGGGCATCAACGTGAGTGCCTGAATGCAAGCCAAAGTTTATGAGTGAGACATTAGCGACATCGCCATCCGCTAGCGTCAGCCACGGTTTGATCTCAATGCCGGGATCACCGGGATACGTAGGTGTGGTCGCGGAAAGCGGAACGCTAACATCGTAGATTTGCATCGACAAAACTCAAGCTGATTGCCACTCTCTTATTGGTCCGCGCGGACGGCCGTGCTGAATGATGTTGTCGGCCGCATAGTAATTGTCACTCTGGAAGGGTGTCAACGTGCCAATCAGAAGGTAAAGGGGGCTCCTTGCGGTGTTAACGACGATTTCGTTAGCATCACCGCTGCGAAAGCAACTGCAAAGGAGTGACGTATTTCCACAGCTAATAATCAAGGCCGTCCGCGGGTGGCCGCGTCAAGTTATCTAAACACAGCACCGCTGATCTGGAGCTTTCAATATGGAACTCGACAAAACGATGTGCGACTGGTGACTGACGCCGCGCCAGCGCGTTGTGCTGATTTACTTGCGGGCGGAGAAGTTGAAGGGGCGCTTGTTCCGATCATCGAGTATCAACGGATTCCGGAACTCAAAGTTGTGCCAGGCGTTTGCGTCGGCTCGCACTTCACTGTCCGCAGCGTAGTGCTGATTAGTAAAAATAAGGATTTAAAGAATGTCCGCAGCGTTGCTCTCGATGCTTCATCCCGAACTTCGCAAGCTCTCGTGAAGATTATTTTCCGCGAGTTTCTGGGTCGGGAACCGGAATGGGCCACATTCAGTCCGGACGCCCAGGTCATGCTGGAATGCAACGATGCGGCGTTACTGATCGGAGATCCCGCGATGAAGATGCCAACCGATGATTTTCATGTTTACGATCTTGCGAGTTTATGGCGGCAATTTACGGACACAGGTTTCGTATTCGCAATGTGGATGGCCCGCGCTGACACGGTCGAGGCAATTAGGGCGGTGAACTTCGCCGGCGCTCGCGATGAGGGACTCGAGCAGATAGAAAAAATAGTCTCTCAGTGTGAAAATGATGTGCCGCTTTCGAGAGAAGAGATTCGGAAATATCTGTTTGACAACATCGCTTTTCATGTTGACGAGAGCCTTGAGCAGGGCATGCGGTTGTATTTTGAGTTAGCCGAAAAACACGGCTTGATCAAAAATAACAGACCGCTGGACTTCATAACGTCGTAACCACATTCAGGAACAGTTTTCGTGCGTGCTCATTTTGCTTATTGCTCAGGTAACCAATAAACTAAGAACATGCCAGATGAGATTCAAAGCATTTTGGACAGAGCCCTCGCAGGCATGCGGCTCAGCGCCGATGATTGCACCGCGCTGCTCGAGTCTTACGATATTGCGAGGATCGGTGTCGCCGCTGACGAAATTCGTCAACGCAGACATGCTGACAATGTGGTCACATACATCATCGATCGCAATATCAATTATACAAATGTCTGTAACGTAGTCTGCACCTTCTGCGCTTTTTATCGCCGGCCGGGTGCGCCTGACACTTACGTTCGCACCATCGACCAAATCTGCGAAAAGATCGACGAAACAATTGCACTCGGCGGCACAGGCGTGCTGATGCAGGGCGGGTTGCATCCAGACTTTGGCATCGAGTGGTATGAGGACTTGCTACGAACGTTGCACGCGAAATACCCGGCGTTCCAGCTCCATTGCTTTTCACCGCCCGAGATTCACAACATCCATTTAATCTCGGGTCTTGATTACCAGACGATCATGGCGAGGTTGAAAGATGCTGGTCTTTACAGTTTACCTGGAGGCGGCGGCGAGATACTCGATGACGAAGTGCGCAAGCGAGTCTCCACAAAATGCACGACCGATGAGTGGCTGGCAGTAATGAAAGCCGTGCATCGTGTAGGGCTGCGATCTACCGCGACAATGATGTTTGGCATTGGCGATAACGTCGCCCATCGCGTCAGGCATCTGCAACGCGTCCGTGCTCTTCAGGACGAGACCGGCGGTTTCACTGCGTTCATTCCCTGGACATTCCAGCGCGAGAATACTGCCCTCGGCCGACGCATCAAGGATGAGCCAACCGGCGTTGACTACTTGAAGACCTTAGCGGTTTCGCGGTTGTTTCTCGACAATATCGAAAACTTGCAGTCGTCATGGCTAACGCAGGGACTAAAACTTGGCCAGGTGGCGCTGCGCTTTGGCGCCAATGATATGGGTTCGATCATGATTGAGGAAAACGTTGTCTCGGCGGCCGGCGCTCACAATCGAGCTGACGAGCAAATGTTGCGCTACCTGATCCGCGAAGCGGGTTTTATTCCGCGACAGCGAGACATCCTCTATCGCCACGTTGATCGCGAAGAGGCGGCATCCGGCGACGACGTACCGCAATCGGCGCTGCTCCGCGAATTGACCGTGGCGATCGCCGACTAGACTACTCAAGCCTACCGCGACGCGCCGGCAGTTTCGGTGCTAAGAGAACCAGCAAACCGTGAATCCTAAGACGGCATTAGTTGAGACGCTGCTTTTTGATTGGGATGGAACTTTGGTTGATTCCGCCCAAGTCGGTCTGACCGCTTTCGAGCAGTCGTTCGCCGCGCTTGGGGTAGATTTTGATTATGAACTTTATTGCCGGGTCTATTCACCGAATTGGTATTCAGTCTATGAAGCGTTGGGGTTGCCGAAAGAAAAATGGCAAAGGGCTGATGAACTTTGGATTCAACATTACGGCGAACAGATTGCCAAACCTATGGCGGGCGCGCCAGAGACAATCAGGGCGCTGAAGGAGAAGGGCTACCGGTTGGGAGTCGTAAGCAGCGGCAGTGAATGCCGCGTCGCTCGAGAATTAGGTGATTTAGGACTGGAGAACTTTTTCGAAATCGTAGTCTGCAACGAACAGATGGAGAATAAGAAACCCCACCCGGAGGGTTTGGAAACGGCGATTCGATTGCTTGGCTCTTCGCGCGAAGAATCGTGCTATGTGGGCGACAGTCCTGAGGACATCGAGATGGGCAAGCGCGCAAACATGTTGACAGTGGGAGTGCGCAGCGCTTATCCGACGAGCTGGAAACTGGAAGCAACGCGTCCAGATATTTTTCTCAAATCTCTCACCGAACTGTTAGACCATTTCTTAACATCGGCAAATCGCTTCCGCTGATACAGCGCATGCTGCGCGCGACTGGCGTCAAGCTTATTTCCCAACAATATCAGATCGCTCAGGCAACCGAGCGCGAGTTTTCGCGAGCGTTGTTGCTGATTTCGTAAATTGCCTCCATAACCGCCGAACGGACTTCCGTTGGCAGCGAAGCTCTAACCGCCAGGCTACGAAACGCCGGAATTATGTCAGGCTGGTTACTGAAAGTTAGCAGCCTGATCACCGACAAGCGCACAGCAACGTCAGGGTGTTTCTCGATTGTCAGCAGCAGTGGGCGTATCTCTCCAGCCTTAGCCATCAAAAAGAGAAGTGAAAATGCATCGTAGGTCTTCTCTCGGCTTTCACCGAGAAGATTTTGGATAGCTTCGGCTGCCAGGCCTGAGCCGTTTAACGCTGCTGCGATGTTTCGGCGCCGCTCGATAGATGCCTCGCGAAGCGCGCGTGTGAAAGAAGTGGCGTGATCCGGCTTAAACTCGTGGAGCGCACGAGCCGCCTCGTTTCTAACTTCGGCCGAGGAGTCATCAAACAAATCTGTAATTAATCCGAAGGCATAGTCGTCGTCCAACTCGGCGAGCTCTTCGAGAGAGACGGCACGTTTAGCCGCATCGCCGCTTGTCAGCGCTTCAACCAACTCTGAAGTCGAGATTGCTTCACTGGAAGGTTGGATACTCTTTTCAGTCTCGACGGGATCGATCGATTTCTCATGAGCGTTAGCTTCGATCGAGGCAGGCAGCTCGGAGGATTCAGCCAACGGTGAAGCAACCCAATCGTCACTAATTAAGTCGACGTCTTCCGCGGATTTTGCCTCAACCTGTTCGTCAGGTTGCCCGACAAACGACGAAGAGTTTCCTTCGAAGTTTGCCAGTTCCGATTGAAAATCAAACTCCGAGAGCTCTATCTCAAACTCGGGAACCTTGGGTTCCGCGCTATCGTTTGCGATCGCGTCGACAGGCCATTCGGTTTCTTGCAGGCCACTGATGGATAACTGCGGCGCAAATACGTCCGTGTAAGTTGATTCGATGGCGGGAGATAACTCCGGTTCACCAGATTCAACCTGTAATTGATTCTCCGCGCCATTTTCAAAATTCGTGCCATGAATTTCCACGGAAGGTGGTAGTGTCTGTGTTTCAGTTGTGGCTTGAATGTCCACCGCTTCCGTCACTGGTGGCACTGTTTCCGACAGGAAACGCGGCTCGTCGTCTACGCGCATTTGCAGGACACTTTCGTGAGCGCGCAGACGTGCCTTCGCTTCCTCGATGCGCTGGAGTTGTTCAATCTCCTGTCCGAACAGAGCCTGGATCCTGGTATGAAGCTGCTGTTCCTTCGTGCTGTGTTGCTCAAGGTCGAGTTCAGTCGCGCTCAGAATCGCCTCTAAGAGTGCAATGCGATCTTTCTCAGTCAGCTGGCCTGCTTCGGTGTTTGCCGTCGCCTTGGCGTTTGCTTTCCTGGATTTCGTAGCACGAGCAGTTTTTGTCTTAACTTGCCTAGTGGCTGCTTCCTGATCGTGTAATCGCGCTTCTATCTTCTCGAGCCGCTTCAGCTGAATAGTCTCAGCTTTGCGAAGAGCTGCGATCTGAGCCTTAATTGTTAGTTCCTTGTCAGGCCAGGACTGTTCGTTTAACTCCACCCGCTCACGAATTGATTCGAGTTCCGCGAGCAATTGTGTCTCCTGTTCAGCATGCAGGAGTGCCTCGGCTTGAGCCTTTAAACGTCGGGCTTCTAGTTTCTCGACCACTTTAAGTTTCTTTGCCTCGGCCTTGCGCAAAAGTTCAACCTCGACTTTGAGGTCTTTGGTCGCCGCGGCTTTAAGTTGCAACTGCTCTTCCAAATCATTTCGTATGGCCTCAAGCTCGGCCAGTTGTTGTTCTGCGGCCGCGATACGCTTGCTCGCTTCCACTTCAGCCGCTTGACGTGCCTCGGCGCGGGCGATGAGCGCGCGCTCGGCATCCTCAACGCGCTTGACTTGTTCCGCTTCGATAGCAGCTAACGCCGCAATGTCTGCGGCTAACTGCTCTTCTCTCTCGAGTCGTTGTTGCGACCTGTTTGCAGCTTGACTGCGAAGAGTCTCGAGCACGGTCAGTCTTTTTTCTTCTTCGTGGGCGACACGACGTTCCTCTTCTTCAGCCCGGGCGAGACCAGCCTGGAAATTCACCCGGCGTGCCTCTTCGTTTGTTTGTCGGCGCGCCTCTTCTTCTGCTTTTAATCTGCACGCCGCTTCCGCTTGTTGTTGCGATTCTGCCTCAGCGTCACGCAACCGCGCTTCCGCCTCCCGGATTTGATTGGCCTGTTCAAGCTCCGTTTGGCGAATAGTCTCTATGGCTTCATTGAGTCGTTGCAATGTTTCGGCGCGCTGTTGCGCTGCGGCTTCCGCAGCCCTATGAATAGCCGCCAATTGACTTACTTGCTGTTCATCTTCAGAGGCCTGTTGCTGGGCCAGAGCTTCTTCAGCGCCGAGCTGTTCCACAGCTGCTAGCCGGCGCGCTTCCGCTTGCTCCTGCCGCAGCGCTTCCTCTTCCACTCGCAGACGTGCCTCTTCTTCAGCCAGGCGTTGTGATTCAGCTTGAGTTTGCTGCATGCGCTGGAGTTGTAAAGCCTCAGCTTTACGCAAGGCCTCGAGGCCGGCATTTAGCTGCTGCTCTTCCTCGGCACGGATCTGCGCTTCTGCTTCAGCATTACTACGAATAGCCTCGAGGTCAGCCAGTCGTTGAGTTTCTTCCGTGGCACGTTCGCGGGTTTCAACCTCCAAACGCTGACGTAATTCGTCCGCGGCTACTCGACGCGCTTCCAACTCGGCTAGGCGGCATTCTTCCTGCTGCGTTCGCTCACGGGTTTCGACCTCGGCGTCTTCGATCTGTTTGACTTGTACAGCCGCCGCTTTGCGCAAGACCTCGATGCCCGCAGTGAGCTGTTGTTTTACTTCGGCCATTTGCCGTATTTCCAGTTCGGCACTGGCGCGGATTTCTTCGAGCTGTGCGAGCTGTTTTTCTTCTTCTGCCGTGCGCGCCCGAGCCTCTGCCTCGGTGTGAGCACGCTCTGCCTGGGCCTTTTGCCGACGCGCTTCGGCTTCGGATTCTTCGAGGTTTATCCGTGCCGTCTGCAGCCGAGCTTCTTCTTCAGATTGCAGGCTAACTCTACCTTCGGCTTCCCTAAGATGTGATTCCGCCTGTTCAATTCGTTTGAGCTGTTCCGTGGCCAACTTAGTCAGGGTCTCAAGTTTGGAGTTGAGCGGGCGGGAGTCTGAAAAGGAATGATCCATAATTAGTCCTTGCTACGGGTTTCTGGCGAGCTTCGAGGCGATAGGCTCTTGAGACAAGTCTCAGGCGATTAGAGAGTTATAAGGCTTGGTTACTAAGCTATTTGGCAGTCGAAACCTGATGCGGTTAATCGCTTGTTTCGAGTCGGTACAACTGGCGAGAGGATGCCGGCTGCTGGTTACCGTGGAGTTCGACCAGGACTTAGGTTCGTCCAGGCTTTCAGGATTCTCGTCGATTTTGTTTGGAAGGTCAATAGGACTTGTTCCAGAAGTCCTTTTTCCCCAAGTATTTTGCATGACTCTCACCAGGCTTGATCTGGAATCGGTTCAATTACGAGTCGATTCAGATGTCGCAGCCGCGGATCGCTGAAGAAAGGTATCGCGGACCAGCGCGTTGAATTTTTCCGGTTGCTCCTGCTCAGGCATCATGCGGCAGTAGTCGAATACTTCCAAAGTAGCGCGAGGGTTCAACTGCTGAAGTGAAAGACCCTTCGCTACCGGCGTCGTGGGGTCCTGTTCACCCCAAATCAACACGACGCGCTGCTTAAGCCGTGAGAACGGAGATCGCGTGTCGGTGCTCAGATAGCCGGAAAGAAAGGCGGCAATCGCATGCTGCGCACCTGGCTGGTGACTCGTAGCGTAGAGGTTCGCCACAAGTCGATCCGTAACGCGACGATGATCGTAAAACAGAGTCGCCTGCGCGTAATCCCGGATACTGCGCTCGCGGGCCATCACGTTGTAGAAGGACGTGCCAAGCACCGGCGATTGCAGTAATCCATAAAACGCAGCCCCGGCCATACCCGGCCGGTGGTTTAGAGTGTCTGAGCCGGTGGGCCCATTCAGGATCATAGACTTGATTAATTCGGGATGTTCATCTGCCACTCGAATAGCGTAGGCGGCTCCCAACGAGCTGGCGATCACGTTGGCTGGATGGCCTGAAACCTCGCGAATAAATTCGGTGATTAGTTCAACATAGAGATCGGCAGAATAAGAAGCGCCAGCCGGTTTGTCAGAGAAGCCGAAGCCCAGGAGATCTAGCGCAAAAACTCGGAAGTCCTTCGCCAACTCATCGAAATTTTTTCTCCACATGAAGCTTGAAGTGCCCGCGCCAACGCCATGAATGAAGACTAGGGGTGGGCCGAAGTTGTCGCGGCCGGAGGTCTTATAGAACACGCGGCCATGTTTCCAGCGGAAGAAGTTTGCCTCGCCACCCAGCGCGCTCTCGTCGGGCTCGCTTGCGTTGCGCTGAATGGCGACATTAAGCGCGGCCAGGGCAGCCACGCCGGCGCCCCCGGCAAACATCGTTTTCCAAAAATTCCCTAGTTTACTCATAAGAACGTTTCAAGTTCCGAGTTTCAAGTTTGAAGCTTCAAGTTTCGAGGTTCTGATTTTCACTAGAACCGCGGATTCGAAAACTGGGTCCAGCTCGAAACTGGTTTTTCAGATGAACGCAAAATCGAATTGCTCCTGGTGGACAGTCACATCGCTGTTGATATCCACCGGCCCGAGATACTCTTCGATTTCGTTGAGCACATCTCGTTCGGAGCTGCGCAGAGCTCTTGCAACCTCGGGATGAATACGCAGCGTAGCCTGCTTATTGGCTTTGTCTCCGTTCATTGCCTTTCCCAGGGTGCGCGCTTCCTCAAGCAGCTCGTAACAAACTGTCTGGGGCGATTTGATTAATCCTGCACCCTGGCAATAGTTACAAGGCGCACACAACGTTCGCTCCAGCGATTGCTTCACACGCTTGCGGGTCATAATCACCAGTCCGAAATCATTAAACGAAAGGACTTTTGTTGGCGACTTATCGCCGCGCAGCGCATCCTGTAATGCGCCCATAACCCGGGTTCGATTCCGGCGTTCCTCCATATCAATCAAGTCGAGCACGATGATGCCGCCCAAATCGCGCAAACGTATCTGGCGCACAATTTCATCAACAGCTTCCAGGTTAGTGCGCGTGATAGTATCTTCAAGCCGCCCGCTGCCTCGGCCGACAAATTTTCCGGTGTTTACGTCAATAGCGACGAGTGCCTCGGTCTGGTTAATTACCAGATA
>Ga0137372_10003939_pt1 | contig 14419 bp, 12 predicted proteins | sample SagtaG_6_FD_104911 | JGI IMG/M metagenome (GOLD analysis project Ga0137372, IMG submission 104911) | Vadose zone soil microbial communities from Sagehorn Ranch, Mendocino, California, USA - Sage1_R_60_16 metaG | ecosystem: Environmental > Terrestrial > Soil > Vadose zone | place: USA...
GAAGTTATTACTTAACCAAAACAATGCGGATCTTTTCATGTTAGACGTTTCTAGAGTATGTATTCACGTCGTGCATTGTCGGTACCGACGAACACGCTCACGAACACGAAGCACGCCTTTTTTTGCAGCCTTTCGCTTTCTTTCTACACCATTCGTTTAATCAGGTGCTCTCCCACTCGCAGGGCGTTCGCCATGATGGTCAGCGCCGGATTCACCGCGCCGCTGGAGCAGAAAAGACTGCCATCGACGACGTAAAGGTTGTCGACATCGTGGGCTTTGCAATTGACGTCTAGTGCGCTGGTCTGCGGATCGTTGCCGAAGCGAACCGTGCCCACCTGATGCGCGACGCCGGCCAGTGGAATGCGCTGCCCGACGTAAAGATTGCGCGCGAATAAGCCTTCATGACATTCGTGGCCGTGGATTCTGCATTTGGTTTGCTGCTGCATCAGTTCTTTCAGCTTAGCGATGAGCCGCTTGTGACCTTCCTCATTGTTGGGCTTGTAGCTAAGAATGATGCCGCCATTACTGTCGAGCGTGACACGGTTGTTCGGGTCAGGCAGATCCTCGGAGGTAAGCCAGAAGTCGAGGGAATGCTGCGCCATCAAATCCAACATCCATCCAGGTGTCAGCGCCGGCGCGCCGCCTTTGAGGGTTTCACCGTCGAGTTTTCCGACGAAAGAGATATGGCCCATGGGGTAGGTCCACTCTTCGCTCCCGAAATAGAAATCATTCACCGATAACGACTTCTGAAAAATAGTCGGATTGGGACATTTCGAGAGCGCCATCAAGACGGAATTCACGTGGCCCATGTAATGACGCCCCACGACGTCGGAGCTATTGGCGAGCCCGTTCGGGTGTTTGTCGTTCTTCGAGCGGAGCAAAAGCGCTGCGGAGTTGATAGCGCCACAGGACGAGACGACGACATCCGCCGAAATTTCCTCGCGGCTACCGTTGTTACCGATAATCACTTTGCGGATTTCGCGTCCGGACGCGCTGGTTTCGAGTCGGTCGACATAGGAGTCGGTCTTGAGTGTGACGTTGGAGTATTGGAGTGCCGGGTCCACGGCGCAAACTTGCGCGTCGGATTTGGCACCCATTAGGCAGGGGAATCCGTCGCAGGTCTCGCAGCGGATGCAGCGGCTGGCATGGGAATCTTTTTCGTTAAGCATCACCCCCAACGGGGTATGAAATGGGCGCAGCCCCAATCTTGCGAAGTCATCCGAAAGTTGCTGGATGCGTGGCTCGTGACTCACCGCCGGATGAGTATAAGGACCGCTTCTTTTGGGTTCGGTTGGATCTTCGCCTTGATTTCCGTGCACATGATAGAGCCTCTCTGCTTCAGTATAGTAGGGTTCCATATCCTCGTAACGGAGCGGCCAGGCCGGAGAGATACCGCCGTGATGGTTAATCTCGCCGAAGTCCTCTTTGCGCAAGCGAAACAGCGCGGCGCCATAAAATTTGGTATTGCCGCCGACGTAGTAGTTGGCGTGGGGGTGCAGCTCTTTGCCATCCTTGTCGTGCCAGATTTCCTTTGTCTGGTATTTTCCCTCAAGATTGACGGCGCGGGGGCGCCAGTTGTCTTTTTCTCTGGGAACGTAGCCGCCCCGCTCTAGAAGGAGAATCTTTTTTCCTGTCGGCGCGAGTTTGTGAGCGAGCGTGCCGCCGCCTGCTCCACTGCCGATAATGATGACGTCGTAACGATTATTCTCTGCCATAACTTTCCTCCCTGAGCGACTGGGAAATGGCGCCGTCGAGCGCTGGCTTGCCGATTCAGTAGTTTTCGGAGATTAGATGCCCGATCATAGACAATGGATGCAAAGGTCGGGCTGAATACTCGGCTGTTTCGGGAGAGAGCGAGGGTGAGGGAAATAACGGAGGGCACCATATCAGCCCTTTGCCGATTCGAGCGGAGCCGTGGCGAAGTTCACGCCGAAGCGGTGGCACCAAATAGTCACTGCGCGATACTTGCTAAGATCCACATCCGCCGGTAGTTCGTAATTCTGATCACCCATGTTGCCCTTGAGATCCGCGATGCGGATGAAACCTGCCTTTGTCACGGTGTCGTTGTCCTTGGCATCAGCAGCGGCGACGAGATAAACCTGCACGTCCGGACCGTTGGACGTCACAAAGTCACTAAAACGGAGCACCTTCTTGCCCTCCGGTAACTGATAGACGGACGCCGTGCCTTTCGTCTCGTGAGCAACGCCATGGAAAGAACCCTGCGCTACCTTCACGGGCATCGACGCTGGAGCGTCCAAAGCAGCGGTGCCGAAGTTTACCCCGAAACGCGCGCACCAGATACTCACCGTGCGATACTTGTTCAGATCAGCATCCGCCGGAATGTCATAGTTCTGGTCCCCGATATTTCCCTTAATGCTGCCGAGGTCGATAAAGCCCGCTTCCTTTACGGCATCGTTACCTTTTTCCACTTCCGCCGCGACTAGATAGACATGGACGTCGGGCCCGTTGGAAGTCGCGAACTCGGTTAATCGTAGGGCCCGCTTGCCGTCGGCGAGCTGGTAGATCGATGCCAACCCCTTGGTTTCATGTGCCAGCCCTTTGAAGTTCCCTTTCGTTACGGCAATCGGTCCCTTCTCTATGGAAGCCATGGCAGGCCCTCCCGGAAACTCTTCGCTCACGGTCTTGTTGACAAACAGCAACTCTGGCCGGAACGCGTACCACGCTATGGCTAGTGCGACAATGCCGACACCGATAATGATATTCCGCTTGTTCATGAATAAGTCCTCCCTTAATCGTGTTTATAGATTGATATGGCTTGCTTCCCCTCATAGCCGGGACCCAGGCTGAAATGAGCCGGAGGGGGGGAATCTTGCTGATTAGATGTCAGGGAGGGGAGAAAGGATGCGCCAAACCGAAATTGTCCGGACGGGAACTGCTTGTTTTGATCCTGCGGCAAAAAAGTGGATTTTTCTGAAATATCATCTTATCTGTGGCGGGAGTTTGAACATATCCAAACCATGCTTAATTTATCCTGTCTGACTCAAGAAATTGAATAAATGTGGTAGGGTGAAATTATGCTCAGTAATCACAGCAGCGATCAACGTAGTTAAAGGGAGTATTTTCATGCCATCGAATGTATCGAATGCCGAAGCATGGCCCAGCCTGCCTCTTGAAGCGTGGAGCGATACATGTGCGACCTTGCACATGTGGACGCAGATTGTTGGGAAGATTCGCCTTACGCAGAGTCCATGGATCAACCATTCCTGGCACGTGACGCTATACGTGACAGCGAGGGGCCTCACAACCAGCCCCATTCCCTACGGGAGCAGGACGTTCGACATCGATTTCGACTTCATCGGTCACGATCTAAGAATCCAGGCCAGCGACGGCGGTGTAGCCGCCTTTTCACTGCAGCCGCAGTCCGTTGCGACATTTTACGGGCGACTCAGAAACGAGATGGCGAAACTGGATCTCCACGTAAACATCAATGAGACACCTAACGAGATCCCTGACCCAATCCCCTTCGATCAGGACGAAACTCACACTGCATATGATCCGGTGTATGCAAATCGCTTCTGGCGAGTGCTTGTGCAGGCGGATCGTGTCTTTAAAGAATTTCGTGCGCGCTTTGTCGGCAAGTGCAGCCCAGTGCATTATTTCTGGGGCGCTCCCGACTTGGCGGTCACTCGGTTCTCCGGGCGGCGGGCGCCGGAACATCCCGGTGGCGTTCCCCACCTGCCGGACCGAGTGGCTCGCGAAGCCTACTCGCATGAAGTCAGCAGTTGCGGGTTTTGGCCCGGCGGGGGTCCTATTGCCTATCCGGTGTTTTATTCCTATGCCTATCCGGAGCCGGCCGGTTTCGCCTCCGTGTTGGTCAAGCCGAGCGCTGCATTTTACAGTACGGATCTGCGAGAATTCATTTTGCCCTACGACGTGGTCCGCAAAGCCGAGTCGCCGGATGAAACGCTTCTTGATTTCCTGCAGACGACGTATGAAGCCGCGGCGAATTTGGCGAACTGGGATCGGAACTTTTTGGAGCGAAGAACGTGAAAGGGACGAGTTCTTGCAATAGAAAGTTGCAAAGTTCAACCCGATTTGGGTTGAACCGGAATGTTTGGAGTTATTTCGACGAAAGCCAAAGAAATCAGTGTGGTTTCTGTCTGAGTGACCTCTACCTTCCGATCCCAACCTGAGATCTCGGGCCACTTCCTTGATCATATCTGCAGAAACCGTTTTTTGAGACCGTGCATAGGCGCAAAGCAGAGCATTATCGCAGATAATCGCAGATGATGTTTACCGGCCGGGGAATTCCATTCGAATAGAAGGCGATCAGCCGAAAGGCATCACGATAAAACAGATCCTTACCCTTTGTACCCAGCAGCCCGAAGCCGAAAATCAATATAGGAGGATAGGGGAAATCAACGTAGACCGTTTACTTGTCCCGTTCACCTCATTACCATTTCTTTTCGATGAAGGAGCTAGGGTTTATCTTCACGTTACTTTTCGTCGCGGGCAGCCGCCGTTGGCCCTAATCCTGCCGGGAGGATCGCCTAGTGAAATCCCTACCGAGATCCTTAAGCATCTGGCAGTACCAAACCAGCCCTGGAATGGGCATCAACAGATCCGGTCAGGCGCAGCGCCTACTATTTTGCCAGCTACCGGTTCGTCAATTTCCTAATCGATATAGACTTTCATGAAGCTTTACGTGTCCGAGAAACTAGTGACGGATAATCAAAAGCGTCTACGGAATAGACAGAGAGGAGGCGGCGGCGGCACAGGCCGCCCTCGCGGCGAAGTCTTGATTCAAGAAAATACGCCGATGCATCTCAGATCTCGGAAGGAATTGTAATCTTCTGTCCTATGTAGATATAATTAGGATTTTTGATAACCTCTCGATTCGCTTCATAAATCCTCGTCCACTTTAACGCCGTTCCATAGAACCGGTCAGCCAGATGGCTGAGGGTATCACCTGCCTTGATCGTGTATTCCACTGGTCTATCCGGCATCCCTGGTAGTGGCGGGATAGATTTTGCTACTCCTGAAGCCTGCTTTGACTTCACGCTTAGCCGAGCATCAGCAGGCCTCACTTCTTCACCAGCGACCACGGTAGGCGTGGTTTTGTACAGACGATCAATAAATCCGGAGCTATCCAGTTCCTTGACAAACGTTAGGTCGACAAACTGCTCAGGGCGGGCCGTCTGCGCTTTGGGCTCCTTTCCTCCTAGTTCTTCGAGCATGACTCCAATTCCCTTTAGAGTCGGATACGGCTTCTCCGGAACGAGGACGAGTCCTATGTCCTCGTAGATCTCCTTTAAAGCTTCGGCATCATTGGTCTTCAGGTATCTTGCGAGAACGGCTAAAGACTCCTTCCGGTGGGTCTTGTAGTAGTGAATTCCTTCCACGTAGGCTTTCATGACGTTGCGTATGAGTTCAGGTTGGGATTTGATCAATCCCCGAGTAGTCGCTATTCCAGTGTGTTGATACTCTAGACCGAGCATCTTAAGATTGGCTAGGACACGAAAGCCCATCTTCTTCGCTTTGTGAGTCAGAGGAATTTCTAGCATTACCCCTTGGATCCGTCCGGCCTCGAGGGCAGCGAACCGGTCGGGCTGAGTCCCAATTTCTAGAATGCTTACATCCTTCCCTGGGACTAAACCATACCTGTCAAGGGCGAAGCGTGTGGCAAAGTCCGAAGAGCTCCCGACCCGGCTCACCGCCACTGCCTTGCCCTTCAACTGGTCAGGTCGCTGGATGTTCTTATCAACAATAAACTCATAGTTCATGGTGTTAAGAATTCCGGCGATCATCACGACATCCGCGCCCTTGAGATTACTCTGGATGACACCGGCCCCTGCCATCTGTGCTAAGGCTGCGTCCCCAGATACGAGGGTTTGTGCGGCCCTGCTTCCTCCCTCTACAAGGACGAGCTCCACGTCTAAGCCGTATCTACGGAAAAAACCCCTCTCGTGGGTCACCCACAAAGGGGCCATGTTACCCGAAATAGAGCTGTAGGCTATCCTTATCTTCTTCAGGGTTTGCCCTGGCTTTTCTGCTCCTTGGCTCGAGACAGGGAGAAGGGCTAGCAGCGCAGAAAGAAATACAAACAGGGGCCACCACGAAATGAAGTTTCGTTTATCCCGTGTCCAATTCATCTCTTTCTCCTTTGTCTTTGACTTTGGGAGCAGTATGACGCTCATCATTAAGCCCAGCGATTGCCACTCTTTAGGCGCGCTCTATATTCGTTCTAGAAAACGGGCTTACTCTAAGGGGTGGGTGGAGGTTGCCTGTGCCGATCCTAACCGCGAGTCTATCAGTCGGCGCAATGCTCGAATCAATGGCTGTGCCAAGATAACGACGATGATCACAGCTGCAAGGAGCCCTAATGTGATGGGCCACAGAAACATAAAAAGGGCCCGGTCAATTTCTCGTTCAACCGCATCCGCCCAGATCCCTATGTGCGCAGTTCCGAGCTGCCCCTCGAGAATCGGCTCGCGGGTTTCGTAAACGGTTTTTCCTTGCAATGTGAGTTCTCGCCGACTAACTTGACGGCGCTGATCGGAAGTCAGTTCCTGCTGCAGTTCTGGGGAGAAAGTTGCCAAGCTATGGGCGATCACCTTTCCCTCACGGTCTCTAATAAAAGCGTAGGCAACTCTGCTCAAGCGGGCGTACTTTGTGACTGTTGTTTTTAGCGGCAGAACATCTTTACTGGCGAGGTAACCTGCGGCCGCATCACTCAAATTAGTGGCTATGACGACGGCGCTTTCATCCATTTGGGTCCGCAACACCCGACCGATGAGCTGATTCACAATGACCACAAAAAGAAGCCCAAGAGCCAACACCATAATCTTCCACTCGAGGCTTATACCCTGCCACGAGAGACTGAGGGCGCTTATCGTTTCGTTTCTTTTTCCTGCTTTTATCAGTGCATCATATACGCTGCTCATAGCGTCTCCGACGATTAGTTGTCTCTATCTACTTTACCTGGTTCCGTCCGGATTGCCGGCGAATGCAAGCCATTCGTTCATTAGGGCCGTTTGCCAAGTTTGATTAGCCTGTTCAAGGTTTTTCAAACCGTCAATTTCAACCCGATGGAGCATGAGATCGTCCGAAACCCTTCTTGGTGTAATCGTGACTTGATAGCCTTTGTTGCTTAAGCGTCCGGCATATTCATCCGCTCCTGTAAGGCTGCGAAACGATGCTACGATGAAACTATACGAACCGTCGGGTTGCCTCCGTAGCAATGTCTCCCGTGTTAAGGAAGGCAGCAAAAGATCCCGGCCCGCAGATACCCTATTGAGATTCTTGATTTCGGGGTTGAACTCTTTGATGAGGTCCATGCCGAGGGCGGTGTTAGCTCCATAGGTATCAATGGCAATTTTGTAGATGCTGGAGCCATGCGGAATTGTAACTCGCTGCTCCATCCGTTCGAACTTGACTTCTGCCTTGGCTTTTTCCGCGACGGCTTCCTGATGAGTAATCAGCAGAACCCATTGGTTTAGATTATGCTTGGCGACTTCGAGACCTCTCCCAGCAAAGCTGGAGAAGGTCAGGGGATTAATAACGGATGCCATCGCGACAAAAGCGAGGATTGTGAGGAAGGTCGCAACTCCAACTCTTTCTAAGCGCCTCAGGTTTTGGTGAGGAACGTCGTTTGCTGCTTTACGAATGGATCTTTCCCTTTCGGTCTCAGACACCGGTACAGGAGGAGTGATTTCCGTTTTAGTGACCTGCACTTCCGATCTCAACCTGAGATCTCGGGCCACTTCCTTGATCATATCTGCAGAAACCGTTTTTTGAGACCGTGCATAGGCGCAAAGCAGAGCATTATCGCAGATGATGTTTACCAGCCGGGGAATCCCATTCGAATAAAAGGCGATCTGTCGAAGGGCATCACGATAAAACAGATCCTTACCCTTATAGCCGGCAGCCCGAAGTCGAAAATCAATATAGGGACCCACCTCCTCGTCCTTGAGAGGAACAAGTCGGCACTGCAGGGCCACCCGCTGCTTAAGCTGCCGGAGACTGGGTCGATCGAGTCTTGCCTGAAGCTCCGGTTGACCCATTAACACAATTTGGATCAGCTTTTCCTGATCGGTCTCCAGATTGGAGAGAAGTCGGAGGCCTTCGAGAGCCTCATCGCTTAGGTTTTGAGCTTCGTCGACCAGCACCGACACAATATGGGCCTGCTTGAGCTGTGCGATTAGATAGTCGTTCAGCTCCTGAAGCATCGTTACCTTGTTTGGTTCCTCCAGGGCTAAGCCCAGATCGTAGAGGATTACTCGGAGCAGTTCGGTGAAGTCTAAATAGGTGTTAAAAACAAAGACAGTATGTATGGTCCCCTCCAAGTTGTGCATCAGTTTACGCAGCAGGGTGGTTTTCCCTGTTCCCACCTCGCCGGTAATGACTATGAAGCCCTTTTTGGACTCGATCCCATACCGCAGATTAGCGTAGGCTTCCTGGTAAACCGGATTGGTGTAAAAGAAATTGGGATCGGGGGTAACACTAAAAGGGGAGACTGAAAATCCAAAGTAGCTGTTGTACATAGTACCTAGACCCTCCTTGCAGTAACTGATGGAGTCGTAGGCTTGCCGAGCAGAAGGACGGATCTCCGCCGTGGCGTCGGCTCGCAGCTCAATGATGGGAAAGCTTTTTGCCCACCGAATCGAAGAACCGCAATATTTTTGAATTGGTCCGGTTTATTAAGCAAGGCTAATGCCATTAGACAAAGTTATGCTTTTGGCAATTACCCTCACGATAAAATCAGCTGAAGTGTCTGTAGTTGTAAGATTTTTCCGCACGCGCCTGGATGCTCCGTCCTACAGGTTCTCTCGCCTATTGCTGGGGAATGCGAGAGCACCCGATACGCGAACGCCTCTCGTTAGTAGCTCCCAGAGAAAATGGTATTAAGAACGAGACGGGAGAGTTTCTCTCTCAATGCAGTATGACGTGGGCGACGATTTCGAAGGCGACGATTCCAAGGGTTGCAAGAGACGCCGCCAACACGAAAAGGGTCCGGCGTTTTTCCAGTGTGGTCATCATTGCCAAGTGGAAACCCACCTTGGCTTCCATTCTGACCTTTCGGGCGTGCCAAAGAGTATAGAGATTCGCGATAGCGGCCAAGGTTGTCAGGATAAGAATCGGAACGCGGATGACGCTTTGGTCTAAGAAAACGAGCGCGGCCGTTAGGCCAAATAGTCCGCTCGCGCCGAAGGCGACAGCCAAAGGACCGATCAAGGTCGATATCGCGCAGGGGGCCCCTAAAATGCCAAAAATGATCGCTCCCAAGCTGGTTCTTTCTCTTACCGGTGTTGCAAGTACGTCGTTGGCCGGTCGGCTGTGTTCCTTACCATGTAACCGATACGCCGTCACCGGCTCTCGGAATCCCTTTAGCAGGAGCTGTTCAGTTGTAGCCTTAGGAAACTCAGCAGAATGCGCTGCGTAACTTTCCTCACTGATCAGGATTTCTCCTGCGCCGGCTTTGCCTTGGAGGCGAGCGGCGAGATTGACCACGTCGCCGATGGCCGTGTAGTCCTTGCTATCTTCGGAGCCAAGCCGACCGACGCGAGCATAACCGGTTGCGATGCCTACAGAGGCTTGAAGAGAGAGGCCGAAGCGCGCGCCTAAATTTTGCAGCGTGGACCCTAGTTCGGTGGCTGCGAGAATAGCGCGCCGTGCATGATCCTCGTACCGAATCGGCACGTTGAAAAGAGCCATCACGGCGTCGCCGATGTACTTGTCGATAAAAGCGCCGTGTTTTACCAACACGTCGGTGGCCATCCGTAGGAAGGCATCGATCACCTCATGGGTTTTTTCCGCGCCAAGATCGTGGGTCAGTTCCGTAAAAGATGATAGATCGGCGAAGATTACCGTGATTTCCGCCAGCCGTCCTTCGTCGATATGGGTGCTGCAACGAGTGCAGATGTTGGGATTGCGCGAACTACGCTTTATACCGACGGTTCGAAACACGACACTCATTGCGCCCGACAAAAGCGTGCCGCAAACGCGGCATTGCGCCGAGAGGCGAGAGCTGGACACAGCGCTCATGGGAGTTCGATCTTATCCGATTTTCGCAGAAAAGGTACCTAGTAGAATCTGTTAACCAGATTGGCAGTGGAACGAAACCTGAAGAATGAAAAAAACTCTTCAACACGGCTCGCGTCGATCAGCTTTGTCTTTGTTCCGATTGACCAATGAGAAGCATGTGAAGTAATTGCCGATGTCTCTTTCTTAAGATGCACTTTGAAGAGATAACCAAACACTGGAACGAGTCTGGGTTGGTGGTCATTCCCGGGTTCTTGGATCCGTTGGAAATTGCGGAGCTGAGGCGCATCTGTGATCACGTTCTTCAACAGGCGATCGCGGAAGCACCGGATCGTGCGAATGCATCGAACATCGCCGATTTGACCGAGCGCAGGTATTTCCATTCACACGAAGCTGATCTATTGCGTCTGCTCGAATTTATCGCGGATCAGAGAATCGTCTCGCTCTTGACGCGTTTGTCCGGCGAACTTCCGCTGTTTCATAACACTCAGTATTTCTACAATCCTGCCAGCATGTCGTGGGACGGAGATTGGCATCGGGACACGCAATTTCTAGCTCCCGAGGTCGCGTTGGAACAGGAACGCATGAAACAGCACACTGGTGTACATTTTCGAGTCGCCTTCGTGGCGGATTTCCGGCTTGAATATGTCCCTGCTTCGGAGCGGCGCTGGGATTTACCCGACGAATTGGATATTCGCAAAGGCTCTCAGCCGAACCGTTCGCATATGCCGGGCAGTAGAGAGATAGCGCTCGGAGCGGGCGACGCGTGCCTTTTTCACGCCTGGGGCATTCATCGCGGCACTTACCGAGCGGATATTCCACGGCGGACGTTGGACATTATCTACGGTTGGGGTGGAACATGCGATTACTGCCCGCCGCCGCCAATGTGTTTTACCCAGCGAGACTTACTGGCACGACTGAGCCCAGGCGCCCGGAACTTTTTCAACTATTTCATTACTGCTTATAGCGGGTACTGGCGTCAGGGACACTTCTAAATTGAGACGAAGTTGAGCGCGTCTCAGCAAATTTTCCAGGCCGGTTCCTCAATATAATAGCGATTGCTTGTTGAGCTGTTTCACTCCGACTTCCGGTTCTGATAGATAAACCTGGTTCTCTTGCTTGACCCTTGATTAACCAAACCCACTATTGCACTGGTGCCAAAGCCCGCAACGTTTTGGCGAGAGACAGAAGGGTGTTCTTGCGAAGGTTTTAGAGTCGAAATAGAATCGCGCCTTACTCAACTGAAGAAGCGTGACGTGGTGAGGTACTCAGTCGTTTGGTCGTGTCAGGACCGCGACCGTTTACCAGGTCATCGTGGGAAGTTAGACCGGAATTTAGTGTACTAAGGGAGCCTGGATCGGACTCGACGGAAGAACGGATGCTGCGGAGATTACTTTTTTTTCCTTATCAACTTTGTCTGATTGTTTTGTTTCTCCTTCTTGGTGTCTCTTGGGGAATCGGCTGTTATTTTGCCAGCCTGTTTTCCAACGGTGAGGATCGAGCTCGGAGGTATCTCATCCACTGGGCGAGAATTAGCCTTAGGCTTGCGGGCCTTGAGATCACGGTTGCGGGTCTGGAGCGCCTAGATTTAGGCAGACCCTACGTTTTTATGCCTAATCATTCGAGCTTTCTTGATGTTCTCCTAATCTTCGCCCTTATTCCCCACAATTTTCGCAGTATTGTTAAAGAAGAATTTTTTTCGATTCCTCTTCTGGGTCTGACGGTCAAGAGCTCGGGCCAGATTCCGCTCGATCGGAACAGCCCAAGGAAGGGTTTGCAGAGCATCAAACGGGCCGCGGAGTTGCTTAGAAGAGGGGTGTCGATTGTTGTTTTTCCGGAAGGCACACGGAGCCCCGACGGAAAAATTCACGAGTTCAAGACCACGCTTTTTGTGTTGCCGATTCGAACACGAAATCCAGTTGTGCCGGTCCTGATCGAGGGAACCTTTGAGGCGTTGCGAAGTGGCAGCGTATTACTTAAACACTATCCGGTGAAAGTGACCTTTCTCGATCCCGTTTCCGCGGATTGTTTTTCGGACAAAGATCGAGCCTTATACGCGGAAAAGGTACGTCGGCGTTTGATCGAATCGAGTCAAAATCCAATGGGGGTTGGGAAAACAACAAGCGGATGCAAATCACGGGAATTTAGCCGTAACTGAAAGCTGGCGTGGCTGGGACGCTTCCGGCGCAAAGATCTAGTGAGGTTGGCTAGACGGCGTGATAATATGAATTCAATCTTTGCCGAAGTTCCATCACGAGAGGATAATTATCGATGATCTTCCGCAAGCGGTCTAGTGTTGTTCTTGGTCTGTTTTCCGCCCTAGGGCTGAGCTTAATTGCGACTCCGAGCTGGGCGGACCTGGAACGGTATGTTCGAAAGCCCGAAGCCGAGTTCGGTTGGAAACTAAGAGAGAAAATCGAGAGCCAGCAGTCTGGAGACCGGATCTACGACCTCCATTTCGTGTCACAGACCTGGCAAGAGAATACCTGGCAGCATCAATTGCAAGTCTATCAGCCTCGAAATGTTGCGCCGAACTCGATCATATTTTTATGGGTCACGGGAGGTTCGGCCAGCTCGTCGTATGTCTCCTTGGGTTTGGAGCTGGCGCGGAAAATCAACGCTCCGGTGGCGATTCTTTATAACATTCCGAATCAGCCGCTGCTGGAAAGTAAACTCAGCGAGGATGATCTGATCGCCGAAACTTTTGTCCGTTATCTCAAGACCAAAGATGAAAACTGGCCGCTGCTCTTGCCGATGGTGAAAAGTGTCGTCAAAGCGATGGATGTTTTGCAGGCGTTTAGCAAAGGAGAATGGGGCGAGCCGATCAATGGCTTCATCGTTTCCGGGGCGTCGAAGCGCGGTTGGACGACATGGCTCACGGCGGCCATCGACCAACGCGTTCGTGCCATTGCTCCGGTGGTCATTGATACGCTCAATATTCGCGCGCAGATGCCGCGACAACTCAACGCCTTCGGCGCCTATAGCGCCCGGCTCGCGCCTTACACCAGCCGTGGATTGGTGCCGATACCCGAAACACCCGAAGGCCAGCGCCTCTTGAGCATGGTCGATCCCTGGGCTTACCGCGAAAGGTTGGCCATGCCCAAGCTGATCGTTAACGGCACTAACGATTTCTACTGGGCTACAGACGCGCTCAATCTCTACTGGAATGAGCTCTCGGGGAACAAGTGGGTAGTTTACGTGCCGAACGCCGGGCACGATTTGAAAAGGCAGGACAAACCTGAATCGGATCAGTTGACTGATCTCGTCAATAGTCTCGCGGCATTTTCCCGTTATCAAATCACAGGCCGGTCCATGCCGAATCTGACGTGGAAGCATGAAATCGTGAACGGCAGGCTGCGCCTAACGATTGATGCGACACCAGCACCTACGGGCGCAAGGCTCTGGGTGGCGGAGACACGGACTCAAGATTTTCGCACGGCCAAATGGAGAGAGCAGGCCGTGACCCTTTCGAACGGTATAGCGATCGGCGAAGTGACTCCACCCGCGAAAGGCCATCTCGCGTTCTACGGCGAGCTGGATTACGAAATCGACGGCCTGAAATACCACCTTTCTACTCAGGTTCGGATGACGGAATGTAGTGTGGACTTACAGCAATGTTAAAGCATTACGCGATGCCTTAACACAACCATTTTTTCACTATTCCCAGAAGCGTAAGCAGCTCTGCGGTCGCCAGAATGCTAGCTCCGAAACGGGCAAGAAGCAGAACTTCCAGGGAGCCTACCAAGTAACAGAGAAAAACTGCGATCCCGAAATTGATGTAGAATCTAGGCTTGGAAACCCTGACTGCGGGCCGGCCGAAAAACAATTGTCGATCGTGATCTGTGAATGCCGGCCTGCCGCTGGCTGTGCGCCGCAGCACCAACAAACCGGTACCGACAAAGAGTATCGTTGAGAATGCAATTCCCTCCCACAAATAATACCCGATATGCTCCACTGGGACTCCTTTGACTTACCTACCAAGGTGTTAACTGCCCAAGTTTCCGAGGCAGGCGAGCTTTATCGAGGAGCCAATCCAATGTCAAGAGATGAAGCTTTTGGTCCGCATTTCAGCTTTCCGAAATTCCAAATCTCGATTTTCTCGTCCCAGTAAATTGAGTTAGACAGTCTCGACAGGAGCGAGCTATTCTTATTTGCGGCAGCCTGGGCGCCCCCGAAGCAATAGAGTCTTTGGGTGATTGTAAGAGTTTGGTCTGCGTGCTTTCATCCGGGTGATGAGAGTGTTCTTGAGCTATGCTTCCGAGGATCGCAACCAAGCGGAAGCCATCTACTTGTCTTTGCGCGGCCAGGGGCACACCGTATTCTTCGACCGCACGGACCTGCCGCCGGGGGAGGAATACGATGCGCGAATCCGGCGCGGCATCGAGAGATCCCAGCTTCTGGTCTTTCTCGTAAGCCC
>Ga0137372_10003945_pt1 | contig 14414 bp, 9 predicted proteins | sample SagtaG_6_FD_104911 | JGI IMG/M metagenome (GOLD analysis project Ga0137372, IMG submission 104911) | Vadose zone soil microbial communities from Sagehorn Ranch, Mendocino, California, USA - Sage1_R_60_16 metaG | ecosystem: Environmental > Terrestrial > Soil > Vadose zone | place: USA: California...
GTGGCGAAAATCAAACTGTACTCCTGACCTGTAAAAAAGCTGCTTTATCTTTCGTTGGCTCACTCCCAACACAGCCGCATTACGAGGATTAGAGTATATGAAATCATAAACAAGAATCAGACCACCCGGCCTTCGCACTCGCCACATCTCATCAACGATTCTCTGGCATAATGACTCATCCAGGATAGAACTGAATACGACAAAGTTCATCACCAGATCAAATGTTGCATCTGCATAAGGCAGACTGTGAGCACTACCGATACGCCAATCAATGCCAGAATGCAAACTTCTCGCCTGCTCAATCCGGGGAACTATCAAATCGATTCCAGAGAGATTTGATGGCAATGCTCCATAATCCAGAAAACGCCGCAGATGACTTCCACTGCCACATCCTACGTCGAGTATCCTTTTCTCAGACAAGGGAGTAAACTCGTGTCGCTTCAGTAATGTGAGCAGATTGCGCTCCAGGCTATGGACATGAAGGAGTGTCGCATCATTAAAGTAGCTGTAGCGCTCAGTGTAGAGATTGTGAGAGGCGCGCCGTTCGTACTCAGCCTCCAATCGCACAAGCTCCAGGTTTAGTTCCGCGGTATGTTGTTCCATAATAGTTTTATCTCCTGGTTTCAGTCAATAACGCCGAACGCTTCAGTGCACCGATGTTTTTATAAAGACCAATAAGTTCTTGACTTTCTTTTTCCCAATGAAGCTCTTTCTGGGCAGCTCTCAAAGCATTGCAGCGCATTTCGGCAAGGGACGCACTATCCGCCAGCATTGTATTGATAGCTGTCCCAATATCTTCAGGCGCATCCGAAGTTACTATTTGCCCGATATTGTATGTTTTGACAATATCTACTACTGCATCAAGCTCATTAGCCAGAACAGGCACGCCTGCCATAATATATTCGAAGAGTTTGTTCGGCAGACACCAACGTATGCTCAGAGAGTAGTTGAGCGGAAAGATAGTTAGACCGATATCGGCAGAAGCAGTCCAGTCTAGAAGATTTTCGTAAGGAACAGATGGAATGATTTTGACACGATCTGCAACTTCTTTGTTAATAATAAGCGCCTCAAGCTCCTTCAGGGTTGTTCCCATTCCTCTGCCCATCAGAACAATGACGATGTCATCCTCTAAAAATGTTGCAGCATGAATTAGCCTATCAAGTCCACGGTTGCGTTGCAAACCACCTTGATAAAGAGCGATCCGGGTGCCTTCCCCCAGTCCAAGATATTGCCGTAGTAGATTGCTTTTCTGAACGGTTCGATAGGCAGGAATACTACGTACTACAGATACTTCTTGAACGTGAAAGCATCTACGGAACTCCTCTGCACAGAGAGGAGAGACAGTAACAATCCTTGCGCAACGAGGCAATATCACAGCAAGAAGTCGTGGCCCTAATAGACGCCAGAAAGCAATAGTAGTTTCGGGAACAGGGATATGTAGTTCATAGGCTTCAAAGATGAGTGGTTTACGACGTAGTTTTGTAATTATGTAACAAACTGGTAATGCTGTTAGCTCAACCGCATGATAGATATCTGCCCGGCTCTTTAGCAAGACATGTAAAACAAGTAGGAAGGTCTTTATTGCCACCAGGAAAAACAATGGTTGAAAGCGCCTGGAAGAATGCCAATCAGGTATAATGAGGTGATGCCAACGAACGCCATCTTTAGTTTCCTCACGTGGTGTAGTCCGCTCACATTCAATATCAATAACGGAAACTTCAAATCCCTCTTTTTCAAGTGCAGTAATCGTACGCATTGCCCGGTGATCTGTACGTGACGATCTCAAAACAAGCAAACACACCTTTTCAGGTGATTGTGTCATAGTTATGTCCTTCGCTGCTAAAGTGGAAGGAGTTCTTAATTTCATGACGTAGAACCCTTTCAATATTTTGAGAAGTGCAACTGTCAGTTATGAGTACCTTTTTACCCTATGTCCTATCTTCTTGTTTACCGACTCAAATGGAGCTTAAATCCTCAATATTTTTCTGTTTATACAGCCATTTGTTATATTACGGGTGTCCACAATATATCTTGCTTCACGGACAATCCAGGGGACATCATAGTAGTTATGATCGGTAATGATAATTACACAGTCTACTGCCTGTAACAAACCGCTACTTATTGGCTGTGAGTATAAAGTTTGATTATTTAATGTTAGAGATGGCACGTACTCATCATTATAGAGTACCGTGCTCTTCTGTGCTATTAGCAAATGAATAACGTCAAGCGCAGGAGATTCACGTATATCTCCTACATTTCGTTTGTAAGCAACACCCAGTAGAAGTATCGTCGAACTATTGAAACTACGATATTGTTCATTTAGCGCTGCACCGACCTTGTCTACGACATAATGGGGCATACTTCTGTTTATTTCTGCTGCAAGCTGAATAAAGCGAGTCGTATAATCGAGCGTTTTGAGCTTCCAGGAGAGGTAGTGTGGATCGACAGGTATGCAATGACCACCTAGCCCGGGACCTGGTAAGAAGCGCATGAAGCCAAATGGTTTCGTTGCTGCCGCCTCGATAACCTCCCATACGCTAATGCCAAGCTTTTCACAAATAATGGCAATTTCATTGACCAATCCAATATTGACAGCGCGAAACGTGTTCTCCAGGATTTTTGCCATCTCTGCCACGCGAGAAGATGAGACCGGTACAATCTGTTCAATAGCTGCTTCATAGAAGATACTCGCCAGTTCTGTGCAGGTGTTTGTGATGCCACCAACAATTTTGGGCGTATTGCGTGTATTATAATCAGGGTTGCCGGGATCAATGCGCTCGGGTGAAAAAGCCAGAAAGAAATCAACGCCTACTCTTAAACCTGTGGCTTCTAACTCAGGTAATATGATCTCATCAGTTGTGCCGGGATAGGTTGTGCTCTCCAGAATGATGAGTTTACCAGGTCGCAAATATGTCTTTACCTCCTGCGTTGCTGAGATAACATACGAAATATCAGGATCACGGGTCTTTCCTAGAGGAGTGGGAACACAGATAACAATGACATCCTCTTCAGCCAGCACTGTATAATCACAAGTAAATCCAAGAAGATTCGCGTCGATAAGACTTTTTAGCTCATTATCCGCAATATCCGAAATATAGCTCTCACCGCGCCTGGCTCTATCAATCTTCTTCTGATCAGTATCGATGCCCATGACATGAAATCCTGCTTCTGCGAAAGTGATTGCAAGTGGTAATCCTACGTAGCCAAGGCCTATAATAGCAACACGCAGTGTACGCTGGGAGATTTTCTCTCGTATACTATCCTTCATCGTATCTTACTTTCTAGTTTAAATTCTCTAGTAACTATTCAGGTCTTTTTTTTCTGACTCCTCAGCGCCTGTGGCGCTTCGCAAGGGGTTATGTGTGGGAGGGGAAGGCTGGCGGCCCCAAGGCCGCCAGCCTTCCCCTCCCACACATAACCCAGCGAGCCACCGCAGGTGACGAGGAGTCCTGAACAGTTACATTCTCTATTTTTAAGGTAAAAAATTGCAGAGGGAATGAGCTCCAAAGAGAAGCTTATCTTGCCAGAACGGCATGATAAAGCTGAATAAGCTTCTGACATTCATTTTCCCAGTGAAACTCTTGTCGGGCAGCTTCCAAAGCATTATTACGCATACGAGCAAGAGCAGAGGTATCTGCTAGCATAGCATTCATCGTTGCACCAATATCTGATGGAGCAAGGGAAGGAAGAAGCTGCCCGACGTTATAGGTCTTGATAACTTCTGCAATGGCGTCTAGCTGAGAACTCAGTACAGGGAGACCGGCCATCAGATATTCAAAAAGTTTGTTGGGTAGGCAAAGCTGAATACTACGTGTATAGTCTGGTTGAAAGATAGTCAGACCAATGTCTGCTGAAGCTGTCCAATTCAGTAGTTCTTCATAGGGAACTGGTGGAATGATTTTAACTCGATCAGCAACTCCCTTACTGACTATCAGACCTTCAAGCAGATCTCGAGTTGCTTTCACAGCTTTGCCCATTAAAACGATAACGATATTAGACTCTAAGAATGGTGCCGCATGAACCAATACATCGAGACTGCGGTTAGGCTGCAGGTTTCCCTGATAAAGGGCAATGCGCACGCCTGAACTGAGACCAAGATATTGTCGCAATCGATCACTCTTTGGAACTGCTTGATAAGTAGGGAAATTGCGTACCAGTGTCACTTCAGGATAGTGATGTTGGTTGCAAATCTCCTGCGCGTAAAGAGGTGAGGTTGTAATCACTCCAGCACAGCGCGGAAGCATCTGGGTAAGAGTACGTTTTGCCAGAACACTCAAGTGGCGTCGGCAGGCAATGCTCGGATTATTGAAGGGTAGTTCGTGAGAATCGAAAATGAGAGGTTTGCGGCATAAAAGCGCCGCGATGTAGCATGCTGGTAGTGCATCTTCATCGTGCGCATGATAGATATCAGCCGGAGTGCGGATCAGTCGAATTGTATTTTGTATAATTATCCACGCTATCTTGACGAGAAACCAGAGCTTGAAGCGAGTAGGGGTATACCAGCCGGATATAATGGTGTGTTTTATACGAATAGCGCGAATATTTTCTTCATTATGCCAGTTCTTCTCATCTATGACATCAACAATCGTGAGTTCAAAACCTGCTTCTGCAAGCGCGGTGGCCTCGCGTATTACACGAGCGTCGGTGCGCGCACTTCCCAGGACATGCATGCACACCTTGATAGGTGCAGCAGCATTGCTTTTCGCTACCAGAGTGTCAATGTAAGGGGATATTGTCATGATAGAGACCTCCTGAATATGCCAGTAGGTATTTTTACGGCCCCGATTGGACACCTGCCAAGAAAAAACAGACATCCTGCGTAAAGAGCAAGAGCACAAATGTATACGCCCCATGTTCCCAATGTTTGCTGAGTTTTGCCTAAAGCAGCGCCCCCAATGTAGAGTACGATACCAACTAACAGTGCTAATAGAAATCTGCCAACCTCAAATGGAATAGGGTAGAGTCGCTGATTCACGATATAGGCCATCCAGGCAAGCAATGCGTAAGCAAGTAGCGTTGAGATTGCTGCCCCTATTGACCCATAAAAAGGAATCAAAATAATATTGAGTCCGACATTTACAAGAGCCGCCAGGCTGGTAAAGATAATTATAAACCAGGGTTTTCGCTGTATAAAAATTCCTACCGTGAAAACGTTATAGATGCCGTAGAACATAGTTGACACGGCAATAATAGGAACGACGGGTGCTACTGAGTGATATGCAGGCGGAAAGAGTATATCGAGTAGCACCGTTGCTAAAAGCGAAAAGGCAAACACTGCAACCAGCAAGACGATGCTAAACCAGCGAAACACAAGCTGGTAGATGGACGCGGCATCTTTTCTTTTCGCGATGGTATACATAACAGAAGGCCACGCTAAATTAAATGGGCCCAGGATCACAGGAGACAGGGCTCCACCCAGGGAATAAGCTACACTATAGCTTGCTGTCTGGGCTAACGACCCAAAGTAGCTGAGCAAGTAACGATCAGAGAGTTGGAGTATCCAGAATGATATGAAGCCTAAGACCATTGGTATCCCAAAGAAGAGCAACTTGCGAGCGACATCGAAGCGCCAATGCAAGCCCGCCCGTTGAAGAATAAGAGGCAATGTACATACCACAACAATAGCATAACTCCCACCAGTCGCACTCATTGCTCCGCTAATGCCCCAATGTAATATACCTACCAGGATAACAGTCGCACTCAGGTTGAAGAAGAGGGAGAGCAACGTAAAAACTGTGTAAAGCCCCGCACGATTCTCAGCACGTAGCCATGCGAGTCCTGGTACCGTCAGATTTTGCGCAAGTACAACTAAAGCAGCAAGGGACACAGAACTACTAAAAGAAGCGTTCCTAAACAAAATTTCTGACAGCCATGGAGCCGTCATTAGCATTGCGATGGTAGCAGGCGCTGATATAAGCGACAGGAGGATTAAGGTGGTTGAGAGAACCGCTAATCGGTCCTGTTGAGTCTCACAATCAGTAATGTACACGCGGAAGAGTGCGGAGCCGAGCGACAGTTGCGTGATTCCAGCCATTAAAGAAATTGCAACGTTTAGAACGGCAAAAGCACCGTAATCGGCATGCGAAATAGTGTGGGTCAGAAACGGTGAAAGGATAAGGGCCAGAAGAGGAGAGGCCATAGAGCCTATGGCATAAATCCCAGAGCTTTTGACCAGGGCAAACGTAAGTGAAAGATAGCTTTCGCCACCCGTAGTTTGACTCTCCAGCAGGCCCCTCTGATCATGAACTCTCGTCTTGCCTCTCATCCTCTTACCGTATTCACTCATATCATTCATAGAATGACTCCTGCTTCGCTATGTCCATACGAGATGCCCGGGACCGGACGGACATGGGTTGGCTTCGTTGTCTTATCAATTAATGGAGAAGCGACCACACCTGCGATTAGCCAGCCGAGGTACTCTATACCACTTAGATTTGTCCAGCCATCTACAAACAGGCTACTACTACTGAGCGCGATAAGAGCGGCTATCCCTCCTCCAATAAGACAACGATAGCGGAGTTCCACGGTCAACCAGTTTCGCCACGAAAACCAGAATGCATAACCAAGAAGTAAAAGAAATATGAGCATCACAGGTATACCTGCTATCGCTCCCCACTGCAAGTAGGAATTATCTGGCTCCGCCTGAAGCCTTGCCTGCGTAACTGCAAGGAAAGAATTCGAAAGAACTAGATACGACTGCCCCAGACCTACACCGGACAGTGGAAATGCCTGGATAACTCGAGCAGCCGTTTGCCAGGTTCCCAGGTGGTCTAAGAGGTCGTGCTGGTTGTTAGCATGATCTAGTTGCACGGCCATATGTGAAGGAAAAACAGTTAATGCTAACACTATCAGCATCATTATCAACATAAATAGTAGCACACCATAGCGTAGACGTCCGCTCAAGAATATGAAAGCCAGCATACCTGTTAGTACAGCTATCCATGCTCCGGTACTATAGGTGAACATCAGTGCTAGCAGGATCAACAGCGCTTCCAGGAGGTAAATCATCTTTGCCCACATCTGCTTATTTTCTATAAATAGCGCTAATGCAAGGAAAAAGTTGACCGCGAGAAAAGCTGCGTTTCCGTTCGGGCCGCCGAAAAACGATCCAGAGCGAAAGATTCCCGTTCCGATTATTGGAAAATTCGAGTATTTAACAAGCAATGCTTCATTATATGAGGATGTAAGTAAGAATCTGCCGGTAGTTGCCTCAATAATAGTATGGATGGCGATAAGTGTTGCCAGAACTGATAGCAATTGAAACACACGCCGCACCGCCGAAATATCTTTCGCGATGATATTGCCTAGCCAGAACATGATGAACGCACTGAGGACGAGGTTAAGATAGCCTGCAATAGAGTTAGTGAGGCCAAAGGCGCCACCATTAATGGTGGGATAGATATTCAGAATGAGAAACAAAATCCAGAGCCAGATCAGGCGCGGCCCGGTCCAGGGATGATCAACAGATCGCCCAAGGTAGCAAGTAAAGAGCAGTACCAGTGCCATTAGCATCGCAACCTGGTATACGTCGAAGTTGAGATACGAGTCAACCAATATGTGAACAGCGACAATCAATGTCACCGTCAACTCATCCAGCCTGAGTAGTACGATGATCGCTACAATGATAGTGCCAGCGACGGCAGCAATGGATACCGAGCTCAGGACACCTATGGTTATTCCCAGTAAAAGCATCACTGGTATTATCAGAATCGAGAAAATTAATGAAGGGAAGATCAGTTCTCCTGGAATCTCCCACCTTCTAAGCGTTTGTGTTACGTTTTTCATGATGTTCGTGTTCTTCTTTCCACGCCGAATTGCTTGATAACATCTGGGTGTCGATAACAGAGACTATCTCAAAAACCCTCAGGCTTACAGCTATAATCAACCCCCACGTTCAAATTTTGAGTTAAGGACTGAATGAGGTTCGCATCTTGTCTATTGACAGCCACCAGTCCTTTCCATTTACTGCTCGTAGCTGCACATTGCGGCAGCATCACCTGTAGCTGCAGTTTCCGGAGAATACCAGCCTGTCTCTGAATCATTGCCTGGTAGTGCCTGCCATGCGCATCATAAGTGGCAGCATGAGGTACACGCCAGTCAAGGGTAATAGTGTGGGTCTGACCATAGGTCAGCGTGAAGAAGCCTGCCCATACCTCGTGACCAAAAGCCTTTTCGGTACCACGTGGTTGCCAGCCATCCTGGGCCTGTAACACACTTCCTTTCGGCACATAGACGCGTTCGTAATCACGATAGAAGGGCAGGCCGTAGACCTGCCCTGGCGTTGTCCAGTCATAGCGAAGCCTGGCATGATGAAACGCATCACCCATTGTATCAATAGTTACCATATCGGTTAATGTACTATTGATCACGCTATTAGCCTTATTTGCGCCAATATTCGCATCTACAACAAAGAGGTCATCTCCCGGCGCGGTCTGGATGGACGCATCCAGATGAGCATTATGGAGTTGTGTTTCCACGGTCGGATCATTGAAGTAGACCTGCAAGTCTTTTGTTTGCATTGCATCAGCCATAAGCCGCACGAACTTAGAGACGTTAGAAGGGGCCACCTGACGGACACGAGCAAGAAATTGCTCTGCAAGTAATGCTATAAAATGTTTCCGTTGCGAGGAATATCCGTCCGGTGAGGCAATATCGTCAGAGCCTTCATTACTATGACCAAGCTGATAGTAATGAATGCGTTCAACCAGATTTCGGGCATTTACTATCTCATTGTATTCGGGAACAGCAATGGGACCCGTAATAGCAAGCGCACTCTGAATGAAGGCGGGCGTGATTGCAATCACGCCCTGAAGCGGGACATCACCACCTTCACGAACATAATTTGCCTCAGTTGCCCGGGCAACCGTCGGAAAATCGGCATCGAGATTCGAATCGCGAATCCCCCAGTTTCCTCGTGCTATATCAAACCAACTGTACGCAGGCGGAAACGGTATACCCAGACCTGATGAGGCAAAGGGATGATCCAGCAAGTCAGTATCAGTAATATGAGCATCCGTTAGCAGGCCACCTGAAAGCGTCACCGTACCATAGTTCCCGATGAAACCGCCTCCGGGACGTATTTCCGTTGAGTCGAGCACCTCAACGAAATAATTTGCTGGCTCGTCAATACCAAGAAGCGCTGGCGCAATCGGCAATACCTTTCCAATCCCATCCAGCCACCCCTGGAGCATTGGCATATCTCTGCGAAGAGTATCCACTAATTTACTCACACGTGGATCGAACAGCATGTCGGAGGGTTGCAGTTGGCCTATCTCGTCCATGGCTATAGCAAACGAAGCCTGTATATCGCGAAGCTTCTGCGTGATAATGGAAAGATCCGCCGCTGTGATACCATGGGCCTGGTCGCGTAAGGGACTATACAGTCGTGCGATGAGCAAATTCACGATATCGCAACCGGCCACTCCGGCCCGAGATAACGCTAGAGAAAGGGATATCAGGTGGCGTGCAGCATGGAGACGAGATCCATATACAGGAAGAAACATCGCAACGCCCGGTACAGATTTCAGGTCATCATCTACCTGGGTAAAGGTCTTCAATGCAGATGCGAATTCATACTGCACCTCAGCTATATTTTCAGCATCAAGAGGATTATGTGGTAATGCAGTCAGGAATTCCTTGATTTTTAATAGATGCTGCACACCTTCTTGCGCTAAAAGCTGATCGCGTTGATAGCCAGTAGCATAGACCCTGTATCCAAGACCCGATAATGTGGAACCCAATAGAATGAGTAGCAAAACTCCAACAAGTAGCCTCTTCCTGGAAATTCGCCTTGTATTTCTCAAGGGTACCTTCATCTGCATCCGTTGCGTAACTTTTATACTCGTCTGCCGCATCTTCTCCTTCATCTTTCTACTGACAAAGCAACCTTACTTTGCCTGCTCTTTTCGTCCGGATTGGGATGACACAGGAGCAAGAACAGAGTTATGCCCATTTTGCGCCGATTTTTTTTCCTGGTCCGCACTATGATTATAATAATAGTAGTAAGGAGTTTCGTGGCGATTGCGCCTCTGCTTATTAACTATGCAACCAAGAACGCGAGTACCAGATTGTGTTAGTTGAGCCTTTACTTGCTGGAGATTTTTCCTTTTCACGCGTGTGACATCCGCGACAACTAACGTACCATCGACTTTTGATGTAAGTATGCTCGTGTCTGCAAGGCCCAGCAGAGGCGGTGTATCGAAAATAACTACCTCGATCCCGCTCTCCATAACGGTGGTCAGAAACTTATCCATCGCTGCAGAGTCTAGCAACTCTGAAGGGTTGGGAGGTAATGACCCCGCTGGTATCACATGAAGATTGGGAATATCCACCGAGTGCATATAGGTGCTAAGAAAAATGTCAGCAGATGATGTTGGTGGCACAGATGGATTGGATAGCTGTTGAGAGCATGCTACAATAGCATCACTTAAACCCTTTGTATCCTGCGCAAGAGAGAATTCTTTATGCAGCATCGGGCGATGCAGGTCCGCATCGACGAGCAGTGTATTTTTCCCGGCTCTTGCCATAAAAATAGCGAGATTGGAGGCAACGGTAGTTTTGCCATCGTATGGCATTGCACTCGTTATCACCAGTGAGCGCATCGGGCGAGCGGCGGCCAGAAAGCCAATATTAGTTCGCATGATGCGGTACGACTCGGCATTGATGCTGTGTATCTTTGGATTTATAAGCACTTCTTGCTTGTCTTTTGCAGTATCTACGAACCATGTGACTCCCAGCACTGGCCAATCAAGCAATTGGGCAACATCCTCTGATGTACGGACACGTGTATCTAATTGCTCAAGAAGTATCGCTGTCATCAGGCCAATGAATAAACCGGCCCCAAAGCCAAGAATGGTATTCAGGAGAACCCTGGGCTGAGCGGGAGCAGCAGCAGGTTGCGCGGATTGTGCGATATGAAGAAAGTCACGATCTTGCGCCTCCGTCATTTCAAGCTGTGTGAGCAACATCTGGTCCTGGCTATAGTGCTGCTGTAAACTATTCAATTGACTTTGCGACCCGGTAATTTGCAGTTGTAAAGCTGCTATTGACGTTCGTGAGTCTTTCTGCGAGGTTAAGTCCGCGATTTTTAGCTCTGCATTTGTGATTTTTGTTGAAACGTCATTGATACTTTTATTAGTCGCATCGATATCTTGTTGAAGCTGCTGCTGAGACTGAGCATTCTGTTGTCCAACCTCTTGAACCTGCTGTCGAATTAAGGTGGCTGCAATGTCATTCGCAAGTACTGCTGCTCGTGATGGATTTGCATCCTGCACATTGATCTCAAACAACTGTGTATTTAATTTAGGTGCGGTCGTCGTCTTGTTAACAAGCTGATCGGCTGTCAGATCAGAATAGCGCGATGCTACTTCTCGCAGTACAGGATTACTGGTTGCCAGCGCTGCCTCAGTCTGTACGAGCTGGTTGCTGGCAAGCAAATTATTGTAGTCGGCTGAGTTGCTAGAACTATGAACATCAACTCGTATCAGTGCTGTAGATTGGTAGATCGGTGTTACCAACCTGCTTCCGAGATATGTTCCCAGCCCTACGACTACAATGCAAGCCACAATGAGCCTCCACTGTTTCGTCAGTAGGGACCAATAGCGCTCAAGTGTCATATTTCATCCTTTTCTTTTCTAGATGCACAGCTCCCGGCACACAGTTATCAACGCACAACTACTGGACTGCTCTGGTAAACAAATTCGAAGACGCACTGCCGCAGTTGCTCGTCATTTTCGTGGAACAGACAATCTTCCAGTGCTCGTACCCACTGAGCCATTGTAATAAGTGAAGGCACAGCATCCTGACAGGTAATACAGAAGATTTTGCTGTGCTGCGTTGGTCGAAGTTCTTCATTCGCCGCTACAAGCACCTCATGAATACGCTCTCCAGGGCGTAAGCCTGTATATACGACATTGATGTTATGATCTACTTCCGAACCGCTTAAATGAACCATTCTAAGCGCCAGATCTACAATCCGTACAGGTTTTCCCATGTCTAGCAAGTAAATATTGCCAGCCTCCGCCAGGACAGCAGAAAGGATCACCAGGCCACAGGCTTCAGGAATGGTCATGAAATAGCGCGTAGCCCGCGGATCAGTGATAGTGATAGGCCCTCCATTCCTGATCTGACGAGCAAAAGTTGGGACTACACTGCCACGACTGCCAATGACATTGCCGAAACGTACAGCACTGAAACAGGTTTTATTCTCCTTCGAGTGCGCCAATGACCGAATAATCACCTCTCCAAAGCGCTTAGATGCCCCCATGACACTGGTAGGATCAGCGGCTTTATCGGTTGAGACAAAAACGAAGTTACCTACTCCATATTTTTGAGCCAGGCAACACAGGTAGTATGTCCCGAGGGCATTGGTATATATTGCCTGGTCAGGATACTGCTCGAGCAGAGGTACATGCTTGTAGGCGGCGACATGAAATACAATATGGGGATGCTCCTTCTTGAAGAGACGCTCCATACCTAATCTATTGGTAATATCACCAATGTAGGGCAGAAAATATTGTCCATGCGGGTGAGCGCGTAAACTCTCGGCGAGATCGAACAATCCTGTTTCATTCGTATCCAGGCCGATGATAAGAGCAGGTTCGTAATCAAGCAACTGGCGGCATAACTCCGAGCCAATTGACCCGGCAGCCCCAGTAACAAGAATAATGCGCTTCCTCAAAAGGGCATGTGATGCCGACGATTGAAGTGGTACAGATGCCCTACCTAGTAATTCTGCAAGATCAATCTCACACGCCCCATCGATACCTATTGACATGGCATTGCTGGAGTAATTTACTTCACGCCCATTCGTACAAATTATGGAGTCATTCATCACTGCTACGCTCTCTTCTTATGAGTTTCAATAATCTGTTCTACCGCGGCGATGACATCATCGACATCGTCATCGGTCATACCTGGATAAATGGGTAAGGATATCGCTCGCCGGTAAGCATTGAGTGCTACCGGAAAATCCCCTGCTGCCAGGTGGTATGTATCGCGGAAGAAAGGCTGTACATGCAGCGGGATAAAATGGACGCTTGTTCCAATCTGAGCTTCTGTAAGCGCCTGGATGAATGCGTCGCGTGTGAGAGTGAGCTGCTCTAACCGCAGCCGCAAAATATAGAGGTGCCAGGCATGGACAACGTACGTCGGATTGGGCGGAGTTTCGACTTCAGGCAACAATGAAAATGCTTCTGTGTAGCGCCGCGCAATCTCCTGACGACGTTGCAAAAGCCACTTACAGCGTGCTAGCTGATGCAGCCCCATAGATGCAGCAATATCCGTCATGTTATACTTGTAGCCCGCTGCCACTACTTCATAATACCAGGAACCCCCAAAAGCATAGCGCTTCCAGGCATCGCGGCTAATACCATGCAAAGCCATAACCGAAGCTCGCTGTGCATACGCGGAATTCGTGGTAGTAAGCATACCCCCTTCACCAGTAGTTAATGCCTTCGTTGCATAAAAGCTAAAAGCCGTCATAGCACTCATAGAGCCGACCATACGCCCCCGATACCATGCAGGGAATGCATGTGCGGCATCTTCTATAACGGGGAGATTATATGCCTGTGCGATAGCAAGGATATCGTCCATCTCGGCGGGTAAGCCTGCAATGTGGACCACAATAATAGCTCGTGTGCGAGGCGTAATATGTTTTTCGAGTTGCAGTGGAGCAAGATTACAAGTAACAGGATCAACATCTACGAACACTGGAAGGGCGCGGCAATGCACAACTACCTCAGCAGTAGCTGTGAATGTGTATACAGGTACGATTACTTCATCACCCTCTCCTATACCAAGAGCGTCGAGCGCCAGGTGCATTGCTGCCGTAGCCGAGTTAACGGCGATAGCGTGAGGAGCAGTAACAAAACGGGCAAACTCACTTTCAAAGCGCTTAGTTTTCGGTCCGGTCGTCAACCACCCTGAGCGCAGTGTGTCCACAACTTCATCAATTTCTGCCTGCGTAATATGTGGTACCGCAAACGGAAGAAAAGTCGCACGTGCGGTTTTTTTGTCGGATACAGCAATTTGAGACACATGTTTACCTTCCATGACCAGATAATACCTCCACCACTGTTTTCAAAATAGCCTGTACATCCAATCGCAACGATTGGTTTTCGATGTAATAAAAATCGTGTGCCAGTTTCATCTTTTCATCCTCGATGGTATCTCCGTAATGATGCATTACCTGTGCCCACCCCGTAAGCCCCGGTTTGATCACTAAACGGTTGCGATAATACGGGAGGGTCCCTTCCAATTTGTCTGCGAACTCTGGTAGCTCAGGCCGCGGCCCAACCAGGCTCATTTCACCGCGCAAAATATTTACTACCTGCGGGAGTTCATCCAGATGTGTTGCACGCAGAAAGCGCCCAGGGCGAGTTACTCTTGAATCCTGTTGAGTAGTCCAGCCAGAA
>Ga0137372_10003953_pt1 | contig 14398 bp, 14 predicted proteins | sample SagtaG_6_FD_104911 | JGI IMG/M metagenome (GOLD analysis project Ga0137372, IMG submission 104911) | Vadose zone soil microbial communities from Sagehorn Ranch, Mendocino, California, USA - Sage1_R_60_16 metaG | ecosystem: Environmental > Terrestrial > Soil > Vadose zone | place: USA...
CGATAGCTGAAGCCGGAGCGGGAGGCCGCGTCGGGACTGGCAGAGGGGCCGGGCAACGGGTTGCCGGACGAGCCGCAACCCAGGGTCCCGAGGACCAGGATGAGGAGGCCCCATCGCACGCAAGGGGCCCTGGGGGCGGCCTGCCGCATGGTCAGGGCTCGGTCGGGACCGCGGTGTGGGTCAGGCACCAGCTCTTGACCCTGATCTCTCCACCGGCGCGGACGGCGTCCCGATCCCCGCCGCCCACCGGCCGCCCCGCCGAGCAGTCGTCGTCGGGCGGGCAACCCTGCAGGCAGCCCTGGAGGCCAGTGATGCCCAGCCGATAGTCGGTCCCCCTGACGTCCTCGATCACCCCGCAGAAGCCGCTCCCTGACCAGCGCCGGACGCACACCGTGTCCCCCACGGACTTGCCCGAGCCCCTCGCACCGCGCCGCCGCAGCATCTCGACGATGTCGCGGTGACCGTTGCGCTGGGCCGCGTCCAGGGCCGTCCCCAGCTCGCGGTGGCGGGCGTCGGGATCGGCCCCCGCCTCGATCAGCCGCCGCGCCACATCGGTCCGGCCCCTCGCCGCGGCTTCGATCAGCGGGGTGAGACCGCTCGCCGTCGCGGCGTTGACGTCCGCGCCGTCCCGGACGAGGGCCTCGACCCGCGGGGCGTCTCCCCGCCGGGCGGCGTCCAGCAACGCGCGGTCGCGGTCGGTGAGCGCGGTGACGACGGTCGCTGCGCCGAGGACGAGGAGGAGAGACAAGGCGGGCCGCACGAGACAAACATACATCGAGCTCATTTTGGCAGAGAAGTATGGCTGCTTCTATCCTTAATCCGGGAAGGTTCAGTTTGGGCCTCGACCTCGCGGTCGAGGAAACTCGGCGACTTGCAGGCGCAGTACCTCGTGGGCGCCATGCTTCAATTGGGCCTCGACCTCGCGGTCGAGGAAACCTCGTCCGGGCTCGGGATTCCGAGCGCGAGTTGTGCCTCGCTTCAATTGGGCCTCGACCTCGCGGTCGAGGAAACCCTGCCGGCGATCGCGTTCGTCCGCGCTCGCGGCCTGCTTCAATTGGGCCTCGACCTCGCGGTCGAGGAAACTCGACCTCCCGACGCAGGAGGAGAAGGCGGACATCTGGCTTCAATTGGGCCTCGACCTCGCGGTCGAGGAAACCGTTCACGAGAGCGTCGTGGAAGCGCCCAGTGTCGGCGCTTCAATTGGGCCTCGACCTCGCGGTCGAGGAAACTAGAGGCGCAAGCGGCTGAAGCAGAAAGCCTACCCTCCGCTTCAATTGGGCCTCGACCTCGCGGTCGAGGAAACGAGCAGGACATAGCTCTGAGGATGGGCCTTGATGTCGCTTCAATTGGGCCTCGACCTCGCGGTCGAGGAAACCTCGAGCCGGCCCGCCAGCACGTGAACGCGACCTACAAGCTTCAATTGGGCCTCGACCTCGCGGTCGAGGAAACCACCATCACCGACCCCGGGGTCAAGGCGGCCGTCGAGCTTCAATTGGGCCTCGACGTCGGCTGGTCGGGATCACCGCGGTCAAGGCTTCAATTGGGCCTCGACCTCGCGGTCGAGGAAACGACGTCGCGGGGCGCGGAGTCGGTCATGTCGACGATCGCTTCAATTGGGCCTCGACCTCGCGGTCGAGGAAACCTGGCGGATCTACTCGTCGAAGAAGCCCCGCCCCAAGTCCGCTTCAATTGGGCCTCGACCTCGCGGTCGAGGAAACCAGGTCGTAAGTGTGCGCGTGCTGGACGAGCCACGCGTCGCTTCAATTGGGCCTCGACCTCGCGGTCGAGGAAACCCTCCGGCGCATCCGCTCGGAGTGCCTGGACCTGCCCCCGCTTCAATTGGGCCTCGACCTCGCGGTCGAGGAAACCAGGCTCGTCAGGGTGAACCCGTCCGGCTTCGCCCGGCTTCAATTGGGCCTCGACCTCGCGGTCGAGGAAACAAGCTTCTCGTGCGCAAGGTCACGGTTGGTTGTGAGGCTTCAATTGGGCCTCGACCTCGCGGTCGAGGAAACTTCCCACTCCTGGAACCGGATGGAGCGGGGGAAGCGGCTTCAATTGGGCCTCGACCTCGCGGTCGAGGAAACCCCGAGCCGAACGAGCACGAGGCCGGCGTCGCCGCCGAGCTTCAATTGGGCCTCGACCTCGCGGTCGAGGAAACTCCTGGAGACGGCTTCGGCGATCGCCCCCGTCTTCGGCGTGCTTCAATTGGGCCTCGACCTCGCGGTCGAGAAAACCACGAGCTTCCGGCGCGAAACGCGGGCTTTCGTAACGCTTCAATTGGGCCTCGACCTCGCGGTCGAGGAAACCTCGTCCGGCTGGCGAAGGACGCGGACGTCGTCGACAAGCTTCAATTGGGCCTCGACCTCGCGGTCGAGGAAACGCGGCCGCATTCGTGGAAGCCCTCACGGGTCGTGATGCTTCAATTGGGCCTCGACCTCGCGGTCGAGGAAACAGGGTGCGGCTTCGGCAGCTCCTCCCTCCAGCCGGCGGGCTTCAATTGGGCCTCGACCTCGCGGTCGAGGAAACGCTCCTCCACCTGCGGGAGGCGCAGCAACGACTCGAACGCTTCAATTGGGCCTCGACCTCGCGGTCGAGGAAACCCTCGGCATGGTGTCCGCTGACGCTCCGGAGATAGTCGCTTCAATTGGGCCTCGACCTCGCGGTCGAGGAAACCGCGCCGCATGTGAGGCACAGCCTGCGGGCCTGCCGGCTTCAATTGGGCCTCGACCTCGCGGTCGAGGAAACCTTCGGGGCGAATACCCGTCCTCCAGGCGGCACCGTGCTTCAATTGGGCCTCGACCTCGCGGTCGAGGAAACCAGCAGTCGTGGCAGGAGGCGGTGACAGCCGAGTTGCGGCTTCAATTGGGCCTCGACCTCGCGGTCGAGGAAACTGTCATAGGTGCTCGGCACCTCGACCTCGGCCAGCGCGGCTTCAATTGGGCCTCGACCTCGCGGTCGAGGAAACTGTAGCTCGTGGAATAGTTGTCCTCGATCCCGTCGTCGCTTCAATTGGGCCTCGACCTCGCGGTCGAGGAAACCGGGCCCTCGCGCGGCAGCTCGACGTCGCGGTGCTGGCTTCAATTGGGCCTCGACCTCGCGGTCGAGGAAACTGGCGAGCAGCGGGGTGGAGACGATCCTCGCGGCCCGGCTTCAATTGGGCCTCGACCTCGCGGTCGAGGAAACGATGTTCAGGGTGTTCGCAGCCCTTCCTGGACAGGTCGCTTCAATTGGGCCTCGACCTCGCGGTCGAGGAAACCGCGTGGGCGCAGGCGTTCCGCATCCCGCCGTACGAGATGCTTCAATTGGGCCTCGACCTCGCGGTCGAGGAAACGCACCCACCGGCCGCCCTGGGCACAGCTCATGGACGAGGCTTCAATTGGGCCTCGACCTCGCGGTCGAGGAAACGCAGTCTTGAGGCTGCGCTTTTGCGGCGGGCAGAGCTTGCTTCAATTGGGCCTCGACCTCGCGGTCGAGGAAACCAGGTCTGTTCGACGGTGAGGGCAGCGTCTTTGCGTCGCTTCAATTGGGCCTCGACCTCGCGGTCGAGGAAACGACGCGGAGTTCCTGGACAGCACGCTGCCGCCAGACGTGCTTCAATTGGGCCTCGACCTCGCGGTCGAGGAAACCCCCCCGAGACGAACGCGATGTACATCGCCCTGACCGCTTCAATTGGGCCTCGACCTCGCGGTCGAGGAAACCGGCCTCGGCACCGTGGATGATTTCACCGGCACCGCCTTGCTTCAATTGGGCCTCGACCTCGCGGTCGAGGAAACGCGCCTGAATGACCTCTCGCGTCAAGGGCTTCTCTTCGAGCTTCAATTGGGCCTCGACCTCGCGGTCGAGGAAACAGGGCCTTGAGCGTCCGCTCATCAGGTTGCTGGGGCGCTTCAATTGGGCCTCGACCTCGCGGTCGAGGAAACCCTGTGGACCATCCGGAACATCCGCCCGTGGTCCCGAAAGCTTCAATTGGGCCTCGACCTCGCGGTCGAGGAAACCAGACGACAACGTCTACTGGCGACCGAATGGTGGCGGCGCTTCAATTGGGCCTCGACCTCGCGGTCGAGGAAACAGCGCGCCCAGCGCACCTCGGGCAACGCGCTGGCCTCGCTTCAATTGGGCCTCGACCTCGCGGTCGAGGAAACCCTGAAGGATGCGCGCGAGGCGAAGCTGGCCATCGCGCTTCAATTGGGCCTCGACCTCGCGGTCGAGGAAACACCCAGAATTCTCGCCCGCCCGGGGATGTCGCACGTGGCTTCAATTGGGCCTCGACCTCGCGGTCGAGGAAACTCGTAACTCCAGTGCGGCAGGCGAGGAGTGGTACAAGATGCTTCAATTGGGCCTCGACCTCGCGGTCGAGGAAACATGGAGGCAACATCACGCCTTCACCAAGGCGATCGAGCAGCTTCAATTGGGCCTCGACCTCGCGGTCGAGGAAACTCCGAAGGGTCTCGGATTCGTCGCGCCCTTCTACTCGCTTCAATTGGGCCTCGACCTCGCGGTCGAGGAAACTCGAAGCACGCTCTCGCTCGCATGGTCGATGAAGGAGCTTCAATTGGGCCTCGACCTCGCGGTCGAGGAAACCTGGCTGCTGCGGGCAAGGTTGCACCGAACGAAAAGCTTCAATTGGGCCTCGACCTCGCGGTCGAGGAAACCATGTTGCCGGCGCTGCTGGCCCTGACGACAGAAGCGCTTCAATTGGGCCTCGACCTCGCGGTCGAGGAAACCGGTACCTTAGAATACCTCCGTAAGGTGGGTGCCGTTGCTTCAATTGGGCCTCGACCTCGCGGTCGAGGAAACGAGGGGATGCAGGCTCACTCCTCGTCCTCCCTCCCCTCGCTTCAATTGGGCCTCGACCTCGCGGTCGAGGAAACCCGCGATGGTCGAGCCCGGCGCGACCGTTGACCTCTGGCTTCAATTGGGCCTCGACCTCGCGGTCGAGGAAACTCCTGCGGGCTGAACACCTGCACGTCGATCCCATGAGGGCTTCAATTGGGCCTCGACCTCGCGGTCGAGGAAACACTCCCGTCGAGCAGGTCACCCAAGATCCCAGCCTGTCCGCTTCAATTGGGCCTCGACCTCGCGGTCGAGGAAACTGGTTCAGAGATTGGACCTACAATTCCCCCAGATACAGCTTCAATTGGGCCTCGACCTCGCGGTCGAGGAAACCTCGCACGGGCAGACGTAGAGGATCGCCTCGGCCGCGCTTCAATTGGGCCTCGACCTCGCGGTCGAGGAAACGGCCGGGATCGCCACTAGACCTTCCCCGCTTGTTCGAGCTTCAATTGGGCCTCGACCTCGCGGTCGAGGAAACTCTGATGCGGGCGGCCGCCTTCGCGCTGATGGGCATGCTTCAATTGGGCCTCGACCTCGCGGTCGAGGAAACGACGTCGAAGGGCGGACCCAGGTCCAGCCGGACTCGATGCTTCAATTGGGCCTCGACCTCGCGGTCGAGGAAACGCAGGTACGCATGCGCCAGCTAGCCGGCATCGTACAAGCTTCAATTGGGCCTCGACCTCGCGGTCGAGGAAACGCCGCGTGGCTGCCAGGTCAAGGCGGCGGCGTACCGGCTTCAATTGGGCCTCGACCTCGCGGTCGAGGAAACCAGGACTACTACCCACCCTGTCCCTGGCCCCGTCCCGCTTCAATTGGGCCTCGACCTCGCGGTCGAGGAAACGTAGTCGGGCCGCAGACCCCGGAAGACCAGATCCTTATGGCTTCAATTGGGCCTCGACCTCGCGGTCGAGGAAACGCGGCTGCGGCGCGCCCGGACGCTCCATCCACCGTGATGCTTCAATTGGGCCTCGACCTCGCGGTCGAGGAAACCCAGCCACTCCCGATCCGCCGAGTACAGATCCGGCCGGCTTCAATTGGGCCTCGACCTCGCGGTCGAGGAAACCACGCCCTGGCCGATCGGGAGCACGTCACCCTGGGCGCTTCAATTGGGCCTCGACCTCGCGGTCGAGGAAACCCCCGATCGAGTTGTACACGTCGCGGTAGACGGTCGAGCTTCAATTGGGCCTCGACCTCGCGGTCGAGGAAACTAGGGTTAGGTCCGGTTGGAGTGCTTGGGGAATGCCGGGCTTCAATTGGGCCTCGACCTCGCGGTCGAGGAAACTCTTTGTAATATGGTTCCCTTGTATAAATGGAAGTAATGCTTCAATTGGGCCTCGACCTCGCGGTCGAGGAAACTTGTGACGCTCGGATACCCAGCAGATGCTCTTGTGCGGCTTCAATTGGGCCTCGACCTCGCGGTCGAGGAAACGCGGCATCACCAGGGCCAAGTTCGGCGAGGTGAGGAAGCTTCAATTGGGCCTCGACCTCGCGGTCGAGGAAACCTGCTGGCTCTGTCCGGACTGGCCGCGGGTCCCTGCAGGCTTCAATTGGGCCTCGACCTCGCGGTCGAGGAAACCAAGCGGCATGACGCCGAGCAGCACGCCGGCTGCCCGGCTTCAATTGGGCCTCGACCTCGCGGTCGAGGAAACCTGCGCGCGTTGCGAGAGATTCGGGACGCCTCTGACGAGCTTCAATTGGGCCTCGACCTCGCGGTCGAGGAAACGAGGAGCGGCCTTGCGGCAATGCGGAGGGTAGTCGGGCTTCAATTGGGCCTCGACCTCGCGGTCGAGGAAACGCTACCATCTTTGCTTTGCCCACGCTCGCGGTAGGCGCGGCTTCAATTGGGCCTCGACCTCGCGGTCGAGGAAACGCTACCGCCTGGCGTTCTTCCAGCGGCGCTTCACCGAGCTTCAATTGGGCCTCGACCTCGCGGTCGAGGAAACTTGCAGCACTTGCGCCTGAATGGACGCGGTGTTAAGCACGCTTCAATTGGGCCTCGACCTCGCGGTCGAGGAAACCGTGGTAGCTCGGTGAAAGCCTGAAGGACGGTGGCGTCGCTTCAATTGGGCCTCGACCTCGCGGTCGAGGAAACGCCATCGGTGGCGAGCAAGCGGACCCGTTCGCGCAGATGCTTCAATTGGGCCTCGACCTCGCGGTCGAGGAAACGCGGCGGACCGGATGTTCTCCGAGCTGGTCGCGCACATGCTTCAATTGGGCCTCGACCTCGCGGTCGAGGAAACTGCCCTGGTAGATCGTGCGCTCGCCCGCGACCGGGTGGCTTCAATTGGGCCTCGACCTCGCGGTCGAGGAAACCCTCCCGGTGATCCGGCTAGGCAAGCACTCATACATTGCTTCAATTGGGCCTCGACCTCGCGGTCGAGGAAACAGTTCCTTCGTCCGACTTTCGGACGGCTCCTCGGCAGGCTTCAATTGGGCCTCGACCTCGCGGTCGAGGAAACCCGGAGACCCTCCGACCGGGGAGGAGTGGGCTTTCCCGCTTCAATTGGGCCTCGACCTCGCGGTCGAGGAAACCGGCAAAACAGGTCAGCCACATGGGCGCTTTTGATCCGCTTCAATTGGGCCTCGACCTCGCGGTCGAGGAAACCACCTATTCTGCGGCCTGGGCGGCGGGGCCCGCGGCTTGCTTCAATTGGGCCTCGACCTCGCGGTCGAGGAAACTGGATGAAGCACCGCGCCGACCAGGCGAAGGGCAAGGGCTTCAATTGGGCCTCGACCTCGCGGTCGAGGAAACCCTCTCACATGCTGCCCAACGCCGCGCCGGCCGTCGGGCTTCAATTGGGCCTCGACCTCGCGGTCGAGGAAACTTCTCGTCCTCGTCACCCTTGATCTCGGCCACCAACAGCTTCAATTGGGCCTCGACCTCGCGGTCGAGGAAACCCACCCTCTTCGGGGACGTCAACAGCGTGCCCATCCTGCTTCAATTGGGCCTCGACCTCGCGGTCGAGGAAACACGACCAGGGCGGGGCCGCGCTCGACTCGACGGTAGTGCTTCAATTGGGCCTCGACCTCGCGGTCGAGGAAACTCCTCCCAGGCTTCAAGAATGAGCCCTCGTAGAGCTCGCTTCAATTGGGCCTCGACCTCGCGGTCGAGGAAACGTCGCGCGCCGCGGCCGCGCAGTAGGCGGCACCGTCAGCGCTTCAATTGGGCCTCGACCTCGCGGTCGAGGAAACCTCGGTCACGGAGCTCTCGTCGGCCGGGTTCGTTACGCTTCAATTGGGCCTCGACCTCGCGGTCGAGGAAACGCCGCCGAGACGATCAAGGGCGCGCGGTCGACGTGGACGCTTCAATTGGGCCTCGACCTCGCGGTCGAGGAAACCGCTCGCGTCCGTGAGCCTACAACATCAGCACCTTCGATGGCACGTGGCGAGTGACGCCGCCTCAGCGGGCACGAGTCGCGACTGCCAGGTGGCGGCCGTCCGGGCAAGGTCCCATCACGGAACAGGATGCAGCGATCGAGCGGCCCCCGTCGCGGTCGCACCACCGGACCGCTCGAAGCCCACATCAAATGATGACCGGCCCCGGCTCGCGAGGCTCGTGCGGGCGTCCTAGCGCCGTCACCCTCGATACGGCGACGCCGTCCGTCGGACCCAGCTCGATGAAGAGGACCTGGTCTTCGCCGGGCTGTATGACTTCCGCCAGGTCCAGCCGAAGGCCCTCCAACTGGCGGGCGGATACGTCGCAGCAGAACACGGAGAGCTGGACGTGCTCCCCCACGCCCTTGAGGATCTGGAACACTTTTCGCAGGCGGCGCGGGTCGCAGATGTCGTACGTCACGTAGTAGCGGCTCGTCATCGGGTGAGGAACCGGGGGTACTCCGGCAGCTCGCCCACGACGACGCGCGCGAGCAGCCGAGCCTGCACTTCGAGGACACGCCGATAGCTTATCGCGTACTCGAAGACAGGGTGCGTGATCTCCTGGGCCATCCGTCGCTCGAAAGCGGCCAGGAACGACCGGCGACCGCCTTCGGAAAGCGCCACTGCCCCTGCGGCCCGGACGAAGTCGGCCTCCTGGACCGCGCCGGTGTTGACGACCGCGAGCACGGTCGAGTCGGCGATCAGCGGCCGGAACTCCTCCATCAAGTCCAGGGCCAGGCCGGGGCGCCCGGGGCGCGGCTGGTGCAGGAAGCCGACGCTCGGGTCGAAGCCTACCTTGACGAGCGCGGCGTGGCACTCGCGCAAGAGAAGAGAGTAGCTGAACGACAGCAGCGCGTTGATCGGGTCCTTCGGCGGCCTGCGATTGCGCCCTTCGAACACGAACGTGCCGAGGTCGGCCGCGACCGGCGCCAGCATCCGCGGGAAGGCCTCGAAGTAGACACGCCCCGCCGCGCCCTCCACTCCGAGCAGACTCTCCAGAGAGATGGCTCGCCGGGCCTCGTCGGCCAGGCGCCTGAGCTGGTCGAGGGCCCGCTGGGGCTTCTCCCGGCAGTTGCGGCGCAACAGAGTCCGGCAGTTGAGCACCTTGGACGAGATGAGATCGCGCGCCACAGGGAGGCTCAGCACCGGGTCCCCGGCCACGCGGAACTGCGCGATCCGGGTGTGGACGTTCACGTCCGAGTGGGGCATCAGGGTGCCGACGTACCAACCCCCGCTGGTGAAGAACGAGACGCCCGCATCCAGGGAGCACATCTCGTGCAACACGGCCGTCGTGACGTGGACCTTCCCGAACAGGGACAGGTGCGAGATGGTCCCGAGTCCGATCCCCTGCTTCGTCCCGTCGCGAAACCGGACCTCGATCTGCTCGCCCGCCTTTCCCACCATGGCGCCCGCGGCCTGCACGTGGCACGGCTTGCGCTCGTCCGCCTAGGGCAGCAGCCTACGGAGACGGGGCGCCTCGACCGGACGCTCCCGGGAGCGGCCGAGCAGCGCGTTCGTCTCGTCCGGGAGACAGATGCCGACCAGCGAGCATCCGGGGCACTTGGGGCTGTCGACGAGCGGAGGCGGCGGGGTCTTCAGCTCGTTGATCTGGCGCGCCTCGGCCACCGCTGCACGGACGTCTGCCACGACGGCCTCGTCGATCGGGACCCGCTGGCGCGTCTTGGAGGCCGCGTAGTAGACGACGCCCTCCTCGCAGCGGTATCCCGCCTCGCGTAGCGCCATCGCCTGTGCCCCGATCTGGACCCGGTCCGCCGGCCAGACGTCTCCGGGGTAGCGTCCCGCCTGGGGCGGAGTACCTCGCTTGTAGTCGACCGGCGAGACGAGCCCGTCCGCCGCCTCGACGAGGTCCACCTTCGCGACGATCCCCTCGGTCTCGGAGCTCACCGTGACCGACCGGGCCTTCAGGCCCTCCGGCAGCGCCTCCGGGGGCGGCATCGCCGACGCCTTGGCGTCCACGCGGCGGTGGACGCGCTTCCCGGCGAGGGTGTCGGCGCTCTCCTCCCACTCCCCCGCAACGTGCTCGAGGTAGTAGAGCCGCGGGCAGTAGACGACCTCGTTGAGCATGCGAGCGGGGATGAGCCGCTCTTCGGCGCGCGGCGGCGCGACGGGGGGCGACAAATCCTCGCGCTCGACCACGGCATCGAGCGTCTCACGGTCGCCCTGACATCTGGAGGCAGGGGGGGGAGGATCGGCCGCTGGCCCAGGAGGCCAGGCGTCCCGGCTGGTGATCCCACGAAACGGCATCCTTCCGATCGGAGCACCGGCGGAACCGGGGGGGCGCTGCCGACGGTGCCGTGGAGCCCACGAAGCTCCATGCGGAGGACTCGCCAGGTGTAAGCTAGTTCAATGCCAGTCACAGCACGCCGGCCCGCCACCTACGAGGATCTTCTGGCGGTGCCCGATCACCTGGTCGCCGAGATCCTGGACGGCGAGCTGGTTACGTCTCCCCGCCCCGCGTCGCCCCACGCGTACGCGGCGGGGAAGATCTTTCGCGACGTCAACACCCGCTTCGATGGCCCGGAGGGAAGCGACGGAGGTGGGGGTTGGTGGATCCTCTTCGAGCCCGAGCTGCACCTCGGTAAGGACATCCTCGTCCTCGATCTCGGAGGCTGGCGTCATCGGCGGATGCCGGCTTTCCCGAACGTGGCGTTCTTCGAACTGGCGCCCGACTGGGCATGCGAAGTCGCTTCTCCGAGCACGGCGCGGATCGATCGCGCCCGCAAGCTGGCCATCTACGCGCGCGAAGGGGTCGGGTACGTGTGGCTGGTGGACGCGCTCGCGCGCACCCTCGAGGTCTTCCGGCTCGAGGGCGGCCTCTGGGTCGTGGCGGCCGTACACGGCGGCGACGACGTCGTCCAGGCCGAGCCGTTCGAGGCGCTCAAGGTGGATCTCGCGCGCTGGTGGCCGCCCATCGAGACGCCGGCCTGAGCTGCGCCCGGTTCACAAGGACTCGGCGGAAATCGGTGTCCATCGGTGCTCACTCCACGGCTTCGAACTCTCCCAGGCCGTAGTGGGAGCCGAAGCCCAGGAGGATCGGACCCTCCTGAGGCACGTCGAACGCGATGTCGAAGCCGTAGGCGCCCGTGGTGGGCCAACGGTGCCGGCGGCGCAGGCCGAACTCCACCCAGCGGCGGCGACCGGAGTCGCCCGCGCGCGCGTCGGCGAGAGCGGCGCCAACGATACGGTGCAGTCGCGCGGGCCGAGGGAATCCGCGACGCTCCAACTCGCGGACGAGCTGCTCTTCTGGAGTCTCGCGCCCCTTCTTGGGATGGCGGGGCAGCACGAATGGCGTGACGGACTCCCACAACCGCGCCCGCCCGAACAGCCGGGAGGCCTGACGGAAATTCGAGGGCTGGCCAGCTCCGTTGAAGACCACCTTAAGGGGGTCGCGGCCGTCCTCCTCCAGACGAAGGAAACTGATGCTGCCGATCGCCCGCTCTTCCGCGGGCGTGAACCCCTGCGGCGCCCACACCAGGACGCGCTTCACGCGATTCGTCCCCGACCGGTCGGGGACGAAGTGGGCGTGCCGGTGCTGGTCGCTCAGCGGCTGCCCGTCCGCGCTCTTGCCCGAGAGCGTGCGCGAGGGCACGCGGTGGTAGTAGAGCGCCGCGCGCCGGACCGTCTCCGCGACTTTGACGGCCTCGGTGAACAGGGGCAGGACGGGTCCGCCGAGGGCGAGCTCGACGACGGTTGGAGCCTCACCCGACGGGCTGGCGACCGGTGTGCGGGTCACGCGCGAGCGCAACGCATCCGCGGGCCGGTGGTAGAACACCCAACGTGTTCCGGGCGGGTCGCTCCAGCCCTGGCGCTGCAACGCGGCAGTGGTGCGTTCGAGGTCGGTCTCCGTAACCTCAGGCTCCGCGCAGAGAACGCGAACAGTCTCCCTGTCCGGGGCCGGTCGCCCGTCCGAGACCACACAGTTCGGCTCCGGCATGGTGCCGTCTTCCTTGAGGTCGATGTCGCACCACGCCTCGGCCCGCCCCAGGTAGCGGACGCGAGCGACGAGAGCCGCGAGCGCCGCCCGCTCGTCCGGCCCAAGCGCCACCTGCCACTGGACGACCACTTCGGATACCGGATCGAGGGCCACGAACGTGTCAAAGGTGAGCGTGGTCTTCGACCGCTCGACCTGGTTGAGAGACAGGTAGTGCCGGGTATGGGCGACCGTGGCCGGGGGGAGCAGGAAAGACGGCGGCACCGCGAGCTTTCGCACGGCCGAATAGGCCGCGTTGCGCTCCGGACCGGACGCGCCCCCTAGATGGAGACCCGAAACGAGCGCCCGCAGGATCCGCCAAGGCGCGGGCGGCCATTCCGCCACGCCTTCGTTGACGTGGTGGCCCCAGGGGGTCGCGTGGAAGCGGCCCGCGGGAAAGCGGAGCGCCAGTTGAATCACGACGTCTTCTCTTCCGCGGCCTTGCGCGCCTTCTTCGAGGCGCGCGCCGAGGCCGCTGTCGCCTGGAAGCGCAGCTCTGTCCGCGGCGGCTTCGCAAAGTACGATGCGCACGCCTTTATTGCCTCGGGGAGGGCGCCTTCGAGGTCTTCCAGCGAAGGACAGGAGAAACCTTCCGGTGCGCTCACCATCAGGTCTCTGGCGCGCAGATCACAGGCGGTGCGGAGCCGTAGCCCGTCGCGGAGGAGCTTCCGGACCTTGTAAAGCGACAGAAGCAAGAGCATCTGAGTAGGCGCGGCCGGGAGCCCGTAACCCCGAATCTGGACCAGGTCGACGCTGAAGAAGCCGGTGATGGACCCCGCGGTGAACTCCGTGCGCGCGAAGGGCACGTTCCCAAAACCCTCCTCGGTGTTCCCCGACGGATTGACGCGGTCGTTCTTCACGCCTCCCGACTGGGCCACCCGCACCCGGCGAGCCTCGATGAAACCGCTCACGGCGCGGGCGAGACGCATCCTCCCATCCTCCACGTTGGACATGAACAGGCCGTGGAGGAGGCACCCCGGGTCGAAGCGCAGCAGGGCAGCCAGGAACTTCCCACGATCGACGGGCCGGCCGGACTTGAAGCCGGCCGCCTCGAGGAAGGTCTCCTGGAAGACCCGGCCGTCGCTCGTTCCTTGAAGAACGTATGGGGAGTTCAGCCGGTGCGCCTCGAGGAGGGTCGCCGTCGTCCCCAGTACGTCCTTCCCGTCCACGATCTCCACCTTCACATAGGGAAGGCCCCGTAGAGCCGGGACGAGGTCCGACGTGGCCTCGTCCCAGCACACGGCCTCCGCCCGGTTGGCCATGGACTGCGCGGACTCCACCAGCAACATCTCCGTATCGTCCGCGAGGGTGTAGGTGGCCGGGCCCAGGTCTGGGAAGCCCGTGGGCTGGAACCTGTCCGTCTGCAGCGGCTCCAGCTCAGCCTTCAGCAGAATCCGAGGCGCGTTCGCGAGCGGCGTCAGTTCGATCATCGACAACCTCCTTGGCGGGTCGCTCTTCCGGCGGATCGACCACCCGCCGGATCAATCGAGCCTCAAGGGCCCGAGGGAGCGGAATAACGAGGGCTGCAGACAGTCCGAGGAAGTCCGCCTTCTCGTGAACCGCGCGCACGTCGGCGCGCAAGCGGAACCCGCTACTGCGGATCCGGCGCCGGGCGACGTCCAGGGCTCCGGCCAAGTCGTGGGCGCGCAGCCGGGCCAGGATGGACGTTATCGATTTCGGAGAGGGATGGCCTTCACGACCCACCCGGAGAAACTCGGGCGACGTGACCGCGCGCAGCGTGGGGAAGGCCGCGTCCACGTGAAGATCTGCTCCCGGAAGCGGACTCGCCCCGGGCCGCCCCTCGACGAGCGCCAGCCCAAAAAGGAGGTCGGTCAGCCGGGCACCGTCCAAGCGTCCTTGCAGGAGACAGCCGAGGCTGTCTGGGGTCATGATCGGAGAGCCGTCGAGAGGCACGGTCTTCTCATCGGCAGCGAGGAGCCTCCGGAGAGCGATGGAGACCACGTTCTCCAGCGAATGGCGATCGGTCCAGGTGACCGAGCGTTCGGCCCAGCGTCGGCGGCTGTCATCGAGCGGCTCCAGGTGCTCGCGGATGCCCCAGGAGGCGACGGCGGCGGCCACGGCGAACTCGGACGATCCGTCGGCGCTGGCGGCGAACCAGTCACCGGAGAGGCGTTGCAGCGGGCGGACCTTCTGTCGAGCTTTCGACGACCGTGAGACCGCGCGTTCGAGGGCACCTGC
>Ga0137372_10003954_pt1 | contig 14397 bp, 19 predicted proteins | sample SagtaG_6_FD_104911 | JGI IMG/M metagenome (GOLD analysis project Ga0137372, IMG submission 104911) | Vadose zone soil microbial communities from Sagehorn Ranch, Mendocino, California, USA - Sage1_R_60_16 metaG | ecosystem: Environmental > Terrestrial > Soil > Vadose zone | place: USA...
CTATCGGGACGGCGTCTACCGGTTCGAGGGGCGCGAGGAGGACGGGGCCGGCATGGCCGCGTTCTACGGCGACCTCGCGGCGCGCTACCCGCTCGTCTCGGTCGAGGACGGCGTCGCCGAGGACGACTGGGAGACGTGGCGGCTGCTGACCGAGCGAGTCGGCGACCGCGTCCAGCTCGTCGGCGACGACATCTTCGTCACCAATCGCGAACGGCTCCAGCGCGGCATCGACGAGGGCGTGGGCAACGCGATCCTCGTCAAGGTGAACCAGATCGGGACGCTGACCGAGTCGCTCGACGTGATCGAGCTCGCGCAGACGAGCGGCTACGGCGTCGTCGTCTCCCATCGCTCCGGCGAGACGGAGGACACCACGATCGCCGACCTCGCTGTTGCCACCAACGCGGGCCAGATCAAAACGGGCTCGCTGTCGCGCACCGACCGCGTCGCGAAGTACAACCAGCTGCTTCGGATCGAGGAGGAGTTGGACGACCAGGCCGTTTACCCGGGCTGGGCCGCGTTCCCCCGCTTCAGTCGCTAGCTGCTCTGAGAGCTAATCTCATGGTGTGGCTGCCGTCATGCCACGGCGCACGAAGATCGTCGCCACGATCGGCCCTGCCTCCGCTTCGCCGGAGCAGCTGGTGGCGCTTGCCAACGCCGGGATGGACGGCGCCAGGCTCAACCTCTCGCACGGCACTCACGACGAGCACCGCGAGCGCGCCCGCGCCCTGCGCGCCACCGAGGCGGAGATCGGACGGCCGCTCGCGCTGATCGCCGACCTGCAGGGCCCGAAGCTCCGCATCGGCGAGCTCGAGGGGCCGGTCACGCTCGCTCGGGGCGAGGACGTCGTCGTGGCGGGCGGCGAGCGCTTCGACGACGGCGAGCTTCCGGTTAGCCCGGCCGTGATCAGCGAGGTCCTCCAGCCGGGGCACGAGGTGCTGATCGACGACGGGCTCGTCCGGCTGCGAGTCGAGACGATCGAGCAGGGCCGCGCGCGTTGCGCGGTGCTCACCGGCGGCGTCGTCACCTCGCACAAAGGGGTCAATCTGCCGGGCGTCCCGATTCCGATCCCGTCCATCACGCGCAAGGACATGGACGACCTCGAGCTGGCGCTCGAGCTGGGGGTCGACTTCATCGCACTGTCGTTCGTCCGCTCAGCCGCGGACGTGCGCGACCTGCGCGCGCTGATCGAGCAGGCCGGCTCGCACGCGCGCGTGATCGCGAAGATCGAAAAGGCGGAGGCAGTCGACGCGCTCGACGCGATCCTCGACGAGACCGACTCGGTGATGGTCGCCCGCGGCGACCTTGGCGTTGAGATCGGCGTGGCCCTGGTGCCGCTCCTGCAAAAGCGGATCATTTTCGCGGCGCTCGAGCGCGGAAAGCCGGTCATCACGGCCACGCAGATGCTCGAGACGATGGTGCACCAACCCGAGCCGACGCGTGCCGAGGCGAGCGATGTCGCGAACGCCGTTCTCGACGGCACCTCCGCGCTGATGCTCTCCGGCGAGACAGCGATCGGGGAGTACCCGGTCGAGTCGGTCGCGTACATGGACCGGCTCGCGCGGGCCGTCGAGCCGAGCCTCGGGTACCGGCACCAGATTCCCGAGGCGAGTGAGGAGCCGACTGTCGGACAGGCGATGTCGAACGCGGCTTGCGACGTCGCCGAGGTGCTTCAGGCTTCGGCGCTGCTCGTTCCGACCTACACCGGACGGACGGCTTCGGTCGTCGCACGGCTGCGGCCGCGCCGGCCGATCCTCGGACTCACGCACCATGACTACGCGCTGCGGCAGATGGCCCTCGAGTGGGGCGTGACGCCGCTGCTGATTCCGGAGAGCGCGGACGTCGAGAACCTCTGGCAGGTCTCGCTCGCCGCCGCGCGCGCGAGCGGCCTCGTCGCTGAGGGCGACCGCGTTGTGATCACGGCCGGCACGGCGGTCAACCTCCCAGGCACCACGGACATGATCAAGGTCGCGATCGCTTAGAGGACCCTCGGCGGCGACCGCGAACCGGGCCGCGTGGCAAGACGTCGGCCCCCACGTCGAAGGCACGTCATGCGCTGGCTCGCGGTCGGCGCGATCGTGCTCGTGGGCCTTCTTTACGCGCGGCCGCTGCGCAGCTACCTCGGCACGAAGCACGAGCTCGCGCAGCGTGCCGCAGACGTCCGCGCACTGAAGGCCGAGAAGCTGGAGCTCCAGCACCGCCTCGCCGAAGCGAGCACGCCGGAGGCGCTCCAGCGCGAGGCGCGCCGGCTCGGCCTCGTGCGTCCCGGCGAGCGGCTCTTCATCGTGAAAGGCATCACGGCCTGGCTGCACTCGACTACAAGGCGAGCTCGCTAGGTCGGCGAGTGCTTCTGCATCCCCGACCGTGCGTTAGACGGCCGCACCGGCGAAGCCGGCACGGCCTCTTGGACGGCGTTCGCAAGCGAACGCCTACGATCGCGCGGGGTGGATGACCGCGCGATCGTCGAACGCCAGCTCGGCCGCCCGCCGCGGGCGCTGCGGCGGGTAGTCGTCCGCTGCCCCTACGGTCGCCCCGCGGTCACCGAGCAGGAGCCGTTCGACGATTCCGGTGAGCCGTTCCCGACCGGCTACTACCTGACCTGCCCGCACCTCGTCCAGGCGATCTCGAGGCTCGAGGCGGCAGGCGGGGTCGAGCGTTGGAGCCGGCTCGCGCGGGAGGATCCCGAGCTGCGTGCGAGCGTCGAGGCGGCGCACGAGGAGCAGCGCCGCCTCCGGCCGGAGCTCCCGGGCGGGATCGGCGGACAGACCCGGACCGGCGGGCTGAAATGCCTGCACGCCCATGCGGCCTTTGCGCTGGCCCGCCCCGGTTACGAGCTCGGCGAGCGGATCCTTGCCGAGGTCGAGCCCCTCTGGCCCTCGCGGGGTTGTTGCACTCCGGAGTAGCATCGAGAACATGCCGCTGGAGACGATCGAGGCGACCCGACACGAGTGGGAGGAGGGCTACCGCCGCCTCGAGGGTGCCTCAGGGGACCGGCAGCGCTACCACAACCTGCTGGCCGAACTCGAGCTCGTGCTCGACGAGCTCCGTCGCCGGATCGGCCAGACGTTCACGCTCGACGAGCTCGCGGCTGCCTACGCGGGCGCCGACCGCTGGGTGCAGGACGCCCTGGCCGAGCACGCCCTTGTGCCGGGGTGGCCGGCCCGGCTCACCACCGTCCAGGACGCGGCGTTTCACGTGTACTCCCGGGGCGCCGTCGATTACCGCCCGTGACGACCGGCGCGCGCCGGCGGAAGAAGAGCCACGCGCGAAGGTGGATCGTCTTGGGACTGGTCGGCGTGCTCGTCTTCGCCGTCGGGATCGCGTTCGGCGAGGCGCTCGACGACAACCCGGGCCCCGGGCACACGAGGACGCTCGAGCGAACGTTCACGCTGGCGCCAGAATCGGCAACAGTCACGGTTACTACCCCTTGATCGGGTTAGAAAGAACGAGCTTTGGGTAGATTCGCCGACGCATGCCTCGCGAAGACGCCTCTCGTCGCCTTGCGCCCGTCGGGGAGCCCGACTGGCTGACGCTCGGCCAGGCGGCGAAATACCTCGGGGTGGCTCAGAGCACGATCCGGAAGTGGTCCGACCAGGGCCGCGTCCCGGCCTTCTACACGCCGGGAGGGCACCGCCGCTACCGCCGCGCCGACCTCGACAAGTTCCTCGAGCGCTCCGGCCCGGGCGGGCCACCGGCCGAGTCGCCCGTCGTACTGATCGTCGACGATGACCCGCGCCTGCGCGAGTACGTCCGCGTCAATCTCGAGATGGAGGGCTACGCCGTTCGCGAGGCCGGCAACGCGGAGGAGGGTCTCAACGTTCTCGAGGAGGCGTCGCCCGATCTCGTCCTGCTCGACGTGATGATGCCCGGCGTCGACGGCTGGGAGATGCTGCAGCGTGTGCAGGAGCGCCACGGCGTCGGCGCGATCCCCGTGATCATGTTCAGCGGCAAGGTCGACGAGCAGGCCGCGAACGACGCGGCCTCCCGCGGGGCACAGGCGTTCGTCGGGAAGCCGTTCAGCCCGCAAGAGCTGATCGACCAGACCAAGCAGCTGCTGCCGACCTGATCACCGCCGACCGGCACCTCGAGCGCTGGGTCGTCCACCACCGCGTCGGCTGGCTCGACTGGCTCTTCGTCTTCCTCTCCTGGATCGGCACCGACGGCGTCGTCTTCCTCGTGGTCGGTGCGGTTGTAGCGCTGCTCTGGCGCCGGCCGCAGCTGTTCGTCGCGCTGCTTGCCACGGACGGCGCCGCCGTGCTGCTCTCGTTCGCCCTGCGCGACTGGATCGGGCGGCGGCGGCCGCCCCTTGTCTATCCGGAGCCGAAGCCGCTCGTACACGTGCCGCACTCAGGGTCGTTTCCGTCGGGTCACGCGGCGGTTGCGTTTGCGTGCGCGACAGTGCTCGCGTGGAAGGTGCCGCGCCTGGCGTTTCCGGCTTTGGTGCTCGCGGGCGCGATCGCTTGGTCGCGCGTTTATGTCGGCGTGCACTGGCCGCTGGACGTCTTCGGCGGCGCGGCGCTCGGGATTCTCGTCGCTACAGCTCTTCTGATGCTCTCAGCAGTCCCGCGACGATCACGGCGAGCGACGCCAGCAGGCTGATCCAGATCCCGATGCCACGGCCGGCGGGCGGCGGGATCGAGTCCGGGATCGAGATGAGGCGGATCAGGACGAAGATCGTCGCGAGCGAGCCGAGGGCAATCACGACCAGGCTCTCGGGCACGGACGGCGGGAGCTCGAAGCCGAGCTCGCGCAGGATCACGAGCCCTAGCAGGACGAGGCCGATGAAGAAGATGAGCTTCCCGAGGGCGCCGGTGTGCCAGCCGATCACCGCGATCGTCGGGCCGGCGAGGCCGTGCTCGGCGTACCAGTCCGTGAAGGCAGAGAGCGCCAGCACGAGGGCTGCGACCCAGGTCATGCGTCCGCCGAGAGCCCAGAAGCCTCCGGCGGGCCGGATGGCCACGTCCTGCTCGCCCTCGTAGTAGACGTCCTCGCCCTCGGGCGGCGGGAATGGCTCCGGCGTCTCCACGCGCGCAGTATCTGCGATTCGCGCCATGGACGCTCAAGCCCGCGGTGCCAGGCTGAGAAGGGCGCTTGCCTAGAGGCCGAACAGGCGATGGATTTCGTGCCAGATGACGATCGCGAGGCCGATGCTCGTGCCGACGACGGCGGTCACGGCCAGCCAGAAGCGCAGGCCCGCGAGTTGCCGCTCACGAGCCCGCTGCTCGCGGGCCCGGCGCCGCAGCCGCTCGCGACGGTACGCCTGTTGAACCGCGGTCGGGTCGAGAAGCTCCTCCTCGACCTCCTTCCGCTCGGGCAATGCCATCCGCTGGAGTGTAGTAAGACGGATGCACGGGCGAAGCCCGCGCATCCTCCACTCGGCATCGCAAGCGACGCCTCAGGTCCATACTTCGGTCAGGGGGCAACGCGATAGTGGCCAGGGAAACGACCGGAGTCAGCAACCTCGACGCGACGCTCACGGCGATCGTCGAGCGCGCGGCGCGGCTCGCCGAGGCCGACGTGGTGATCGCTCGCATCGCGGACGAGAGCGGCGGGCTCGTTGCCCACGCTGTCCACGCGCGCTCCGAGTCGGTGCGGGCCGAGCTCGAGGGCTCGAGGATCGACGTCGACTCCGTCCCCATCACCGAGCAAACGGGCCTCGAGCAGCTGCCGCGGCCTCTGCAACTCGCGGCCGGTCGCGTCGCGGCCGTCGGCTTGCTGCGGCTGCCGGTCAGCGACAACGGCTCCATCGTCGGCTCGGTCGAGCTGATGCGCAGCCGGTCGGAGTTCGATGACCTGCAGCTGATCCTCGCGCGCGCCGCCGCGGACGAGGTTGCGCTCGCCTGGCGAGCCTTCGCGGGTGCGCCCGGTCGCGCCTCGCGCGACCCACTTGAGCTGGCCGGCGACGCCCTCGCGGCCGGCTCGGCGGAGACGCATGCGGCGGACCAGATCGCGCAGCTCGCCACAGAGGCGACCGATGCCCAGGCCTCCCTCGTCTGGCGGTATGAGGAGGGAGGCGAGCCGGTGCTCGCCGCGCTGGCCGGGCCCGAAGCGGCCGCCGCCCCCGCCTACGCGCTCGACTTGCTGCGTCGCGCCCAGGACTCGCACGAGCCGGTGACCGCCGAGCCGGCGGGCGAGCCCGGCTGGCTCGTCACGCTTCAGCTCGGTGAGCCGCCCGTCGGCGCGCTGCAGCTGCTCTTCGGCCAGGAGCCGGACCCGGCGGGCCCGCTGCTCCCGCGGCTCGCGACGTTCGCCGTGCGCTCGGCCCACGCGCTGCGCGCCGGCGAGCGGCGCCGCTCGCTCGCCGCCGAGCTCGACCGCAGCCGCGCGCTGCTCACGATCGTCGGGCAGGCCATCGCCGAGCTCTCGCTCGCCCACACGCTCGACACCGCGGCCGAACGCGTGCGCGACCTCCTCACAGTCGACGGCCTCGCCGTCTACCTCGTCGAGGAGGACGGCGAACGGCTCGAAACCGCCGCGGAGCGCGGCGTGACCGGACCGCACGTGCGAATCGGCGAGCGGCTGCTCGACCTCGCGCTCGGCCCGGCGCGCGGCAGGGGCCTGGTGCTCGTCGAGGACGCGGCGGCGGACACCCGTCTCGCACCCGCGCGCGACGCGGTCGAGGAGGTGGGCATCGAGGCCGCGATCGGCGTGCCGCTGCGCGCGGGCGAGCAGCTGATCGGCCTGCTCGCCGTCTACCCTGAGCGGGGGCGCACGCTCACGGAGAACGAGGAGTCGCTGCTCCGCGCGCTCGTCGCCCAGCTCGCCGTCGCCGTCCAGAACGCGCAGCTCCACGAGAAGGTGGAGCGCGAGTCCGGCGAGGCAAAGCGCGCCCGCGACGAGGAAGCCCAGGTCTCGCGCCGGCTCCGCGCGCTCTACGAAATTTCCCGTTCGTTCACGGAGAGCCTCTCGCTCGACGAGGCGTTCGACGTCGTCGTCCGCACGATCGTCGAGGAGCTCGAGGTGGACGCGGCCGTGCTGCGGATTCCCCACGAGCGGGGCGACGCCCTCGTGCCCGTGGCCGCGCACGTGCGCGAGGAGCGGCTCGCCGAGCCGTTGCGCCGGATCATGTCGCTGCCTCAGCCCCTCTCGCCCGTGCGGCCGAGCGCGTATCGCAGCGGTGAAGTCGTCGTGCTCGACCCGGAGGCCGCGCGCGCTCTCGGCCCCGCGCACGAGCCGCTCATCCCGTTCCTCGACCAGGGCTCGACCGCGGCGGTCATCCCGCTCGCCGCCCACGAGCGAATCCTCGGGACCTTGACGCTGCTCTCGCTGCGCGTGGAGAAGCCGATCGGGCCTGACACGCTCGCCGCGGCCCTCTCGATCGCCGGGCCGACCGCGCTTGCGCTGGACAACGCGCGTCTCCAGCAGCAGCGCAAGGAGTTCACCGAGACGATGCAGAGCACGCTGCTGCCGCGGTCTCGGCCGAAGCTCCTCGGCCTGGAGATCGGCGCCGTCTACGAGCCGTCGACGCGCGTCGAGGTCGGGGGCGACGTCTACGACTTCCTCGAGCTCCCGGACGGGCGGCTGGCGGTCGTGCTCGGGGACGTCACGGGGCACGGGATCGACGCGGCCGCCGACATGGCGATGGCGAAGTTCGTCTTCCGTTCCCTGGCCCGCGAGCATCCCGAGCCCGGAGACTTCCTTGCGGCGGCGAACGAGGTCGTGCTCGGCGAGATCGGCACCGCCAAGTTCATCACGCTGCTTTACCTGACCGTCGATCCGCGCAGCGGCGAGATTGCCTGCGCGTCGGCTGGGCACCCCCCGCCGCACGTCGTCAGGCCGGGGCTGGCTCCGGAGGCGATCGACGTCACGGGCCTCGCGCTCGGGATCGAGCGCGACCAGCGCTATACCAGAGCCCACCTGCGGCTCGAGCCGGGCGCCGTGCTCGTGCTCTACACGGACGGGCTGCCCGAGGCCCGCCGTGCAGGGGAGCTGTACGGCGAGAACCGGCTCAACGCGGCTCTGCTGGCGGCCCTCGAGCGTCCGGCACAGGAGATCGCCGAGGCGCTCGTCGCCGACTGCCGCGCCTTCGCCGGAGAGCTCGGAGACGACCTCGCAGTGGTCGTCCTCAAGCGCTTGACGTGATCGACCTCGGACGGCGCGACGGGCGCATGCTCCGGGTCGGCCATCGCGGCGCGGCGACACTGGCACCCGAGAACACGATCGCGTCGCTCGCACTCGCGGTGGAGCTGGGCTGCGACCTGGTGGAGGTCGACGTGCTCGAGTTGGACGGCGCGCTCGTCCTCGCCCACTCGCACGCCGAGGTCCCGGCCGAGCTCGCGACGCTCGACGAAGGGCTCGCCTTCCTGGCTCCGGGCACGTGCGGGATTCAGCTCGACCTGAAGGCGCGCGGGGCAGAGCGAGCCCTGGTGGAGGCCGTGCTCAACGGCGGTCTCGTCGAGCGCACAGTCGTCAGCTCGTTTCGGCCGGCGACCCTGCGCGCGCTGCATGCGCTCGAGCCCGGTCTCCGGCTCGGGCTGACGTATCCGGAGGACCGCTACAGCCTGGGACAGCGGCGTCTGTTCGCGCCGCTCATGGGGACGACGCTCGCGGGCCTGCGCGCGGCGCTGCCACGGCGGATCGGGCGGATGGTGCGCGGAGCCAAGGCCTCGGCCGCGATGCTCCACTGGCAGGTCGTGAGCAAGCCGGTCGTCGAGCGCTGTCACTCGGTCGGCGCGCCGGTGCTGGCCTGGACGCTCACCTCGCGGGAACAGGTGCGCGACCTCGACGAGCTCGGCGTAGACGGCGTGATCGCGGACGATCCCCGCATCTTCGCGGGCTAGACTTGCGCCGGTGAAACGAGCGGGTCTCGCCTTCTTGTTCGTGCTCGGTCTCGCCGCTGCGGGCGGTGTCTCGGGCGGCGTGGTCCGGACCGCGACGACTCCCGGCACCACCACCACGACCTCCGAGGCCGTGATCGCCGACAGTGTCACGGTCGGTGGCGTCGCTGTGGGCGGCCTGACGCGGGACGAGGCGGCCGCGACCGTGACGAGCGCCTTCGAGCGGCCTCTGCCGCTGGTCGTGCTGCGCCACCGACTCTTCCCGAGCATGAAGCGGCTGAACGCCTCCGCCTACGTCGACGGCGCAGTCGCCCAGGCGCTAGCCGCGCCGCCGGGAACGGCGGTCCAGCTGCGCGTGAAGCTCGATCGGGCGAAGGCCGCGGCTTACGTCGCCGCGGTCGCGCGCCGCTTCGACCGCAAGCCGGCGGAGGCGCAGCTCGGGTTGCGCAACCTGCGTCCGGTCGTGAGCGCCGAAAGGGCCGGCCGGTCGCTGAGACGCGTGCAGTCGCTCGGTCGGATCTTCGCCGCGCTCGTCGCGAACTCGCGCACGCCGGTCCGCCTGGACTTCCGCAACCTGATGCCCAAGCTGACGCGCAAGACCATCGGCCCCGTGATCGTGATCCGGCGCGGCTCGAACCGGCTCTACCTCTACAACGGCATGCGGCCCTGGCGCGTCTTCGGCGTCGCGACCGGGCAGTCGCAGTACCCGACGCCGCTCGGCCGCTGGCAGGTCGTCGTCAAGTGGCGCAACCCCTGGTGGTACCCGCCGCACACAGCCTGGGCGCAGGGGGCGAAGCCGATCCCGCCGGGCCCGGGCAACCCGCTCGGTACGCGATGGATGGGCCTCTCGGCCTCGGGCGTCGGCATCCACGGCACTCCGGACGACGCCTCGATCGGCTACTCGGCCTCGCACGGCTGCATCCGCATGCACATCTCGGACGCGGAGTGGCTCTTCAACCACGTGCGGCTCGGGACGACGGTCTTCATCGTCTCGGCATGACCGCGCGCGTAAAGCTCGGCGCCCAGGCCCTCGCGGTCGGGCTCGTGCTCGCGCTGCTCGCCCTCCTGATCTGGAAGGTCGCGTTCAAGAACAACGGCGGCGGTGTCGCTGCGAAGATCGACAAGGGCAAGATCACTGCGGCTCCTGACTTCGTCCTCAGCCGGCTCGATCGCCCGGGCAAGCTCCAGCTGGCGTCGCTGCACGGGAAAGCCGTGGTGCTCAACTTCTGGGCGTCCTGGTGCTACCCATGCCTGAAGGAAGCGCCGGCGCTCGAGGACGCCTGGCGAAAGCACGATGGGCGCGTGGTCGTCCTCGGTGTCGACACGAACGACTTCAGCGGAGACGCGAGGAAGTTCATGCGCGAGAACGGGGTCACCTATCCGGTCGTTCACGACAATCGCGACCTCGTGGCTCCGAAGTGGGGCTTCAAGTTCTTGCCGGAGACGTTCTTCATCGATGCCCGTGGCAAGGTTGTCGGGCACGTCGGCGGTCAAGTCAACGCTTCCGATCTTCGGGCAGGCATCGAGAGGGCGCTGCAATCGTGAGGCTGATCGTCGTGCTCGCGGCGGGGCTCGTCCTGGCCGCTCCCGCCCTCGCAAGCGAGCGGCACCCGACGCTGGTCGACCTCGAGAACCAGCTCATGTGCCCGGTCTGCGCAGGCGAGACGTTGGCGCAGTCCGACTCGCTCCCGGCTCAGCGGATCAAGGCCCACCTGCAGCAGCGCATCCGCCAGGGCTGGACGAGGAGTCAGATCATCGACGAGGAGATAAACATCTGGGGCACGAGGATCCTCGCGGCGCCGCCGAGACACGGCTTCGACCTGCTCGCCTGGGTGCTGCCGCTGGCCGGGATTCTCGGCGCGGCCGGAGTGGTCGGCGTGCTCGCCTGGCGGTGGAGCCGCAGGCACGAGGAGCCAGACCACGTGCCGGGCGCGGTCTCGCTCAACGGGCGGCCGCTCGACCCGGAGCTCGAGCGCAGGCTCGACGAAGAGCTCGCGCGCTTCGATGGCTGAGCGGATTCCGGTCGCGTTCCTGGCCGGGCTGGTCTCGATCGCGTTTCCGTGCGTACTGCCGCTCGTCCCCGGCTACCTCTCCGCGGTCTCGGCGGTGGAGGTCGAGCGTCTCGGGGAGCGCGGCGTCGCCCGGCGCATCGTGGTCGCGAGCGTGCCCTTCGCGCTCGGGTTCACGGTGGTCTTCGTCGTGCTCGGCGCTGCGGCTGCCGCGGTCGGCGGCGTGCTGGACAAGGACCGCCAGACCGAGGTCGCCGGATTCGTGCTCGTCGTGCTGGGCCTCGCGTTTGCGGGGCTGATCCCGTGGCCCGAGCGGATGGTCGCGCCCGGAGTTCTCGGCCGCGCGCGCAAGAGCGGCTCGCGGGCGTTGCTCGGCGGAGCGTTCGCCGTCTGCGCCGCGCCCTGCGTCGGGATCACGCTGGCGGCGATCCTGGCCCTCGCGGCCGACTCGCGAACGGTCGTCCGCGGAATTGTGTTGCTCGCCGCGTACTCGCTCGGGATCACCGCGGCGTTCGTCCTGATCGGGATCGCGTTCACGCGAGCGATGGGCGCGTTCCGCTGGGTGCGCGACCACTACAGCTGGATCCGGTTGGTCAGCGGCTTCGTCCTCGTCGCGCTCGGGCTGCTGCTGTTCTTCCACCGCGACTGGTGGCTGAACGTGTTCCTGCACCGGGCGCTCGAGGCGATCGGGCTCAGCAACCTCTGAGGCGCTGCCGGGCGTCCGCGGCGAAGTCCTCGCTGCGCTCGCGCATTCTCGTTTCCGCATCCGGGTCGAGGCGCCAGCTCGGCAGCTGCGGCGCCAGGCGCTCCGCGGCTTCGAGATCCCGCTCCGGTAACGCCGCGAAGTCGAGGCTCGGACAAGCGCCTCGATACTGCTCGGTGAATTCATCCATCTCCTCGCGTCCGTACGCCCAGAGCAGCTCGAGCCGCGCGACCGCCAGATCGCGGAGCGGATCGCCGATCGCCGCGTCCTCCCAGTCGACGATCGCGGCGATGCGGGCGTCGCGCCAGAGGACGTTGCCGGGCCAGAGGTCGCCGTGCAGGAGCACACCCGGCTCGTCGAGGGTCGCGAGGAACGAAAAGCCCGCCGTCCCCAGCCCGTGGATCTCCAGGAGGGCAGCTGCGAGAGCGTGCGCGACCTCCGCGGGCGGCGGCGGAGGATCGCTTTCGACGTAGTCAGTCACCAGGTACGCGCCCGCCTCGTCGAGCAGACGCGGGGGAGGGACGGGAATTCCGGTTTTCGCGAGGAGCTGCAGGAGCCGGAATTCGAGCGCTGCGCCTGCGTGCTCGCGAACGACGTACGTCTGCTGCCCGACCTCGATCGCGGTCGTCCGCGCCGAGACACCGCCCTCGAGCGGCCAAACGCGACCGAGCGACCCGTTCAGGCGCTGCGCGACTCGCTCGAAGTCCACGCCGCTTCGTAGACCTGCAGGGTCAGCTCGGTCACGCGGTCCCATGAGCAGTACTCACGGACACGCTCGCGCGCCGCGGCGCCGATGCGGCGGCGCAGTTCTGGGTCGGCGAGCGCGCGCTCGACCGCGGCTCTCGTCGCCTGCACGTCGCCGATCGGGACGAGCAGCCCGGTCTTGCCGTCCTCGATCACCGCCGGGATGCCGCCGACGGGCGTCGAGACGACCGTCTTGCCGCGGGCCATCGCCTCGAGGACGACGTTCGGCAGGCCCTCTCGCTCCGAGGTGAGCAGGACGAGCGCCGCCTTGTCGAAGAGCCCGAAGAGCTCGTCCTGCGGCACGAATCCGAGCGCGTCCGGGAGGAGGTCGCGGAGCGGCCCATCGCCCGCGACGATGCGCGGCAGGCCGTCGGTTGCGGCTGCGACGACGTCGATCCGCTTCTCGGGCGACAGGCGGCCCGCGAAGAGGACCGTCGCCGGTTCAGCCTCGGGCGCGGTTTCTTCCGGGATCTCGACGCCGTACGGGATCTCGTGCACGTTCGCGATCCCGACCTGCCGCATCGCCTCCGCGAGGGCGGGGGAGACGCAAATGACTGCGCTCGCCGGACGAAGCAGCCGGCGCACGAGGCCGGGCGAGCGTTCGGCCACCGCGAGGTCGGAGAAGCGGCCCGCAGTCCCCGAGCCGTGCAGTGTCACGACGAAGGGCTTTCCGCCGAAGCGCGCGACGGCGGCCCCCGCGAGCCAGTTCGCGTGCACGAGGTCGGCGCTGGTCGCGGCGTGCCGGAGTGAGCGCACCATCGACATGAAGAGCGGCGGCGCGAGCCAGGGCCTGCGCCTGACGCTCGCGACTAGCCCGGCTCCGCCGCTCCCGGTCAGGCCGAAGTCCCGGTAGGCATCAGGGCCTATGACATCCATCTCGACGCTGCGGTTGCGCAGCTTCCGCACCAGGTCGAACACGAACCGCCCGGCAAGGTCGTCCTCGTGCCGCGGGTAAGAAGTCGTGAACACCGCGACCTTCATCAGAGCGTGGGCGGGCGCAGCTCGAGCGATCCGCGTTGAACGGTCTCCGCCGCTGTGGCCACCTGCTGAAGGATCGATTCCACGTCCACGCCTCGGTGCTCCGGAGCGTAGGGCCCGAGGCGGCGGGTGGCCTTCTCCAGCTGCCGCTCGCAGCCGACGCGGTTGCCGCGGCCGGCCTGGTACCAGGCCACGGCGACGTGAACCAGCCCCTGGAAGAAGTCCCGCTCCTCGGCCGGTGCGGCACGCCAGGCGTCCTCGAGCTCCTCGTGGGCGGCGAAGAACTCTCCGCGGCGAATCAGCTCGAGCCCGCGCTCGAGTTCTTCAGAGAGCGACCTGGACCTCGCCGTCCTCGACGCGCACCTCATACGTCTCGAGCTGGATCGCACGATCGAACTCGTTCTCGCCGCTGCGGACGTCGTATTGCCAGCCGTGCCATGGGCAGCTCAGGACGGTGCCTTCGAGCCGTCCCTCGCAGAGCGGCCCCTGCAGGTGGAGGCAGTGTCCCTGCGTCGCGTAGAACTCGTCGCCCACGCGCACGAGCGCAAGCTCGATCTCGCCGACGCGGACGCAGGCGAGCGTCCCGGGCTCGATCTCGTCGACCCGCGCGACCGGCTGGAAGCGATCGTCCGCCACGGAGGTCGATCCTAGCGGTGGAGGGTGTTACCTTTGAGCCGTGGCGACGATCCTGCTGGCGGGGGTCGACGTGTTCTTCCGGGGGAAGCTGGAAGGCCTGCTGCCAGGGCACCACCTGACGACCGCCGACAGCGTCGATCCGCCCGAGCTCGTGATCTGCGACGTCTCGCGCATCGATCCCGAGGATGTCGCGGACAACTACCCGGAGGTGCCGATCCTCGGTTTCACGAACCACACGGACACCGACGGCCTACGCCGCGCGCACACGGCGGGCTTCGATCAGGTGATCGCCAAATCGGCGATGGACGAGCAGTTGAAGGGGCTCGTGGACGGTCTGTTGGCCTCAGTAGACTGAGGCACCGTGACGTACATCATCGCCGAGCCCTGCATCGACATCAAAGATCTCTCGTGCGTGGATGTCTGTCCCGTCGACTGCATCCACGAGTTCGAGCGGATCCTGATCATCGACCCGGAGGAGTGCATCGACTGCTTCGCGGGGGACGAGCAGCTTTTCACCAGCTACGGGCTGCGGAGCTTCGCGGAGCTCGAGAAC